>ERZ1066122.1042-NODE-1042-length-24622-cov-17.320267_pt1 | contig 24622 bp, 18 predicted proteins | sample MGYA00382769_ERZ1066122 | MGnify/ENA primary metagenome ERZ1066122 (study PRJEB33369, sample SAMEA5778352) | biofilm metagenome | biome: Industrial cooling water; feature: Water cooling tower basin; material: Biofilm | place: United Arab Emirates | collected... | reverse complement strand
GCATCGACATCCGCAACGGCCTGCAGTACGAGTGCATCGCCTGCGGCGCCTGCGTCGACGCCTGCGATTCGGTGATGGACAAGATGGGCTACCCGCGCGGCCTGATCCGCAACACCACCCAGAACGCGCTCGAGGGCCAGCCCTCGCGCATCCTGCGGCCGCGCATCTTCGTCTACGGCACCCTGCTGCTGCTGATGCTGGTCGGCTTCGGGGTCGGCATCGCCACCCGCACGCCGCTGCTGCTCGACGTGATCCGCGACCGCAACGCGCTCTACCGCGTGGCCGCCGACGGCAGCATCGAGAACGCCTACCTGCTGCGCATCGTCAACAAGGAAGACCGTCCGCACGTGTTCAGCGTGCGGATCGAGGGCGATCCCGCGATCGTGCTGGTCGAGGCCGGCGCCACCCACGCCGCCGCCGCCGAGGAAGTGCTGACGGTGCCGGTGACGCTGCGCGCCCCGGCCGGCCGCGTGAAGGGCCGCGCCGACCTGCGCTTCGTGGTCGACAGCGACGCCGAGGGCGTGCAGGCTGTCGAGGAAACCCGCTTCTTCGGCCCGATCCCATGACCGACGCTCCGCCCCGCCAGTGGCACCGCAACCCGGTGGCCTGGCTGATGATCGCAATCCCCGCGGCCACCGTCGTCGCCGGCTTCTGGACGCTGTGGCTGGCGGCCAGCGAGAGCGGCGTCGACACCAACCCGGACCAGGTCAGCCGCACGGCGCAGGTCCAGGTGACCTCGCTGGAGCCCGACGAGGCCGCGGCCCGACTGGGCCTGTCGGCCGAGCTCACGTTCGAGGGCGACGGCGTGCTGGTGCGGGTGCTGCCCGCGTCCGGTCCGGTGGCGCCGCGCCTGCAGCTGGTGCATCCGATCGAGACCAGCCTCGACCGCGAGCTGGTGCTGGCGCCGCATCCACGCGGCTGGTTCGCGGCCGGCGAGTGGGTCGGGAAGGAGGCCTGGCACCTGCGCCTGGTCGCCGCCGACGGCCGCTGGCGCCTGGTCGGCCGCTACCGCCCCGGTGACACCGCGCTTCGCCTGGAGCCTGCGGTCCGCGCCGAATGAACCGCCCGCCCGGCAGCGCCTGCTTCCACTGCGGCGAGCCCCTTCCCCCCGATCCGCCCCGGGTCACCGTTGCCGGCGAGCCGCGCGCGGTCTGCTGCCACGGCTGCGGCGCCGCGGCGCAGTGGATTGCCGACGCCGGGCTGGATGACTACTACCGGCTGCGGCGCGAGGACGGCGCCCGCGTGGACCAAGCCGCGCCCGACTTCGCCAGCTGGGACCGCGCCGACGTGCAGGCCGGCCACGTGGTCAAGACCGCCGCGGGCCAGCAGGTCACCGTGGTGGTGGAAGGCATGCGCTGCGCCGCCTGCGCCTGGCTGATCGACCGCGCGCTGGTGCGCGAACCCGGCGTGCTCGAGGTCGGCGCCAATGCCATCACCGGGCGCGTGCGCATTGGCTGGGACCCGGCGCAGGCGCCGCTGTCGCGCCTGCTGTCGCGGCTGGCATCGCTGGGCTACCGCCCGCACCTGGCCCAGGGCGAGGCCGCCGAACGCGAACGGCGGCGCGAACGCAACCAGCTGATCGCGCGCCTGGGCGTGGCGGTGCTGGGCGCCACCCAGGCGATGATGTTCGCCGAGGCGCTGTACCTGGACACCGCCAACGAGATGGCGCCGGCCACCCGCGATTTCTTCCGCTGGATCACCTTCCTGGTCTCGACGCCGGTGGTGTTCTATTCCGGCTGGCCGTTCCTGGCTGGCATGGCGGTGGAGCTGCGGCACCGGCGGCCGGGCATGGACACGCTGGTGGCGAGTTCGGTGCTGCTGGCCTACTTCGCCAGCCTGTTCGAGACGCTGCGGGCGGGACGCCACGTCTGGTACGACGCGGCGGTGATGTTCGTGCTGTTCCTGCTGGCCGCGCGTTTCCTGGAACTGATGGCGCGGCGGCAGGCCAGCGCGCGGCTCGACACGCTGGCGCGCGCGCAGCCGGCGCTGGCGTGGCGCCGCACCGACGGAGGCCGCGAACAGGTGCCCGTGGCCGCGCTTGCGCCCGGCGACGTGGTCCTGGTGGGCGTGGGCGAGGCGGTGCCGGCCGACGGCGAGCTGCTGGAAGCGGCGGCGTCCTTCGACGAATCCCTGCTCACCGGTGAGTCGGTGCCGGTGGCGCGCCAGCCGGGCGAGGCGCTCTACGCCGGCAGCGTCTGCCGCGAGCAGGCGGCCGCGCTGCGCGTGCAGCGCACCGGCAGCGACACCCGGCTGTCCCAGCTCACGCGCGCGGTGGAGCAGGCGCAGGCGCAGCGCCCGCGGGTGGCGCGTTTGGCCGATGCGGTGGCCACGCGCTTCGTGTCGGCGCTGTTCGTGATCGCCGTGCTGGTGTTCCTCGCATGGTGGCGGGTCGAGCCCGGCCGCGCGTTCGAAGTGGCGCTGGCGGTGCTGGTGGTCAGCTGCCCCTGCGCGCTGTCGCTGGCGGTGCCCGCCGCCCTGGCCACCGCCCACGGCACGCTGGCGCGGATGGGCGTGCTGGCGCTCGGCGCCGACGCCCTGGAATCGCTGGCGCGCGCCGACACCGTGGTGATGGACAAGACCGGCACGCTGACCACCGGCCGCCCGGCGCTGGCCAGCGCGGAGGCCCTGGACGGCGGCGACGTGGCGCCCTGGCTTCGGATCGCGGCCGCGCTGGAGCAGGACGCGGGCCATCCGATCGCCGCCGCCTTCCTGCGCAGCGACGCGCCCGCGGCCAGCGCCTTGCGCGCGCATCCCGGCCAGGGCATCGCCGGACTGGTCGGGGAACGCCCGTATCGGCTGGGGCGTGCCGACTTCGCCGCCGCGCGGGCCGACGACGGCGCGCTGTGGCTCGGCGACGGTGCCCGCGCCTTCGCGCGCTTCACGCTGGAGGATGCACCGCGGCCCGACGCCGCGGCCGCGATCGCGGCGCTGCGCGCGCAGGGACTCGTCCCGCGCATCCTGAGCGGTGACGGCCACGCGGCGGTCGATCGCCTCGCGGCGTCGCTGGGCGTCGACGCCCACGCCGCACGCCAGTCGCCGGAGCAGAAGCTGGCCGCGGTGCGCGCGCTCCAGGCCGATGGCCACCGCGTGCTGATGCTGGGCGACGGCATCAACGACGCGCCGGTGCTCGCCGGCGCCGACGTGTCGCTGGCGATGGCCGACGGTGCCCCGCTGGCGCACCGGGCCGCCGACCTGGTGCTCACCGGGTCGTCGCTGGTGCGCGTGCCGCAGGCGGTGGCGCTGGCGCGGCGCACCCAGCGCGTGATCCGGCAGAACCTGGGCTGGGCGCTGGCCTACAATCTGGTGGCCCTGCCCTTCGCGGCGCTGGGCTGGGTGACGCCGGGGCTGGCCGCGCTGGGCATGGCGGCCTCGTCGCTGGTGGTCACCGCCAATGCGCTGCGCCTGGGCCGCGTCGACGAAGGTACGCCATGAACATCCTGCTGGCCCTGGTCCCGATTTCGCTGCTGTTGCTGCTGGTGGCCATCGCCGCCTTCCTGTGGGCGGTGCGGCGCGGCCAGTTCGATGACCTGGATACGCCGTCGCTCGACATCCTCGGCGACGACGAGCGGCCCGCGCCCAGGCGCGAACGTGCGCTGGCCGACGCTTCGCGCACGGCGTCCCCGGGCGCGGACACGCCGCGCCCCGCGGACTCGCGCCAGGATCCGCCGCCGGCCGGGGCCGCGGGCAAGGACGACGCGGCCACGCGCCGGGACGCGTGATGCCGATCGATCTCACCGTTCTCACGGCGGCGCTGCTGACCGGCCTGCTCGGCGGCCTGCACTGCGCGGCGATGTGCGGCGGCATCGCCACCGGGCTGGCCGCGTCGCTGCCCAAGCCCGGCTTCGCGCCGGCCTTCGCGCTCAACGGCGGGCGCTTGCTGGGCTACACCCTGGCCGGCGCGATCGTTGGTGGTTTCGGCGGCGGGCTGCTCACGCTGGCGCGCTCGGACGGACTGGCGACCTCGCTGCGCGTGGCGATGGGCCTGGTCTTGCTGGTCGCCGCGCTTCGCCTGCTGTGGCCCGCGAGGCTGGGCTTCGTGGCGCGCGGCGGCCAGTGGTTCTGGCAACGACTTCGGCCGATGCAGGCACGCGTGGTGCCGGCCGCGGGACCGCTGCGACCCTGGATGCTGGGCCTGTTCTGGGGCTGGCTGCCCTGCGGCCTCTCCACCACGCTGCTGGCCGCCGCCTGGCTCGAGGCCAGCGCGCTGCACGGCGCGCTGCTGATGCTCGCCTTCGGCATGGGCACCCTGGCGACGATGCTGCCGATCACCTGGAGCGGCGCCCGCCTGGGCGGCCTGCTAAAGCGTCGCGGCTGGCGCATCGCCGGCGCCGCGGTGATCGCCCTGGCCGGCATCATCACGATGGCCGGGCCCTGGCTCGCCACCCAACCCGCCGTCCACGACGTCCTCGTCGCCCTGGGATGTCGCTCGGTCTGACTTGTTTTTCTGGACGCGGATTTGCGCGGATAAACGCGGATAGAGCAAGGAAGCTTGGGGTGGGCCGGAGCGAGGGCGGCCGGTCATCCAAAAGTCGCGACAAAGAAAATGGTTCAGAGTAGTCATTTGTTTCAAACAAATAATCACTCTGACCCCTTTCTCCTCGCCGGGAGGCATTCCAGCCTTTGTTCTATCCGCGCTTATCCGCGTTAATCCGCGTCAAAGAAGAGCATCGGGACTGAAGTCCCTCCCACAAGGCCTGGGGGTCAGGGGTGGGCGCGGGAGGCGGGCCTGGCGGGGCCGTGGACCATGGCGTCGAGGCGGGCCGGGTCGAGGATTTGCAGCTGGCGGCCGCGGACCGAGATGATGCCGTCGTCCTGCATCTTGGTCAGCGTGCGGCTGACGGTTTCGATCACCATGCCCAGGTAGCTGGCGATGTCCTCGCGGCTCATCGGCAGCATGAACTGGTCGCCCGGCCGGCCCAGCTGCCTGTAGCGTTCGGACAGCCCGTACAGGAACAGCGCCAGCCGCTCCGGCGCCTGCCGCCGGCCCAGCATCTCCATGTGCGTCTGGTCGCGGTTGATGCCCTGGCCGATGATGCGCAGCAGCTGGTGCTGCAGGCCGGGCACCTTCGCACACACCGACTCGAGCTGGGTGAGCGGGATCTCGCAGACCGTGGCGCGGGTCAGCGCCTGCGCCTCGCAGGCGTGGTGGCCGCTGCCCAGCGCGTCCAGGCCCATCAGCTCGCCCGGCAGGTGGAAGCCGATCACCTGCGCGTCGCCGTCCTGGTTGGTGGCCACGGTCTTGAACGCGCCCTCGCGCGCCACGAACAGCGAACCCAGGTCCTGGCCCGCGCGGAACAGGGTCTCGCCCTGCTCCAGCGGGCGCTTGTTGCGCACGATGTCGTCGAGCTGCCGCAGGTCGTCGCCACCGATGCCGGCCGGCAGGCACAGCACCTGCAGCGAGCACTGCGCGCAGCTCTTGCGCAGCCTGTCGAGGTCGAGGACCTGGGCGCTCACGAGGCGATTACTCCTTGGTCCAGCGCTTGAGCCAGTGGTTGACGGCGTCGTGCCACTGCACGCTGTTGTGCGGCTTGAGGATCCAGTGGTTCTCGTCCGGGAAGTACAGCAGCTGGCTCTCGACGCCGTTGCGCTGCGCGGCGCTGAACGCCGCCAGGCCCTGCTCGACCAGCACGCGGTAGTCCTTCTGCCCGTGGATCACCAGCATCGGCGACTTCCACTTCGAGACGTGGTTGATCGGGTTGAACTGCTCGTAGTTCTCCGGCACCTGCACCGGCGTGCCGCCGTTCTCCCACTCGGTGAACCACAGCTCCTCGGTGTTGAAGCCCATGATGCGGGTGTCCACCACGCCGGCGTGGTTGACCAGGCACTTGAACGCGTCCGGCCAGTTGCCGGCGATCCAGGCCACCATGTAGCCGCCGTAGCTGCCGCCCAGCGCGCAGGCGCGGTCGCCGTCCAGGAACGGATACTTCTCCTGCGCGAACGCCCAGCCCTTCTGCAGGTCCTCCAGCGGCTTGCCGCCCCAGTCCTGCGAGATCGAATCGGTGAAGGCCTGGCCGTAGCCGGTGGAGCCGTGGAAGTCGATCATCACCACCGCGAAGCCCTGGCCGGCGTAGGTCTGCGCGTTCCAGCGGTAGTGGAAGTTGTCGCCGAAGCTGCCCTGCGGGCCGCCGTGGATCAGGAAGGCGACCGGGTACTGCTTGCCCTCCTCGTAGCCCACCGGCTTCACGACGTAGCCGTAGACGGTCTCGTCGTTCCAGCCCTTGAAGCTGAACTGCTCGAATTCGCCGAACGCGAGTTCCTTCAGCGCTTCCTCGTTGGCGCGGGTGACCTGGCGCGCGGCGCTGCCGTCGGCGCGGGCCACGAAGGCCTGGCCCGGGGTGTCGAGGTCGCTGACCACGTAGGCCAGGGTGTCGCCGACCAGGTCGAACCCGGCGAGCGTGCCGCCCGGCACCACCTTGGTGGCCACGCCGTTGGCGATGTCCACGCGATAGAGCGGATAGGTGCCGAGATCCTGCGTGGTCGTGTAGATGGACTTGCCGTCGGCCGAAAGCGTGATGCTGCTGGCCGAGCGGTCCCAGTCGGGCGCGATCTCGCGGGTCTTGCCGCTGGCCAGGTCCATGGCCATCAGCGCCAGGCGGTCGGCCTCGAAGCCCGGGCGCTTCATCGCGCGGTAGTAGAGCGTCTTGCCGTCGGCGCTGAACACCGGGCCGGTGTCCATGGCCGGATTGGACGCGGTCAGGTTCTGCGGCGCGCGGCGGGCGCGCACCCAGACGCGGTGCAGGTCGAAGTTGGTGGACCAGGCCTCGCCGCGGTCGGCGGCGCGCACGCTGTACACGATGGACTGGCCGTCCGGCGCCCAGGTGTACTCGCTGGCGTCGCCGAAGGGCTTGGACGGGATGTCGCCGAGCACGCCGGCCGACAGGCGCACGGGTTCACCGGCGGCCTTGCCGTCGGCGCCGAAGCGGGCCACGAACAGCTGGTTCAGGCGGCCGTCCATCCAGGTGTCCCAGTGGCGCACGAACAGCTTGTCGTAGAGCACGCCGGTGGTCTTGGCCGCGGCCTTTTCGTCGAGGCGCGCCTTGGTGCAGGCCAGGTCGGCGCAGTCCGGGAAGACCTCCAGGCTCACCGCCACCGACTGGCCGTCGGGCGAAAGCTTGTAGCTGCCGACGTCGAGCGGGAAATCGGTGACCTGCACGGCGTCGCCGCCGGCCACGGCCTGCTTCCACAGCTGCTGCGTGCCGGACTTGGCGCTGAGGAAGTACACCTGCGCGCCGTCGGGCGAGAACGCCGGGCTGTTGACGTTCATGCCTTCGGCGGTGAAGCGCACGGGCGGCGCCGCGTCGCGCGCCATCAGGTCCTCGATCCAGAGGCCGGTGCTGGCCTTGTTGGCTTCGAAATCGACCTCGCGCACCGCCACCACCAGCTTGCGGCCGTCGGGCGACAGGGTCGGCGAGGACACGCGGTCGAGCGTGACCATGTCGCGGGCGTCGAAGGGGCGGGCGGCCTGGCCGGCGGCGGGCAACAGGGCCGGCAGCAGCAGGGCGATCAGGGCGGGACGCAGGGTCATCGAATCGGCCTCCGGTGGCGAGGCCTCCATGGTAGGCAGCCCGGGCGGGCTAAGCAAAGGCGGGCTTCGGCCGGGGATGGCTATACTCGGGCGTCCTGCCACGGAGCCACCCTGTGACCCACAACGCTGCCCTATCCGCCCAGTCGGGCGAACTGTTCGGCCACCCCAAGGGGCTGTTCGTCTGCTTCATGACCGAGATGTGGGAGCGCTTTGCGTTCTACGGCATGAAGACGCTGCTGCTGCTGTACCTCACCAAGTACCACCTGTTCGCCGACGCCGACGGCTACCTGCTGCTGGGCACCTACGCGGGCCTCGCCTACGCGCTGCCGCTGCTCGGCGGCCTGCTGGCCGACCGCTACCTGGGCATGCGCAAGGCGGTGATCTTCGGCGGCCTGCTGCTGGTGCTGGGCCAGCTGGGCATGGCCTACACGGGTGATGCCGCCACCGGCATCCAGGGCCAGGGCGTGCGCGACGAGTTCGCGCTGCAGGTGATGTATGGCTCGCTGGCGCTGATCGGCGTGGGCGTGGGCTTCCTGAAGCCGAACATCTCCACCATCGTCGGCCGGCTCTACGCCGACGAGGACCCGCGTCGTGATTCGGGCTTCACGATCTTCTACATGGGCATCAACGTCGGCGCCGCGCTGGCTTCGCTGGTGGTGGGCTACGTCGGCGAGAACATCGGCTGGGGCTATGGCTTCGGCCTGGCCGGCGTGATGATGGCGCTGGGCCTGGTGCAGTTCATCTACGGCCAGAAGCACCTGCTGGGCCAGGCCGAACCGGCCGACCCGGCGGCGCTGCGGGCGCCGGTGTTCGCTGGCCTCTCGCGCGAGTGGATGATCTACCTCGGCGGCCTGGTGCTGGCGGTGGTAGTCTGGCAGGTGCTGCAGACCCGCGTCAGCTTCGCCCCGCTGACGGCCCTGGCCGGCGGCCACGAAGTCACGCTGACCGAAGTCGTGGCGGTGGTGATGGGCGCGGCGCTGTTCGTCTGGTTCATCCGCCTGCTGCTGACCGACCTGAGCCGGGTCGAGAAGGGCCGGATGATCGTGCTGATGGTGCTGATCGTGATCAGCGCGCTGTTCTGGGGCCTGTACGAACAGAGCTACGGCCCCTGGGTCGCCATGGCGGACCGCGCGATGGACCGCACCACGTTCGGGCTGACCTGGACCGCCGGGCAGACGACCTTCTTCGGCGCGATGTTCGTGATCCTGTTCTCGCTGCCCTTCGCATGGCTGTGGCCCAAGCTCGACAAGCTGGGCATGAACCCGAGCTACCCGGCCAAGTTCGCCTGGGGCCTGGTGTTCTGCGGCCTGGCCTTCGGCATCCTGGCGTGGTCGGCCGCGAATCCCGGCGCCGGCGGCCTGGTCAGCGTGTGGTGGATGATCCTGGCCTACGCGGTGCTGGTGATGGGCGAGATGGTGCTGTCGCCGATCGGCCTGGCGGCGGTCACCTCGCTGTCGATCAAGAAGGCGGTGGGCCTGATGATGGGCGCCTGGTTCCTGTTCTCGGCCTTCGGCGAGATCATCGCCGGCCGCATGGGCACCTGGGCCTCGATCGAGCCCAATGCCGACGGCAGCTTCGACGTGGCCCGCTCGCTGCAGGTGTATTCGAGCGTGTTCACCGACATGATGTGGATCGGCCTGGCGGCCGGCCTGCTGATGTTCGCGCTGACGCCGGTGCTCAAGAAGCTGATGCGCCCGGACTGATCGGGAACCACCCCTGTGGGAGGGACTTCAGTCCCGATGCTTTCGGCGAAAAGCATCGGGACTGAAGTCCCTCCCACAAGGGGGCCGGGAATGAAGCCCCTGGCAGACCGGACGTCGGGCTAGCCGGCCAATTCGTCTAGGACTTCGGCCAGGCCATCGCGCCAGTGGCCGAGGCCGGCGCCGAAGTCACGGGCGAAAGCGCTGGAATCCAGGCGCGAGTACGCGGGCCGTTTGGCCTTGGTCGGGTACTGGTCGCTGGTGATGGCTTCCAGCGTCGGCGCGGCGGAAAGCAGGCCGCGGGCGACGGCGCCCTCGAAAATGGCCGCGGCGAACTCGTGCCAACTGCACTCGCCGTCGGCGGCGAGGTGCCAGGTGCCGCTTTGCACCGGCGCCGCGTCCAGCGTGCCGGCGATGGCGGCGGCGATGCGATGGGCCGCGGTCGGCGCGCCGACCTGGTCGGCGACCACGCGCAGGTGGCCGCGCTCGCGCGCCAGCCGCAGCATGGTGAGCAGGAAGTTGCTGCCGCGTGCGGCGTACACCCAGCTCAGCCGGAAGATGCGGTGCGTGGCGCCGCTGGCGCGCACGGCCTGTTCGCCCTGCCACTTGCCCAGGCCGTAGGCGCCCAGCGGCGCGGTGGGATCGGTCTCGACCAGCGGCCGGCGGGCGCTGCCGTCGAACACGTAGTCGGTGGAAAAATGCACGAAGGGCACGCCGGCCGCGGCGCAGGCGCTCGCCAGCACGCCCGGCGCCTCGGCATTGATGCGGTGCGCGAGCCCAGGTTCGTCCTCGGCGCGATCGACCGCGGTGTAGGCGGCGGCATTGACCACCCAGTCGGGGCGGACGGCGTCGACCAGGCCGGCGAGGCTCGCAGGCTCTGAGAAATCGGCGGCCAGGCAGGCCGTGTCGTCGGGCAGCCGGCCGCTGCGGGTGGTGGCGACGACTTCGCCGCGCGCGGCCAGCGGCGCGCGCAGGGCGTCGCCCACCTGGCCGTTGGCTCCCAGCAGCAGGATCCTCATCCGGCGTAAACCGGCAGGCGGTCTTCGGGCACGTCGGCGAGGAAGGGCGCGACGGCGTCCTTGGGCGACAGCAGCGGTTCGGACACCGGCCAGTCGATGCCGAAGGCGGCGTCGTTCCAGCGCAGGTTGGCGTCGGCGGCGCGGTCGTAGGGCGCGGTGACCAGGTAGTGGAAGGTGGCGCGTTCGGACAGCACCACGAAGCCGTGGGCGAAGCCCTCGGGAATCCAGAACTGGCGCTTGTTCTCCGCCGACAGCACCACCCCGACCGATTGGCCGAAGGTGGGCGAACCGCGGCGGATGTCCACCGCGACGTCGTAGACCTCGCCCTCGAGCACGCTGACGTACTTGGCCTGCGGGTTGGGCCACTGGTAGTGCAACCCGCGCAGCACGCCGCGCACCGAGGACGAGACGTTGCCCTGCACGAACACCGGCGACAGCCCATGCCCGGCGAAGGCCGCGCGGTTCCAGCTTTCGAAGAAGAAACCGCGGTCGTCGCCGAACACCTTCGGCTCGAAAATGAGGCAGCCCGGCAGGGTGGTCTCGGTCACTTTCACTTCACGACCCCGCGCTGGACCAGCGACAGCAGGTACTCGCCGTAGCCGTTCTTGGCCAGCGGCTTGGCCAGGGCCTGCAGCTGGGTATCGTCGATCCAGCCGTTGCCCCAGGCGATTTCCTCCGGGCAGCACACGCGCAGGCCCTGGCGCGCCTCGATGGTCTCGATGAAGTTCGAGGCCTCCAGCAGCGACTGGTGGGTGCCCGTGTCGAGCCAGGCGTAGCCGCGGCCCAGCTGCTCGAGCTGCAGCGCGCCTTCCTCGAGGTAGCAGCGGTTGAGGTCGGTGATCTCGAGCTCGCCGCGCGGCGAGGGCTTGAGCGCCGCTGCGAACTCCGGCGCGCGGCCGTCGTAGAAGTACAGGCCGGTGACGGCGTAGTTGGACTTGGGCTTGGCCGGCTTCTCCTCCAGCCCGACCACCTTGCCGGTGGCGTCGAACTCGGCCACGCCGTAGCGCTCCGGGTCGCGCACGTAGTAGCCGAACACGGTAGCGCCGTGCTGGCGCGCGTCGGCGCGCTGCAGCAGGTCGGTCAGGCCGGTGCCGTGGAAGATGTTGTCGCCCAGCACCAGGCAGCTGGGCTGGCCGGCCAGGAACTCGCGGCCGATCAGGAAGGCCTGGGCCAGGCCGTCCGGGCTCGGCTGCACGGCGTACTCGATCTTCATGCCCCACTGCGAGCCGTCGCCCAGCAGGCGCTTGAACAGCTCCTGCTCGTGCGGGGTGTTGATCACCAGCACCTCGCGGATGCCCGCCAGCATCAGCACGCTGAGCGGGTAGTAGATCATCGGCTTGTCGTACACCGGCAGCAGCTGCTTGCTCACCGCCTGCGTGATCGGATACAGCCGGGTGCCGGAGCCGCCGGCCAGGATGATGCCCTTGCGCGCCATGTCAGGCCTCCGTGCCGATGCGTTCGAGGCGGTAGCTGCCGTCGAGCACGCGGTTCACCCAGGCCTCGTTGGCCAGGTACCAGTCGACCGTGGCCGCCATGCCTTCCTCGAAGCTGACCGTGGGCGCCCAGCCGAGTTCGCCCTGGATCTTGCTGGCGTCGATGGCGTAGCGGCGGTCGTGGCCCGGGCGGTCCTTCACGTAGGTGACCTGCGACTCGCGCGGCTGGCCGTCGGCGCGCGGGCGGCGGGCGTCGAGCAGGGCGCACAGGGTGCGCACCACGTGGATGTTCTCGCGCTCGGCGTCGCCGCCGACGTTGTAGGTCTCGCCCACCCGACCGGCTTCCAGCACGCGGCGGATGGCGCTGCAGTGGTCCTTCACGAACAGCCAGTCGCGGACGTTGCGGCCGTCGCCGTACACCGGCAGCGGGGCGCCGGCCAGGGCCTTCTGGATGATCAGCGGGATGAGCTTCTCGGGGAACTGGAACGGGCCGTAGTTGTTCGAGCAGTTGGTGGTGAGCACCGGCAGCCCGTAGGTGTGGTGGAAGGCGCGCACCAGGTGGTCGGACGCAGCCTTCGAGGCCGAGTACGGCGAATTCGGCGCGTACGGGGTGGTTTCGGTGAACTTACCCTCGTCGCCCAGCGAGCCGTAGACCTCGTCGGTGGAGACGTGCAGGAAGCGGAAGCCGTCCTTGGCCGCGCCCTCGAGCGACTTCCAGTAGTCGCGCGACGCCTCGAGCAGGGCCAGCGTGCCGACGACATTGGTCTGCACGAACGCGGCCGGGCCGTCGATGGAGCGGTCGACGTGGCTCTCGGCCGCGAAGTTGATCACGGCCTGCGGGCGGTGTTCGGCCAGCAGCTTCGCCACCAGGGCGCGGTCGCCGATGTCGCCCTGCACGAAGACGTGGTTCGGGTTGCCGTCCAGCGACGACAGGGTGTCGAGGTTGCCGGCGTAGGTGAGCGCGTCGAGGTTGATGACGCGGACGCCCGAAGCGACCGCGTCGAGCACGAAATTACCGCCGATGAAACCGGCACCGCCGGTTACGAACCAGGTTTGCACGTGGGGAGACTCCTGCACGGGAACGACCGGCCGCGGGGCCGGTGGGGGGATCGTCGCAAGACGGGATCAGAACGGGATGTCGTCGTCCGGGAACGGATCGTCGTTGCGGGACGGGGGCGGCGCGCCGCCGCCGGAGCGCGAGCCATAGTCGCCGCCGCCGGAGCGGGAACCGTAGTCGCCGCCGCCGCGCGGGCCGCCGCTGGCCGGGCGGGCCGGGCGCTCGCCGCGCTGGCCACCACCGCCGCCACCCTCGCCCATGCCGCCGAGCATCTGCATCTCGTTGGCGATGATGTCGGTGGCGTACTTCTCGACGCCGGACTTGTCGGTGTATTTCTCGGTGCGCAGGCTGCCCTCGATGTAGACCTGGCGGCCCTTCTTGAGGTACTCGCCGGCGATCTCGGCCAGGCGGCCGAAGAACTTCACCCGGTGCCACTCGGTGCGCTCCTGCTGCTCGCCGTTCTTGTCCTTCCAGCTCTCGGAGGTGGCGACGGAGATCGTGGTGATGGCCGAGCCGCTCTGGCTGTAGCGCACCTCGGGGTCGTTGCCGAGGTTGCCGACCAGGATCACTTTGTTGATGCCGCGCGCCATGGCTTTCCTGCCTTTTCCGATGGATTTCTGGACCGGGGGCCATTATGCCAGCCTTGGCTGACCTCAGGCGTAAGCCCCGGCGGGACGGCGGGGTCAGCCGATGCCGGCCCCGGGCGTCACCGCCCGGCCACGCCCAGTGCCTATAATCGCGGCCATGTCCGCCCGCGCCCCCCACCTCGCCCCCGTCCTGCCCGGCATCGCCGACATCCAGCGGCTCGCCGCCGGCGAGATGGAGGCCGTGAACGGCCTGATCCGCCGCCGCCTGGCCTCCGACGTGGCCCTGATCAACCAGATCTCGGAACACATCATCGCCGCCGGCGGCAAGCGCCTGCGGCCGATGCTGGTGGTGCTGGCCGCCCGGGCCCTGGGCCACGCCGGCCCCGAGCCGCACCAGCTGGCCGCCATCATCGAGTTCATCCACACCTCGACCCTGCTGCACGACGACGTGGTGGACGAATCCGACCTGCGCCGCGGCCGCAAGACCGCCAACGCGCTGTGGGGCAACGCGCCCAGCGTGCTGGTCGGCGATTTCCTCTACTCGCGCAGCTTCCAGCTGATGGTGGAGCTGGACTCGATGCCGATCATGCGGGTGCTGGCCGACACCACCAACCAGATCGCCGAGGGCGAGGTGCTGCAGCTGCTGCACGTGCACAACCCCGACACCGACGAGGCCACCTACCTGCGCGTCATCGAGCGCAAGACGGCCGTGCTGTTCGCCGCCGCCACCCGCCTGGGCGCGCTGCAGGCCGGCGCCGACGCCGCCACGCAGCAGCGGCTGCACGACTTCGGCATGAACCTTGGGCTGGCCTTCCAGATCGCCGACGACGTGCTCGACTACACCGCCGACGCCGAGGCGCTGGGCAAGAACCTGGGCGACGACCTGGCCGAGGGCAAGGCCACGCTGCCGCTGATCCACGCGATGGCGCACGGTGGCGACAAGGTGCGGGCGCGCCTGCGCGCGATCGTCGAAGCCGGCGATGCCAGCGCAATGCCCGAGGTGCTCGCCGCGATCGCGCAGACCGGCGGCATCGCCTACAGCCGCCAGCGCGCCGAGCACTACGCGACGCTCGCCGCGCAGGCCCTCGACGACTTGCCCGCCAGCCCGTGGCGCGACGCGATGCTCGGCCTCGCCCACTACGCCACCGCCCGCAACCACTGAAACAGGGCGTGCGCAAGGCGCACGACACGTAACTTCCCGGCAGCGCCGCCGCACACCGTAGAAAGGTCAAGTGCAAGAGCAAGAGCGCCTCGCGGTGACCGGCTTGCCGCGTCCCGGATGGTGACTTGGCTGGGTTTTTCGCTTTTGACTTTGGTCCGGTGTGCCACCGGCGGTCGGAGCGCCGCCCTGCGACGATAGGGTTCGACGAAGTGGAGGCAGGAGGCCGGAACGGCCGCCCTTCAATGGGCAGGACGCCGTGTTGAAGGGCGGGCGGCGAACCCTATCGTTGCTGGGCGGCGCTGCCGAGACGTCCCAGCGTGCGGCGGTTCGTGCGCAAGGCGCACGCGCGGGGTGGTAGGCGGTGGGGGGGTGGGGAACGCATAATGGCGGGGCCTTCCCGGGAGCCGCCTGATGGCTGAAGCCGTCCGCCACGACAAGACCGCGCGACAGCTCCGGCTGTTGTCGGACGCGCTCGACACCGGGCGCCTGGGGCCGGTGCGGCGCCTGGTGAACACCCTCTCGCCGGCCGAGATCGGCAACCTGCTCGAGTCCCTGCCGCCGGCCAAGCGCGGCATCGTCTGGGGCCTGGTCGATCCCGAGGACGACGGCGAGGTGCTGGTGCACGTGGGCGACGACGTCCGCGAGTTCCTGCTGGCCGAGATGGACCCGGACGAGATCGTCGCCGCGGTCGAGGACCTCGACATCGACGACCTGGCCGAACTGGCCGAGGACCTGCCCGATACCGTCATCGACGAAGTGCTCAAGTCGATGGACCGCGAGAACCGCGAGCGGCTCGAGCAGGTGCTCAGCTACGGCGAGGACACCGCCGGCCGCCTGATGAACCCGGACGTGATCACGGTGCGCACCGACGTCACCGTGGACGTGGTGCTGCGCTACCTGCGCCTGCGCGGCGAGATCCCCGAGCACACCGACCACCTGTTCGTGGTCAGCCGCCGGCACCAGTACCTGGGCCGGGTCGCGATCTCGTCCCTGCTGATCCACGGCGCGGCCACGCCCATCAACGAGCTGATCGACGACGAGCAGCCGGCGATCCCGGTGGACACGCCGGCGCACGACGTCGCCAGCCAGTTCTCCGACCACGACTGGATCTCGGCCCCGGTGGTGGACGGGAACAACATCCTGCTCGGCCGCATCACCATCGACGACGTGGTCGACATCATCCGCGAGCACGCCGCGCACCAGGCGCTCGGCGCCGCCGGCCTGGACGAGGACGAGGACCTGTTCAGCCCGGTGCCGCGCGCGGCGCGCCGGCGGGCGATCTGGCTGGGCATCAACCTGGCCACGGCCTTCCTGGCCTCGTGGGTGATCGGGCGCTTCGCCGACACGCTGGAACAGCTGGTGGCGCTGGCGGTGCTGATGCCGATCGTGGCCAGCATGGGCGGCGTGGCCGGCACCCAGACGCTGACGCTGATGGTGCGCGGCATGGCCCTGGGCCAGGTCGGCAGCGGCAACCTCAAGGCGCTCTTCAGCAAGGAAGTGATGGTCGGCTTCCTCAACGGCCTGGCCTGGGCGCTGGTGGTGGGCTCGGTGTCGGCGCTGTGGTTCAGCGACCCGATGCTGGGCGTGGTGATCGCCGCGGCCATGATGATCAACCTGGTCACGGCGGCCCTGGCCGGCGTCGGCCTGCCGCTGCTGCTGCGCCGGATGAACATCGACCCGGCCCTGGCCGGCGGCGTGGTGCTGACCACCGTCACCGACGTGATGGGCTTCTTCTCCTTCCTCGGCCTTGCCACCCTTGTCCTGCTGAACTAGCCGCTTGCGGCGCCGCTGGGCGTTACGGATCCTGCGTGATGGTTTTTTTGACGCGGATTCACGCGGATGAACGCGGATAAATCAAGAGCGATGGGGTTGGATTCCCGCGACTGGCGGCCTCATGCCGAAACCCATCCGTCTTTTGCTTCATCCGCGTTCATCCGCGTAAATCCGCGTCCAAAAACAGCTCTTCCGGGAAACGCGCCAACACCAGCCGGCCGCTACGGCGATTGCCGCGGCTTGCCCTGTTCCTCGAGGGTGAGGGCGACCTTGTCGCGGAGGTAGGCGGGCTCGAGGGCGTCGGGGGCGATCGCTTCGCCGCGGGCGTAGGCGGCGGCGGCGAGCCGGCAAAGGTCCGAAGCGCGGGGCAGCGCGGTGGCATCGAAGCCCAGCAGCGAATCGCCCAGACGCACGACCAGCGCACCCGTCTCCGCACCGAAGCCCGTGCCGACGCCGTGCACCGGCGACGACGGCATCGAGGCCTGGGTCGGCGGCACGATCACTTCCTCGCCGGCGGCCGTCACCAGGCCGTCCCGCGCGCGATGGAACTCGCCGAGGTAAACCTCGCCCATGCGCGCATCGATGGCCGCGAGCACGCGCTCGTCCCGGCCCTGCATCGCCAGCACCGCCAGCGTGGAGACCGGCAGCACCGGGCGGTCGAGCGCCAGCGCCAGGCCCTGGACGATGGCGATGGCAAGCCGCACGCCGGTGAAGGCGCCGGGGCCGCGGCCGACGGCGATGGCATCGAGCTGCGACTTGCGCAGGCCGGCTTCGGCCAGCAGCTCATCGGCCCAGGGCAGCACCAGTTGCGTGTGGCGGCGCGGCGCGAGTTCGTGGCGCTCGCGCACCTCGCCGTCCACGTACACTGCGACCGAACAGGCCTCGGTGCTGGTTTCGATCGCGAGCAGCTTCACGGCAGGGCCTCGTCGGCGGTGGCGTCGGTATCCGCGTCGCCCGATTGTGCCGCGAAAAAGTCCTGCACGTCGGCCAGCACGCGGGTGCGCGGGAACGGCGGCAGGCTGTCGAGGAACAGGCGGCCGTAGGATTTCGTGACCAGGCGCGGGTCGCACAGCACCAGCACGCCGCGGTCGAGGTGGCTGCGGATCAGGCGGCCCACGCCCTGCTTGAGCGCGATCACGGCCTGCGGCAGCTGCTCGTCGCGGAAAGGATTGCCGCCGGCGCGGCGCACGGCCTCCAGCCGCGCCTCCAGCACCGGGTCATCGGGCGCGGCGAAGGGGATGCGGTCGATGACGACGACGCTCAGCGCCTCGCCGGCCACGTCCACGCCTTCCCAGAAGCTGGCGGCGCCCAGCAGCACGCCGTTGCCGGAGGCGCGGAACTGCTCGAGCAGGGTGTTGCGCGGCGCGGTGCCCTGCACGAACAGCGGCCACGGCCCCTCGCGCAGCTGCTCGGCCGCCTCGCGCAGCGCGCGGTGCGAGGTGAACAGCAGGAAGGCGCGTCCCTTCGACGCCTCCAGCACCGGCCAGACTTCGTCGAGCATGGCGTCGAGGAAGTCGCGGCTGTTGGGCTCGGGCAGGTTGCGCGGCAGGTAGCACAGCGCCTGGTTCGGCCAGTCGAAAGGACTGGGCTGCAGCAGCTCGCGCGGCGCGTCCAGGCCCAGGCGCTGGCTGATGTGCCTGAAATCGCCCGCGACCGCCATCGTCGCCGAGGTGAAGATCCACGCCGCGCGGCTCTTCTCGCGGTACTCGCGCAGCGGCCCCGACACGTCCAGCGGCGTGCGCTGCAAGGTGAACCCCCGCTGCGTCAGCTCATACCACCGCACCGCAAACGCGGGACCAGGAACGGGGTCAGGTTCACTTTCCCGCGCGGAGTCCATGCGGTCACCCTCGCCCTCGTCCGGGGAAAGTGAACCTGACCCCGTTCCTGGTTCGGCGTGGCGCCAGGCGTGGAGGCGGCGCAGGAGTTCGGCGGCGCGGTCGGCGCAGGCGGCGAAGCCGGGCGAGGCCTCGGACAGCGGGGCCAGGGCCTGCTGCAGTTCGGCCAGCGTGTGTTCGAGCATGTCCATCGCGCCGGGCAGCTTGGGCTGGGCCAGCAGCCGCGCCATCGGGCCGCGCTGGGGCAGGCCTTCCATCGCCAGCCGCGCCTCGCGCATGGCGTGCTCGAGGTTGCGCGCCGGCGCCATCACGGTCGCCAGCGCACCGGTGACGTTCTTGCATTCGGCCAGCGCGTCGCGGGCCAGGTCGAGCAGCTGGCGCGCGCCCAGGCCTTCGCCGAAGAACTGCGTGGCCAGTTCGGGCAGCTGGTGCGCCTCGTCGAGCACGAAGGCGGCGGCGCCGGGCAGGATCTCGCCGAAGCCCTCCTGCTTGATCGCCAGGTCGGCCAGCAGCAGGTGGTGGTTCACCACCACCACGTCGGCGGCCTGCGCCTGCTGGCGCGCCTTGGCCACGAAGCACTCGCTCCAGAACGGGCAGTCGCCGCCCAGGCAGTTGTCGGCGGTGGACGTGACCTGCGGCCAGAGCGGCGAGTCCTCGGCGATGTCGGCCAGCTCGGACAGGTCGCCGCGCATCGTGCGCCCGGCCCAGGCCACCACGCGCTGGAACTGCGCCGCGACCTCGCGGGAAACGAACTTCTCGCCCTTGGCCTGCTCCAGCCGGTACTGGCACAGGTAGTTGGCGCGGCCCTTGAGCAGCGCGGTCTTGACGCTGGCGCCCAGCGCCTCGCGCACGCGCGGCAGGTCGCGGTGGTAGAGCTGGTCCTGCAGCGCGCGGGTGCCGGTGGAAATGATGGTGCGCTGGCCCGACAGCAGCGCCGGCACCAGGTAGGCGTAGGTCTTGCCGGTGCCGGTGCCTGCCTCGGCGACGAGCGTCTGGCGCGCGTCCATCGCCTCCGCCACCGCCCCGGCGAGCTGGGCCTGGGCGGCACGCGGCGAATAGCCGGGCAGCCCTTCCGCCAGCGGCCCGCCGGCGGCCAGGGCCGCGCGGGTGCGTTCGGCGAGGTCGTCCACTTACATGCGGACCGGCGGCGCCACCGTGCAGGCGTCCACCTGGCGGCGCGCCACGGCGGCGCCGTCGGCGTTGCCCGCCAGGCGGCGGGCGTGGTGGATGGTGAGCCAGTTGCGGCGGCACAGGCCGCCCAGCTTCGGGCCGCTCTCGTAGGACTGGTTGGCCAGGGCCTCGGCCTGCGACCAGACCCGGCGCAGCAGCGCCAGTTCGGCCTGCCACTGCAGCAGGTCGGGATCGCGCGGCACCAGCGCCAGCGCCTGGTCCAGCGTGGCCGCGGCGGCCTTGTACTCGCCGGCGGCTTCCTGCGCCTCGGCGCGGTGGCGCAGGTCCTCGACCTGCGGGTCGCGCAGCGGCTGCACCTCGAGTTCGACGCCCTGCACGCCGACTTCGCGCACGCCGGCCACCAGCGCCATCACGTCGGCCTTGGCCTTCTTGCGCGGCGGCGCGGTGGTCGTCTCCGCGCCACAGCCCGCCAACACCACCACCAACACGCCGATCCAGGCCCGCTTCATCTCGTCATTCCCCGCGCTGCCGCTCGCGCCGCTCCTCGCGGCGGGCGTCGCGCTCGTCGTCATCGCCGCCGAAGCGGAACCAGTCCAGCCAGCTGCGCCTGACGCAGCTGACGTGCTCGGGCGGCAGGAAGCCGGCCACGAACGCATAGCGGCGCGCGCCCTCGCATTCCTCCTCGGTGGTGGCGAACTCGGCCGCATCCACCCAACCCCACTCCAGCCCGCCCATGCCCACGTCCAGCGGCGCGCTGGGCAGCTGGGTGAACAGCGCCGACCAAACCCGCATCGCGCCGGTGGCGCCGTACAGGCCGGTGGGCTCGTTCTGGTCGTTGCCCACCCAGACCACGGCCAGGTGGTCGCCGGTGTAGCCGGCGAACCAGCTGTCGCGGCTGTCGTTGCTGGTGCCGGTCTTGCCGGCCACGCGCAGGCGGCCCAGGCCATCGGACAGCAGCGAGCGGCCGGTGCCGTTCGCCACCGCGTCCTGCAGCGCCAGCGTGACCAGGCGCGCGGCGACCGCGTCGCCCTCCTTCGCGGGCTGGGCGTCGAAGTCGTAGCGCTTGATCGCGCTGCCGCGCGGATCGACCACGCCGCGCACCGCGCGCAGCGGCTGGATCTCGCCGCCGGAGGCGAGGAACTGGTAGACCTGCGCCATCGCGAACGGGCTCAGGTCGACCGAGCCAAGGATCAGCGAGGGATTGGCGGGCGCGCGCAATCCGGCCAGCACCTTCAGCAGCTCGGCCAGGCGCTCGGGCCCGACGTCCATGCCGACGCGCACCGTGGCCTGGTTGTAGGACATCGACAGCGCGTCGAGCAGGCTGACCCGGCCATGGCTGACGCCGTCGGAATTGCCGGGGTTCCAGGATTTGCCGTTGGGCAGCGTGATGTTGACCGGCGCGTCGTCCACCGGGGTGGCCAGCGACCAGCGGTCGGGCTGGGCCAGGGCCAGCAGGTAGACCATCGGCTTGAGCAGCGAACCGACCGGGCGCTGGGCCTCGAGCGCGCGATTGAAGCCGGGCTGGCCGGCGGCGCGGTTGCCCACCATCGCCAGCACCTCGCCGGTGGCGGTGTCGGTGACGACCATGCCGGCCTGCAGCGCCGGGCCGTCCTTCTTCTGCACGCGGCCGAGGGTTCCGCTGACGGCCTGTTCGGAAAGCTGCTGGGCCGACGGGGACAGCGTGGTCAGCACGTTCAGGCCGGCGCCCCGCAGCGCGTCGGCCGGGTAGTCGCGCGCCAGCTGGCGCCGCACCAGGTCCATGAATGCCGGGTAGCGGTTGCTGGCCACGCCCGGGCGCGCGCTGGTGCCCAGCGGCGCCTCGCGGGCGCGACGGGCCTGGTCGGCGTCGATCAGGCCCAGCTCGTGCCAAACCGACAGCACCAGGTCCCGGCGCTCGCGCGCGATCTCGGGCTTGCGGCGCGGATCATAGACCGACGGGCCCTTGATCATGCCCACCATCAACGCGAGTTCCTCGGGGCGCAGGCTGGCCAGCTCGCGGCCGAACCAGAACTCGGCCGCGGCGGCGACGCCGCGGATCGACTGGTTGCCCTGCTGGCCCATGTAGACCTGGTTGAGGTAGGCCTCGAGGATGCGCTGCTTGTCGTAGCGCGCCTCGATGATCAGCGAGTAGGCGATCTCGCGGAACTTGCGGCTCCAGCGCTTCTCGCGGGTCAGGAACAGGCTGCGCACCAGCTGCTGGGTGAGCGTGCTGGCGCCCTGCTCGAGCTCGCCCTCGCGCACGTTCACCCACATCGCGCGCACCATGCCCCAGGGGTCGATGCCGTGGTGGTGCTTGAAGTTGCGGTCCTCGACCGCCTGCAGGCCGGTCACCAGCAGCGACGGCACGTCCTTGAGCTGCACCAGGCGGCGCTCTTCCTGCAGGTTGCCGCCGTAGAGCGTGGCGATGCGGACCGGGTCGAGGCGCGCGGCGGTGGCGGGCTTGCCGGAGGCGCGGTCGGTGGCCCGCGCGACCTGGCCGCCGCTGAACACCACCTCGAGCTTCTGCGCCGGCACCGGGCCGTCCACGTCGGTGAAGGCACGGGTGGCGATGCGGAAGCGGCCGTCTTCACGCTGGTAGGTGCCGGGCAGGTCGCCGGCGGCATCCTTGCGGTAGCCGGAGGCGGCCAGCTCGAGCTCGAGCGTGGCCACGTCCAGGCGCTGCCCGGGCGCCAGCGACAGTGGGCGGGCGTAGACGCGGGTGGGCTCCTGCCAGGTCAGCTGCTCGAACTCGGACCGGACCTGCTTGTCGAGCACGTAGAACACCGGCACGCCGATGCCCACGGCCAGGCCCAGCGCCAGCAGGGCGCCGCGCACGAGCCAGCGGCGCCAGCGCGGGCGGGCGGTGTCGGGGCCGGGTTTTGAAGGGGAAGCGTTACGAGGCACGGACGTGGATAATCCGGAGGTGCGGCGAGTCTAGCAGGCCGACGCACCGCCACCCTTACCGAGACTGAACACCACGCATGGATGCCCCGTCCCTCCCGGTCATCAGCGCCTGGGCCGATGCCCCGGCACCGACCGGCGCGGGCGCCTGGCCCGCGTGGCCGCGCGTGGGCGGCGTCGCCGCCACGGCGCTGGACGCGCTGGCGACGGCGCGCGCGCAGTTCCCCGGCCGCGACGTGCTGCTGGTGCAGGCCGGGGCCTGGCTGCCCGCCGACGCCGGCGCCCGGCTGCAGGCGGCGCTGGCCGGCGGCGACTGGGACGTGGTGTCGGCGCTGGACGCGGGCTGGGGCCTGTTCGATGCGGGCACGGACCCGGCGCGCGGCGACGCGCTGGCCTGGAGCCTGGGCGAACACGCCGGCTTCGCCTGGCGCGGCTGGTCGCCGGTGTGCTCGCTGTGGCGCGGCGAGGCGCTGGCCACGCGCGAACCGGCCGAACCCGACACGCTGCGCCCCGCCCTGCTGCCCTGCCTGTACGCCGGCGGCCGCTGCGCCCCGCACGCGGGCACCGAGCCCGAACCGGTGCTGGCGCTGCGCGAGCGCCTGCGCGCGGGCGCAACGACGCGCGGCGCCGCGTCGGCACGGCCGGTGCTGCTGCACGCACTGCACAGCTGGGGCGGCGGCGTCGAACGCTTCGCCCGCGACCTCGCGGGCGGCGACGGCGAGCGCCAGCACCTGATGCTGCTGGCGCGCGGCGACGACGACATCGCGCCGTTCGGCCGCCGGCTGTGCCTGCACCTCGACCTCGACGCGCCGCCGCTGCGCACCTGGACGCTGTCGCAGCCGATCCAACACTGCAGCGTGCACTCGCCGGAACTGCGGGCGGTGCTGGACGAGATCATCCGCGAATGGGGCGTGGGCGCGGTGCTGGTGTCCTCGCTGATCGGCCTGGGCCTGGACCTGCTGCGCACCGGGCTGCCGACCGCGGTCTGCACGCACGACCTGTTCCCGCTCTGGCCGCTGCTGCACGACACCCGCGACCCCGCAAGCGAGCCCTTCGACCTCGCCGCACTCGACGAGGGCCTGGCTCGGGTCGAGGACACCTTCCCCTTCCGCGGCCCCGACGGCTGCGAGTGGATGGCGCTGCGCGCCGCCTTCATGGGCACGGTGCTGCACCACGACGTGGGCCTGGTGGCGCCGAGCGACTTCGCGCGCCGTCGCTTCACCGCGGTCGCGCCGGTGCTGGCGCAGGCGCGCTGGGAGATCGTGCCGCACGGCTCCGCGCCGCTGCCGCGGCTGCCGGCGCCGCCGGAGCGCCCCGGCGCGCCGCTGCGCGTGCTGGTGCCGGGCCGCATCCACGGCGAGAAGGGCGAGCGGCTGCTGCAGGCGATGCTGGCCGACCTGCCCGACGGCATCGAGCTGGTGCTGCTGGGCAGCGGCTACCGCGGCGGGCTGTTCCAGGGCCGCGAGCGCGTCAGCGTGGTGCCTGACTACGCCCACGCCGAACTCGCCGATGAAGTCGCGCGCCTCGCGCCCGACCTCGCCTTGCTGCCGTCCACCGTACCCGAGACCTTCAGTTTCATGCTGTCGGAGCTGCTGGCGCTGGGCCTGCCGGTGGTGTGCGCGGCACCGGGCGCGCCGGCCGAACGGCTGGCGGCGCTGGGCCGCGGCTGGGTGCTGCCGCCCGAGGCCGCGAAGGTGAACGCGCTGCTGGCGACCCTGGCCGCCGACCGCGGCCTGCTGGCCCGCGAGCGCGCGCTGCCGCCGCCCGCGCTGCCCGACCTGGCGGCCATGGCCGCCGCCTGGCGCCAGTGCCTGCCGGTGGCGCCGGCACCGCTGCAGCTGCAAGCCGCGCCACCCGGCGCGATGAGGCGCATCACCGCCGAGCGCGTCGCGCGCGCGCTGGCGCACGAACTATCGAACACGCGCCACGCGCTCGCCGACCTGCGGAAGGAAACCGAAGCCCGCGCCGAGGCCCTCCGGCTGGCGCAGGGCGAGATCCACGCGCAGCAGGAACGCCACCGCCACCTGGCCGACGAGCTGGCCGCGCTGCGCACGGGCTTCGAGGCCCGGGAGCGGGCCGCCGCGGACGCCGAGGCGCGCGCGAACGCGCTCGCCGACGAGCTCGCGCGCGGCCGTCAGGACCACGCCCGGCTCACCGAAGCGCTGGCCGCCAGCCAGGCCGCACATGCCCAGGAACAGGAAGCCCATGCCCATGAACGCCAAGACCTCCTCCGCCAGCGCGACGTCGCCGTCGGCCAGCGCGACGAAGCCCTGGCCCAGGTGCAGCGCTTCCTCGCCAGCCGCACCTGGCGCATGACCGCACTGCCGCGTGCCGTCGTCGCCGCGCTGGGCAACCAGTGGCTGGCCGTGATGTACCGGGCCAGGCACCTGCGCATGGTGCTGGGCCGCGTGCTGGCGAGCCTGCGCACGCGCGGCCTGGCGGGCACGTGGGAGCGCATCCGCGAGCGCCGCGCCGCGCGCGCGCCGGCGCGCCTGGCCTTCGCGCCGCCGGCCGCCGACC
>ERZ1066122.1040-NODE-1040-length-24689-cov-37.785621_pt1 | contig 24689 bp, 23 predicted proteins | sample MGYA00382769_ERZ1066122 | MGnify/ENA primary metagenome ERZ1066122 (study PRJEB33369, sample SAMEA5778352) | biofilm metagenome | biome: Industrial cooling water; feature: Water cooling tower basin; material: Biofilm | place: United Arab Emirates | collected... | reverse complement strand
CCGCTGCGCGGATGGTACTGCCCGGGCCACCGGGTGGGAGAGTACGTCGCCGCCGGCATCGCTTTCCACAAGAACTCCTGTCTCCGGACTCGCTCCGGTGGCAGGAGTTCTTGTTGTATGCCGAGTTGCCGCCATCCAGTGCGGGTGCTATCTTCTGCACCATCCCACCGAACACGCCATGATGCGTCTCCGCCGCAGGGGTTGAGAGGATGCCGCCCAGCGAAGTCCGAGCGCCGATCAGTGTGCTCGTGGTCGACGACGAGGAGCTGCTGGCGAAGAGCTGCAAGCAGATCCTCGCCAGCGAGGGCTACACCGTCCACTGCGAGGGGCGGGGCAAGGCCGCGCTGGAGACGCTGCGGCGGCACCGGCCCGAGATCGTGCTGACCGACCTGATGCTGCCCGACATGGACGGGCTCGCGCTGCTCAAGGAGGTCCGGCACCTCGCGCCGGAGTCGCTGGTGATCGTGATCACCGGCTTCGCCACGGTGAACTCCAGCGTGGAAGCGATCCAGGCGGGCGCCTACGACTACATCCCCAAGCCGTTCACGGCGACCCAGCTCCGCATCCTCATCGGGCGGGCGGCGCAGCAGGTGCAGCTCGCGCGCGACAACGCGCACCTGCGCAGCGAGCTGAAGCGTCAGCAGAGCTTCGACGGCATCGTCGGCACCAGCGAGATGCTGCAGCAGATCTTCACGGTGATCTCGCGCGTGGCGCCGACCGAGGCGAGCGTGCTGATCTCCGGCGAGTCGGGGACGGGCAAGGAGCTGATCGCGCGCGCGATCCACAGCAGCAGCCGGCGGGCCGAGCGGCCGTTCGTGGCGATCAACTGCGCCGCGCTGCCGGACCAACTGCTGGAGTCGGAGCTGTTCGGGCACGAGAAGGGCTCGTTCACCGGCGCGGACGGCCTGCGGCGCGGGCTGCTGGAGCTGGCCGCGGGCGGCACCTTCTTCCTGGACGAGATCACGGAGATGAGCCTCGACCTGCAGGCGAAGCTGTTGCGCGTGCTGCAGGACAAGCGCATCCGGCGCGTGGGTGGCGAGGCCGAGATCCCGGTGGACGTGCGCTGGCTCTCGGCCACGAACCGCGACCCGGAAGCCGCCATCCGCGAGGGCAAGCTCCGGCAGGACCTCTTCTTCCGCCTGAACGTGGTGCCGTTGCGCGTGCCCCCGCTGCGCACCCGCCCGGACGACATCCCGCCGCTGGCGCAGTACTTCCTCAAGCGCTACGCGAAGGAGTACGACCGCAACGGCCTGTCCCTGGCGCCCGAGGTGCTGCAGGTGCTGCGCACGTACAGTTGGCCCGGCAACGTGCGCGAGCTGCAGAACGCGATCGAGCGGATGGTGTCGCTGAGCGCCGGCGAAGAGGCGATCACCCTGGCCGACGTGCCGGAGGAGCTGCTGCGCTCGCGCAACGGCGACGGCGCCGCGCGCGCGGTCACGGCGGACCGGCCGTATCACGAGGCGAAGGCCGACGCGATCGCCGACTTCGAGAAGGCCTACCTGAGCGACCTGCTGCGGCGCCATCGCGGCAACATCTCGCAGGCCGCGCGCGAGGCCGGCATCGACCGCAAGACGATCCACCGCATGCTGCTGCGCTACGGGCTGGAGAAGTACCAGCTCGGCAGACAGGGCTAGCGCCTGCCCGCCCCGCGGCGCACGGCGCCCAGCAGGGCGCGCGTCGCGGCCGCCGCGTCCGGCGCCGCCATCACCGCGCGGATCACCGCCACCCCCGCTGCCCCCGCCGCCGCCACCTCCGCGGCGTTCGTCTCGTCGATCCCCCCGATTGCCACTACCGGCAGCCGCGTCGCGCGGGCGATCTCCGCGAGCGCCGGCAGCCCTGTCGGCGCGCTCGCGTCGGGCTTGCTCGCGGTGAAGTACACCGGGCCGGCCCCGAGGTAGTCCGCGCCGTCGGCTTCGGCGCGGGTCGCCTGCGCGACCGTCTCCACCGAAACGCCCAGCAGGAACCCCGGTGGCACCACGCGCCGCGCCGCGGCGACGGGCACGTCGTCCTGGCCGAGGTGTGCGCCGTCGGCGCCGGCGGCGAGCGCGACGTCCAGCCGGTCGTTGACGAAGAGCAGCGCGCCGGCGCGGGCCGTCTCGCGCTGGAGCGCGACGGCGAGCTCCGTCAGCGCGCGGGCGGAGCCGAGCTTGTCGCGCAGTTGCACGGCGGGCGCGCCACCCGCGAGCGCGGCGCGCACCACGTCCAGCAGCGCGCGACCGCCGGCGATCTCGGCGTCGGTGATGACCAGCACCGCGAGGCGGCGGGCCAGCTCGTCAGGGCTCATTCGCGTGTGTTCCGGGCATCGAGCGCACGGCGGACCTCGCGCTTGGCTGCGTTGTGCTCGGCGAGCGTGCGGGTGAAGACGTGCCGCCCGTCTGGCCGTGCGACGAAGAAGAGGTAGTCCACGGCTTCGGGGTAGAGCGCCGCCCGGATCGCGCCGGCGCTGGGCGAGGCGATGGGGCCCGGCGGCAGCCCGGCGCGCCGGTAGGTGTTGTACGGATGGTCGGCGACCGCATCGATGTCGGCGTAGAGCAGCCGCGAGGTGTGCTCGCCGCGCGCGTACTGCACCGTGGGGTCGGCCTCCAGGCGCATGCCGCGGCGCAGCCGGTTGTGATAGACGGCCGAGATGCGCGGGCGCTCGTCCCAGACCCGGGCCTCGCGCTCGATGATCGACGCCAGCGTGACCACCTCGCGCTCGCTGAGGCCGAGCGAGTCGGCGCGGGCGCGCAGCGCGGGCGTCCAGGCGCGGCGGTAGCGCTCGGCCATCTGCCGCACGATCGCGCGCGGCGGCGTGCCGGCGGGCAGTTGGTAGGTGGCGGGGTAGAGATAGCCTTCGAGCGTGGGGCCGGGCAGCCGCAGCTCGCGCACCAGCGCGGTGTCGGCGAGGACGCGCCGGACGGAGTCGACGGGCAGGGAAGCGGCCTGCGCGACGCGCTCGGCGATCTGCGGCAGCGTCCAGCCCTCGGGCACGGTGATGCGGACGGTGACCACGTCGCCGGCGACGAGCCTGTCGAGGATCGCCTGCCACGAGGTGCCCGCCTCCACCCGGTAGACGCCCGGCTTCAGCGAGCCGGCGGCGCCGCTCAGGCGGGCATAGAGGCCGAAGAGCCGCGGCGAGCCCACCACGCCGCGCGCGGCCAGCGTGTCCGTGACCGCCGCGAGCCCGGCGCCGCGCGGCACCGTGAACTGCGCGCCCTGCTCCGCCGTCGTCCAGCCGCTGCAGCCGGCGCCGCCGCCCAGCGCTGCGGCCAGCGCCAGGCGCAGCGGCCAGGTCCCGCTACGTCTCATCGGCGTCCCCGCTGCCGGCCAGGCGCGCGCCGGCGAGGTACTGCTGCAGGATGATGGCGGCGGCGGCGGCGTCCACGCGGCTCTTCTCCTCGCGCTGGCTCTTCTTCAGCCCCATGCCGCGCACCGCCTGCTCGGCGCGCACCGAGCTGAGCCGTTCGTCCACCCAGTGCAGCGGCAGGCCGGTGCGGCGCTGCAGTTGCTCGCCGAAGCCGCGCACCTCCTGCGCCCAGGCGCCCTCCTCGCCGCCGAGGCCGAGCGGCAGGCCGACGACCAGCTCCGCCACCTCGTGCTGCTCGATCAGCCGCAGGATCTCCGCCCAGGGCGGACGCTTGCCCGCGCGGCGCTGCAGCGCGCCGAGCGGCGAGGCGATGGTGCGCGTGGGGTCGGAGAGCGCCAGCCCGATGCGGCGGGTGCCGAAGTCGAGCGCCAGGATGCGGCTCATGCTGTTCTCATGCTGCTGCGCCCGCCGCTCCCTCAGCCGAGGTCGCGCAGCGCGTCGCGCCAGGCGGCGCCGTCGGCGGCGCGGCGGTAGAGCGCGTCCAGCGCGTCGGGCGCGCCGAAGAGGAAGCGGCAGACGTCATCCCCGCGGGAGCGGCACTCGACCTCCAGCACCGCGACCTCGCCGCCCGCGGCGCGGCCGAGCAGCCCGGCCAGCAGGCCGGTGCTGAAGTGGCAGGTCGGGTGCGCCGCGCCGCCCTCGGGCTCGGCCTCCGCCCAGTCGTCGGCGACCAGCGCGCCCACGCCAGGGTGCAGCGGCTCGTAGCGCAGCGTGCCCCAGCCGGCCTCGGCGAAGAGCGCGGCGAGCGCACGCCAGAACTCCTCGGCCGGCAGCTCGCCGGGTTCGTCGGCGCCGTCGGCGGCGGTGCGAGCCAGCGCGGCGCCCAGCGGCTCGCCGGCCTGGTAGCCCAGCTCGCGCAGCAGCAGGGCGGCGTCCTCGGCGGAGCGGCCCTCGGCGAGCGCGCGCGGCAGCGCGCGGACGACGGTGGCGGGCAGGCGAAGCCAGCGGGGCTCGGCGGTAGCGGTGTTCATCGACGGGGGTTCCGGTGCGGGGTGTCTCAGGACGCGTGGCCGTCGGCGCCGAGGCGCGCGAGCAGGTCGGCCTCGCTCAGCTCGGGGATGCCGAGCGCGCGCGCCTTGGCGAGCTTGGAGCCGGCGTCCTCGCCGACGACGAGGAAGTCGGTCTTGCTGGTGACGCTGCCGGTGACGCGGCCGCCCGCCCGCTCGATCAGCGCGCCGGCCTCGGCGCGCGCGAGCGTGGGCAGCGTGCCGGTGATGACGAAGCTGAGCCCACCGAAGACGCCCTCCGCCGGCGCGGCGGCCTCCTCGGTCATCTGCACACCGGCCAGGTGCAGCTTCTCGACGGTCTCGCGGTTGCGCGGCTCGGCGAGGTAGTGCGCCAGCGCCTCGGCGGTGGTCTCGCCGATGCCGTGCACGGCGGCCAGCTCCGCGGCCTCGGCCGCCAGCAGCCGCTCCATGCTGCCGAAGGCGCGCGCCAGCAGTTGCGCCGCGTTCTCGCCGACGTGGCGCACGCCGAGCCCGTAGAGCAGGCGCGCCAGCCCGCGCGTCTTCGACTCCTCGATGCCGCGCACCAGGTTCTCCGCGGACTTCTGCTGGAAGCCTTCCAGCGGCAGCAACTGCTCGACGCGCAGCGCGTACAGGTCGGCCACGTCGTGCACCAGCCCGGCCTGCAGCAGTTGCAGCGTGGTGCGCTCGCCGAGGCCGCGGATGTCCATCGCGCCGCGGCTGGCGAAGTGTTCCAGCCGGCGGAAGATCTGCGCCGGACAGGCGCCGTTGGGGCAGTAGGTCATCGCCTCGCCCTCCGGCCGCTCGACGGGCGTGCCGCAGGCCGGGCAGGTCGGCGGCATGGCGAACGGCTCGCCGCGCGCCGTGCCGTCCTCGATCAGCGGCCCCACCACCTGCGGGATGACCTCGCCCGCCCGCTTGACCAGCACGGTGTCGCCGACGCGGATGTCCTTGCGGCGGATGTCCTCCTCGTTGTGCAGCGTCGCCAGGCGCACCGTCGCGCCGCCGATCTCCACCGGCTCCAGCACCGCGTAGGGGTTGAGCGTGCCCGTGCGGCCGACGTTCAGCTCGATGGCGAGCAGCCTGGTAGTCGCCAGCGTCGGCGCGAACTTGTAGGCCGTCGCCCAGCGCGGCTCCCTCGCGCCGACGACGCCCAGCTCCTGGTGCAGCGCCAGCGGGTCCACCTTGACGACGGCGCCGTCGATCTCGTAGTCCAGCCCGGCGCGCAGGCGCTCGATCTCCTGCACGCGCGCCAGCACCGCCGCCAGGTCCGGCACGCGGCGGAACTCGGGGTTCACCGGCAGCCCCCAGGCACGCAGCGTCTGCAGCAGCTCGTGCTGCGTGCGCACCGGCAGCGGCTGCGGGTCGGCGGGGTCGGGCTGGAGGGCGAAGGCGAAGAAGCGCAGCGGGCGGCTGGCCGTGATAGCGGGGTCGAGCTGGCGCAGGCCGCCGGCCGCGGCGTTGCGCGGGTTGGCGAACGTCGATTCGCCCGCGGCCGCGCGGCGCTCGTTCAGTGCCTGGAAGCCGGAGAGCAGCATGTAGACCTCGCCGCGCACCTCCAGCAGCGGCGGCACCGGCACGTCGGCGTCGCGCAGGCGCAGCGGGATCTCGCGGATGGTGCGCAGGTTGGCCGTCACGTCCTCGCCGACGACGCCGTTGCCGCGGGTGGCGCCCCGGACCAGCACGCCGTCGCGGTAGGTCAGCGCCACGGCCAGGCCGTCCATCTTCAGCTCCACCGTGTAGCCGCCGGAGACGACCTCGGCGACCAGGCGCGCGTTGCGCTGCTCCCAGGCCGCCAGCTCCTCGGGCGAGAAGGCGTTGTCCAGCGAGAGCATCGGCGCCAGGTGCCGCGTCTTCTCCAGGCGCGAGGCCGGCTCGGCGCCGACGCGCTGCGTGGGCGAGTCCGGCGTGCGCAGCCCGGGGTGCTCGGCCTCCAACTGCTTCAGCTCGCGCAGCAGGCGGTCGTACTCGGGGTCCGAGAGCGTCGGCCGGTCGAGGACGTAATACTCGTAGTTGGCGCGGTGCAGCGTCTCCCGCAGCGCGGCGGCCCGGGCGGCAGGAGCCGCCAGCGCGGCGCCGCCGCTCACGCTCCCTCCCGGCCGGCCAGCTCGCGCTCCAGCTCCTCCACGCTCGGCAGGCTGCCCTGCAGCGTCTCCGGCAGGTGCGCCGTCAGCCGGTACTCGGCCACGCCGATCGGCTTCGCCAGACCGCGCAGCGCGTACTCCACCACCACGCGGTTGCGCTCCCGGCAGAGGATGAGGCCGATGCTCGGCTGGTCCTCGGCGTGCCGGAGCTGCGCGTCCACGGCAGAGAGGTAGAAGTTCAGCTTGCCCGAGTCCTCGGGCTGGAAGGCGCCCATCTTCAGGTCGATGACCACGTAGCAGCGCAGCCGCAGGTGGTAGAAGAGCAGGTCCAGGTAGAAGTCCTGCCCGCCGACCTCCAGGTGGTGCTGGCTGCCGACGAAGGCGAAGCCGACGCCCAGCTCCAGCAGGAAGTCGCGCAGGTGGAGGAGCAGCCCGCGCTCCAGGTCGCGCTCGCGCGCCTCGTCGCCGAGCTGCAGGAAGTCGAAGTGGTAGGGGTCCCGGATCAGCTCGCGCGCCAGGTCCGACTGCGCGGGCGGCAGCGTGCGCTCGAAGTTGGTGACCGCGGCAGCCCGCCGGTGGTACAGCCCGCCGTCGATCTGGTGGACGAGCACGTTGCGACTCCAGCCGTGCTGGATCGTCGCGCGCGCGTACCACTCGCGCTCCGCGGGGTCCTTCACCTTCTCGAGGAGCGCCAGGTTGTGGTACCACGTGATTTGTGCAAGCGGGTCTTGCACAAATCGCTCGTCGGGGTAGGCCGCCGCGAACGAGCGCATGTACTTCAGGTTGCGCGAGGAGAGGCCCGTCATCTCCGGGAACTCGCGCCTCAGGTCGGCCGCCAGCCGCTCCACCACCTTCGCGCCCCAGCCCGCCTCGGCCTGCCGGGAGAGAATCTCGCGGCCGATCTGCCAGTAGAGCAGTACCAGCTCGCGGTTGACGGCCAGCGCGGCCCGCACCTGTGCCTGCCGGATGCGCGCCTTCAACTCCTCCAGCAGCCGGGCATAGCCCGCGGCGTTCAGCGATCCCTCTCCTGTGCCCGCGGGCACAGGGGGCGCCGGGTGTCTCATTCGCCGGCGGGCAGCGTGGAGGCGCGCACCACGCGGTTGCGCCCCGAGGTCTTGGCCAGGTAGAGCGCTTCGTCCGCGACCTTGACCAGATCGTCCGGCGTGGCGGCGCCCGCGGAGGGGAACGAGGCGACGCCGCAGGAGGTGGTCATGCGCACCTCGGTGGCCTCGTCGCGGTAGACGTGCTCCTCCACGCGGCGGCGCAGGCGCTCGGCGAAGTGCGCCGCCGCCGCCTCGTCGGTGCCCGGCAGGATCGCCATGAACTCCTCGCCGCCGTAGCGGCCGAGCATGTCGATCTCGCGGCTGGTCTCGCGCAGGAGCTGCGCGGTCTCGTAGAGGATGACGTCGCCGGTGGGGTGGCCGTAGGTGTCGTTGACCTGCTTGAAGCGGTCCAGGTCCATCATCGCCACGGCCAGCGGCTCGCCGCTGCGGCGGCTGCGCTCGAACTCCTCGTGCAGCAGCTCGTGGATGTGGCGGTGGTTGAAGAGGTCGGTCAGCCCGTCGGTGATGGAGAGCTTGCGCAGCCGGCGGTTGGCCAGCTCCAGCTCCTGGTTCGCGTGCTCCAGCTCGCGGTTCTTCTCGTCCAGCTCGTCCTGCAGGCGCTTGATGCGCAGCATCGAGCGCACGCGCGCTTCCAGCTCGGGGAAGTTGATCGGCTTGGTGAGGTAGTCGTCGGCGCCGGCGTCCAGCCCCTCCACCTTGTCCTGCGTCGAGTCGCGCGCGGTGACCAGGATGATGGGGATGTAGGGCAGCGCCGCGTCCGTCTTGATCCGGCGCGAGACCTCGTAGCCGTCCATCACCGGCATCATCACGTCCAGCAGGATGAGCTGCGGCGGGTCGGCGCGGACTTTGTCCAGCGCCTCCTGGCCGTTGCTGGCCGTCTCGATCTCGAAGCCGCGGCTGGAGAGGCGCGCGTTGATGATCTCGACGTTGTCCGGGTGGTCGTCGACGACGAGGATGCGCCCGCGCGGCGCGGCTTGAGGCGGCAGGCGCTCGCTCAAGCGCCGACCTCCCGGCCCGCCCCGATGAAGCGCTCCACCTCGGCGACGACGCGCCGCGGCTCGCAGGGCTTGGCGAGGTAGCCGTCGCAGCCGACCTCGCCGGCCTTGGCGCGGTCGGTGGCCAGCGCGTGCGCGGTCAGCGCGATGATCGGGATGTGCGCCGTCTCCGCGTCCGCCTTCAGGATGCGCGTCGCCTCCCAGCCGTCGATCACCGGGATGGAGATGTCCATCAGGATCAGGTGCGGCCGGGCCTCGCGGGCCATCTGGATGCCGTCTTCGCCGTTGCGCGCCTCGATCACCTGGTAGCCGAAGTGCTCCAGGATGGTGCGGTAGACGGTGCGGTTGTCCTCGTTGTCCTCGACGAGGAGAACCGTCTTGGGGGAATCCGCCATGCGGAGAGGCCTCCTGAGATAGAGCACCGCCACGCGCGGACGCGCGGGCGCGGCGTGATACGCTCGGGTGTAAGAAGCTCGCTAATGTACACTCAGGTACGAACGCCGGGCAAGGCGACGCAGCGGCCGTGCCGGCCCGGCGCACCCCGTCGCTGGCACGTGCATTGCGCCCGGCGGCGAGCCGCACGTGTGCATCTGTTCACCCGCGGGAACCCATGTATTACGACGATCGCGCGCGAAGGTTCAACTTCCTCAGCGGCCTCGTGCTCGGCGCAGGGCTGGGGGTGGCGCTGGGGCTGCTCGCGCCCATGCGGCCGGCGGCGCGGCTGGGGCCGCGCGTGGCGCGCCTGGCTCGGCCGGCGCGGCGCGGCGGGGGCGGCTAACCGCCTGGCCGGTGGACGGCGAACGGCACCGCCTCTGCGCGCAGCAGCGCGCAGAGGCGGTCCAGTTCGTCGGGCAGCGTCTGCAGCGCGAGGCCGCAGCGGGCGTTCGCCTCCGCAGGCGCCGGCACGATCTCCGCGGGCACGCCGTGCGTGCGTGCGAGTTCCTCGGCCCAGAGCGCGTGGTGCGTGGTGGCGAACGTCAGGATCGGCGTCGTCATCGCGAATCGGCGGGTGAGGGGCCGGGCAGCGGCGCCTCGCACTTGCGCCGGTGGCGCAGGCGGGCTAAAATGCGGAATCGGCTCCCTCGCGTATCTGACTTGTAAGTTATCCCCATACAGAGAGTTGCGCACGTTGCGCTTTCCGCCTGTTCACGAGCAGTTGGATGCGGTCCGCCAGGCTGCTCTCGAGATTCTGTCGGAGGAGGAGCTGGCCCGCAAGCTGGAACGCGCGCAGCGCAGCGGCACGCCGCTCGTGGTGAAGCAGGGCTTCGACCCCACCCGGCCGGACCTGCACATCGGGCATGCCGTCTCGATGCGGCTGCTTCGCGCGTTCCAGGAGATGGGGCACGACGTCGTCTTCGTCGTCGGCGACTACACCGCGCTCATCGGCGACCCGAGCGGGCGCAACGAGCTGCGCCCCGCGCTGAGCGAGGAGCAGGTCGCGCAGAACGCCGAGACGTACGCCGAGCAGGTCTACAAGATCCTGGACCCGGCGCGCACGCGCGTGGAGTTCAATTCGCGCTGGCTGAAGCCGCTGCAGTTGGCGGACCTGCTCAGGCTGACGGCGCAGTACACGGTGGCCCGCATGCTGGAGCGCGAGGACTTCGCCCGGCGCTACGCCGAGAACCGGCCGATCTCGCTGGTCGAGTTCATGTACCCGCTGATGCAGGCCTACGACTCGGTGGCGCTGCGCGCCGACGTGGAGCTGGGCGGCAGCGACCAGAAGTTCAACCTGCTGGTGGCGCGCACCATCCAGGAGCGCTACGGGCAGGAGCCGCAGGTCTGCGTGCTGCTGCCGCTGCTGCGCGGCACGGACGGCGTGCAGAAGATGTCCAAGTCGTACGACAACTACGTGGGTCTGGCCGACGCGCCGGAGGAGCAGTACGGGCGCACCATGTCGATCCCGGACGAGCTGCTGCCGGAGTGGTACGAGCTGGCGGCGGGGCTGCGCGGCGCCGAGCTCGAGCGTGCGCTCGACCGCCTGCGCACCGACCCCTATGCCGCCAAGCGCACGCTGGCGGCGCACATCGTGCAGCAGTACCACGGTGCGGCGGCGGCCGAGGCCGCCGCCGCGCACTTCGACCTGGTCTTCCGGCAGCACGGCGTGCCGGACGACGTGCCGCTGCTGGAGTTGGCCGCCAGCGACGAGGCGCTCGGCGCGGCCGACGGGGAGGTGCCGCTGACGCGGCTGCTGGTGCGCGCCGGGCTGGCGCCCTCCACCAGCCAGGCGGCGCGCCTCATCGAGCAGGGCGCCGTGCTGGTGGACGGCGCGCGCGTGGCGGCGCGCGACGCGCGAGTGGCCGCTCACGGTGAGCACCTGCTGCAGAAGGGCAAGCGGCACTTCGCGCGGGTGCGGTTCGCATTGCGGTAGCGGCGTAGCAGGGCGGGAGCTGCGCCGCGGCTGAGGCTTCCCGCGCAGGGGCGCGGGAGGTGCTGGTTCCCCACTGGCCCGGAGGTGAAGGAACGCCCGATTGAACGGCGAGGCTCAGGCTGGAGATGGGGGTGGTGAGGGGTTGGTCAGTCATCTTGTATCCAGGGAGAATCCTATGAGCAAACTCCGTTGGCTGGTGGCAGTGGGAGTGATGCTGCTGGGCCTACCGTTGCAGACGGCCGCGCAGGCGCGCGGCACCGTCACCGGTGTGGTCACCGACCAGGCGACGCGCGCGCCCGTGCAGGGCGCCCAAGTGGTGATCGCCGGCACGACGATCGGGACGCTGACCGACCAGCAGGGACGCTTCACACTCTCGGGCGTGCCGGTGGGCACGCGTACGGTGCAGGTCTCTCGAGCGGGCTATCGTACCGCCTCCCGCCAGGCGGTGGTGGGTTCGGAACCGGTGGAGCTGACCTTCACGCTGCAGCAGGATCTCGTGGGCCTGGACGAATTGGTCGTCATCGGCTACGGCGAAGCACGCCGGCGCGAAGTGGCGGGTGCGGTGAGCACGCTGCGCACCGATGCCGTCACCGCGACCATCCCCACGGCCACCATCGACAATGTGCTGCAGGGCCGCGTCGCCGGTGTGCAGGTGACGCAGAACTCGGGCACGCCGGGCGCGGCGATCACGGTGCGCGTGCGCGGCTCGTCCTCGATTTCGGCCGGCAACCAGCCGCTCTACGTGGTGGACGGCGTTCCGGTCATCCAGGGCAACTACTCGCAGATCAACGCGACCTTCGGCGGGCAGGGCATCGACGCACTCGGGGACCTGAACCCGGCCGACATCGAGTCGATCCAGGTGCTGAAGGACGCCTCCGCCGCGGCGATCTACGGCTCGCGCGCCAGCAACGGCGTGGTGCTGATCACCACCAAGCGTGGGCGCGCCGGGCGCGCGGAGATCAACGTCAACACCTACTACGGGACGCAGTCGGCATGGCGCACGCCGCAGATGCTGAACGCGGCGCAGTTCCGCGAGGTTTACAACGAGACGCTCGGCGAGGCCTTCGACCTGACGGTCGACGACCTCTTCGCCGTGGGAGACAGCACGGCCGACGTCGACTGGCTCGACGAGGTGCTCAGCGACGCGCCGATCCGCAACCTGGACGTGCAGGTGCGCGGCGGGACCGAGCGCACGCGTTACTTCGTCTCCGGCACGGCGTTCGATCAGGGCGGCATCGTCGCCGACCTCGGCTATCAGCGGCTCAGCGGGCGCATCAACCTCGACTACGAGCCGACGGACCGGCTGACACTGTCCAGCAACGTGCAGTTGACCCGTGCCGAGTACGATCGGGGCCGCAACGACAACACCATCTACGGCGCGTTCGCCAACGCCATTGCGGCGCCGCCGGTGGAGCCGGTCTTCAACGAGGACGGCTCCTACAATCTCGACACCTGGTACGCGAACCCCGTGGCGCTGATGCGCGAGAACGAGGCGGAGGAGCGCTCGCTGCGCGTGCTCGGCAATACCGCGGCGACGCTCACGTTGCTGGAAGGCTTCTCCTTGCGCGGCTCGGCCGGGGTGGACCAATACACCCTGCGCTCGCGGCTGTACGACTCGCCGGTGGTGGGCCTGCAGCAGGGCGTCGGCGGCGGTACCGCCGCCAGCTCCGCCTCCACCAAGCTGAACGCCGAGCTGACGCTGAACTTCGACCGGGACCTGAGCGCAGCCAACCGCATCAGCGGTGTCGTCGGCACCGGCTACGAGACCAACAACGACGACTTCACGTCCGCCAGCGGCTCGGGTTTCCCCGGCGAGCAGTTCCGCTACCTGACCTCGGCGGCGGTCGTCTCCGGCGGCAGCAACTCCGTCACGGAGTGGTCGCTGGTCTCCTTCTTCGGGCGGCTGACGTACAACCTGAGCGACCAGCTCATCACGACGTTCAACATCCGGACGGACGGGTCCTCACGCTTCGGCGAGAACAACCGCTACGGCACCTTCCCCTCGGTCTCGACGCTGTGGCAGGTGGGCGACATGCCGTTCATGCAGAACCAGTCGCTCTTCAGCAACCTGGCGCTGCGCGCCAGCTACGGCCGCACAGGCAACCAGCAGGGCATCGGCAACTTCGCCTCCCTGGGCCTCTTCGGCGCCGTCGCCTACAACGACCGCCCGGGGCTGGCACCCACGCAGCTCGCCAACCCGGACCTGAAGTGGGAGACGACCGACCAGCTCAACGTCGGCACCGACTTCGCCCTGCTGGACGAGCGCCTCTCGCTCTCGCTGGACTACTACGTCAAGAAGACGAACGACCTGCTGGTGACGCGGCCCATTCCGTCGACCTCCGGCTTCACGGTGATCACCTCGAACATCGGAGCAATGGAGAACCGCGGCTTTGAGCTCGCCGCGCGCGGCATCCTGGCGCGCAACAGTGGGCGCGGCTTCAACTGGTCGGTCGACTTCAACGCGTCGCGCAACAAGAACAAGGTCACCGAGCTGCTCAACGACGAGCCGATCAACGCCGGCTTCGCCAGCCGCGTGGAGGTGGGGCAGCCGCTGGGCGTCTTCTACGGCTGGGTGACCGACGGCATCTTCCAGAGCGAGGCCGAGGTCCGCGCCCATGCCACGCAGCCGGGCGCCGCGTCGGGCGACATCCGCTTCAAGGACATCAACGGGCGGGATGCCAATGGCGAGTTGACCGGCCAACCGGATGGCGTTATCAATGCGGACGACCGCACCATCATCGGCAATCCCTGGCCGGAGTGGGAAGGCGGCGTGACCAACGCGCTCTCCTGGCGCGGGATCGACCTGAGCGCCTTCGTGCAGTTCTCGCTCGGCAACGATGTCTACAACGCCATGCGCGTCTACACCGACGCGTTTGGCAGCGGCGGCGACAACAACAGCATTCGCGCCCTGGACCGCTGGCGGCCGGACAACCCGAACACCCAGCAGCCGCGCGCCGTCTGGGGTGATCCCAATCAGAACACGCGCGATTCGGACCGCTTCGTCGAGGACGGCTCCTACGTGCGTCTGAAGAACTTGGTCATCGGCTACACGCTGCCGGAGTCGCTGAACCGCCGCCTTGGCTATCGCCGTCTGCGCCTATACGTGCAGGGCCAGAACCTGTGGACGGCGACCGACTACAGCGGGTTCGACCCGGAAGTCAACTACGCCGGCAACACCGGTGTGACGCGGGGCACCGACTTCTACACCCTGCCGCAGACCCGGACGATTACGGTCGGCGCCAACATCGGCTTTTAAGGAGAACGGGGAATGAAGCGACATGCGATCCTGGGAACCACGCTGCTGGCCGTCGCGCTGGCCGCGTGTGAGGCGCCCCTCGACGTGGAGCCCCGGGCGTCAGTGCCGTCGGAGGAGGCGCTGACCGACGCGGCCGCCGTCGCGGCCGCCGCCAACGGCCTGTACAACTCGCTGCAGGGCGACGACGCCTTCGGCCGCAACCTCGTCGTCTACCCGGACCTCTACGCGGACAACCTCCGCTTCACCGGGACGTTCACCACCGACCAGCAGGTGGGGCTGCGCACGATCACGCCGAACAACGGGTCGATCGCCGGGCTGTGGACGACGGCCTACGGTGGGATCAACGATGCCAACGAGGTGCTCGCGGCGATTCCGCAAGTCAGCGACCTGACGGAGGCCAACGCGGCGCGCTACCGCGGCGAGGCGCTGTTCGTCCGTGCCCTGCACTACTTCAACCTGGTGCGCCTCTTCGGCGGGGTACCGATCATCACCGAGCCCTCTCGCACCGCGGCGGACGCTGCGGCGCGCGCGGTGCCGCGCAGCACCCAGGCCGAGGTCTACGCGCTGATCGAGCGGGACCTGGAAGAGGCCGCCCGGCTGCTGCCGACGGGGCGCGTGGTGGGCCGTGCCAGCCAGATGACCGCCCACGCGCTGCTCGCGCGGGTGTACCTGGAGGACGGCAAGTACGCACTGGCGCGCGACAAGGCGAATACCGTGATCAACAGCGGCCTCTACCGCTTGGTCACCCGCTACAGCGACCTCTACGAGATCAAGAATAGCGTCGAGTCGATCCTGGAACTGCAGTACACGATCCAGGATTCCAACGCGCACGCCTTCTGGTTCTTCCCCAACCGCGGCGGCCTCGGTGGCCGCTGGGGCTACGCGCCCACGAGCGCGGCGAGCGCCAGCGTTCTGACGCCGTTGCTGGCGGCCTTCGAGACGGGGGACACCCGCCGCACCGCCACGATCGGCGGCCCGGTCTCGGGCCGGTACTATGGGCGTAAGTACTTCCGTATCGAGAACGGGGACGACAACGTCATCCTCCTTCGACTGGCGGAGATGTATCTGATCCGTGCCGAGGCGAATGCGCGGCTCAACGCCGACCCAGCGGTCGTGCGCGCGGACATCGACATCGTCCGTCAGCGTGCGGGCCTGCCGCCGCTGCCGGCAACGCTCACAGCGCAGGCCGACCTGCTGAGCGCGATCCTGCGCGAGCGTCGCGTGGAGCTGGCGCTGGAGGGCCATCGCTTCTTCGATCTGCGCCGCTTTGGGCAGGCACAGCAGGTGCTCGGGTTGACGGCCGACCGGTTGCTCTTCCCGATCCCCCAGCGGGAGCTGGATGTCAACCCGCGCCTGGACCAGAACCCCGGCTACTAGCCGGCGTGGGCGCTTCCCCCTGTGCCCGCCACCGCCCGCTCCGGGCTGGCGGGCACAGGGGAAGGCCAGTCAGCGAGCGTTCGCTAGGCGCGGGATTGACAGAGAACGGGCTGTTCGCCCAGATTGCGGAATGGGAGCCTGGATTATTCACCAGGATATCGTAGATGCCACGCGGATAGGCATTTCTGCGTTTTCCCGCTTCACCTCTTGGGTGAAGCCCCGAATCGGCTAAGACGCCGTCGAGACAGGCACTTGGGCAGATCTGGTGAATAACCCAGGGGGAGATTCCATTCTCCCGCACCTCGGTGGTAGCCCGCTTTCTGACCTGGTAACCAATCTGGCGGTACTCCTCTGAGCAGGATCGGGCCCTGCCCTTGCGGGCAGAGCCCAGGATAGCGCAACCAGCGGCGAGCGAAGCGGTTCGAGAGGTTGAACGGGTCGCGCTGCGCCCGATCGAACGTTCACTGACTCGTTCTAGTGTTCGTCCCGCGTGGGCGCCGCGATCATCCGCGGCACTCCGCGCCGCCCTTTCACCCTTCACCCCGGAGGTGCTCTTCCAGCTTCCCTGCAGGCCGTCCTTACCGGCAACCGGCGCGGATTCCCGCCGCCGCAGCCGGCGTCTCACGCACTGGCGACAGTGCTCCCACAGGAGGAACCCGTATGACACGAGGACGTGTTCTCATCGCACTACTGATCGGCCTGGCGTTGGCGCCCGCAGCCGCCCTGGCGCAAGCGACGGGCACGATCACCGGTCGAGTGACCGATCGGGCGACCGGGCAGCCGCTCTCCGGCGTGCAGGTGTTCGTGACCGGCACGCAGCGCGGTGCGCTCTCCGGCCAGAACGGGCAGTACCGCGTCACCGGCGTGCCGACGGGCGCGCACACGGTGCGCGCGTCGATCGTCGGCTACGGTCAGAGCGCGCAGCAGGTGAGCATCGCCGCCGGCCAGACGGTGACCGTCAACTTCACGCTCGCCTCCTCGGCTGTGGAGCTGGAGGGCGTGGTGGTCAATGCGGTGACCGGTCAGGCGCAGCGGCGCGCGGAGGTGGGCACCAACGTGGCGCAGGTCAACGTGGCCGAGATCCAGAAGGGCCCAATCACGCAGGCGTCGGACGTACTGCAGGGCCGCATCGCGGGCGTCACCATGCAGGGCGCCTCCGGGCAGGCCGGCAGCGGGCAGCGCATCCGCATTCGAGGCGCGAACAGCCTCTCGCTCTCCAACGACCCGCTCATCTACATCGACGGCGCGCTGGCCTCGAACAGCCGCGGCGGCATCTCGCTCGGCGGGCAGGACTACTCGCGCCTGAACGACATCAACCCCGAGGACATCCAGAACATCGAGATCCTCAAGGGTCCGGCGGCTACCGGTGTGTATGGCACGGCAGCGGCGAACGGCGTGGTGCTGATCACCACCCGCCGTGGCCGGGCGGGAGCGCCTCAATGGCGTGCGTACGTGGAGGGCGGGCGAACGGAGGACGTGAACGACTACCCGCTCAACTACATCGCGCTGCAGGCGTTCGACCGCAACCAGCCCGTCTATAACCAGGGTTACGTGAACACGCGCCAGCTCTGGGGCGCGAATGCGCCGTATTCGACCTGCCCGAACTACCTGGCGGCGTTGCCGGCGGGCACGACCGGGGCCTGCACCCAAGACGTGCGGCTCTCCTTCGACCAGTTCCGTGATGCCCGCACGACGCCGTTCGAGACGGGTGAGAACACGCGGGTCGGCCTGAGCGTCTCGGGCGGCTCGGAGAACCTCACCTACTACATCTCTGGCGACCGGCAGACGGAATTCGGCGTCATCCGGCCGAACGACCTGGAACGCATCAGCCTGCGCTCGAACCTGAGGGCGAACGTGGGCGAGCGGGCGACAGTGGGCATCAACGCCTCGTACGTGACCAGCAACCTGAACCGCATCTCCAGCGACAACAGCGTCTTCAGCCCGCTGATCAACGCGTTCCTCGGGCCGGCTCAGTACGTGGAGGGCATGGAAACCGATACCCTGGGCTCCCCGGGCGCACGGCCGGCCTCGTACTTCCAATACAATACCCGCGACCAGAAGACGGTCACGGCGGACCAGAGCATCGACCGCTTCATGCTGAGCACGACGGCGAACTTCCAAGCGCTGTCGTGGTTGACGCTGAACGGCAATGCGGGCCTGGACTTCTTCAGCCGCTACGACCGTCAGACTCAGAACCCGAACCAGCTTCCGTTGTCGGCGTCCTATCTGCTCGGCTTCCGCGATTCGTACCGCGCGGACAATTACATCTGGACGGCGAACGCGTCCGCGGCCAGCCGCTTCCACCTGACGTCGAGCATCGCCTCCACCACCACGCTCGGTTTGAGCTGGTATCAGAACCTCTTCGAGCAGATCAACTGCTACGGCGCGGGCATCCCGGCGGGTACGCGCTCTTGCGGCGCGACCACAAGCCTGTTCGCGGTGAACGAATCGTATACCGACCAGCGCACCCTCGGTATCTACCTGAGCCAGGAGCTGGCATTCGGGGACCGGCTCTTCCTCGCGGGCAGCATCCGCGCGGACAACAACAGCGGCCTCACCTCCGGGCTGATCTACTACCCGTCGGCGAGCGTGTCGTGGGTGGTCAGCAACGAGCCGTTCTTCCCGCAGACGAACCTGCTGAGCCAACTGCGCCTGCGCGCGGCGGCGGGCCAGTCGGGGCTGCGGCCCGGGTACGGGCAGTCGGAGACGCTCTACGGCTCGACGGCGGTTCAGCTCACGGCCGCGGAGCTGCCGGCCCTGGTGCTGACGAACACCGGTAACCGGGAGCTGGTCCCGGAGCGGACGGCCGAGTACGAAGCCGGTGCAGACCTCGGCTTCTTCGATGATCGGCTCGGCGCCCTCTTCACCTACTATAACCGTCGCTCCGAGGACGCGCTCGTCGCGCGCAACCTGCCGCCCAGCGGTGGCCTGTCGGGCTCGGTCTTCGAGAACCTGGGGCGCGTGCGGAACTCCGGCACCGAGCTGGAGCTGACGGCGCGCGTGCTCGACCGCCGCAACCTCAGCTTCAATGCGCGGCTGAACCTCACCTCGCTCAGCAACAAGCTGGAGAAGCTCGGCGAGGGCATCGCGCCGATCACCTTCAACCGTGGTGCGCAGGCGCACCGCGAGGGCTTCCCGCTGGGCGCGTTCTTCGCGCTCCCGATCAAGTACAACGACGCCGACAAGAACGGCCTGCTCTCGCGCGCCGAGGTCTCGGTCGACAGCTCCAAGTTCCTCGTCGTCCCGAGCACCCGCGAGATCTCCGGGGTGACGCGCGACACGCTGGCGCTGGCCTACGTCGGCCCGTCCCTGCCGACCAACACGCAGGGCCTCTCGCTCGACCTGACGCTGTTCCGCAACTTCACCGTGTCGACGCTTTTTGAGCGGCGTGGCGGCGCCAAGCAGCTCAACTACACCGAGTACTTCCGCTGCCGCACCCAGGGCCAGACTGCCGCGCTGTTCAGCCAGTGCAGCGCGCTGGGCAACCCCGATGCCACGCTGAAGGAGCAGGCGGCGTACATCGGCGCCCAGTTCATCGGCGCCACGCCCTACGGCTACATCGAGGACTCGGACTTCATCAAGTGGCGCGAGCTGGCAATCCGCGTGGGCGTGCCGGACGCGCTGGCGAACCGCTTCCCCGGCTTGCGCGGTGCAGCGCTCTCGTTCGCGGGCCGTAACCTGAAGACGTGGACGGACTACACCGGGCTGGATCCGGAGATCACCGAGGGCGGTGGCGGCGCGAACTTCTCGCAGAACGAGTTCAACACGCAGCCGCCGGTTCGGGTCTACGTCCTGCGCCTCGACTTCAACTTCTAATCGGCCGAACCGACCATGACGAGATTCGAATCACTCGGCAGGAAGGGGCATCGGCTCCTTTCGCGGGCCCTGCTGGCCGGAGCGCTGCTGCTCCCACTGACCGCCTGCGATACCGACAAGCTGGTGGACGTGGAGGACCCGGCCTCCCTGCCCCCTGATCGGTTGGACACCGAGGAGGCCGTGCCGGCGCTGATCAATGGCGCCCTGCGCCAGTTCGTCGGTGGGTACAGCGGCTTCGGGCTCGACGACTCGTTCGTGTCGTCCTCCGGGGTGATCAGCGACGAGCTGTACTGGGGCGACACGTTCACCACGCGCATCGCCGCCGACCAGCGCAATCTGCAACCGACGGTGCTTGGCAACATCTCGGACCCGTCGTTCAATCGTCTGCACCAGGCGCGGATCAACGCGCGGCGGGCGTACGCCGCGATCGAGAAGTTCACGCAGAACGCGACGCACAAGTCGTTGATGCGCACGATCGAGGGCTACACCTACGTGACGCTGAGCGAGGGTTGGTGCGGCTACGTTCCCTTCAGCATCGTGCCGGACACCGGCTTTGTGGACGCCAAGTCCATCACACCGGGCGACCCCATCAACACCCGGGCGATGAACGACACGGCGGTGGTGCGCTTCAATGAGGCGCTGGCGTTGTCGTCCACGAACCATCTCGCGGCCATCGGCAAGGCGCGGGCGTTGCTGAACAACGGCCGCCATGCCGACGCGGCGGCGGCGGTGGCGAACGTGCCGACGACGTACCAGTACCTGCTGGAACACTCCGCCAACCTCGGCAGCCAAAACAACCCGATGTTCTCGCTGATGAGCAACGGGCGCTATGGGGTGTCGAACCTGGAAGGCGGGGTGACCGCGACCGGCGCCGCCATTCGCCCCGACGCCGCCTCCCCGCCGACTACGGCCACCGGTGCGGAGGGACTGCCCTTCCGCGCCCTGCGCGACCCGCGCGTGCCGTGGACGGGGCGTGCCGCGCGGAACAACGCCTGCTTCTCGTCGCTCGCCACCTGCTGGCTGAATAACAACTACTCGAGCTTCAACTCGAACGTGCCGCTGGCGACGGGCATCGAGGCGCGGCTGATCGAGGCCGAGGCGGCGCTGCAGGCCGGCGACGTCACCGGCATGATGACGCGGCTCAACGAGCTGCGCAGCCGTGTGGCTGAGCTGCTGCGCAGCCTGTACGACGACCAGCGCCAGACCTTCCCGGCCCCGCCGGCGGCGCCGACGCTGGAGCCGCTCACCGACCCGGCGACGCCGACGATGAGCGCGCAGGAGCAGTTCAATGCGCGGCGGGACCTGCTCTTCCGCGAGCGTGCGCTCTGGCTGTTCAACACCGGCCACCGCCAGGGCGACTTGCGCCGCCTGATCCGCACCTACGGCGTGCCGAGCAACCAAGCGTTCCCCAGCGGGCCGTATTTCCGCGGCGGTACCTACGGCAACGACGTCGCCTATCCGGTGCCGTTCAACGAGCAGAACAACCGTAAGTTCGAGGCGAGCCAGTGCGTGACGACGCAGGCCTAGTCCCTCGCCGTCGCGGTCTACAGGTGTTAGCTTGAAGCCGCGGGGGTGCTCTCGTCGAGCACCCCCGCGGCGCTATATGCGAGGCTGCGCCGTTCGAGAGGTCAAGGAGGGCCTGCGGAGCAGTACGACCTCGTGACGCCGGGTCGGAGTATGAGCCAGCAGCAGCGCGACGACCGCCGGCGGCCCGTGCTCCTCGCCCTCGGCGCCAACCTCGGCGACCCCGCCGCCCAGCTCCGCCGCGCGCTCGGTGAGCTGGGCGGCGTGCTCACGTCGCTGAGGGTGTCCTCGCTCTACCGCACGGCGCCCGTCGGCTACCTCGATCAGCCGGATTTCTACAACCTCGTCTGCTCTGGCGAGACGCGGCTCGGCCCGCGGGAGCTGCTGCGCGAGATGCAGCACATCGAGGCGGCGCTCGGCCGCACCCGGCCCTTCGCCAACGCCCCCCGCACGCTCGACATCGACCTGCTCGCCTACGGCGACCTGCTGCTGGAGACGCCGGAGCTGACGCTGCCGCACCCGCGGCTGCACGAGCGCGGCTTCGTGCTCGTGCCGCTAGTGGAGATCGCGCCCGACTGGCGGCACCCGCGACTGGGGCGCACCGCGCGCGAGCTGCTGCAGGCGCTGGGGCCGACGCAGGGGGTGGAGCGAGTGGGCCGGTCGGAGGGGTAGCGGGCTATCCGCGTTACCAGATGCGATGCACCGGGTAGCGGGCGAACACTTCATCGGCGCTCGTGATTGGGAGAGCCTCGACCATCGCCTGCGCGATGAGCAGGCGGTCGAAAGGGTCGCCGTGGTGCAGCGGCAGGCGACCGACCGCGAAGGTGTGACGTAACTCCACCGGCAGCAGGCTGATGCGGTTGATGCGGAGCTGCTCCGGGATGAAGGTGTCCAGCAGGACCGGGAGCGGAAGCCGCCCGCGGCTCACCTTGATCGTGATCTCCCAAACACTGGCTACGCTCAGCAGGACCTCGTTCGCACCCGAAGCGATGGCCTGGCTGGCCGTGGCGCTCAGCTTCGGGTCACGGGTGATGAACCACAGGAAGGCGTGAGTGTCCAGGAGCAGGCGCACGCTCACATGTACTCCCGGAATTCATCGAGGGGGTCGTCGAAATCGTCGGGGACGGTGAAGAGCCCGACGGCAGTGCCGGGTTCACGATCTTCGGCGGGCTGAGTGGCTGCGACCAAGCGAGCCACCGGCCGTCCCTGCGCCGTGATGACGATCTCGGCACCGGTCTCCACCTGCTGGACCAGCCGGGCGAGTTCGGCGGCTGCGCGCGACAGCTCTACGGCGAACGTGACCATTCTGGGCTCCCTCGGTGTGTAAGGCGCTGCTCAATATAGGCGCCGGGAGAAGAACGTGCATCCCAGTGCGCGCGGTGGAGATCGCGCCCGAGTGGCGGCACCCGCGGCTGGGACGCCCCGCGCGCGAGCTGCTGCAGGCCTTGGGGCCGGCGCAGGGGTGGAGCGGGTGGGGCCACTTCAAGAAGGCTGACCGGGTTCACTGTGCGCAGCAGCGTCCGGCGTGCCGGTCGCGAGTCATCCAGACGCGCGGCCCGGCGCCATGCGGCCGTGGGGTTGTCCAGGTCCGGGTTCTGTAGTACCGTGGTGTAGTACGAAACCAGCCGGGAGGGAATGTGCCAACCAGCATCCGTCTTGACCCGCATACCGAAGCCCGCCTGCAGAGGCTGGTCCGGAGGACGGGGCGCACGAAGTCAGCAGTCATCCGGGAGGCGATCGAGCGCTTGGACGAGGCTGTCCAGCAGCGTGAGAGTGAGCTTCCGTTAGCCGAGCGACTGCGCCCGTTCATCGGCGTGGTAGACCTGGGGCCGGCCGCGCGAGGCCGCAATGCCGAGGTGATCTTGCGCGAGCGCTTCCGGCGCGCAGGTCCGGGTGAATGAAGCCCCTGCTCGTCGACACGGGTCCGTTGGTCGCCCTGCTCAACCGCGGTGATCCGGACCATTCAGCGTGCGTGGCTGTGCTCGAACAGGAGCCAGGGGCGCTCGTCACTACCTGGGCGGTTGTGACCAAAGCGATGGATCTGCTTGCTGATGCGCTGCCGGCGCAGGTCTCGATACTCGCGATGATCGAATCGTCCAGGCTGGCCATTGTGGATGGTCTCGGAGACGTAGCTCGCATTGGGGAACTGATGCGCAAGTATCGAGACCTTCCGATGGACTTCGCGGATGCGACTCTGGTCGCGCTGGCGGAGCGGGAGGGTCTGGCACGGGTGTTCACCCTCGATAGTGACTTCCGCGTGTACCAGCTCCGGCGGCGCGGGGCCTTCGAGATCCTGCCCTGAGGACCAACGCCGCTGCGCTGGCTACATGCACGCCATCCCGGACCTGTCGCCGGGTCTGGGGAAGGTGAGGAAGAAGATGACTCGCTCGAAGCGTGAAGCGGAACGCGGTGACTCGCTGCCGGATCTGAGCGAACGTTGGGCGGAACGGCTCGATCGTGTCCGCCGCTCGCAGGCGCGGACGGAGGTAACCGGAATGACCCGTCCTCCCCGGGACCCCGACGAGCGTGCTTTCCTGCAGAGGACCGGTCAGCTCGGCCCCTTCATCGAGGCCGAGGTGGAGCAGCCGCTGCCCGATCCGTCGTCGCGATTTCGAGGGGATGGATCTGAGCCGCTGGAAACGGCGACGCGGCGCGGAAACGCTGTTCGTGCCGGATTCCTGCGGGAGCAGTCGAAAGGATGATCATGCTCGGACGTGTACTCCCGCGATGAGCGGGATGCCTCTCCGTGCCTCCTTCACGCTCGGCGTGGAGGAGGAGTACCAGCTCGTCGATCCGGTGAGCGGCGCGCTGAAGAGCCGGGCGCGCGCCGTGCTCGCCGGGGACTGGAGCGGCGAGATCAAGCCGGAGATGCAGCAGAACACGCTGGAGGTGGGCACGCGCGTCTGCGGCAGCGCGGCGGAGGCGGGCGAGGAGCTGGCGCGGCTGCGGCTGCAGGCGGCGGTGGCGGCGGAGGCGCAGGGCGTGCGCGTGGCGGCGGCGGGCACGCACCCGTTCAGCCACTGGGCGGGGCAGGCGTTCACGGACGCGCCCGTCTACGAGCGCCTGCACCGCGAGTACCGCAGCCTGGCGGAGTCGCAGCTCATCTTCGGGATGCACGTGCACGTGGCGCTGCCATCGGAGGTGGACCGGCTGCGGGTGATGAACGTCGCGCGGCTGTACCTGCCGCACCTGCTGGCGCTGACGGCCAGCTCGCCGTTCTTCCTGGGCGAGGACACCGGCTACGCGTCGTACCGCTCGATCCTGTGGCGGCGCTGGCCGCGCGCGGGGGTGCCGCCGCGCTTTGCGGACGAGGCGGAGTTCGCGGAGGTGCTGCGGCTGATGCTGGAGACGGGGCGCATCGACGCGCCCGGCCGGCTGTACTGGGACGTCCGCCCGCACCACGCCTACCGCACACTGGAGTTCCGCGTCGCCGACGTGACGCCGCGCCTGGAGGACGCGGTGCTGGCGGCGGCGCTGGCGCGTGCGCTCGTGCTGGGCATCGTGGAGGGTGTGCTGCGCGAGCCGGAGCTGCCGGAGCCGGCGGTGCAGGCGCTGCTCGGCGACGCGGCCTGGCGCGCGGCGCGTGACGGGCTCGACGCGGAGTTCGTGGACGTGGCCGCGGGCTCGCTCGCCGCGCGGCCCGTGCGCGAGCGGCTGGCGGAGCTGGTGCAACGCCTCGCGCCGCTGGCGCGCGAGCTGGGCGACGCGGGCGCGCTGGAGGAGCTGCCGCGCCTGCTGGAACGCGGCGGCGCGGCGACGCGCATGCGCGCGGTGCAGGCGCAGCGCGGCGACGCCGGGCTGGTGCAGTGGCTGGCGGACGAGACGCTGCTCGGCCTGGGGCTGGACCGGCGGGCGGAGCAGCGAAGGTGAGCGGCCAGGATTGCGGGAAGAGGC
>ERZ1066122.1038-NODE-1038-length-24691-cov-17.984575_pt1 | contig 24691 bp, 17 predicted proteins | sample MGYA00382769_ERZ1066122 | MGnify/ENA primary metagenome ERZ1066122 (study PRJEB33369, sample SAMEA5778352) | biofilm metagenome | biome: Industrial cooling water; feature: Water cooling tower basin; material: Biofilm | place: United Arab Emirates | collected... | reverse complement strand
ACGCGGGTGCGAAGGCGATCGTGCTGCGGCTGCTGCGCGAGGCGGCGCACACCAGCACGCAGACCGCCGCCCAGGGTGCATTCCAGCAGACGCTGCAGGGGCGCACCTACGCGCTGCTGCAGGTCCGGATCGCTGCCGGTGAGCACGAGCATCAGCTGCTCGCCGGGTTCGCTGGAAATGAAGCGCTGGCGCACGCCGGGCAGGGCGGTGAGCCGCTCGCGCACCTCGCGCTCGAGCTCCTTCTGCGAGCGCTCGCGCTCGCCCTCCGGGCCCCAGTCGAGCACCATCACCGCCTTGCGCACGTCGGCCACGCCGCTCACCGCCGGATCGCCCAGGTCGAGGATGCCGCCGACGGTGGCGTACGCCTGCCGCAGCTCCGGGATGTCGGAAATCATCGCGCGGGCGCGCTCGCTCATCGCCGCGGTCTGTTCGAGCGTGGCGCCGGGCGCGAGCTCGAGGCTGAGGTTGCTGCGGCCCAGGTCGGAGCCGGGGATGAAGGTGGCCGGGATCAGCGGCACCAGCGCCAGCGAGCCGATGAACATCGCCAGCGCGCCCCAGAGCGTCTTGGCGCGGTTGGCCAGGGCCCATTCCACCAGGCCCAGGTACCAGCGCATCAGCTTCGATTCCTTATCGACGTGCGCCTTGGGCTTGAGCTGGTAGGCCGCCATCATCGGCGTCAGCAGGCGCGCCACCATCAGCGAGAAGATCACGGCCGTGGCCGCGGTCCAGCCGAACTCGAGGAAGAACTTGCCGGCGATGCCGGGCATGAAGGCGACCGGGATGAACACGGCCGCGAGCGTGGCCGAGGTGGCGATCACGGCCAGGCCGATCTCGTCGGCGGCCTCGGTGGCGGCGACCTTGGGCGACTTGCCCATGGCCAGGTGGCGGTCGATGTTCTCGACCTCGACGATGGCGTCGTCCACCAGGATGCCCACCACCACCGCCAGCGCCAGCAGCGTGATCATGTTCAGGCTGAAGCCGAGGATCCAGATCACGCCGAAGGTCGGGATGATCGACAGCGGCAGCGCCAGCGCCGAGATCCAGGTGGCGCGCCAGTCGCGCAGGAACCACCACACCACCAGCACGGCCAGCGCCGCGCCTTCCCACAGCATCATCATCGACGACTTGAAGGAGGCGCGGATCTCGTCGATGGCGGTGCTGACGAGCTTGAACTGCACCCGCGGGTGCGCCGCTTCGAGTTCGGCGATGGCGGCCTCGATGCCTTCGCCCACCGCGATCTCGCTCGAGCCGCGGGTGCGACTGATGCCGAAGCTGACCACGGGCTCGCCGTCGATCATCGCCAGCTGGCGGCGCTCGGCGTGGCCGTCGGTGATCGTGGCCAGCGCCGACAGCGGCAGCTGGCGGCCGTCGGGCAGCACGATCGGGAATTGCTCCAGCGTCTGCGCGCTGTCCACCGTGCCGACGGCGCGGATCGCCTGCTCGCTGCTGCCCTGGGTGGCGCGGCCGCCCGAGCGCTCGAGCTGCGATCGCGCCAGCTGCGCCGAGATCTCGCCGGCGGTGATGCCGTGCGCCGCCAGCACGCCCGGCCGCAGGTCCACCTGCACCTCGCGGGTGATGCCGCCGCTGCGCACCACGGTGCCGACGCCGCGCACCGAGAACAATTTCTTGGTCACTTCGTTGTCGACGAACCAGCTCAGCTCGTCCTCGCCCAGCGTGTCGGACGAGACCGCGTAGGTGACCAGGGTGCCGCCGACCACCTCGATCTTGGCGACCACGGGTTCCTCGATGTCGCCGGGCAGGTCGCCGCGGATGCGGGTGACGGCGTCGCGCACCTCGTCCAGCGCCTCGTCCAGCGGCTTGCCGATGCGGAACTCGACGAAGGTGGTGGACGCGCCCTCGGTGACGGTGCTGACCAGCTTGTTGATGCCCGGCAGGCTGGCCACGGAGTCCTCGACCTTGCGGGTCACCTCGGTCTCGAGCTGGCTGGGCGTGGCGCCCGGCAGCGCGACCGTGACGGTGATGCCGGGGTAGGACACGTCGGGAAAGCGCGACACCGCCAGCTGCCGGAAGCCGAACAGGCCCACCAGCGTCAGCAGGATGAACAGCAGGATGGCCGGCAGCGGCCGGTTGATGGACCAGGCGGAGAAGTTCATCCGGCTCAGCCCCCGGTGGCCGGGACGACGCGCACGCGGTCGCCGTCGGCGAGGAAGCCGGCGCCCTCGACCACCACCCGGTCGGCGTCACCCAGGCCTTCGCGCACCTGCACCACGCCTTGATGGCGCACGCCCAGTTCCACCCGGCGCTGGCTGACGACGTCGCCGTCGCCCAGCACGAACACGTAGCGGTAGCCGTCGCGCTCGACGATGGCCTGGTCGGGCACGGTGCGCGCGGGCAGGTCGCCCAGCACCAGGTCGCCCGCGGCGTACATGCCGGCGCGCAGCGCGCCCGGCGCCGGCAGGTCGGCGTAGACCACGCCGGTGCGGCTCTGCGCATCCAGCGCCGGCGACACCGCGCGCACGGTGCCGGCCACCACGGCGCCGTCCGGGCCGCGCAGTTCGACCGCCACGCCGGGGTTCACGCGGATCAGGTCGCGCTCGGGCAGTTCGGCGCGCCACTCCAGGCGGCCGTCGCGGATCAGGGTCAGCAACTCGGCGCCGGCGGCGACCACCTGGCCCGGCTGCACCAGGCGCCGCGCAACCACGCCGTCGTCGGGCGCGCGCAGGGTGGCAAAGCCCAGGCGCAGGCGGGCGTTGTCGAGCTGGGCGGCGGCGGTCTGGCGCTGGGCCTTGGCGGTGAGTTCGCCGGAGACCAGCTGGTCGGCCTCGCTGTCCGGGATCAGCTGTTCGCGCTTGAGCTGCTCGCCGCGGCGGGCGTTGGCGCTGGCGACCGCGAGCGCGAGCGCGGCCTCGGCCTGGGCCAGCATGGCCTCGGCCTGCCGAAGCTCCATGCGCAGGCTGCGTTCGTCGAGCTGCAGCAGCGGCTGGCCTTTCGTGACCACGTCGCCCACTTCCACCCGCACCTCGGCCACGCGCTGGCCGCTGAGCTCGACGCCCAGCGCCATCTGCTCCCAGGCCGCGATCGAGCCCGAGGCGGTCACGCGCTGGGGCAACGACTGCTGCGTCGGCGTGGCGACGCTGACCGTGAGGCTGGGCGTGGCTTCCGGGGCGGGCGACTCGCCGCCACAGGCGGCCAGCAGCAAGGTCGAGGCCAGGAGCAGGGCCGTGGGGCGCAGACGGGTCATGGGCAAGGCCGGCGGGGTCGGATGCGCGCATTGTCGCAGAGGCCACCAAGCCCGCGCATCGCGCCGCGTGCGGACGGTTGGCATCGCTTAAGCCGCCCGCGTCGCTGTCCTTTTCGGTAGCCTGTTGCCGTTCCTGACAGGGCCTTCATCGGAGCCAGCATGACCCCTTCCCTGCCCGCCGACACCGACGCGCCCGCGCGCGCCAAGCGCCTGGCCGCGCTGGACAACCACACGGCGCTGCAGCGCCTGGAGCGTGCGGCGCCGGCCGAAGTGGCCGACCTGCTGGCCCGCATGCCGCCGGCCCGCGCCAACAGCCTGCTGGCCGACATGGAGGACGCCCGCCGCGCCAGCGTCATGGCCGCGGCGCCCGCGGGCACCGACTGGGGCGACGGCCAGCGCTACGCCGAGGGCACCGTCGGCCGCCTGCTGGAGGATCCGCCCGCGGTGTTCCGGAGCGGTACGCCGGTGGCCGAGGCCATCGAGTCGCTGCGCGAGGTGGTCAAGACCCGCATGGTCACCTACCTGTGGGTGGTGGACGCGCAGCAGCGCCTGCTCGGCGTGGTCGCGTTCCGCGAGCTGCTGTACGCCGACCGGTCCCGCAGCCTCGACGAGGTGATGATCCGCTCGCCGTTCTGCCTGCGGCCGGAGGCAACGCTGGTGGACGCGATGCGCGAAGTGGTGACGCGCCACTACCCCGTCTATCCGGTCTGCGAGCAGGACGGCCGGCTCGTGGGCCAGGTGCGCGGCCAGGTGCTGTTCGAGCAGCAGGCCTTCGAGATCTCGGCCCAGGCCGGCGCCATGGTCGGCGTCGAGAAGGAGGAGCGGCTGGCGACGCCGCTGTGGCGCGCGTTTCGATTCCGCAATCCCTGGTTGCTGGTGAACCTGCTGACGGTGTTCGTGGCGGCAGCGGTGGTGGGCTATTTCGAGGACACCATCAACCGCGTGGTGGTGCTGGCCATGTTCCTGCCGGTGCTGGGCGGCCAGAGCGGCAACCTGGGCTGCCAGGCGCTGGCGGTGATGCTGCGCGGCATGACCCTGGGCGAACTGCGCGGCATGGGCGTGGCCAGGCTGGTGATGAAGGAAGGCACGCTGGGCCTGCTCAACGGCGCGGTGACGGGCGCCCTGGCCGGCGCGGCCATGTACTGGGTGGTGGCGCGCGACGGCGGCGGCGATGCGCTGCTGCTGGGCGTGATCACGCTGGCCGCGATGTCGTTGAGCTGCATGGTGGCGGGCCTGGCCGGCTCGCTGATCCCGCTGGTGCTCAAGCGCCTGGGCGCCGACCCGGCCACGGCCTCGAGCATCTTCCTCACCACCCTGACCGACGTGGTGAGCATGGGCAGTTTCCTAGGCCTGGTGGCCTGGCTGGTGCTCTGAATCCGGGGCGCAGCATTTTTGCTGCACTGCAACGTGCATCGTCCAAGGTGCCGGGCCACGATGCAAGCGCTTCCGACGTGGGGGAGGGAGCCGAAAAGCCCGCAGCTGCCAAGCGCTGCGGGCTTTTCTTTTTCCGCACCCTCCCACAGGGGCGCCGCGTGACAGAATCGCGGCATGAATTTCTCGTCCGACCTCGACGCCGAACTCGCCGCACACCTTGAACGCGCGATGGCGCGCCTGGCCGAGCGCGCGCCGGAGTCGATCGCGGATCCGCACCTGCGCGAACGCCTCGCGCGGCTGGCGCTGTGCAGCGACTTCGCGATCGACACGCTGTGCCGGCAGCCCGCGCTGGCGACGCGGCTGGATGCGCCGATGGCGCCGCCGCCGGAACTGGCGCCGGGCGCCGACGCCGACTGGGCCGGGCAGCTGCGGCGCTGGCGCACGGCCGAATCCACGCGCCTGGTGTGGCGCGACCTGCACGGGCTCGACGACGTCGATGCCACCCTGGCCGGCAGCAGCCGCATCGCCGACCTCGCGCTGCAGCGCGGGGTGGACGCGCTGTCGGCCTCGCTGGCCGAGCGCCACGGCGTGGTGCGCAACGCCGCCGGCGAGGCGCAGTCGCTGGTGGTGTTCGGCCTGGGCAAGCTGGGCGGCGGCGAACTGAACTTCAGCTCCGACGTGGACCTGGTATATGCCTTTCCCGAGCACGGCGAGAGCGACGGTGCGCGTGGGCTCGACGCCGAGGCGTGGTTCACCCGTCTCGGGCAGCGGCTGGCCCAGCTGCTGGGCGACGTCACCGCCGACGGCTTCTGCCACCGCGTCGACCTGCGCCTGCGCCCGTTCGGGGCCAGCGGCCGGCTGGCGCTGAGCTTCGGCGCGATGGAACAGTACTACCAGCGCGAGGGCCGCGACTGGGAGCGCTACGCCTGGATCAAGGCGCGGCCGGTGGCCGGGGACCTCGCCGCGGGCGAACGGCTGCTGGCCACGCTGCGGCCCTTCGTCTACCGCCGCTACCTCGACTACAGCGCGCTCGACGGGCTGCGCGAGATGAAGGCGCTGATCAGCGCCGAGGTGCAGCGGCGCGAGCTCGCCGAGGACCTCAAGCTGGGCCCGGGCGGCATCCGCGAGGTCGAGTTCCTGGTGCAGGCGCTGCAGCTGATCCGCGCCGGGCGCGAACCGGCGCTGCGCAACCGCTCGCTGTTGCCCGCGCTGGCGGCGATGGCCCAGGCCGGCCACGTGAAGCCCGCCACCGCCGAGCGCCTGGCCGCGGCCTACCGCGGCCTGCGCCGGCTGGAGAACCGGGTGCAGATGCTGGGCGACCAGCAGGTGCATGCGCTGCCGGAGGACGCGCTGTCGCGCCGTCGCATCGCGCTGGCCCTGGGCCATCGCGACGAGGCCGCGATGCTGGCCGAACTCGACGGCCACCGCAGCGTGGTCGCCGAGGAGTTCGCCGGCCTGCTCGAGGCGCGCGGCCGCCGGCGCGCGCCCACCAGCGCGCTGGTGCAGTACTGGCGCGCGCTGCCGGAGGGCGGCTCGCCGGAGGCGCTGGCCGAGGCCGGCTTCGCCGACGCCGAGGCGCAGGATGCCGCGCTGCGCGATTTCGCGCGCACGCCGGCGGTGCGCGCGCTCTCGGGTCGTGGCCGCCAGCGGCTGGACAACGTGATGCCGGCGCTGCTCGGTGCCGCCGCCCGCAGCGAAGCGCCCGACGCCTCCCTGCCGCGCGGCCTGGCCCTGCTGCAGGCGATCACCCGCCGCACCAGCTACCTCGCGCTGCTCGAGGAACAACCCGCCGCGCTGGCGCGCCTGGCCGACGTGACCGCGCGCAGCGCCCTGCTGTCGGAGCGGTTGGCCGCGCATCCGCTGCTGCTGGACGAACTGCTCGATTCCCGCGCCGCCGGCCCGGTGCCGGACGAAGCGCAGATCGACGCGCTGGTCGCCGCCGCGCGCGCGGCCTTCCCGCCCGGCGACACCGAGGCCGCGCTGACCGCGCTCAACGAATTGCGCCAGGCCATCGGCTTCCGCCTGGCGCTGGCGACGCTGGGCCTGCGCCTGCCGCCGCCCGACGCCGCGCGCCGCCTGGCCGCGTTGGCGTCGGCGCTGCTCACGGCCACGCTGCACCTGGCCGAAACCGACATCATCGCCGCCCACGGCCGCGTGCCCGGCGCGGGCCTGGCGGTGCTGGGCTACGGCAGCCTGGGCGGGCATGAACTGGGCTTCGGCTCCGACCTCGACCTGGTGTTCCTGCACGACGCGGGTCCCGACGCCAGCTCCGACGGCGCGCGCCCGCTCGACGCCGGCCGCTACTTCGCCCGGCTGGCGCAGCGCCTGGTCAGCCTGCTCGGCACCGTCACCGCGGCCGGCAAGCTCTATGAAGTCGACGTGCGGCTGCGGCCCGACGGTGCCAAGGGCATGCTGGTCTCGGGCCTGGACAGCTTCGCCGACTACCAGCACCAGCGCGCCTGGACCTGGGAGCGGCAGGCGTTGGTGCGCGCCCGCGCCATCTGTGGCGCAGCGCGCGTGGGCGACGCCTTCGAGCGCATCCGCCGGGACACCCTGGCCGAGCGGCGCGACCCCGAAACCATCCGCGAGGACGTGGTGGTGATGCGCCGCCGCATGCGCGCCGAACTCGACCGCAGCAACGCCCTGCGCTTCGACCTCAAGCAGGGCGAGGGCGGCCTGGTCGACCTTGAGTTCCTGGTGCAGGCGCGCGTGCTGCAGTTCGCGCACGCCCATCCCGGGCTCTGCGAGCCGCGCGACACGCCGTCGCTGCTGCGCGCCCTGGCCGCGGCCGGCGCGATCCCGGCCGGGCACCTCGACCCGCTGCTCGCCGCCCACGCCCTGATGCTCGACCTGGGCCTGGACTGCACCCTCGACCTCCGCCCCCGCCTCGTCCCCCCCGACGACGCCCTGCACGCGGCCCGCGCCGCGGTCACGCACGCGTGTCGCGACCTGGGGCTGGTTTTTTAGCCACGGATGAACACGGATGAACACAGAGGCTCACGGACAAGAGCGCACTGATTTGTCCTGAAACCAAGCTCCGGTTGGTCTGCACGCAAGAGATGGGCTGCACGGCGGCAAACGCATCTCCGGATGTACCCGGCCCCACGAACTCAACTCCGATTTGATCCGTGAGCCTCTGTGTTCATCTGTGTTCATCCGTGGCCAAAAACCTCTCCCTCACGATCGCCGCAACACGCGGCGTTTCGCGCAGGGGCTCGCAGGCAACGTCGTGGGGGAGTTTGCCGAGGGGTTGGAGGCGGCCGCGGGCGAGGACGTCGTCGAGGTAGCGTTTGATGCGGCCGGTGGCGCGGCCCGGTTCGGCGACGTACACCGGCGCGGCGGTCGCGCAGGCCTCCGAGACCATGTTCACCGAGTCGGGCGACACCACCACGCGGTCGGCCCAGCCGAGGGCGCCGGCGTAGGGGTTGGGGCCGTCGCTGGCGTCGAACCAGCGCAGGCCCGGCGTGTCGGCCCAGTAGGCGCGGGCCAGCATCGCCAGCTTCGGCGGCGTGCGCCGCGAACCGACCACCAGCAGGCTGCCGCCGCCCACGGCCAGCCAGTGCTCGAGCTTCGCGGCCATCACCTCGAAGGCGGCGCGGTCGAAGCGCACCGCCGGGGTCGGGCCACCGAGCAGCACGACCGTGCGCGGCGAGGGCAGCGCGGCGAAGCCCGGGAAAGCGGCGCGCCCGGCCGCCAGCCAGGCGTCGTCGACGGCGTTGAGGCTGCCGCAGAGCGTGACCACGTTCGGGCCGCGCAGGCCGTCGTGTTCCGGCGCCACCACCAGGTCCCAGTGCGCGGGATCCAGGCGCGGGTGCAGCAACTGCACCACGCGGGTGCCGCGCTCGCGCAGCAGCCGCGTCGCCAGCGCCGCACGGCGGCCGCAGCCCAGCGCCCACGGCGGTGGCGACTGCAGCCCTCGCCGGAATTCATCGCCGAACGCGGCCTGCGCGCCCGGCAGGCGGCGCGGCGCCAGCCAGGACCACGGCGCGCGCGTCGCCAGCGCCAGCTCGCGCGCCGCGGGATCGAGTGCGCGCGCCAGGGCCTGCGCCTGCAGGCGGTGGCCGGCGGCGCCGTCGTGCAGGAACCAGGGAACGGAATCGGGCGGCATGGCCGAAGCCTAGCCGGAAAGCCGGCGGCGCCGCGAGTCGCGGGCCGCCGGCGCGTCGGGTTCAGTCGCCGACGAAGCGGGTGCCGAAGTTGATGCTGGCGCCGTCCACCAGGCGCGTGTTGCCGCTCAGGCCCATCACGATCGTGATCGGGCGGCGGAAGAAGCGGCGCGCCTGGGCCGGGGTCAGGCCCCACTGCTGCACCAGGCTGCGCTGGCTCAGCACGCCGCCGATGCACATGCGGGTGCCGGATTCGTACTGCACTTCGAACTCGCCGTCCTGCAGCGTGCCGAAGCGGTTCACCGAGGTCAGCGAAGTGCTCAGCGAGCCGCCGAACGGCAGGCCGGTGGCCGGGTTGATCAGCGCCGGGTCGTCGAGCACGTCGCTCTCGAAGCGATAGGTCGGGGTCAGGCGGAAAGCGTATTGCGCCGGCGCGCCGGTGTAGTTGGCCAGGCTGTAGGACACGATCGGTGTCTGCCAGTGGCACAGCAGCGTTTCGGCGCTGCGGCCGGGCAGGGTGATGCTGGCCAGGTCCGGGGCATTGATCGGCGTCGGCGCGGGCGCGGGCGCCAGCTCGATGCAGTTCTCCAGCGCCGGCTCGCCGGCGACCGGCGAGCAGTTGTCGGTCAGGGTCATGTTGATCGAGACCAGGCCCAGCCACTTCACGGCCTTGCCGAAGGTGTCGGGGTCGCCGACCTCCTCGACGGTGAGGGCAAGCGGGGCGACCGTGCCGCCGGCCTTGGCGGGCTTGGCCTCACGGGCCAGGGCCTGCTGGCCCGCGGCCAGCGAGTCGGCCAGCGGCGGGGAGCGGAAGCCATCGGCCTCCGGGGGCGGGGCGGCCAGCGCGACGACGGGGGCGAGCAGCGCGGCGAACAGGGCGGTGCGGGTCATGCAGTGTCTCCGTGGAGAGGCTCGCGCGCCGGTCGGCGCGGCGAGGGGCGGCGGGATGGCCGGGCCCTCTCCACAAGACGGAATTTGGCGCCGGGCCGGGGCAAGCTGCCGCGCCGAGCCTTTCCTGGCGCAACGATACGTTGCGTGGCCCCGGCTATGTTGCATTAACGGGATGACTACACTGCCCTCACTCGCCGGCCCCCAGGCTGGCGGCCCACCCCGGAGACCCCGCATGAACCTCAAGCGCCTCGCCCTCGCCAGCCTGCTCGCCGTCGCCGCCTTCGGTGCCCAGGCCGCCGACAAGTACAACATCGACCCGACCCACACCCAGGTCGAGTTCACCTACAGCCACATGGGCTTCTCGAACATCACCGGCCGCTTCGACACGGTGCAGGGCGAGTTCCTGTTCGACCCGGCCGACCCGACCAAGTCGAGCGTCGACATCACCATCCCGGTCGAGAGCATCAGCACCGGCGTCGCGAAGCTCGACGAGCACCTGCTGAAGGCCGACTTCTTCGACGCCGCCACCTACCCGACCGCCACCTTCAAGAGCACCGGCGTCACCGCCGCGGGCGAGGGCAAGCTCAACGTGGCCGGCGACCTCACCATCCACGGCGTCACCCGCCCGGTGGTGCTGGACGTGACCATCAACAAGATCGGCGAGCACCCGATGGCGAAGGTGCCGGCCGCCGGCTTCGACGCCACCACCACCATCCTGCGCAGCGACTACGGCGTCGGCGGCTACGTGCCCGTGGTCGGCGACGAGGTCCGCATCGACATCACCGTCGAAGCCACCCTCGCCAAGTAACCCACCCCGAAAAAGGGGTCAGAGTAATTATTTGTTTCAAACAAATAATTACTCTGACCCCTTTTTTTGGGGGTAAAATGGCGGCCTGTCCTGGAGGATCCCCCGCCATGTCGCGTACCGACACCGCCACCGGCCGTGCCGCGGCCAACACCGAGCGCCGCTACGAAGTCCGCCGCGCCGACCTGCCGCTGTCCTGCCCGACGCCGGCCATGGCGCTCTGGAACTCGCACCCGCGCGTCTACCTGCCGGTGGAAGAGAACGGCAGCGCCACCTGCCCCTACTGCGGCGCCGTCTACGTCCTGAAGGACTGAGCCGGGCGCCCCCTTGCGCCGCCTCACCGTCGTCCAGCTGCTGCCCGCGCTGCATAGCGGCGGCGTCGAGCGTTCCACCCTCGAGATCGCCGCGGCCCTGGTCGCGGCCGGGCATCGCTCCGTCGTCATCTCGGCGGGCGGCCGGCTGGTCGACGCCCTGGTCGCCGGCGGCAGCGAACACATCGCGCTGCCGATCGGGCGCAAGTCGCTGGCGGTCCTCGGCAGCGCCCTTGCCTTGCGCCGCACGCTCGCCGCGCTGAAGCCCGACATCGTCCACGCGCGTTCACGGCTGCCGGCCTGGCTGGCGCGGTTCGCGCTGCGCGGCCTGCCGGCGCCGCGGCCGCGGTTCGTCACCACCGTGCACGGCCTGAATTCGCCGGGCCGCTACAGCGGCGTGATGCGCAGCGGCGAGGCCGTGATCTGCGTGTCCGATACCGTTCGCCGCCACGTATTGCAGCACTGGCCCGACACCGACCCGGCGCGGCTGCGCGTGATTCCGCGCGGCGTCGACCCGGTCGAGTTCCCGCGCGGCTTCGTGCCGTCCACCGAATGGCACGAGGCCTGGGCGACGCGATGCCCGGCGCTGCCGGGCGGGCGCGTGCTGCTGATGCCCGGCCGCGGCACGCGGCTCAAGGGCCACGCCGAGGCGATCGAACTGCTGGCGGCCCTGCGCGCCGATGGCGTGGACGCGCGCCTGTGGCTGCTGGGCGCCGACGAACCGGGGCGCGAGGCCTATCTCGATGAACTGCGTGCCCTGGCCGCGGCGCGCGGCGTTGCACCGCAGCTGGTGACCAGCCCCCCGCGCCACGACGTGCGCGAGGCCTACGCGGCGTCCGACCTGGTGCTGCAGCTTTCGGCCAAGCCCGAGGCCTTCGGGCGCACGGTGGTCGAGGCGCTGTCGATCGGGCGGCCGGTGCTGGGCTGGGACCACGGCGGCGTCGGTGAACTGCTGCGCGAGCTCTATCCCGCCGGCGCCGTCGCCCGCGGCGACCGCGCGGCGCTGGCACGGGCCGCGCACGCGCTGCTTGCCGCGCCGCCGCCGATGCCGGTTACCATCCCCCACACCCTGGCGGCGATGCAGTCCGCCACCCTGGAATGCTATGACCAGCTCCTCGCCGACTGAAACCAGCCTGCGCTGGGCCCCGTGGTGGGTGCTCGCGTTCGTCGCGCTGTGGCCGCTGCACGGGCCGGCCGAGGTGGTGCTGTCGCTCGGCGCGCTGGCGGCGCTGGCCGTGCTGGCGCTGTCGCGCTTCCGCGGCGGCATGTCCCTGCTCAGCCACGAGGCCTGGGCGCTGACCAGCGTGCTGTTCTGCGCCTACTGGCTGCCCGAACTGTTCTCGTCCTTCGATGCGGTGGATGCCGGCCGCGCGCTGCGCGAGTCGCTGGTGGACCTGCGCTACCTGCCGTTCCTGTGGCTGGTGGCGATGGCGGTGGCCAGCGAGCGCGGGCGGCGCCTCACCTTCGGCGGCATCGCGATCATTTGCGCCTTCTGGCTGGTGGATGCGCTGGTGCAGGCCACCACCGGCTGGAGCCTGGGCGGGCCGGCCACGGCCGATCGCCTGAGCGGCGTGTTCGGCGCCGAGAACCTGAAGCTGGGCCTGGTGCTGGCCAGCCTCGCGCCGTTCCCGCTGGCGGCCGCTGCGCAGCGCTTCGGCGTGGCGGGCTGGCTGCTGGCCGCGGCGGCGCTGGTGGTGGTGGTGCTGCTGGCCGGCGCACGCGCGTCCTGGCTCACGCTGGGGCTGGTGCTGGTGTTCAGCGGCTGGCGCCAGCTCGGCGGCAAGCGGGCGCTGCTCGTGCTGGGCCTGGGCGGTGCGCTGCTGTTCGGGCTGGCGGTCACGTTCTCCGACAAGCTGCAGGAGCGCGTGGAGCGCACCGAGGCGGCGCTCAACGGCGGCAGCGACGGCCTCGACCACGCGCTTTCGGGCCGCCTGCCGATCTGGCAGGCCGCCTGGAACATGGCGCGGGCGCACCCGGTGAACGGCGTCGGCGTGCGCGGCTTCCGCCAGGCCTATCCCGAGTACGCGGTCGAGGGCGACCCCTGGCTGCAGGACGCCGAGCACGGCGCCGGCTACCACGCGCACCAGATCGTGCTCGAGGTGCTGAGTGAAACCGGCGTGGTCGGCCTGCTGCTGTGGCTGGGCGGCGTGGCGCTGGCCTGGCGCGCGTGGCGCTTCGCCACGCCGGCGGCGCGCGCGCGCGCATCGGTGCCGGCGCTGGCGCTGGCGGTCACGGTGTTCCCGCTGAACACCCACCTCGCGTTCTACTCCACCTTCTGGGGCGGGCTGACGCTGCTGCTGGCCGCGCTTTATTCGGGCAGCCTGCTCGCGCGGCACGACGACGCCGACGACGGCGCGCGCTGAGCCCCGCCGGCGATGCGCTGCCTGCTGCTGACGCCCGTCATCGCCCTGGCCAAAGGCGTGGCGCGGCTGCCGCAGCCGGCGCTGCTGGCGCTGGGGCGCACGCTCGCGTGGCTGGCCTGGCCGCTGCTGGGCTCGCGGCGCCGCATCGCGCGCATCAACACCGACCTGTGCTTCCCCGCGCTGGCGCCCGGCGCGCGTCGCCGCCTGGCCGACCGCAGCGTCACCAATACCGTCATCGGCGCGCTGGAACTGCTGCGCGCCTGGCACGCGCCGGCCCGCACGCTGCAAGGCCTGGCGCGGATCGAAGGCATCGAACCCCTGCAGGCGGCGCTGGCCCGCGGCCAGGGCGTGCTGCTGATGTGCGGGCACTTCACCCACACCGAGCTGGCGGTGCGGCTGCTGTCGCTGGCGCTGGGCCGGCCGGTGCGGGTGGTGGTGCGCCGGCACAACAACGCCTGCCTCGAGCAGTGGTTCGACCGGGCGCGCAGCGCGGTGTTCGGCCCCACGATCGGCAAGAAGGACGTGCGCGGGCTGCTGCGCGCGCTGTCCGACGGCGAGCCGGTGGTGTACTCGGCCGACCAGAACTTCACCTACCAGAATGCCTTCGTGCCCTTCTTCGGCGTGCCGGCGGCGACGCTGACCGCGACGCCGGCGCTGGTGCAGCGCGCGAACGCGGTGCTGCTGCCGTTCTGGTACCGGCGCGAGGCCGACGGCCGCTACGCCATCCGTATCGAACCGACCTGGGCCGGCTGGCCCAGCGGCGATCCGGCCCGCGACGCGGCGCGCTACATGGAGGAGCTCGAGGCGGTGGTGCGCGAAGCGCCGGAGCAATACCTCTGGGCGCACCGTCGCTTCAAGACGCGGCCCCCCGGCGAAGCGCCGGTGTACTGAGCCAGCGCCGGGCCGGCGCCCGCCCGCACGGCGATTGCCGCGGTGGCAGGGCTGCAGGCCTTGGCGACGCTTGCCGGCGTCTCGCCGGCGCTCAGTCGTAGCGGCGCTTGCTGCCGTCGGGCTGGCGCTTGAAGCGCTGGTGCAGCCACAGGTACTGCTCGGGGCAGCGGCGGATCAGGCCCTCCAGCGCCGCCATCACGCGCGCGGTGTCGGCGGTGGCGTCGCGCGAGGGGAAGTCGTCGAGCGCCGGCAACACCTCGATCCGGTAGCGGCCGTCGGGCAGGCGCTCGTGGTAGAGCGGCAGCACCGCGGCGCCCGACAGCCGCGCCAACTGGTGGGTGGACGTCAGGCTCCAGGCCGGCTGGCCGAAGAAGGGCACGAACACGCTGTCGCCGCGCCGGGTTTCCTGGTCGGGCGCGAACCACAGCAGCCCGCCTTGTTTGAGGTAGCGGATCACCGGCCGCAGCTCGTCGCGCGCGAACATGGCCACGGCGTGCCGCAGCCGGCCGCGCCGCACCGCCCATTCCATCGGCGGCTGTTCGTGTGGGCGGTACATGCCGGCCAGCGGGATGTGCTGGCACAGCAGGCGCATGCTGATCTCGAGCGTGGTGAAGTGGGCCGACACCAGGATCACGCCGCGGCCGCCGGCGCGGGCGGCCTCGAGGTGCTGCAGGCCGGTGAGCTCGCATTCCGACGGCGCCGGCAACCGGCCCCACCAGGCCCGCAGGAACTCGAACACGCCCAGGCCCAGGGCGCGGAAATTCCGGCGCAGCAGGTCGGCGCGGGCGGCCTCGGACAACTCCGGGTAGCACAGCGCGAGGTTGGTGGCCGCGGCGCGGCGGCGCGAACCCAGCACCCGGTACAGCACCGCCCCCAGCGGCGGCCCGAACGCGCGGTGCAGCCACAGCGGCGCGCGCGCCAGCGCCCAGCCGAAGGCGATCGCCAGCCAGGTCGGCCAGTGGCGCGGGGACAGCGGCGGGGAGGGCTCGGCCATGGCCCGCATTCTAGCCGCTGGCGGCGCAGGCCCGGCGGCCTCGGGTATCCTTCCGCGCATGCCACTCACCCTTGGGCAGCGCGTGCTGTTGGGCCTGTATTCGCTGGTCCTGCACCTGGCGTTCCCCGTCACCCTCTACCACCTGGTCTGGCGCGGCATGCGCCAGCGCGAATACCTGCGCCGCTGGACCGAACGCTATGGCTGGATCGAGGACCAGCTCGACCTGCACGACACGCTGTGGGTGCACGCCGTGTCGGTGGGCGAAGTGCTGGCCGCGCGGCCGCTGGTGGACGCGCTGCTGGCGAAATACCCGGACCGCCCGGTGCTGGTCACCACCATCACGCCCACCGGTTCCGAGCGCGTGCGCGCGCTCTGGGGCGACCGCGTGCACCACGTCTACCTGCCCTACGACCTGCGCGGCATGGTGCGGCGCTTCCTCGACCGCGCGCGCCCGGCGCTGGCGGTGATCGTCGAGACCGAGATCTGGCTCAACCTCTACGTCGAATGCGGCCGCCGCGGCATCCCGCTGGTGATGGTGAACGCGCGCCTGTCGCAGCGCTCGCTGCGCGGCTACCTGCCGGTGCAGGGGCTGGCGAAGCTGGCGATGCGCGCCGTGCACCTGGTGGCCGCCCAGTCGGGTCCGGACGCGGCGCGGCTGGCGCGCATCGGCGCCGACCCGGCGCGCATCCAGGTCACCGGCAACCTCAAGTACGACCTCGCCATCCCGGCCGGCCTCGACGCGCAGGCCGCGGCCTGGCGCGGCGAATGGGGCGCGGCGCGCCCGGTGTGGATCGCCGCCAGCACCCATCCGCCCGAGGAAGCCGCGGTGGTGGCGCTGCACCAGCGCGTGCTGGCCGCGCACCCGGACGCGCTGCTGCTGTGGGCGCCGCGGCATCCCGAGCGTTTCGCGCCGGTGGCGCAGGCGCTGGCCGAGGCCGGCCTGTCGGTGGCCACGCGCCGCGCCGACCGGCTGCCCGGCCCCGGCCACCAGGCCTTCGTGATCGACACGCTGGGCGAACTGCTTGGCTTCTTCGCCGCGTCCGACCTGGCCTTCGTGGCCGGCAGCCTGTGCGACGTCGGTGGCCACAACGTGCTCGAGCCGGCGGCGCTGGGCGTGCCCAGCGTGGTGGGTCCGCACACCTTCAACTTCGCCGAGGCGACGCGCCGCCTGCGCGACGCGGGCGCGCTGCTGCAGGCCGCGGACGCGGGCCGGCTGGGCGAGGCGGTGCTGGCGTTGCTGGGGGATCCGGCGCGGCGCGCCGCGATGGGCGAGGCCGGAAAGCAGCAGGTCGGCGAGCATTCCGGCGCACTGGGCCGGACGCTGGGCCTGCTCGATGGGGTCCTGGCGGGCCGGCGCACCTGAGGGGCGCGCCGGCCGGGCGCCGGGTTACTGCGACAGCGACTCGTCGAGCGCCGCTTCCGCGTCCTGCACCAGCACGCGGTTCACTTCCTGCAGGTCGGCCAGGGTGATGGTGCCGGCGGACTGCTTCAGGCGCAGGGTGTTGACCAGGAAGTCGTGGCGGGCGCGAGCGTACTCGCGCTGGGCCTGGAACAGCGCCTGCTGGGTGATCAGCACGTCGACGATGGTGCGGGTGCCGACCTCGAGGCCGGCCTCGCTGGCCTCGTACGCGGCCTGGGCCGACACCACCGACAGGCGGCGCGCCTCGACTTCGGCCGAACCGGCGCCGAGCGAACGCTGGGCGTTGCGGGTCTGGCGCACCACGGCGCGGCGCTGCTGCTCGAGCTGGTCGGCGGCGGCGTCGCGGTTGTGCACGGCCTGGCGCACGCCCGACTGGGTGGCGCCGCCGGCGAAGATCGGCACGGTGAGGGTGACGCCCACCCGGGTGGTCTCCGCCGTGTTGTCGACGCTGGAGCTGCTGGGAAGCGGCGCGAACACGTCGGTGGTGCCGTAGCCGTTGCCATCGCTGTAGCTGGCGGTGAGGCCGAGCGAGGGCAAGTGGCCGGAACGCGCGGTGCCGATGTCCTTCTCGGCGGCGGTGACGGCCAGCTCGCGGGCCAGCAGCGACGGGTTGTTCTCCATCGCCACGGCGACCCAGTCCTGGCTGATCAGGTCGGTCGGGTCGGTCGGCTTGTAGCCGGCGTCCAGGCCCTTGAGGTTGTCGATCTCGGTGCCGGTGATCTCGGCCAGGGCCTCGCGGGCGTCATCGAGCGCGTTGGCGGCGGCGATGGCGTTGGCGCGGGCGGTGTCGAAGCGGGCGCGCGCCTCGTGCACGTCGGTGATCGGGGCCAGGCCGACTTCCAGGCGCTTCTCGGCCTGGTCGAGCTGGCGCTTCACCGAGCGCTCCTCGGCGCGCGACGAGGCCAGGGTCTCGATGGCGGTGAGCACGTTGAAGTAGGCGGTGGACACGCGCACGACGAGCTCGTCCTGCGCGGCCTTGTACTCGGCCTCGGCCTGCGCGGCGCGCGCCTTGGCGGCGCTCAGGCGGGTGTAGTTGCCGTGGTCGTACAGGCTCTGGCGCAGGTTCACGCCCCAGCCGCGGCTGGTGTTCTCGCTGGAGATTTCCGACGGCGGCTGCACCACGGCGCCGAAGGCCTGCGAACCGGTGCTGTCGGTCTCGGTGCGGCTCCAGCTGACGTTGCCGTCGAGCTGGGGCAGCAGGGCGGCGCGGCTCTGCACCACGCCTTCGCCGGTGGCGAGGCTGCGCGACTCGGAGGCGGAGAGCACGGGATCGCTCTGGCGCGCCATTTCGTAGGCTTCCAGCAGGTCGGCGGCGTTCGCGCTGCCGGCGGTGCCGGCGAGCAGGAGGGCAAGGGTCAGGGGACGGAGGCGCAGGCGCATGGTCAGGTCCTGTTTCTAATTAGAAAGCGAAGCGCGGCGCCGGGGCGGCACCGTGCAGGTAGGGGACGTCGGTTTCGAACAGGCTCTCGCGGTGGAAGCCTTCGCCGCGGCGGGTGATGCGCAGTGCTTCCTGCACCGGCGATTCGCCGTGGATCACGAACAGGCGGCCGCCGGGCTTGAGCCAGGCGCCGAAGCGCTCCGGGTCGGTGGCGACGGCGCCGGTGACGCAGATGGCATCGAACAGGCGGCCGGGCTGCCAGGCGAAGACGTCGGCGCATTCGAGCCGGACGTTGGTGACGTGGTCGGTGGCCAGGCGCTGGCGCACGCGCTCGACGAAGTCGGCGTGGCGCTCGACGCTGGTGACGTCGCGGGCCAGGGCGGCCAGGCAGGCGGTGACGAAGCCGGAGCCGGTGCCGATCTCCAGCACCTCGTCGCCCGGCTCGAGGTTCATCGCCTGCAGCATGCGGCCCTCGACCACCGGCTTCATCATCACCTCGCCGTGCTCCAGCGGCAGCGGCAGGTCGGCGAAGGCCAGCTTGCGGTGGCGCAGGGGCACGTAGTCCTCGCGCCGCACCGTCATCAGGGTGTCGAGCACGCGCGGGTCGAGCACGTCCCAGGGGCGCACCTGCTGTTCCACCATCGCGTGGCGGGCCTGCTGGAAATCAATCGGCATGTCGGCTAAATCCTTGAATCGCAAGGGTCGTGATTTTACGCCCCGCCCGGTGTCCGGCGGAAGGCAGGATGCAGGACGAGGAACGGAAAGGGCGTGAATGCGTTGACCCGCGCCGCCCTTCACGGTGCGCAAACAGGATGCTGGCCGCCCCGCGGGGGCCAGTAGTGCCGTTAGTCACCGCAACGCCCGACACGGGAGCCATGCGTTCAGGCTCCGTGCCGGCCCGGGCCGTAGGCGCGCAGGAACAGGTCCACCGTGGCCTCGAGGTGCTTGCGCACCTGCACCGGGTCCAGCGGTTCGTGGCAGCCGCAGGTGAGCTTGGCGTGGTGTTCGCCCTTGAGCAGGCAGAAGAACTGCGAGGCCGCCAGCGCGCAGTCGGGCACGTGCAGCTCGCCGGCGGCGTGCTCGGCCTGCAGGAAGGCGGCCAGCGCCTCGGTGACCCGGCGCGGGCCGGCGTCCCAGAACAGGCGCGGCAGGTGCGAATCCTCCGGCAGCTGGCGGGACATCATCCGATGGATGTTGACGGCGTCTTCGCTGGTGATCAGGGAGAAAAACGCCGTGGCGATGCGCAGCAGCTGGCCGCGGATCGGGCCCTCGAAGCGGGCCACGAACAGGTCCGAGGGCAGCAGGTCCTCGCAGCGGGCCTTCACGGCCTCGACGAACAGCGTGTCCTTGTCCTGGAAGTGGCTGTAGACGGTCAGCTTGGAGACGCCGGCCGCCTGGGCGATCGCGTCCATGCTCACGCCGTCGTAGCCGCGGGCCGGGAACAGGGCCTTGGCCGCGTCCAGGATGGCGGCGCGCTTCTCCAGGTCCTTGGGGCGGCCGGGGGCGGCGGGACGGGGGGCTCGGGTCATGGCGAGATTATTATTGAACTCGTCGGTTTGGTAAAGATAGTATACCCCTCGGTTCACTAAATCCTGACCCCCCGATGAGCGCCTCCGCCATGATCCCTCGCCTCCTTCTCCTCCTCGGCGCCCTGGCGCTCACGGCCTGCGGCAGCGATGAAACCAGCGAGGCGCCGGCGCGCCCGGCGCTGGTGGTGCAGCCCGCCCCGGCCTCCGAGGTGCTCAGCGTTTACGCCGGCGAAGTGCGCGCCCGGCACGAGCCTGCCCTGGCCTTCCGCATCGGCGGCAAGATCACCCGCGTGCAGGTCGACGTGGGGCAGGCGGTGAAGAAGGGCCAGGCGCTGGCCGAGCTCGACGCCTCCGACGTGGCGCTGCAACTGGAGGCCTCGCGCGCCGCGCTGGCCTCGGCCGAATCCGACTACGCGCTCGCGAAGTCCGAACTCGAGCGCTACCAGAGCCTGCTTGATCGCCAGCTGGTGAGCCGCTCGCTCTACGACGCGCGGGTGTCTGCGCTGCAGGCGGCCGAAGCGCGCGTGCGCCAGGCCCGCGCCCAGGCCCGCGTGTCCGGCAACCAGGCCGGCTATGCCGTACTGCGCGCGCCGGCCGACGGCGTGATCGCGCAGCGCGTGGCCGAGCCGGGGCAGGTGGTGGCCGCGGGCCAGACCGTGTTCATGCTGGCCGAGAACGGCGACCGCGAAGTGCTGATCAGCGTGCCGGAGCAGAGCGCGGCCGACTTCAGCCCCGGCCGCGCGCTGGCGGTGGAGCTGTGGTCGGCGCCGGGCAAGCGCCTGCCGGCGACGCTGCGGGAGATTTCCCCGGCGGCCGATGCGCAGGCGCGCACCTTCGCCGCGCGCGTGAGTTTCGAGGCCGGCGACGCCCGCGCCGAAGTGGGGCAGAGCGCGCGCGTGTACGCGCTGCAGGACGGCCCGGCCACGCTGTCGGTGCCGCTGTCCGCGTTGACGCAGAAAGATGGCGAGCCCGCGCTGTGGGTCGTCGATCCCGCGACTTCGGTCGTGCGCCTGACGCCGGTGAAGACCGGCGCCTTCGGCGAAAGCCTGGTGCCGGTGGTGTCCGGTCTTTCGGCCGGTGACTGGGTGGTGGCCGCGGGCGTGCACCTGCTGCTCGAGGGCCAGCGGGTGAAGCCGGTGGACCGCGAGAACCGACCGGTCGCGCTCGCGCCCGCCGCCGCTGCCGCGAACTGAGGCCCGTCCGCCATGGCCTCGAACTTCAACCTCTCCGAGTGGGCGCTGCGCAACCGCTCGCTGGTGCTGTACGCGATGGTGGTGCTCGCCGTCGTCGGCTGGTTCAGCTACCAGCGCCTGGGCCAGTCGGAAGACCCTCCCTTCACCTTCAAGATCATGGTGGTACGGACCTTCTGGCCCGGCGCCACGGCCGAGGAGGTGGCGCGCCAGGTCACCGACCGCGTCGAGCGCGAGGTGATGGAGACCGGGCGCTACGAGTTCGTGCGCTCGTACTCGCGCCCCGGCGAGTCGCTGGTGATGCTGATGAGCAAGGACTCCATGGTCTCGCGCGAGCTGCCGCAGCTCTGGTACGACGTGCGCAAGAAAGTGGGCGACATCCGCCACACGCTTCCCGCCGGCGTGGTGGGGCCGTTCTTCAACGATGAGTTCGGCGACACCTTCGGCAACATCTATGCGCTCTCGGGCGACGGCTTCGACTACGCCACGCTCAAGGACTACGCCGAGCGCATCGAGCTGGAACTGCACCGCGTCCCCGACGTCGGCAAGATCGAGCTGGTGGGCCTGCAGGACGAGAAGATCTGGATCGAACTTTCCAACACCAAGCTGGCCACGCTGGGCGTGCCGCTGGAGCTGGTGCAGCGGGCAATCGACGAGCAGAACGCGATCGCGCCGGCCAGCTTCTTCGAGACGGCCACCGACCGCGTGCAGCTGCGGGTGTCGGGCCGCTTCGACAGCGTCGAGCAGATCCGCGACTTCCCGATCCGCGTCGGCGACCGCAGCTTCCGGCTGGGCGACGTGGCCGACGTGAGCCGAGGCTTCGCCGACCCGGCGGCGCCGCGCATGCGCTTCATGGGCGAGAACGCGATCGGCCTGGCGGTGAGCATGCGCGACGGCGGCGACATCATCCGCTTGGGCGAGCGACTGGACGCCGAGTTCGCGCGACTGCAGCAGAACCTGCCCGTGGGCATGACGCTGAAGAAGGTGTCGGACCAGCCCGAGGCCGTGCGCAGTTCGGTGGCCGAGTTCGTGCGCGTGCTGACCGAGGCCGTGGTGATCGTGCTGCTGGTCAGCTTCTTCTCGCTGGGCTTCCGCACCGGCCTGGTGGTGGCGCTGTCGATCCCGCTGGTGCTGGCGATGACCTTCGCGGCGATGCACTACTTCGGCATCGGCCTGCACAAGATCTCGCTCGGCGCGCTGGTGCTGGGCCTGGGCCTGCTGGTGGACGACGCCATCATCGCGGTGGAGATGATGGCGGTGAAGATGGAGCAGGGCTTCAGCCGCATGAAGGCGGCGGCGTTCGCCTACCAGTCCACCGCGTTCCCGATGCTGACCGGCACGCTGGTGACGGCGGCGGGCTTCCTGCCGATCGCCACCGCGGCCTCGAGCACGGGCGAATACACGCGATCGATCTTCCAGGTGGTGACGATCTCGCTGATCCTGTCCTGGGTCGCGGCCGTGGTGTTCATTCCCTATCTCGGCTACAAGCTGCTGCCGGACCCGAAGCCGCACGGCGACGGGCCGCAGCATGATCCCTACGCCACGAAGTTCTACGTGGGCGTGCGCCGCTGGGTGACCTGGTGCGTGCGCCAGCGCAAGACCGTGATCGCGGTGACGGCGGCGGCCTTCGTGGCCTCGATCCTGATGTTCCGGTTCGTGCCGCAGCAGTTCTTCCCGTCCTCGACGCGGCTGGAGCTGATGGTGGACCTGGAGCTGGCCGAGGGCGCCTCGCTGCACGCCACCGAAGCGGTGGCGCAGCGCCTGGAAGCCGAGCTCAAGGCCCGCGAGGACATCGAGAGCTACGTGGCCTACGTGGGCACCGGCACGCCGCGCTTCTACCTGCCGCTGGACCAGAAACTGCCGCAGGCCAACTTCGCCCAGTTCGTCGTGCTGACGCCCGACATCGAGTCGCGCGAGGCGGTGCGCGAGTGGCTGATCGGGCTGTTCGGCGAGAAGTTCACCGACGTGCAGGCGCGCGTGTCGCGGCTGGAGAACGGGCCGCCGGTGGGCTTCCCGATCCAGTTCCGCGTCTCGGGCGAGCACGTGGACGACGTGCGCCGCATCGCCAACGAGGTGGCCGCGAAGGTGCGCGCCAACCCGGCCGTCACCAACGTCAACCTCGACTGGGACGAGCCCAGCAAGGTGGTGCGCCTGCAGATCGACCAGGACCGCGCCCGCGCGCTGGGCATCGGCTCGGCCCAGGTGGCGGCCTTCCTGCGCGGCTCGCTGTCGGGCACCACGGTCAGCACCTACCGCGACGGCAACGAGCTGATCGAGATCCTGCTGCGCGGCCCGGCCCGGGAGCGCGAGCAGCTGTCGCTGCTGGGCAGCCTGTCGGTGCCGGCCGGCAATGGCCGCAGCGTGCCGCTGTCGCAGATCGCCACGCTCGAGCATGGCTTCGAGGACGGCATCATCTGGCACCGCAACCGCCTGCCGACCATCACGGTGCGCGCCGACATCTACGGCGACGAGACGCCGCCCAGCGTGGCCGCGCAGATCCTGCCGACGCTGGAGGGCATCCGCGCGTCGCTGCCGCCGGGCTACCTGCTCGAGACCGGCGGCACCGTCGAGGACTCCAACCGCGGCTCGAAGTCGGTGGCCGCCGGCGTGCCGCTGTTCCTGTTCGCGGTCACGACCCTGCTGATGCTGCAATTGCGCAGCTTCCCGCGCACGGCCATGGTGCTGCTGACCGCGCCGCTGGGCCTGATCGGCGTGGTGCTGTTCCTGCTGGTGTTCCGCGTGCCCTTCGGCTTCGTGGCGATGCTGGGCACCATCGCGCTCAGCGGCATGATCATGCGCAACTCGGTGATCCTGGTGGACCAGATCGAACAGGACATCGCCGCCGGCCACCCGCCGGCGCAGGCCGTGGTGGATGCCACCGTGCGCCGCTTCCGCCCGATCGTGCTGACGGCGCTGGCGGCGGTGCTGGCGATGATCCCGCTGTCGCGGAGCGTGTTCTTCGGACCGATGGCGGTGGCCATCATGGGTGGCCTGATCGTGGCCACCGCGCTGACGCTGCTGTTCCTGCCGGCGCTGTACGCCGCTTGGTTCCGCGTCCCCCGGCCGGCCCGGGTTTGATGCTTGGACACGAATGAACACGGATCAAGGCGGATGAACACGGATAAGCGCGGATCCATTGGATCTTCTTCCGTGGTTATCTGTGTTTGTCCGTGTTCATCCGTGGCAAAAAAAGAACCGCCCTCGCATCGCGCCGGCCCCCGTGGTTCAATGTGCGCCTGAAGCGGGGGTGCCCGGGCGTCAGCGGGCTGAGAATTACCCTTCGAACCTGATCCGGCTCGCACCGGCGTAGGGAGCTTCGTGGTGCTGGCCCTGGCCGGCGCCCCGGCGCCGCCGCTTCGTTCCGCCCCGCCCGGGGCCCAAGAGGACGAAACGCATGAACGCCCTGCCCACCGAGCTGCTGCGCCAGGCCCAGCAGCTGTCCGAGTCCGTGACCCGCCCGATCCCGGGCTCGCGCAAGATCTACGTCGAGGGCTCGCGCCCGGACATCCGGGTGCCGATGCGCGAGATCGCGCTGGACCCGACCCCGCGCATGTACGGCATCCAGGAGCCGAACGCGCCCTTCACCGTCTACGACCCGTCGGGCCCGTACAGCGACCCGGACGCGAACATCGACCTGGGCGCCGGCCTGGCCCCGGTGCGCACCCAGTGGATCGCCGAGCGCGGCGACAGCTCCCCGCTGCCCGGCCTGAGCTCCGAGTTCGGCCGCGGCCGCGCCGCCGACCACAAGCTCGACAGCGTGCGCTTCCCGGCCCTGCGCCCGCCGCGCCGCGCCCACGCCGGCGCCAATGTCAGCCAGATGCACTACGCCCGCCGCGGCATCATCACGCCGGAGATGGAGTACATCGCCATCCGCGAGAACCAGCGGATCGAGGCCATCAAGGAGGCGCACCTGCTGCGCCAGCACGCGGGCGAGTCCTTCGGCGCCCACCTGCCCAAGCTCATCACGCCCGAGTTCGTGCGCGACGAGGTGGCTCGCGGCCGCGCCATCATCCCGGCCAACATCAACCACCCGGAAATCGAGCCGATGATCATCGGCCGCAATTTCCTGACCAAGGTGAACGCGAATATCGGCAATAGCGCCGTGTCCTCGGGCATCGCCGAGGAAGTGGAGAAGCTGGTCTACGCCATCCGCTGGGGCGCCGACACGGTGATGGACCTCAGCACCGGCAAGCACATCCACGAGACCCGCGAGTGGATCATCCGCAACTCGCCGGTG
>ERZ1066122.1031-NODE-1031-length-24791-cov-8.109234_pt1 | contig 24791 bp, 24 predicted proteins | sample MGYA00382769_ERZ1066122 | MGnify/ENA primary metagenome ERZ1066122 (study PRJEB33369, sample SAMEA5778352) | biofilm metagenome | biome: Industrial cooling water; feature: Water cooling tower basin; material: Biofilm | place: United Arab Emirates | collected... | reverse complement strand
TGGTTTTAAAGGACTCGTCCTCGAAAAACCAGGTCGTGTCCTCTTTCTTAACCATCCCGATCTCGGTGGCCGCGTCGAACACGGACTTCTGCTCACTCACCATGCCTGCCGGTCCCTGATCGGGATCATCCGTAAGCAAGCGCTTGAGGGTACCGGCGATCTTAGGAACTCCGGTCTTGTTCTTCTCCACCATGAAATCGTGCTCAACGTAGTGTGGCCGAGTCTTCGTCTTCTCGTCGTGGTAGTGAACCGCGTTCCCAGACATCTTGATGACCCAGGAAGCGTAGTGCCACTGACCGTTACCACCGGGAAGGACGTCCGGGCTTCCATACATCGTGGGCTTCATGCGGACCTGGTTGATCACGATGAGTGTCGGCGCGAGCACTCCCGGCCCGTGATTACTGTGAAACTCGTTCAGGGCGTTTTGAACCTTCATGAACATCTCGCCGTTCTTTTTGGCGATGCTGAGGTTCATCTTGTTCTCTTCGGTGGACTTCTCCCCGACCACCGCCGGCATCATGTTCGCAAGCGAGTCGAGCACGATCAGATCAAACGCGTTGTCTTTGAACATCGCCACAATCGTATCGATGCACATTTCTTGGTTATAGGGAGTGCTGATGTGAACGAGACTCACATCGACGCCGATGGCCTCCGCCCAGGCTGGATCCCATGTACCTTCGTAGTCGACGATGCATACGCGGAGGGGAACATGGTCTTCTTGGTTTTCGCACTCCAGGAAATATCTAAGCTTCGTGCGCGAGAACTTCTGGGCTTCGGCGATGATGTTGCAAACCAACGACCCCTTACCCGCAGACTTGTTTCCCCACAAAAGACCGATCCGGCCCAGTGGAATTCCGCCTCCAAGTGCGTTGTCGATCGCAAACGATCCCGTCGGAAGGCGCGGCACGGGAAGGACTTTATCGCCGGAGATGAGGTGAAACTTACCGTACTGTTTGTTGACCTCTGCCACAAACTTCGCCGTACGATCCTCCGTTGACTCGGTGGCACCTTCTTCGGTCTCCACTTCCTCTTCTAGTTGCGCCGCTTTCCTGGCCATCACGACCCTCCCTTGATCTTACGTTTCTTACCCGCAACGAACTGCGCGGCCTGCAAGTATAGCTTCTCCAGGTCCTTGTCGCAGACGTCCCCGGCAAAGTGATCCTGCAACTCCACGTGAACCTTGGCGGACTCGTAGTTTCCTAGATTCATCGTGTAGCCGAGGCTGACAGTTGCCGTTTTGTATCCCAGAAACTCATTGACCACGCGTGCTTCCAGGTACTGCTCCGGATCGTGCTCGGTCTCAACGCCGTCCCGCTTTTCCGTAACCGCCACCTCAGTGCTCGCGAAGCGTGTTCTATTGAACGCATCCACAAGCGTACGCATCCTTGATAGGTCTTCATGGGACTGCTGCCGCAAAAAGGCGTTGTCCTTTACCAGGTAACGGCAGTCATCGATGACGCAACTCAGAGAATCCTCATATCCTTTAATCGCTTTCTTTAGCTGCGCGATTTCCTCTTTCGCGTTGAAACGCGGATTTTTCGGAGTTCCCTTTGGCATTAACGCTGTCTCCTCGCCGCCTCGACTTCCTCAATCCCTTTGATCTTGAATTGCAGCTTCTCGTAAAGCTTCCTGCGCGAATGATAACTACGATAAAAAATGGAAACTTTGGAGTCGACGTAGTCCACAACTACAGGCGGGAACTTGTTCTTTCGCCGCACAATCCGCCCCGCCACCTGCTCCGTGTCGCTGTTTGGCGTCACCAAGAACAGCGTGTCCAAGTGCTTTATGTCGATGCCTTCTTTAGCGATCGACTGCGTCGCAAAAATGATGTCCGCATTTTGCGCTAGCTTGCGGTCTTCCTTTTTCACAGCGCCAGTAAAGAACCCGTGACTGAATTCCAGGCCCTCCTGCTTAGCTAGCTGCTTGACCATGTACGAAATCTGCTCAAGCGCCTCCAGGCGGTCGGATACGACCAGCGGACTTCTGCCCTGTTTCTTAGCTCGAAAAATATCGTTCGCAATCGTCGCATTTCGGTACCGACACTCAACCAACTTTCCAAGAGCGAAAGGCTTTTTCATCGTGGGACGGACGTACCCCTGAAAGCCGCTATCCTTCACCCATATCAAGGGACGCAGGCGGTTGGTCTCGTTAGCAACGGTTAGGATTTGCCCCGTGCAATAGTAAAAGACCTTCTCGCACCCATCCGCACGCCGTACTGTGCCGCTCACTCCGACGTTATATCGCGACGCAAATTTCTGGATCACCGATCCGAACTGCGCTCCGCCGAACCGGTGAATCTCGTCGCCAATCACAGTCCCAAACGCGCGAAAAAACTCTTCCGGATACTTATCGGAGCGTTCGCCCATAAGGCTCTGCAACGTGGCGATAACGACATCAGCGTTGTGAAAGTCCGTTTTGAGACCGTCGAGAGGTACGGCTTTGATGCCAGGCAAATACTCTGGAATGTTTTCAAGCCACTGCTCCCGGAGAGGATTCGTGTGAACTAGTAGTAAAGTCTTTAGACCAAGCTCATGAATCAATTTAGAACTAAAGATCGACTTCCCATAGCTGGTGTAAGCCGAGAAGATTCCTCCGCCGAATCCCTGCTGCGCGCGCAACCGCGTCAGGAAGTCGCGGAAATCCGGTGCCTGGTCTTCCGGACGGAGCGTAGGCGTGAACTCCAAAGGACGCAGCTTGTGCAGACCGATTCGCGGATCGATCTCAAGTTCAAACTTCTCACTTGCCTTGAGCCTCAGGATGTCGCGGAAATAAAACTTCGGAACACCGATCTCTCCGTGAGCCTGCTTATAAAGGCGAATGGGTTCGGGAGCGTCACCGAACTCCGACGTCGCCCTCGGCACAATCGTTAGATCGTTTTTGATGAAATACACCGTGTGCGGCGTGAGGCGGGCCTCGTCCATCCAGACGAGGTCCCGCAAAAAGGCTTTGATCATTTTGGTCTGCCTTGGTCAGAGCGTTAGATTTCCAATCGGTTGGAAACTAATCGCCCATCAGAACGGCACATCCTCGTCGACCTTTTCCTCGGTCGGTGCCGTCGCTGCTTTCGATTCTGCGACTCCTGCCCCGTCTTCCGGTTCGGTAGTAGGCATCTCCTCGTCCAGATCGATCGCTTCACTCCCGCCACGACTAGAAACGGCTTCCGAGTCCTTTGGAAACGCCTTCGCATAGTCAATGGGGGTCACGTCACAGACCCAGGTCGGATCCTTAAGCGCCTCACGCATCTTCTTTTCGACCGCAATCTTATATGCCTGCAGATCATAGCGCATGATTTTTCCGTCCTTGAGACGGAGCGTGAAGCTGTCACCGCAACGAGCGGCCTTATCACCGGATCGCTTAGCGATGACAAGACAGCCCTTCAGATTGTCGCCCGCTTGCGCGGCAGTCGCCTGCATAGCACTGGCACTGCGGATGTACATCGGGAGATTCTTGGACTCGTACTTTCCCTTCCACTTTTGCTCGCCTTCGTGGAAGTAGCCCTTCGTATCAATGATCGTCATGTTGTACTGGGTAAACGACTGATCGCCGGACGCGCAATGCTTGCAGTTCGCACCCTGGCAAACATACGTCTTCGTGTCCTGCCAGTTCTGGCCATGCTTGATCTTGTGCATCTGAGTCGGAGTAGGCTCCGAGTCGACGATCAAGATTTCCTTCTCTTCGCCTGGCTTCAGCCAAAAATCATGCCGCTGATGCTTTTTCGCCTCGTCCCGCTTCGCTTGCTCAACCGCACCCTGCTTAACCGCATTCCAACTCATGGGGTACTCCTGTTCGTCCCTCCCACCTGCTACCTCGCGGTGGGGACGAACAAGACTTAAACCTCATCGAGAGATTTGGCCAACATCTTGGTGACTTTTTCGTTGGGCTGCAGTGCTTTCACGAGCTTGAATTTGAAGCTTCTCGGCAGTTGGTTGAACATCTGCATAAGGCTTTGATCAGAGATAATGTATTGGCCTTCCTTGAGAATAACGACATTCGGATCCTTGGCACTCATGATCAGGTTAGTGCCCCAGCCAACGATCCCACCAAAGACAAACGTTGCGAGCAGCGTGACGACTTCCATTCCCGGGCCTCCTCATAGAGCCGAACGTACTGCGGGACTCTTAGAACGCTATCTTCTTCGGCACGAACGGCGTCTTGATTCATCCGCACTTTTTCGTCCAATCGGTTGTCATTTAGCGCTTTCAGAATGGCTCGCTCCCATTCTTTCGATCCATACCCTGCCAGAAGACCGTGACGAATGTCCGATTCATAGGTCTCGAAGTCCGAAGCGATCGGGTAGATGCCGAAAAGCTGACTCTCTTGACTCTTGAGAGAGGACTTAGCCGCGTTGAAGTCACAGGGGTGAACCGGGGCGAGCGCAATGTCGATTGGAAGGTCACGAAGGATTGCGTAATACCTTTCGACATTCGGAATGCCGGGAGTGAAAAACACTCGGTCGTACGGTAAATGGGCAAGCACTCGCCAAGTGGTATAGCCCACAAAGAGAAAGATAACGTCGGGCACCTTCTTGGCTACTGCCTCCAATGCCTCAGGAAGCATGTCCACGTCCGCGTAGTGGTGGCCGGATCCATACCAGGCAATCACGCGCTTCCCATCCGCCATCTGACGGAACTCAGTAGGCGATAGCCGGTACCGCACAACCTGCTTCAGATCCTCGGTGATGTCGGGTGAAACGATTTCAAGCTCGTCATCTCGAAGCTCGGGAATGCTGTCCACCGCCAGTAAATCGAAGGAGTTCTTGATCACACTTACCGGAGCGTTGGTGTACTTCCGGATGCGATTAGCGATAGCCGGGGTAGATACTGTGAATCCGTCGAACAACCGGAAACAGTGTTCGAGCGATTTGAAGTGCCCACGAACGTTTGGATATCCCGGATTCCAGGTAGGAGTAGCTAGATAGTCGTCGTCGTAATCGGCAATGAATGGCTTGTTCGGATACATGCCCTGCAAGTGCGTCACCATGTCGTAATCCGACTTCATCAGCGGCCGCTGAACGACGATCATGTCCGCAAACTCTAGATACTGCTTGATGATCTGATATGCGCGAGTCGGCTGGAGGTAATACTGGCTTCGAGTATCAGCCGCTCCTTCCATGAGGAGTGCTCGACTAGGAACATCACCCCTGTAGTACGAAGTCGCATCAACGGTGCGGTTCAGATAAAAGATGTTCACTTAGTCTTCCTTTTCCGGCGTCCGGCCTCGTCGTACTCAGCACACCAGTATTTAGAAGAGCGGCGTTTGTGCCGCTCCATCCGTTTCCGCAGTTCTTCTTGTGCTTGGATTGGATCTGCTAGGTGTCTACATCTTTGAATCCCAAGCTGGACCCAAAAGAACGACTCTTCTAGCCGAGCAACAGCTTGGTCTCTTTCAAGACCGGGCCGAAACGTTCCGGAAATCTTTTCGGCCAGGTTCTTATAAAGGCGCTCTAGGTTTCCAATCGATCGGAATTCTTCGGGCTCGAGGACGAGGGAATGGAGTCGGATTTCGACTGGACCGGCGTCTTGACTTCCTTGATCGTGAGTTTCCATTGCAGCATTTTCCCTGCGTACTTGCCGTAGCGCGGCTCAGTCTCAGACTCCATATGGTCGATCTCAACATAGGCCCCCTTGCTGAGACCCAGGAGATGCTCATCCAGGAAATAGCCGAGGCCAACTTGGTGGGCCATCAGCTTCTGGAAGACCTCCACCGGCTCGTCCCCGTAGTACACCCCGCCCTTCAGGCCGACAGTGTCCCCAGACTCGACAACCCCGTTTTCCTTGTCAGTCAGACCATCCAAAGCCCACTGCTTTTCGCCGATTAAGTTCGCAACTTCATCGGCCGTCATGATGCCCTTGGCAACGATGATGTCTGTCATTGCAAGCTGAACCGCGTTCAGCTGGGAAATATCGTTCTGAGCCCGCTCCAGGTTCTTACCCATCACCGCCAGCGCCTCTTGGAGGCGCTGCATCTGAATGCGGTATTGCTGGACTTCTCCCAAAAGGAGAAAGACCTCGCCTTCGCTGATTCCGTGAAAAGGAGTGGGTCTTTTCGCTAGGTTGGCGTTCGCGACGGCAATGAGCCGTGCCTTCTTGGCCTCGTCCATTAGGTCTCCTAGATCAGACAATCGTCAAGATCGACTTCTACATCAGCTTCGTCTGAGACCACCGATATCACTTCATCCTCGTCCACCGCCAGCGCCGTGGCCAGGACAGCTTCGACAGAATCGTGATCGGAAACCGACTGAGCGTTCCCGAGACCCGTGCGGGCCTCCGCCTCGGGTCGGGGCGTACGCGGCGGTTGCCACACCAGCCATTCCGTCTTGGGAAGTTTGCAAACGGTCAAAATCTCTTCCCAGGTCAAATCGAGGCGTTTGATAGTCCTGAACTTGGTCTTCGAAGTGCCGCGAAGATGCAGCGTCATACGTTTCTCAGGATCTTTTTTACAGATGAATCGTACCGCTTGGGTTTCTGGCAGGTTGTCGTGCGACGCCTTGTTCGGACAGTAGGCATCAAACCGGTCCATCGCCTTCATCCAGGCGGCCTTAAATTTGTCTACCTGGGCATCGAGCACCGTCTGATCCCGGATTTCGGAAAGCCCATCCTGAATCTGATAAATCTTTTCAAATATACCAGGGCTGAGGTTCTGCACCTGCTCGATTCGATGCCCGTGCAACGTCAAGTGGATTCGCGTTTCAATCTCTTCCAGTGCATTCGCGTAACTAAGCCAGCTGACCATGAGCCCTCCAGTATTCAAATGCCGCCTCGACCTGCCCGCGAATTTCCTCGTCACTCCACTCGTCTACATCCTTTTTGCCCTCAATTACCGGGGCGACGTACACAGGAAGCCGCTCGCGCACCAGTGCCTCTTGGTAAGAGGTCGCCATCTTCATCCCTACGCAGACTCCATCTCGATTCGGCTTGTCGTTGTGCGGAAAGATGATGACAGGCAGCGCCCAAGTGAGTAGCCGGTCTAAGCGGTCCACTTGAAACGCCGTTCCGAAGTTACTGACAGGGTTTGCCACCCCGACTCGATCAAGACGAAAGACGTCCATGAACGACTCAACGAGAGTGACGTACCCCTTCGACGGATCGACGAGGTGCTCGCCGAAGAAGTGACCATCAACGACCATCCCGGGCGCGTTCTTGTATTTGATACGTTCGTCTTTTCGGATCGTCCGACCAGCCCAGCCAAGCATCTTTCCCATATCGTCGAAGACAGGAATGAAGAGTCGCTTCTCGTTTGCGTCGTAACCGAGCCGGTACTTACGAACCTGCTCCATGGTGATCCCACGCTCGATCGCATACTTCGGGATCTGCTTCCGCCACTCCGCATAATCCTCGATGCGGAATTCCTTCGACTTTTTTTGAGTCTTTGGTCTGTAGATTTCTGCAACGTTAAAATTGACCAGCGCCGATGTGGCCGCGTCAGAATCTAGCGTGCGTTTGAGATCCCGGTAACTCTGCCCGCTCTGCTCCGCGAAGGTGTGAAGCAACTGCCTGACTGTCCCTTTTTTCGCACATCCACTGCAGTTGTAGGCCGCCCCATAGGCTCCATTTACGACAAGTACGAAGGACGGGTGCTTATCCTTTCCGTCCTTGTGGAACCATGGAGCTAGAGGACAGGTGGACCGGATCTTATCGCCAAGGGAGCGAAAGTCCCGCGACCCCATCTTCCGCAGCAGGTTTTCCGCGTCAGTCAATGTCAAATGTGTCATCTGGTGCCGCCGCCTTAGGCTGGAAGTAGCCCCTCTCTTCAATCCGCATCCGGATAAGGTCCATATCGATCTCGAAAGCGGGAAAGAACCCCGCATCACGGCTCTTCACCGGATACATCTTTAGGATGTCCCGCGTGTCCTCATCGATCGTGTCGAGGGCGATCACGTAGTCTGCGCTCTGAGTGATGGCATCACTGAACGCGACACGTTCACCATCAATCTTCTTTTTCCCGCGTCCTGAGCTTGGATCACGGTTTACCTGAGTCGTAACAAGCACGGTAAGCGGATATCGCTTGGAAAGGTTCTTCAACCTTTCGAAGATGTCGCCCACGCGGGAGAACTTGTCGTGGGCGTTTTTCGCGTGCTTGTCCAGCTTGAGAATGTAGAAGGAGTCAACGAAGAGTAGGTCTGGCTTGTGCTCAGCAACAAGGTCCTCCACATCGTCAATTCGAGAGTCGAAGTCCCCTTCAGCAACGATCAGGTCGGCGTGGGTCGTGTAGTAATAGACCAGCGAATCCAGATGCAGGCGTTCGTCCTCTGTTAGGTTACCTTCGCGCACTCGTGAGAATTCGATCCCCGCCTTCAGCGCGCCTAACCGCTTGTAAGTTTGATCCTTCGACATTTCCGGCGTGACGATGAGAACTTTTTTCTTCTGCAAGACCGCATGGAGGCACATCCGGAATCCAACCCACGTCTTCCCGACGTTCGGGCGCGCAGAGATAACAACCAGTTCCCCGCGCAGAAATCCCTTCAACGTTCGATTCATTGTCGGAAATGGGGTTTCAATCCGGGTCGAAAAATCGATCTTCTGAGTCGCCTTTCGCATACCCTCAACGGTGATGGGAGCGGCTCGGTTCCTCCCCATACCGATAGCGCGGTAATCATCTGTCGTTTCGTTCAACATAGCCTGTAGCTTGGATCCTAGTTCCTCAACACCTTCTAGAGTCCGGGTCTCTGCTACCTGCTCTTGCATCGCATTCACGCGACGCACAAGCGCGGCGAAATTTTCCACCTTGAAACGGTTTACCAGCGCACTAGCCGCACTCTCTGGCGTGGTGACCGGCGTGTTTGCGAGGTCGATTCCGAAACGCTCAAAGATGAACTGCTCGGACGAAACCGCTCCACTCTTCCGCTCCCTCTCGAGAAAAACAAAAGCGTCCCGGTACTCGGGGTGAAGGAACCGTGTCTCAATACGGGGAAGATTCGCTTGTGGATCTGAGTTGATCAGAATCTTCAGGTACTGCTCGTCAAAGTTCAAAGCGGCACCTCACCTGAAGCATGCACGGTACTTCGGCGGCCTTTAGAACATCCTGAGGCTTGCCGTTAATGTCGAGGAAACCGACATGGAACTGCTTGAGCGGTGCAATGGAGACAAGCTTCTGAGCAAATGGGGCAGTCCGTTGGTCTACGCCACGAATCAGGATGAACTTCTTTGAAGCGATCTCTTCGACGAACTTCACGTCAAAAATGTCAACCAACGGAAGATTGAGGACGTGAATCCGGTTCGTCCGTACTTTGTTGATGCAAACGTCGGCAAGCGCCCATTGCACGAAGTCGTTCCAAAACCGGCCAGGGACGTCGAACGCGATGCCGGTTCCTCCGTTCTCGATCAGGTCTAGGTAGCTGTCCCAGACTTTTCGATAAACGGACTTGATCGCCTCTTTCGGTACCGTTCCCGCTTCCCGACGCAGATGCGACTTGAGCGTCTCGGCTAGATCCTGCGTAACCATAGTCAGCAACGTCGCACCTCAGTCGAAGATGATCCGAAACGCCTGACCTTCTTTGATATCCCGCAGGTCTGTTTCTTTGGTTTCCTCTACGACCTTTGGGACGCGAGCTTTCCCTCGTTTTTCAAACTGCGTCAACGACTGTGGATCCTTGAGAAGATCGAAAAGCAGATCCTGATTCGTCTGTGCAACCATCGCTCGCAAGCAAGGGTGAGAGAGATCCGCGCGGTTGAAGTAGAGGACGTTTTTCAGGCGAGAGTCGAAGTGCTCAAAGTAGAATCGCATCGTGCGTTCGCACCGATCGAGGTCACTACCGAGGTGCGTAAACCAGTGCTTCATCATCTTCGCTACGACAGTCCAATCGTAGACCTTGTATTCGCTACCCGTACGTTCCATCCAAAGCTTCATCCATAGCCGTCTCAGCTTCGTATGGGCCTCGGGTTCGTACGGCTTCGCCTCGCCAACGGGCTTCTCCACCAGCGCCGCAAGCTTAGCTTTCGCTTCCGCTACTACCGGAGATGGGATGGACCGAACCCGGGGTTCGCCACCGGTCGGCAACGCCCTCAGGTTCGCGCGCAAACCGTCCCACGTTGCACGAGAGACCGCAGCCTTAGCCTCCGCTACCTTCCGCGCTTGCTCTCGATGCTGACGCGCTTCTGGCGAATCGTCGTTTTCCAATCGTTTGGAAAACTCGCTCTTCGGGGGGGCGGGCGGAACCGGGGGGGTCTTCTCTTCTGGCTTCGGAGCCTCGTCGTCCAGATCGATCTTCTCCAGCATCTTCCCTCCCGGTGATTTCTCTCCCGGTGATCCGAGGTCGTTAGACTCCGTTGTCGGGTCTCCCGACGTATTAGGATCTTCGGATTTAGGATCTAAGGATTGGTTACTAACGATGTTCAGATTCTGAACGTCCGGAGGTTCAGAGGAACGCACCACCGAAGGAGAAGCAGGAGCTACAAAGGCGGCCTTTTCGACGAAGACCACCAGACCCCGATCCCGGGTCTTGTAACTGCGAATGAGGCCGAGACGTTTCAGCTCTCGCCGCGCAAGATAGAGCGAGGTCTTCTTGTAACCCGTTTCGCGAATAAGGTCGGCATCATTATCCCAGCAGCCTTTTGGGTCAGTGCCAAACCAACGAATATAGTGACAAAGTAGCTTGTACTGGGGTCCGGGAAGGATTGCGTTCCAAGACGCATGCGGTTGTTTGCCCCATCCCTTATCAGGGTTTTTCCTTGCGAGATTGTTCATGGAGTCACCACATAGGTGATATTGCCAGCATCACGGGTTTTGCGTGTAGAGAGCAAACCCCTAGCTACTAAGTGTGATCTTGCTTCCTTTAAGGAAGTCCGGGAGATACCCACGACCTGGCAAATGGACGCATCCAGGTCGCGGCATCCGACTGCTTTCATCCCGTCGTTATGGCAGTAGTACAGAAGAGTTACGAACTGTATGGGCGTCAGGCGGAGATCCCAAATCCAGGCCGGAGTCGGAATAACGCGATACGTTCTGGCAGCTAAAGCTGCCGGCTCGTTGGACATCAAATCCTCACTTTAAAGACGAGCAAAAACTTGACCGGACAAGCCTTAGCAACCTAGAACACAACTAAAGGTGATGTCGTTTAGTCCATGGTCAGGTAACTAAGCACTCATCGAACCCCCAAGGTTGCCCGCCTTGGGGGTTCACTCTTTTTCGGTCAGGTAACTACCGACCTTTTACGCCCGCCCTAGCCCGACCGTCAACGGCCTAAAACTGCGCAGTAAATACATCGTGTTCTTATTTGATGATCTTATCGCGGTCATGAAAGCCAACGCTCGCGAACTTGTGCCGAAGGCACGCCGACGTTAAACGCGGATCTCCTTCACTGGAGACCAACATGAGCGAAGCACAGTCGTCGGAAAAAAAGTTATCCACTTATCGAGTGAGCGAAAGCAGTGCCGTAGCGATGAGCACTGCCGCCGGGAAAGCTGCTGCGGATCTCGCCAATATCCTAGATACGATCGACTCCCACTTGGAAGATCACGGGGACGTACCGGAAGACCTAGTACCGGCGATGGGATTCGCGATTGAGCGAGTCGTCGAGGAAACGGACCGACTCGGTGGTCTCCGCACGATGCTCGCGGACTACGTGAAAGCGTCGAAGGCAAGGCTCGATGTGGAACGCACGCGCCACGCCGCGCTGGAACGCATGGACAAGTTCCTAAAGGGTTACTCCCTCGATCTCGTGAACCGTTTCCCAAAAATCGATTTCACCGGAAAGCGCTATCGGCTCGCCAAGCAAAACGTCGGCGGTCAGCGGGGCATAGACTGGCACGTCCGTTTCGAAGCGGACGTAACGAACATCATCTCGATGGAAGAGGCGATGGGCTTGCCGGACCGTTTGGTACGGAAAGTAACGGTATTCGTTTTGGACAAGGATGAAGTGAAGCGCGAGCTAGAGCACTGGGAGGAAGTTCAGAAGTCTAATGGCAGTCAGACGTGGGACGCCGAGGAAGCCGAACCGGTCCCTAGCTGGCTCTCTCGACTCGCGACACTTCGTCCACGCGGAGAAACCGTCCTTGTCCGCTCCGCGCAGAAATAACTAAAGGGTCGTTTCGTCATCCGACTCGTCGTCGGACTCGTCCTCGTCTTCATCCATTTCGCCACCGTCGATGGACTCGATGAGGTCCGCAGCGCCGATGAACAGCTTGCATTCACCTTCTTCATCTTCGTGGTGGTGAACTTCGACCGCAGGATCGAGCGTGTACTGATCTTCGTCGTTGGGATCAGCTTCGACCACGACGACCTCAATGTCTCCATGGTCGTTTTGCGCTGCCTGTAGCTTGGAAATCAATTCGCTGAGTTTCATAGGAGGCTCCTTGTTCGCCGGGAATCGGCGATGGGAGCCTTACCTCCGACGTCCCGGTCGTCAAACCCGTAACACGAGTTTCACCGGCATCTACCGAAATACTTATCCACCATTTTATCCACATATCCACGTCTAGCACCGTTTCGGTGCAATCATTCCCATTCCCTCAACGGCCTTCTGGATAAGGAAGTAGTCCTCGCCAAAGAATTGATCCGCTAACTCGTCCAGATCGGAGTAACGGTAAAATTTCCCGTCGTTTGGATCTTCGGGGCTGCCGGCGAGGAGATGAGTTTCGTTGAGTTCGTACAGGTAGACGTGCTCCACCTTTCGGCGTTGCCCGGTACATGGTTCAGCAATCGGCGGGACCGTGACGGGGGTTAAAGAGTCGATCGCGTTGTGGAATTCTCCACGTGGCTCTGCCGATACCGCACGCATACACGCCTCGTGATGCGTTTCCAGGTTCTGCACCAAGGTACGGGGCAAAGCCATTCGGTACTTGGCACGCGCAGGACGTGAAACGAAGACGTGGCCGAAATTCAAAACAACGACCGCCACCTCATGTGCCGCGACCGGGACGCCGACGGAGTCGATCTTTTCTCGGAAGGAAAGAAGCTCCTGCCATTCCTCCTGCAGGTCGACAAATGCTTCCTTCTCTTTAAACCGTGTCATCCATTCTGCAATTGATTGGGGAACCGTGTGCTCCCAGCCGTTCGCGGGATTGGTGAAGAACGACTTCGTCGTCGAGTGGCACGATATGGCAACTCCCAAGTCATCCACTGGGGTCGGACCGCTGCCAACACTGATCGCTCCCGTCAGGTCCGGCTTGTAAAGCGAGTGCGGAACCGTAGCGAGGTACGTGGGCTGGAGATGCCAAGGAAACCAGTACGAGTATGGACCATCACTCATCATTGTGAAGGTGTGTTTGCCGGCACCACGCGCAGTAACAACCTCCCACACGTTTTGAATCCATAGGTGGTCGTTACCGAGGTGATCGTCTAGGGAATAGACCTCACAAAGACCCTCGGCGTCCGCGCCGAATGCTTCCCTTAACGCAAGGCCGATCATCTCAAACCGCTCATCAAAGTTGAACGGGTGATTTATGCTCCGCGACCGATCGGCGGATCCCATAAGAATAAGAATGTGCTCTACGCCGTTTGCGAGAGCACGTTTGATGGTTTCAAGGTGGCCAAGGTGAAACGGCTGGAAGACGCCGATGAAGATTCCAATGTTCATTTACACCCCCGGTGATTACCGGGAGCGTATCATTTCTTATTCTTCGGGACCGTAATCGTGACCTGGTCCCAGACCGCCGTATTGAAGTAGGCATCGCCATTCAGCTTCGCCCAGCGATCTTCACCAATTGCGTCCTTGAACATTTGCCACTGGAAATCTTGGCGGGAACGGTCCGATACCGAGATCGACACCCCGTCGACGATGACTTTGTTATTCGGTCCGACCTGCTGCTTGATCTTTTCGGACAGAACTTTTTTCCGGGTCTCAAGGTCCTTGCACTGAGCCGAGACCCGCTTGTATTCGATAGCGTCCGCCAGCAGGCCCTTCTGAAGCTCGCTTTTGGCTTGTTCCTCTGCGTTTTTCTTTTTGAACATGGTGCCTCCTATGCCTGACATACTCATCGGCACAGGAGGTGGAAACTTTAGAGAATTCTGTGTCCGTTACCGCCTGATAACACCCGTTAATCCAGCTTTACGATAGTCAGGGTTCGCTGGTGCATCGTGGCCGTACCAGCGGAGGTGCGCCAACGGCCCTCGATGGCCTGACCTGCCGCCACCGTAACGATAGCCTGGGTCGCAGCCGCGTGGGACATGATGGTCGTGCCACCGGCGTTAGTAGTACGAGCCGTAACCCGGCGCTCCGTGTGCGTCTGGGAGGCACCGGCGGCGTAAATCGAAATGGTCGTCGTTGCAGCGGCCGTGCCGTGGTCGATCGACGTCGAGAACATCACAAGGTAGGTACCCGCGCCAGGGGTAAGCGTGAGACCTGTAGCGACGACGTCCGTGGTTGACGTTGTCGTGATATCCGCCGTCCCGGTCGCACTATTGCTGGTGACCGTGATGTGGTGAGTATGGTCCGACCGAGAGAACGTCGCCGCCACGCCCTCGCCGTTCGTCGTAGAGGTACTTTGATCAACCGCCGCGCCAGTCGGGACGTTGTGGACGTGATCCGCGCGCGCCAAGTCATTCGAAACGCCGGCCGCGTTTGCCTGATCGGGGGTGAGGCTTACGGGTGCCCCCGTGGCAACAGGGTGAACGTGGTTTGCGCGAGCAAAACGCGTAACGTTCCCACCGTTCTGCGCGTTATTTGCTCCGATTGTGGAGATGTCTGCGTTTACTGAATACGTCAGGTTCGCCCGCAAAAAGCTACGGACATCCGTAACGCTGGTTACAGACGCAGGTCCGGACGTGAATCTAGCGATGGGAACAGATCCGTCCAGCAACGAGGCTGCCGCAGTAACTGCTCCGTTCTCGGCGTGAATGTAAACGTAGCCATCCGTGATGTTCGGAGGAACGGCTACAGTGCTGGCGGGATAGTCGATCACAAAGTTCTGGCCCGTGATGCGGCCAGCCGTATACGCGATGGTTAGACCCGCCCCCGCCGTCGGAAAGAACTCATTCGGGCCGCCACGCGTGTCGAAGGTCACATTGCCGGAACCGTCATCGGTCGCCTGGATACTATTGCTCCCACCCACGGACAGATCGCCAAATCGCTGAGTGCCGCCGGTGCCGACCTTGAGGCTCCGGACGCCCTGGTGAACGTGATCCGATCTCGCAAATGAAGAAGCAGCACCCTGCGCGTTGGCAGAACCGACGCTGACCGGAACCGCCGTGGGTACGTTGTGGATATGATCTGCGCGGGCAAGGCTCGCACCCGAACCCGCAGCGTTCGCTTGGTCCGGGGTCAACGTACTTGCAGCGCCCGTCAGTACCGCGTGCACGTGGTCGCTCCGGGAATACGTCCCCGAAACTCCATCCACGTTCGCCGTAGTAGCGCTTAAGCTTGTGGAAGGTGCTGCCGTAGCAGTGGCATGTGTGTGGTCCGCCCGAGCAAGCGCAGTTCCCGATCCTGCCGTGCTCGTAGAGCCCGCCGGATTCGCAGTTGCGGTCGCAGTACTGATGGCATGCGAGTGATCCGATCGTGCAAAGGTGTTCGCCGCACCTTGCGCGTTCGTACTTGTGGCCGAAAGCGATCCCGTCGGAGCAGCAGTTGCCACGTTATGGACGTGGTCCGCGCGAGCAAGCCCAGCAGCAGTCCCCGCTGCGTTCGGTTGATCTGGAACAATCGCGGACGCTGCAGCGGTCGTTATCGCGTGCGTGTGATCTGCGCGAGCGAGCGGCGCTCCCGACCCCGCCGCATTCGTACTGTTTGCGTCCAGACCGACTGCCGCGCCCGTAGTGATGGAGTGAACGTGGTCCGAACGCGCGAATGTCCCGGACACACCGTCCGCCGACGCGGTTGTGGCAGTAAGCGGGGTAACTGGTGCAGCCGTTGCAAACTGGTGCTGGTGATCAGCGCGAGCAAGACCAGCGGCGGTACCAGCAGAGTTGGTGCCACCGGCCAGTTGAGCCACCGGAGCAGCGGTGGCAATGGCGTGAGTGTGGTTTGATCTTGCGAATGTAGCGGCGTTTCCCTGGGTGTTCGTGCTTGCTGCATCAATCCCCACTGCGGATGCGGTTGGAATCGCGTGAACGTGGTCCGCGCGCGCAAGCGGCGCACCTGTACCAGCAGAGTTTGCCTGATCCGGCGGTAAGGAAACAGCAGTCGCAGTTGTGATGGCGTGCGTATGGTCAGAACGTGCAAAGGAATTGGCGGTACCAACAGCGTTCGTTGTGGTCGACGTCAGGTTCGTGGTAGGCGCGGCGGTCGTTAACGGGTCAGCACCAGAGGGAAGGTGCCGCGAGGCGTGAATCGCCGCCGCAAACGAACCAGACACGTCATTGATGTTGGGATAGATCCAGTCCAGATCGCCGGAACCTACCTTCTGAAAGCTGCCTGCCGTCCCGGTCCGGTAGTACACCGAACCGATTGCTGCTGCCGTTGGGGTGACACGCGGGTCGTGATCGCCCTCAAGGATCTTGATCGTATTTAGGCTCTGAACCCCGGTGATCGTCATCTCACACCCTCGTCAGGCGGCACTGGGCATGCCACTGGATCGTGTTATTCGCCGCACCCGCGACCAGGATGCGAGCACTGGTTCCCTGGACATCCATAGAGACAGACCAGCTTACCTGATCTGTATCCGTATATTCTGTGGTGTAGCCTCGCATCGTTACGGTCCCGGCTACGTTCTTGAAGAGCGCCTTGCGTTCAAAGAATCCGGCATCACCCACCGTACCTGCCGATCCGGCACTTCGCCTTGCGACGACTTCGACCGTTACCCCGGTTGAGGTGTTCGTAGGCATCGGGATGGTCAGAATCGGAGTCGCCGTCGCATCCGTGGTCTGAACGTTCCCCTGAACAAGGAAGGGCACGAACCGCCACCCGTCACCGGTCTTGATCCAGGAGCCGTTAGCGTCCCATGCATAAGTACCAACTTCGCCATTGACGTCGTTCTGGGCACTTGGGGTGTAGGCATTACGGATCCGAAGGCTTGCATAGCCAACCAACCCTGCATCGAACGCAGCAGTTGGCGTGGCAGCCCCGCCGCCCACAAATCCTTGAACCTCGTCGAACGTGATCTGTCCGACGTGTACCAACCCCTTAGAGGCGTTCGAAGTCGAGGTCAGGAACAGATCGCCCGCAGCGGTGGTTCCGCCCGCGAGTGTCTGCGATGTACCCCGGCCTGCCAAAAGAGCGTACTGGGTGTGATCGTCGTCCCCCAGTCCTTGCAGTGTACCGTGGTCGATTTGCGATGGATCCGCAGGGAACGTATCGAACTTCGCCTTATCCGCTGCCGACATGAATCCAGCGCCGGAAACAGACGCAAGAGCGTGAAGGTTTCCGCCACCACGCTGACCGTGCGCGTGAAGGTGGTCCGACCGAGAGAACGAGTTCGCCGTGCCAACCGCATTCGTACTATCCGAAATCCCAACGGCCGATGCTGTAGCAAGCGCGTCCGCGCCCGTCGGAAGGTGGCGGGCCGCGTGTGCCGAGATGTCCACACCATCAACCAGGTCCACGTTGGTGATGTTGTGGTTCCCGATATCCAGGTTTCCGGTAAACGCCCGCGTACCATCGGTCCGTGCGTACTGGGGGTGGTCGTCGTCACCGAGTCCCTGTAGCTGTCCGTGGTCTAGTTGCCCCGGGTTTGCCGGGAAGCCGTCGAGCTTCGCTTTATCTGCCGCAGACAGAAATCCAGCACTAACGGACGAAGCCACATCGTGGAGCGATCCACCTTGCAGGGAGCCGTGGGCGTGGACGTGGTCCGAACGGGAGTAGGCATTGGCGACCCCTGCTGAGTTGGTGAATGCACTGAGTTGAACTGGCGCGGCCGTCGTGAGCGGGTCCGCTCCGTTTGGTAAGTGACGCGATGCGTGACTCGAAACGTCTACCCCGTCCACAAGGTTGACGTTGTTTACAGAGAATCCGCCCATATCAATACTTCCCAGCATCACCTGGGAACCATTGCGAAGCAGACACTGCGGGTGGTCGTTATCGAGGAGCCCGGTCAGGTTTCCGTGATCCGACGCAGCGGAAATAGAACTCGTACGGGATACGAGCGTCGGTCTCTCGTCTCGGACCTGCAGAATATTCGGATTACCCTGCTGCACGACGACCGAAGCGATGGGAACCACGGATCCCGTAAACAGCCTGGGTGGGTTGGGAAGGTCTCCGGCCTCGGCAATAACGAGGGTATCGAAGACTTGCTGACCGACAACCAGGAAGTACTTCTCTTCAGGTCCATCGCCGGAAAGGAAGAGGGTGTGCTTCGTGAACTTTTCAGCCGGAACGACGGCGAGTGTGCCCGATCCATCGTCGTAGAGATTGTATGGGACCTGCGTCTGATCCGGGACGATCGTGTAAAAGGTCCCACCGTCTCTGTAGTAAACATCGAAATCGATAGGTCCGCCGCCGGCAGGAGCAAACGCCTTGGTGCCGAAGGCATACTCGCCGGGCGAAACGTTTAGAGTTCCCGAGACTGAACCGGTGTCGACAATCGAGCCGATCCGGAAAATAGGACCCAGGAATCGGCGGTTGATGTCATCGATTTTAGAAGCAGCATTAACCGCGTCGCGTTTCGTCTTTTGCAGGAAAAGAATGTCAGTAGAGTTCGTGGAAGCACGTCCGAGAACGATATTTTCCAGGAAGTTGACTTCCGGATCGGTGACCACACCGCTTACGCCGACAGCGATGATGTAATCGTCGTCCGTAGGAACTTCTATCGAAGTGTCATCCCACTGCACGTGCTTGATGTGATCCTGAGCCATCAGGTAGCCGGAGCCAGCACTGATTGCCAAGATACGGCCGCTCACGGCAGAGATGTCGCCGCCGCCGACAATCCCGACGGGAAGGGACCGTGTGAGCGCCGGTGCCATGTTAGTGGCAAGAGCGGCGCTAGTGCCCATCAGGATTTCGCCCACGGTGGCGAGAGCGTCAGTGCTGGGATCTGCGAAAAGAAGACTTACTTCTGCCGCCGGATCGACATGTACTTTCGAAGCGGTCGACAAACCTTGAATTGCACCAACGGCATTTGCATTGAGGATTTCAACATCTTTGATGTTGTCCACCATCGTCGAAGCGGTGCAGCGGATAGTCGGACTACCGGAGTCGTTAGGCGCGTGGAAGACAGTATCCCAAGCCTGGAGGTAGCTGCCGGTGACCTCAATTTTTGCGCCATTCGCGATCTCGAAGGCGTGACCCTGCATTCCAAACGAGTTGAACACGCAGTTCTGACAAATAAAGCGAGAGAACGGGCCGTCCGCGATCGCGAAGTGTGTTCCGTTGGGGAACTGACCCTCCGCCGCGATACAGTTCAACATGATGACGACGCAAGGATTCGACGTAATCGACGACTCTAGACGGAAGCCTTCAGCGAAATCCGCTTCCGGTAAGAAGCGGCAGTCCCGCAGAATGCCGTTCGTACGGAACGTACCAGATTGAAAATGGAGCCAGCGCACACAGCGCCCGAAGCGAATATTGAAAAGTTCGATCGCCCCGGGTCCCGACTGGTTCTGAAAGTGAATAGCGGAGCCGGTTCCGAAAACGTTTCGCACAGTGACATAAGACAGCCGCGCGTTGGGAGACATCTCGAAGAGGTTCTGGTTATACGATGCAGCCTCGACGATCACGTGCTTGGCGTTAACACCAGTCACTGTGACCCACGGCTTCATATTGATCGTCGGCTCGACGTAAGTTCCCGGGTCTACCACGATCAGGTAGCGGCGCATTTCCGAGTTATCGTGGATCGAATCCACGGCTGCCGCGATGGACGAGAAATCGCCGTTTCCGTTCTGTGCGACCTTGATCGTCCGAAGCGACTTCGGAAACTGGTCCCAAGTTAGCTCGCCGTTGTCGTCCAGCGAAGCGATACCGGAGACTTCTCCAACGGAGAGCACGAAATCCTGAAGATAGTTCAGTGCGGACTGAACATTCCCACCCGGATAGAAACCACCGGAAACAGAGACCTCTGAGGCCAAGTTTTCGATCAGGTCCCCGGACAACTGCTGGAGGCGGCTACCTAGCGCGCGGTATGGCAATTCCATTTAGATGCTCCGGGGCTGGCGCACCGCCTGGTAGCGGTAAGCGAACTCGAAAGTCTTAGTCGTACGATTGATGAACAGATACTGCGTACCTTCATAGTCCATCAGCAGGTCGTAATCACCGGTCGCGTCCACGTACCGGTTTTCCGTTTTATCCCACCGAAAGATAGGCATCAGCAGGAACAGCTGTGAGATCTCAATGAAGATCTCTTGGTTCGGAGCAGCTGTAAACCGTTGGAGCCGAATAGGGAGTGGCGTGTCCATCTGAACCTCTCAAACGCTTAGTTCAGCAGCCACTCCAGGAACTCCACGCGCAACTCAAGTTCCAATCGATTGGAAAGCGTCGAGTCCATGGTGTTCTGTAGCTTTGCGAACCGGATGGCCGCGTCGTTTTCGCCAACCTGACGGTTCTTAAGATACCAATCCTTTTCCTTCGCGAATATATCCCGAACCTTAGACCTCGGAATATTGGCGAGGTGCGAATAATTGTCAGCAGCCGCCCGCCACTCGCGCTCAACCTGCTCCCGACTCTTCAATGGGCACCCCACACCGCTTCGCGTACTCAGCAATCGACAAGGAGATGATTTCAAGCATTGGCTGTTCTGTCACCTCCGAAATCCTTCTCAGGAGGTCAACGGTCGGACCCGGAAGCATTACCATTGCCAGCCCGTAGTCTTTCTCGCTCATCGTCCACCCGTCGATCCGAAACCACCTTTGCGCTCGACATCGAGAACCTCAACTCCGAACAGTCGAATAACCTCAATCTGCTCAGCTTGAGCGATGCGCTCTCCCGCAGGAAGCTCCACAACGTTGTCGCCGTGGTTGATCAGGATCACATGAATCTGATCTTTATAGTCTGCGTCGATCGTAGCTGGAGAATTCAGCATTCCAATTTTGTGCTTCGCTGCAAGGCTAGAACGGGGGCTTACCTTCAAGGCCGGGAGACGCCACTCCGACTTGTATGAGCGATTGCAAATCAGATAGCAGCCGGTTGGGATCTTAACGGGAACCTGAGGCGGAAGGATCCAGGATCCGACTGTACCACCGGGCCGGTAGTATTCATCGGCGGGAGATCCGTCTTCTGCTCGGAGGTCAAAACACGCAGAGCCGTGGGTTTGATAGGCGGGCTGCTCGTACTTTCCTTCGTAACGAATTCCGAGTCGGTCCATTTGGTCCTCCTAGATAGAAGGACCATATCACGGCCTGGTTAAGAGGCGATGGATCGGACCAGCGAAGCAACAGAGGCGACGGACTGACCACCCCTAGAGTCAGGGCGCTTAGTAGCCTCCCGGCCCCCAAGAGCGCGGTTCACGTAATCGGTACCGACCTTCGATCCGAAGCTATCAGAGCCGTAGAACTTCCAGTCGCGACCGATCTGCACGGTCTCGGCGAAAGACAGACTGACAACCACGATTCGAGGCGTTCCATCTCTATGGAAATACTCGTACGTCACATCGCACTGCGTCATGTACCCGACGAAAGAACCAGGGATCGAGTCCGAGGAGATGATTCCAGAGTTCGGAAGATACACGATGGCGGCGGGCGGAGGTTTAGCCACGCCCTTGCTAGCAGTCTGTGACTGATAATCCGGGTATGTAAACGACCGTAGGTACGCGATCGTTGCTCCAATATCGCTATTCCACTTGTCGATCTTGTTTTGATTGGCGGACACGAGAGCGCCTATCAGGCCACCCCCTCCCGAACCCTCCGGGTTACGCTCCTGGGTCAGCATGACCTGAAACGTGATGGTGCGGTTACCACCGGAGACGAAGGTGTGGAGGGGGTGGGAACCTCCCGGAATGTCCCTGACGGAGTAGTTAGGACTACGCGCATCGGTGATCGATTCCGGGAAGTACTGAAAGACCACGGGCTTGTCTGCTTGCCCGCCAAGGTCGTTGACCTTGCAAATCGAAGCAGTAACGGCCTCTGCCGATCCTTTGAGCCCAATCGCCGATGCGAGAGATCGCAGGATCGCCATGGGTTACTCCTTGGTCACAGGGTCCTGGGGAGCGGCGGGAGCCACGCCCGGCTGAGCCTTGGCAGCCTCAGCGAGAGCCTCTTGGGTCTTGCCGGCAATGTCCTTGGTGGCGTGTTCGGCTTGCATGTCGAGGGTAGGAGCGTGAGGTTTCTTACCTTCGACGTGGGTGCCGTGCTGAACGCCAACCTGAGGCTGATCGCCCTGGCCTTGAGGCTGTTCGGCCTCGCCTCCCTGAACGGCAGGCTGAAGCTGCTCACCTTGAGCTTGGCCTTCTCCTGCGGCTTGACCCGCAGCTTGACCCGCAGCTTGCCCTTCGGCGTGACCGCCTTGTTGCTCAGCGGCCTGGTTCAAGCACTCAAAGCCTTCGGCGGGCTTGTCCTGCTCAAGAGCTTCGCCGATAGAGCCGGGTGCAGGCTCAGACTTTTCAAGGTCCGCCGCGAATGCGACTGGCTGACCGGCAGTGGATTGATCCGCAACCTGGAAGAGGGCGGCGAGATCCTTGTCTTCGGCAACCTTCTTCTGAAGGTCGGAACCGAATCCAGCCACGGCCTCTTCGGGGATGAGGCCGAAGAGCTTCGCGACAGCATAGGTGAGCTTGATCGCGCCCTGAGCCATGTCGAACCACTGGTCGCCGATGGTCGGGAACTTGGCCTTGATGCGGTTCTTGATCGACTCTTGTTCCTCTTGCTGGAGGTCACCGAGTTCCAGAGGAACCTTGTCGATGTTCTCAATCGCCGGCACGGAAAGCTGAGCCGACTTCATGAACTTGAGCAGCTTCCAAACCGTCCACTTTTCGCCATCGCTCATCGCTTGCTTGATCGCAGCGGAGAGTTCGAGGCCAAAGTCAATGACTTCAACAGTTTCTTGGATATCGTACTTACCAGCCACCTTGACCTCCTTAGGTCGAAACAGTTTTGATCGGAACCACTTCAATGTAGCCATTCCTGCCGAACCCACAAGCAACAACGACTCTTTATGCCTCCATATGAGGGAGGCGAGTTTGGCGAATGGGAATGGCATAGATGCTCCTCGAGAGGACTGTCCTTAGTCCTCCAACAGAATACCATCCAACGCCGCGACCATGGCACCCGTCAACTCTTCTTGGGCTGCGCCAAGTTCTGAACACTTGATCGTGGGAAGGTCAGTCACTTCAACCTGAAGAAGCTCAACCACTTCCTTCGTCATTTCTTTTTGTGCAGATGGAGTGAAGGAATACGCGTCCTGGCCGTTTACGCTTTCAAGGACGGGCTCTCCGGCATCGTTCTTCTTGGCGTGTTTCTTGATCACCTCGGAGCGCATTTCTTCGAACTGACTAAGCTTCTCACGAGCAACTTTACGAATTCCCGACAATTTAAAAGCAGCTGCCTTCGGCATCTTGAGCTTCAAAAGCTCGTTAAACTCATTTTGGAATTCGGGAGATGCCAATTGGTCGAGCGTGACTTTGGACTGCATATCCGGCTCCTTGGGTTGATGGCAAATCGCACCGTACCAAAGATGCCGGAAAGCAGAAAGCGCGCTCGCAGTCTACCGAATTACGCACAGCCTCGATTGCCCGAGTTGAGGTACATGATCGAATAGAAGTTCACGCTGCCCGTGGTGTTTTGAATGATATAATCGGAGCCGTTGTAATAAAGGTTATAGCTTGAGGCACCGATCGAAGCACCCCAGGTGCCCGATCCTTGAATCTTAAACACATTCCCCGAGCCGATGAAGTACACCGCTCCGGTTCCGCCGTCGCTCTCGGAAACCACGACAAGCCCGTTGTCGGAAGACCCAGGACCCGTAACGGTCGTTAGAAACGCGCCCGCAGCGCCGGCATTAACTTGGAAGACGCGAGATGTAATATTTCCCAGTGAACCGGTGACGCTTGCCGATCCGGGCACGAGCGGTCTGGACAGCGTTAACAGGCTGTTAGTAAGAGCCATCAGGTTGGAGTTACCCGAATTCGTCCACTCAAAAAGGTTACTGGCGCTGCGGTAACGATGGCCTGAGTCACCGGTGCTGAAAATCCCCACCTTATTCGCGAAACCACCACTGTAGGTCGAGCTAAGCGCAGTCATGTAAATGGAAGCGACGTCGGCGAAGGCACGGAACCGCGAACCAGCCGACGAGCCGTTGCTTGAGTTTGTAGCAGAGAACGTGTCAACTTCCCCGTTGACCGCGTATCCCCCAGTGAGCGTTCCATGCAATACGTGGTTAGACGGCGAGACCGCGTTTCCGATAGTCCAGACGCCGCCGGAACCGATCGATCCAGCAAGATTCCCGGCAGCCGTTTCCGAGGTTGCACCTGGATAAAAGTAGATGGCGTCAAGAGCCTTTAGCGCCAAGCCGTTAGTTGCGCGGCCGATACCGTAAATGTATGTCCCGCCAACCCCGGCCTTTCCAGTCAGTCCATCGCCCGTTCCGCTCGCACCCACCCCCACCCGGCCGTTCACATTGAACTGGATGGCGGTGTCTTCGGTGGTTGTAGCGACGAGGATTCGTCCGGACGCAAGGATCCGCATCCGCTCCGTACCAAACGCGGCGGTGTTTGCACCGAAAGTTTGGTTGAAACCTGCGCTAGCAGAAGGTGCGGTATGGAACGCTAGGTGAGTGCCTACGTTACTAGCGCCAGTCCAGTTTTCGGCCGCGACGGCACGGATTTCTGCGGTGTAGACGTGGTTACCAGGCGAATAAGTAGCGCCCCCAGTGTGGACACCGCCGAACATCATGCGACCAAGCGAAGTACCCGCACCAATCGCGGTCGCCTCCGCCCGTAGGTGCCCAAGTCCGAGCCTTCCTCCGAAGGTCGTGTCACTGCCATTTCTCCAAGACAGTATCTGGAGGCCGCCGCCTGGTTGGGCGGACCCGGCCCCGCCAGGGCCTGATCCCGTCTTAC
>ERZ1066122.1030-NODE-1030-length-24832-cov-8.507446_pt1 | contig 24832 bp, 24 predicted proteins | sample MGYA00382769_ERZ1066122 | MGnify/ENA primary metagenome ERZ1066122 (study PRJEB33369, sample SAMEA5778352) | biofilm metagenome | biome: Industrial cooling water; feature: Water cooling tower basin; material: Biofilm | place: United Arab Emirates | collected... | reverse complement strand
TCAAGCGTTCCAAGGACCGGCTGATGAGCCTGGGCTTCTTCCAGGACAAGCTGGACATCGAGCAGAAGCCCGGTACCACGCCCGATCGCATCGTGCTGGAAGCCAATGTGCAGGAACGCCCGACCGGCGAGCTCCAGCTCTCGGCCGGCTTCTCCAACATCGAGCGCTTCATCTTCTCGGCCAGCGTGCGCCAGCGCAACTTCCGTGGCCGCGGCCAGGAAATCCGCCTGTCGGCCAACGTGTCGAGCTTTGCCCGTTCCGTGGAAGCCGGCTTCACCGAGCCTTATCTGGCCGGGCGCAACCTGGCGCTGGGCTTCGACATCTTCCGCCGCGATTTCCGCTCGTTCCGCTTCACCGGCAACAACACGCGCGACACCACCTACACGCAGGTCTCGACCGGTTTCCAGCTGCGCACCGGCTTTGCCATCACCGAATTCTGGGGCGCGTCCTTCCGCTATGGCCTGAGCCGCGAGGAGATCGGGCTGGATGAAGCCACCTTCTTCACCAACGGCGTCTGCGATCCGCTGAAGGCCGGGCGCTTCCTGTGCGAGCAGCTGGGCAACCGCACCATCTCCACGCTGGGCTTCACGCTGCAATACAACAGCCTGAACAACAACCTGCTGCCGTCCTCGGGCCAGCGCTTTGCCATCAACGTTGATGGTTCGGGCATCCCCATTGGCATCAAGTTCATCACCGCGCGCGGCAATTATGATTATTTCACCCGCATCTTCGGCACCGGCTTCGTGCTCAACCTGGGCGCCGAGGGTGGCTATGTGACCGGCTATGGCGGGCAGGACGTGTTCCTCAACAACCGCTTCTTCCTCGGCCAGCCGCAGTTCCGCGGCTTCAACATCCGCGGTGTCGGCCCGCGCGTGCTCCGGCGGCCGCTGAACGCCGATGGCACCATCATCCAGGATCGCCGCCAGGCGCTCGACGATGCGCTGGGCGGCCGCGCCTATTATCTGGCGCGTGCCGAAGTCCGCATCCCGATCGGCTCGGCCGGTACTGAACTGGGCATCAGGCCGTCGATCTTTGCCGATGTCGGCGCGCTGTGGAGCCTGCGCGCGCCCACGCTCACCTGCCAGAACGGACCCACCAACCCGGCACCGATCCTGCCCGGCCAGGTCTCGCCCTGCCTGCCCTCCGACGGCTTCTCCAGCGGCTTTGTCGAGGAATATCTGGGCAACACGCCGCGCCCGCGTGTCACCGTGGGCATCGGTGTCAACTGGAACTCGCCGTTCGGGCCCTTCCGCTTCGATCTGGCCAGGGCCCTGCTCACCCAGCCGGGCGATGATCCGCAACTCTTCCAATTCAACGTAGGGACTGCATTCTGATGAAGAAGACCTTGATTGCGCTGGCGCTGGCCAGTGTTGCCACCCCGGTGCTGGCCCAGCAGCTGCCGCCGGCGGTGATCGTGACCGTCAACCGCCAGGAAATGATTGCCAACTCCGCTGCTGCCAAGGCGGCGCAGGCGGAACTGAAGCCCAAGGGCGATGCCCTGCAGGCACGGGTGGGCCAGCTGCGCACCAGCCTGCAGGCCGAGGAAAAGACCCTGCGCGACACCGCTCCGCAGCAGGGCGCCGCGCCGGCCGCCGTGCAGGCCTGGCAGGCCAAGGTGCAGGAATTCCAGGGCCGCCAGCAGCAGGCCGAACAGGAAATCCAGCGCCGCCAGCAGGAAATCCAGGTCGCCGAACAATGGGTGGTCAAGCAGATCAATGATGGCGCCCAGCCGATCATCAGCCAGATCATGCGCGAACGCGGTGCCAATATCGCCGTTGACGAGCAGGTGACGATCCAGCACGCCGCCGCCATCGACATCACGGCCGACGTGCAGGCCCGTCTCGACAAGGCGCTGCCCAAGGTGTCGGTGACGCCGCCCACGGCGCCGTCCGCCACCGCGCCGGCTGCGCCCACCACGGCGCGCCCGGCGCCGCAGCCGGCACCGGTCGCTCCGCCCAAGAAGTAAGCGGGGCGGTTCCCATGACCGGTGCCGTGGCCGACACTGTTGACGTGATGGCGGTGATGGCGCTGCTGCCACACCGCTTCCCGATGCTGCTGGTTGACCGGGTGATCGATATCGTCCCCGGTCAATCGGCCACCGGCATCAAGGCGGTGACCATCAATGAGCCGTTCTTCGCCGGCCATTTCCCGGCGCGGCCGATCATGCCCGGCGTGCTGATCGTGGAGGCGCTGGCGCAGACCGCCGGCGTGCTCGCCATCCATTCGAGCCGGCTGAAGGATCCGGACGCCGGGGACAAGCTTGTCTATTTCATGGCGATCGAGAATGCCAAGTTCCGCACCCCCGTGGAGCCGGGCTGCCTGCTGCAGCTGAAGGTGGAAGTGGTGCAGGATCGCGGCCGCATCGCCAAGTTCAGCGGTCGCGCCGAGATCGACGGCAAGCTCGCCGCCGAAGCCAGCTTCACGGCAATGATCGCCGATCCGCCAGCCTGACGCACTTGCATCGCGCGCCGGCGGGGCCATATTCCCATTCATGATCCCGTTGGCCCCCATCCTCCTGCTCGCCGGCATCCTGTCGGCCAGCCAGTTCGCCGCCCAGGTGCGCAGCGACGGCCCGCGCCCGGCAGTGCAGGCGCTGGTGACCGGCGGCGACTGGCCGCGCGTGCTGGCAGCCATCCGCAGCGGCGCTTCCGACTGGATTGCGCTGGCCCCGGAACTGGCGCGCGGTGCCGATGGCGCCCGCGCCCCTGAACTCACCGCGGCGCTGGCGGCGGCGCTGCCGCGCGCGCCCTCCGAAGTGCTGGCCGTGGCCGATCTCAGGGGTTCGCCGGTGTTGGGCGTGCAGGCCATCTGCAGCGCGCCGGCCGGCGCCCATGGCGGGCAGGGGCGGGCAGCCTATCTTGCCGACGCGCGCGAGGCGCTGGAACTGCTGCCGGATGTGGCGGCCATTGGCCGGGCCAAGGCGGTGTGCCTCAAGGCGCTGTCCCAGGCTGGCTGATCGGCGAGAGTGCATCGCGGAAAAGTGGGCACCGGTTTTCCGCATCAAGATGCACGACAACAAACAGCTGGACCCGCATTCTGATTCCATCAGAATGCGGGTCCAGCGCGCTGCGGTGCCCGCGCCGCCCAGATGCACGCCCCGGCGATGATGGCGGCGCCCAGCAACGTGGCTGGCGACACTGCTTCATCGAAGCACAGCCAGCCCAGCAGCGCCGCCCAGGGCAGGCCGCTGAACTCCATCACCGCCGAAACCTGCGCTTCAAGGTGAACATAGCCGCGCGCCAGCAGCTGCACGCCGATGTTGCCGATCAGGCCCAGTGCCGCCATCAGCGCCAGATCGGTCCAGCCAAGGGCGACATCGCCCTGGCCATAGAGCAGGGCCGCGCCCACCGCCGCCAGCACCGCCAGCAGCCGGGTGCCGGCCAGATCGGGCACACCACCGGCCGCCACCAGCACACCCACGAAGCCGATCAGCCCGGCGACGACGAAGCGCGGCTGCATCGGCTCCTTCAGGAACAGTGCGGCCAGCGGCGGCACCAGCAACGGGCCGACAAAGGCCAGGGTGAGCGCCAGTGACAGGGAAAGCTGGGTGATCGCCCAGAAGAAGCTGAGCGCCATCAGCGCGATTAGCGCACCGCGCAGCAGATGCGCCTTCAGGCCGCCGGGCGCCAGGCCGGGGCGGCCCTGCCAGTGCCACACCATCAGCGCGATCACGGTCCCGCTGGCATAGCGGCCCAAGGTGGTGAGCGGCGCGCCATGGCGCAGCGCCAGATACTTCACCAGCGCATCCATCACGCACAGCGCCGCGATGCCGGCCGCGACCTGGAAAAGGGCGGTGAGACTGTTGCTGCGGGCGGCCATCGGCTGGCCTTACGCGGCGGGGATGAGTTCGTCTATCGGCCCAGTTCGCGGATCAGGCGGGCAGCGAGATAGAGCCGGCGCGGGATGGCATCGATGATCACATATTCCTCGGCGCTGCTGTGATAGCCGAAGCCGGGCAGGCCCAGCGCTTCCAGCACCGGCACGCCGGCACGCGCGGCAAAGCCGGCGTCTGTCCCGCCGCCGGTGCGCGGCAGCACGAACAGATCAGGCCCGCCGGCTTCCTGGTAGATGGCGCGGGCGCGGTCAATCAGCCGCTGGCCGGCGGCATCGGCGGTGAAGGCCGGGCGGTTGATCTGCACGGTCACGGTCACCTTGGTTCCGGGCACCGAGGGCGTCGCCAGCCGGCGCTTCATCTCGGCCTCGAAGGCGCGCACCCGATCATCACTGATATCGCGCAGGTCACCCACCAGCGTGATGTCATCCGGGATCATGTTGCGGGCGCCGCCGTCCTGGCTCACCTGGGTCCAGTTGAAGCGGCGCTTGCCGGGGCCTTCATCAAGATCCCGGGTCACCGCGATCACATGCGCGGCCTCCACCAGCGCATTGTGCCCCTGTTCGGGGCTGTTGCCGGCATGGGCGGCCTTGCCTTCGATGCGCACGAACACGCTGTTGGTGCCGGATGTGCCGGCGATCAGGCCCTCGGCCGGGCTGGACAGGGTTGGTTCGAAGCTCAGAACGGCGGTCTGCCCCCTGGCCAGCGCCGTGATGGCATCGCCCGAACCGATGGAGCCGATCTCCTCATCCGGGTTGAAGGCAATGGTCAGCTCACCGAAATCCTCTGGCTTCAGCAGCTTCAGGACCGAGAAGATCACCGCGACGCCGCTCTTGTCGTCAGCGACGCCTGGGCCATAGGCCTTGCCATCCGCCACCCGCCACGGCGATTCCGCCAGCGCGCCGCGTTGATAGACGGTATCGAAGTGAGAAAGCAGCAGGATGCGGCCCTTGCCCTTGCCCCTGAAGCGACCAACGATGATGTCTGCCCGGGTGCCAGGCTTGCCCTTCACCCGCTCCAGCGCCGCCCCGCGCTTCGCCAGCTCCTCGGCGAGCAGGTTCGAAAGCGCCACCACGCCTTCGCTGTCATAGCTGCCGCTCTCGATCTTCACGATGCGCTCCAGCAGCGCCAGCGTGGCGGGGGCTTCGGCCTTCGCGGCGGCCAGCAATGCGGCATCAGGCTTGCCGACCTTGACCGGCGGGCGCGGGGGCAGGCCAGGCACCTGGGCTGAAGCAGCAGCAGCGCTGGCCAGCAATATGGCAACGGCGATGGTTTTCATGGCAATCTCCCCTGTGGAGCGCCAGTCTGCCACGGATCAGGCGGTTTCCTCAAACAATTCCCGGCCGATCAGATAGCGGCGGATTTCACTGGTGCCGGCGCCGATCTCATAAAGCTTGGCGTCGCGGAGCAGGCGGCCGGTGGGATAATCATTGATATAGCCATTGCCGCCCAGGCACTGGATCGCCTCCAGCGCCATCCAGGTCGCCTTTTCGGCGGAATAGAGGATGCAGCCGGCTGAATCCTTCCGGGTGGTCTCGCCGCGGTCGCAGGCCTGCGCCACCGCATAGCTGTAGGCCCGCGCGGTGGAGAGGGCGACATACATGTCGGCCAGCTTGCCCTGCATCAGCTGGAAGGTGCCGATGGGTTTGCCGAACTGCTGGCGATCATGGACATAGGGGAGCACCACATCCATACAGGCCTGCATGATGCCGAGCGGCCCGCCGGAAAGCACCACGCGCTCATAATCCAAGCCCGACATCAGCACGCGGGCGCCGTTGCCCACCCCGCCCAGCACATGCTCGGCCGGCACCTCGCAATCCTCGAACAGCAATTCGCAGGTGTCGGAGCCGCGCATGCCCAGCTTGTCGAGCTTCTGCGCGGTGGAAAAGCCCTTCATGCCCTTCTCGATCAGGAAGGCGGTGACGCCCCTGGGCCCGGCATCGGGATCGGTCTTGGCATAGACGACCAGCGTTTCGGCGTGCGGCCCGTTGGTGATCCACATCTTGTTGCCGTTCAGCACATAGGCGCCATTCCCCTTCAGATCGGCGCGCAGCTTCATGCCGATCACGTCGCTGCCGGCCCCGGGCTCCGACATGGCGAGGCTGCCGACATGCTCGCCCGAGATCAGCGCCGGCAGGTGCCGTGCCTTCTGCTCGGCCGTGCCCCAGCGGGCGATCTGGTTGATGCACAGGTTGGTGTGGGCGCCATAGGACAGGCCGACACTGGCCGACGCGCGGGAGATTTCCTCCACCACGATCACATGCGCCAGATAGCCCAGCCCGGCGCCGCCATCGGCTTCCGGCACGGTGATGCCATGCAGGCCAAGTGCGCCCAGCTTCGGCCACAGATCGCGCGGGAACTGGTTCGTCGCATCGATCTCGGCAGCGCGCGGGGCGATCTCGGCCTCGGCAAAGGCGCGCACCGTGTCGCGCAGCATCTCGAGGGTTTCGCCGTGATCGAATTTCAGCTGGCTCAGCATGTCCTGTTCCCTTCGCGGCCTCAGCCGATTTCCACCAGGGTCATCCCGTCGGCGACCTGATCGCCGGTCGTCACGTGCACGGCTGTCACCGTGCCGCCGGCCCGGGCGGTCAGCCGATGCTCCATCTTCATGGCTTCCAGCACCAGCAGGCGATCGCCTTCCGCCACCGCCTGGCCGGGCGCGACATCCACGGCCAGCACGCGGCCCGGCATCGGCGCGGTGATGCGGCCATCGCCGCCGCCATGATCCGCCACGCGCGGCGGATGGGTGGCCAGCCGCCAGGTCTGCCCGGCCAGCCGCACCTCAGCAGCGCCGGCCTGCGGCACCACGGTGGCGCTCAGCAGGGTGCCGGCCAGATCGATGGTCAGCCCGTGCGCGCCGGTTCTGGCTGCCGTCACTTCGCCGATGCCGGCCAGGCCGCCGATGCGCCAGCGATCCGGGCCACTGTTGCGCAGGGACACGCTGTGCGCCTCCTCGCCCCACCACAGGCCCACCATGGTCTCGTGCGGCAGGTTGAGACGGAAGGGCTGGGCGGCGAACAGGCTGCCCGGCCACCTCTCTGCAGCCGGCGCGTCTGCAGGCGGCAGGCCGAGCCCGAGCGCGGCCGCAAGCAGCACCGGGGCCGGGCAATCCAAGGCCGGGCCCAGCTCGGCCATGTGGCGGCCGATGAAGCCGGTATCCACCCGGCCGGCACGGAACTCCGGATGATCGGCCAGCCGGGCCAGGAAGGCGCGGTTGGATTTCAGGCCCTCCACCACGGTGGCATCGAGCGCGCCGATCAGGCGGTCGATGGCCTCGCCGCGACTGGCGCCATGGGCAATCACCTTGGCGATCATCGGATCATAATCCAGCCCGATGCGGCTGCCCTGTTCCACGCCCGTATCGATCCGCACACCGGCCCCGCTGCCAAAGGCCAGGCTGCTCAACGTGCCGGTCGATGGCAGGAAGCCGCCATCCGGATCCTCGGCATAGAGCCGGGCTTCCATGGCCCAGCCGGTGATCGACAGCTCCTCCTGCCGCCGGGGCAGCGGCTCGCCGCGCGCCACGCGGATCTGCCATTCCACCAGATCCTCGCCGGTGATGGCCTCCGTCACCGGATGCTCCACCTGCAGGCGGGTGTTCATTTCCATGAAGTAGAAGGCCGGGTCGCCTGCTTCGTCCAGCGTGTCGAGATCGAGGATGAACTCCACCGTGCCGGCGCCCTGGTAGCCGATGGCATGGGCGGCGGTGACGGCGGCGATGCCCAGCGTGTGGCGCAGCCGGTCGGACAGGCCGGGGGCAGGGGCTTCCTCGATCACCTTCTGGTGGCGGCGCTGCAGCGAACAGTCACGCTCGAACAGGTGGACCGCGTTGCCATGGCAGTCGGCGAACAGCTGCACCTCCACATGGCGCGGGCGCTGGATCAGCTTTTCCAGCATCACCTGCCCGTTGCCGAAGGCCGTCTCGCCCTCGCGCTGGGCGGCCATCAGCGCTTCCTGGAATGCGTCCGGCCCATGCACCGCCCGCATGCCCTTGCCGCCGCCGCCGGCCACCGCCTTGATCAGCAGCGGATAGCCCACCTGCTCGGCGGCGCGCTGCAGGCGGACAAGGCTCTGGTCATTGCCCTGATAACCGGGGGTGATCGGCACGCCGGCCTTCTTCATGGCAGCCTTGGCGGTGTCCTTCAGCGCCATCACCTTCATGGCGCTTTCCGGCGGGCCGATGAAGATGATGCCGGCCTTCTTCAGGGCGCGGGCGAAATCGGCATTCTCCGACAGGAACCCATAGCCGGGGTGGACGGCGTCTGCCCCTGTCCGCCGCGCCGCCGCGATGATGGCATCGAGGTCGAGATAGGGGCGCGGGCCGGCCAATGGCACGGCCTGCCCGGCCTCGCGCACGAAGGGCGCGTCCTCGTCCGCCTCGCTGTGCACGGCCACGGTGGCGATGCCCATCCGGTGCGCGGTGCGGATGACGCGGCGGGCAATCTCGCCGCGGTTGGCGATCAATATCTTCCTCATTTGGGCGGGCAGCCTTTCGGATCGGCGGTCCAGGCAAAGCTGGTGAGCAGCCACTTGCCGTCCACCTTGCTCCAGCCGAAGCTGTCCACGCCGCAGTGGATGCGCTTGCCGTCGATATCCAGCGTGTAGGGCGCCCAGGCATGGGCAAAATCGCGGGTGATCATGATCTTCGAGCGCACGATGCGCTCATCGAACCTGCGCGGCGGTGCCTTGCGGAAATTGTCGAAGAGCTGTTGGCGGGTCAGCACCTGGAACTTCGATCCGCCCTCTGGCGGGAAGCGCAGGATCTGGATGGTCAGCGCCGGGTGCGTCATCGCCTCGGCAGCATCCGGGTTGTTGCCGTTCAGCGCGTCCATGAAGGCGTTGGTGGCAGCCAGCACCTCGTCCTTCGGGGCGGCAACCGCCGGCGTTGCCAGCAGCAGCGCGGCGGCGATCAGCGGTTTCAGTCCTGAACCCATGATGGCTTTCCCTTGTTCAGAAAGGCGTGGATGCCCTCCTGGCCTTCCGCGCTCACCCGCCGCGCCGCGATGCGGCGGGCGCTTTCCTCGCGCAGCTCGTCACTGATCATCTGGCCAGCGAAGTCCAGCGCCAGACGCTTGGCATCGGCCACCGCGCCCGGCGCTGCCTGGCCGATATGGGTGAGCCAGTGCGCCACGATATCCTGCGCGGCGTCCGCATCGTCCGCCACCTCGTCAACCAGCCCCATGTCCCGCGCCTGGCCCGCATCGAAGGCCTCGGCAGTGAGGAACCAGCGTCGGGCCCGCGCGCCGATCCTCGCCAGCACGAAGGGCGAGATGGTGGCTGGCGTCAGGCCCAGCCGCACTTCCGAAAGGCGAAACTGCGTGCCCGCGATGGCCACTGCCATGTCGGCGCAGGCAACAAGCCCCACGCCGCCGCCCGTCACATGGCCATGGGCAATCACGATCACCGGCCTGGCGCAATTGTTGATGGCGGCCAGCATGTTCGAAAGCCCCATGGCGTCGGCTTCATTCTCCGCCGCGCTCCAGCCGGCCGCCGCGCGCATCCAGTCGAGATCGGCGCCGGCCGAAAAGCTCTTGCCGGCCCCGGCCAGCACGATGGCCCGCACCTCGCTTGCCGAGCCGAGCCGGGTGAAGGCCTCGGTCAATGCCGCGATCAGCTCGGCGTTGAAGGCGTTGTGCCGCTCCGGGCGGTTGAGGGTCAGCCAGGCGGTGCCGGCATCGTCGATGGCTTCATCCAGCATGGCGAACATCACATCCGGCCCATCACATTCTGAACGTGCCGAAGCGCGTCTCCGGCACCGGCTGCTGCAAGGCGGCGGCCAGGCTCAATGCCACCACGGCGCGGGTGTCTTCCGGCGCGATGATGCCATCGTCCCACAGCCGCGCGCTGGCATAATAGGGATGGCCCTGCTTCTCGTAGGTGGCGCGGATCGGCGCCTTGAACGCCTCTTCCTCGGCCTTCGACTTGAAGCCGCCGGATTTCACCGTGGCCAGCACGCTCGCCGCCTGTTCGCCGCCCATCACGCTGATGCGGGCGTTGGGCCACATCCACAGGAAGCGCGGGGAATAGGCTCTCCCGCACATGCCATAATTGCCGGCGCCGAAGCTGCCGCCGGTCACCACCGTGATCTTCGGCACGGCCGCGCAGGCCACCGCCGTCACCAGCTTGGCGCCATGCTTGGCGATGCCTTCATTCTCATAACGCCGGCCGACCATGAAGCCGCTGATATTCTGCAGGAACAAGAGCGGGATGCGGCGCTGGCAGGCCAGTTCGATGAAATGCGCGCCCTTCTGGGCGCTTTCCGAAAACAATATGCCGTTGTTGGCGATGATGCCCACCGGATAGCCTTCGACATGGGCAAAGCCGGTCACCAGCGTCTCGCCATAGCGCGGCTTGAATTCCTGCAGCTCGGAGCCATCGACGATCCGCGCGATGATCTCGCGCACGTCCACCGGCACGCGCGTGTCGATGGGGGCCAGCGCGTTCAGCTCGGCCGTATCGAACAGCGGCGCCCGTGCCGCCTCGCGCGCCACCGCCGGCGCTGCCGGGATGGTCGCCACGATGCGCCGGGCGATGGCCAGCGCGTCCTGGTCATTCTCGGCAAGATGATCGGCCACGCCGGAAAGCCGCGTATGGACATCGCCGCCGCCCAGCTCCTCGGCGGTCACTTCCTCGCCGGTGGCGGCCTTGACCAGCGGCGGCCCCCCTAAGAAGATCGTGCCCTGATTCTTCACGATGATCGATTCATCGGCCATCGCCGGAACGTAAGCGCCGCCCGCCGTGCAGCTGCCCATCACCACGGCGATCTGCGGGATGCCGGCGGCGCTCATCGTCGCCTGGTTGTAGAAGATGCGGCCGAAATGATCGCGGTCCGGGAACACCTCGTCCTGCCGGGGCAGGTTGGCGCCGCCTGAATCCACCAGGTAGAGGCAGGGCAGGCCATTCTGGGCGGCAATCTCCTGTGCGCGCAGATGCTTCTTGACGGTGAGCGGATAATAGCTGCCGCCCTTCACGGTGGCATCATTGGCAACGATCACGCACAGCCGGCCCGCCACCTGGCCCACGCCGGCGATCAGGCCCGCTGCCGGCACATCCTCGCCATAGACATCATGGGCGGCGAACTGGCCGATCTCCAGGAAGGCCGAGTGCGGATCGAGCAGGGCCTCCACCCGCTGGCGCGGCAGCAGCTTGCCGCGTGCCACATGCTTTTCGCGGGCGGTTTCGGGGCCACCCAGCGCGATGTGGGCGGCCTTCTCGCGCAGATCGGTGAGCAGTTCGGCCATCGCCTCGGCTATGGCCTTGGCGGAGGGCGGCAGGGGGGATCCAACGGGCGGCATGGTGGGGGTATAGGCGGCGGCGTGCCAGTCGCCAAGTGGCGCAGTGCGGGCGCTGGCTCAGGTGCGCTGCCAGCCGTGATGCCCGCGCGCCACGCCGAACACGCAGGCCAGAAGATCGGGGGTCAGCACCGCATCCGGCGGGCCATCGGCGACGAGCTGGCCCCCATCCATCAGCAGCAGCCGCTCGCAGCGGGCAGCCAGATCAAGATCATGCAGCGCCAGCACCACGCCGGCGCCGCGGGCCGCCTCGGCGGCGAGCAGCGCCATCACGTCGAGCCGGTGACCGGGATCGAGATTGGCGATGGGCTCATCGAGCAGCAGCCAGGCTGGCCGCGCCACCAGCGCGCGGGCCAGCAGCACACGCGCGCGCTCGCCAGTCGAAAGCTGGTTGACCGGCCGATCCGCCAATCCGGCGGCATCACAGGCGTTGAGCGCCGCCAGCACCGCTGCCGGATCGGGCGCCGCGGCGGGGCCAAGGCCCAGCGCCACCAGCGTTGCCGCCGTCATCGGCCAGATCGCCTCCCGGCTGGCGGGCAGCCAGGCCAGGCGGCGCGGGTGCGGCACCAGCGGCTGCCCATCCAGCAGCACGCGGCCCGGCCCCTGCGACAGGCCGGCCAGCGCCTTCAGGAGCGTCGTCTTGCCGGCGCCGTTGGGGCCGATCACGCCGGTCAACGTGCCGGGCTGAAGGCTGAGGCTGAGCGGCGCCAGCATCGGCGGACGGGCGATGGTGATGGCTTCCAGGGTGTCTGGCAGCATCATCGTCCCCTCAGGATCAGCCAGAGGAAGAAGGGAGCGCCGATCAGCGCGGTGAGCACGCCGAGCTTCAGATCAACGGGCAGCAGCCGCACGGCGATGTCGGCAGCGGTGAGCAGCGCGGCGCCAGCCAGCGCGGCGGGCAGGATGGCCGCGCCGGGCCGGTGGCCGGTCAATGGGCGGACAAGGTGCGGCACTACCAGCCCGATGAAGCCGATGCTGCCCGCCACCGCCACGCCGGCCCCGGTGGCGAGCGCGACGGCCATGATGGTGCGGCGATTGAGGCTGGCCGTGGCGATGCCCAGCGACTGCGCCACCTCCTCACCCAGCGCCAGCGCATCCAGCGCCGGTGCAGAGCGGATCAGCAGCACGAGGCCCAGCCCGATCAGCGGCGCCGCCAGCAGCAGTTGCGGCAGGGTGCGATCAGCCAGGCTGCCCATCAGCCAGGTCATCAGATCATAGAGCGCGAAGGGCGAGGGCGCGAGGCTGAGCGCCAAGTTGATGGCGACGCCCAACAAGGTCGCCACCGCGACGCCGGCGAGGATCAGCTGCGGGCTGCCGGCCCCCGATCCCGCCAGGGCGAGCAGCAGCGCCAGCGCCGCCAGCGCGCCGCCAACCCCGCCCAGCGCCATCCCGATCACCCCGGCACCCAGGAAATAGCCGGCCAGCACGGCACCCAGCGCCGCGCCAGTGGAAGGGCCCAGCACATCGGGCGAGGCCAGCGGGTTCCTGAGCAGCGCCTGGGTGGCAGCGCCGGCGCCGCCCAGCCCGGCGCCAATGGCCAGCGCCAGCCCGGTGCGCGGCAGCCTGAGTTCGAGGAACAGGGTGCGCGCCAGTTCGGGATCGCGGGCGTGGATGGCGACAAGGTCAACCGGGCCGATGGCCAGCGACGCCAGCGCCAGCACAAGGCAGAGCAGGGCAAGCCGCAAGGTCATCGTGCTGCCCGCAGCCGGCGGATCTCTGCGGGCATCGCGGCACCCCCGCACAGAAAGGCGCGGCCATCCACCGCCACCCGGCGCGAGGGCAGGCGGGCGAGCGCCGGATGCTGCGTCCAGGCCTGCGGCTGCGAATATTGGCGAGGGCGATAACGGCTGACCAGCAGCACCGGCGGCGGGCTGGCGAGCAGCGCCTCCATCGCCACCGGCCCGCCCTGCTGCTGGGTGTAGCCGGCGAGCCGCAGCCAGCCCGCCGTCAGCCCGTTCATCGCCGGCGCAAGGCCGCCGCCGCCAACCATCAGGGCCTTCTTGGGATGCGCCGGGGCCGTGGACACCAATGTTGCCAGATCCGCCGCGAACGCCTCGCCCGCCGCCACATTGCCGAGCAGCGCCGCCACTTGGGCCACCTGCGCCGCCACCATTCCCGGTGATTCCGGATAGGGCAGGGCAACGAACTTGACGCCAAGCCGCCGCGCCAGCGCTGCGTCCTGCGGCGCGGCGCCCATGGTCAGCACCAGATCAGGCGCCTGCGCCAGCACATCTCCCAGCCGGCCATTGTTGGTCGCCAGCCCCCGGGCCCGAACGGCCAGTGGCGTCTCCTGGCGGTCGGCGCCCAGCTGGCTGATGCTGACGATCTGGCCCGGCCGGGCGGTGACGAGCAGATACTCGTCGGTGCACAGGTTCAGGGAGACCACGCGCATTGGCATGGCGGCCAGCAGCAGGGCGGCGGCCAGGCTCACAGCCGGAACCGGATCCCGGCATGGCCGGTGATGCCGGGGCCGCGATAGGCGAACACGTCCACCTGGCGGGCATCGAGGGCGTTCTCGATCCGCGCCGTCAGATCGATCCTGTCGCTGATGTGCCATGCGCCCGACAGGGTGACGAGCGTGTAGGCGGGCAGGGTGACCGGCACGAAGCGGGCGAAATCGGTATCGCCGCGGGCGCCTGTGATGGCAGCGGCCGCTGCAAGATCAAGGACTTTGGAGCGATAGTTGAGCGCAATGCTGCCCGAATGCCGGGGCCGGCGCACCTCCCGCAGCCGGGCGGTGCCGGCCACTTGCTGCTGGTTGGCATCGAGGAACGTGTAGCTTGCATTCAACGTCAGGCCGTCAGCCAGCTCGGCATTGCCGGCCACTTCCACGCCGCGCCGCCGGCTGCGGCCGCTGGCATTGGCGACGCCGGCCAGGAAGGTGGCGCTGTCGAAGGTGGAGACAATCTCGTCGTCGAGCGTGGCGTCGAACAGGGTGACATCGATGCCGTGGCGGCCGTTGCTCCAGCCCATGCCAGCCTCGATGCTGCGGCTGCGTTCGGGCTTCAGGTTTGGATTGCCGACGAAGAAGCCGGGGAAGAAGCCGAACTGATCGAAGAAGGTGGGATCGGCGATGCCGGTGCCGAAGGCGGCGTGCAGGCGGAAATCTCCCAACGTGCCGACCGCGTCGACGCGCAGCGTGGTGGCATCGGCAAAGCGGTCGTTGAGATCGTGGCGCAGCGCGGCCCCGGCCGAGATCGGGCCTGATGTCAGACGATATTCACCGATCAGGCTGGTCTGGCGGCGGCGCTGGCGCTGGTTGGAGAGGGCGGAGACATCGGCATCAATGCTCTGGAATCGCTCGGTTTCGACGTCGATGGCGGCGGTGAGGCGATGATCGGCACCCAGCGCATCGAAGCGGCCACTGGATTGCAGGCGCAAGAGATCGCGCTCGCCATCGCTGCGGTTCTGGAATGCGCCGGAGCGGCGATTGATGTTGTCCGCCCGCACCGCCATCACGCTGGTCCGCGTCGTCCAGTCGCCATCCAGCAGGGCGAGCGCGGCTTCGGCACGCAGCGCCGTCTGACGGCTGCGGGTGGACAGTGGCTCGTCGCTGGGCACGCCGGCGGTGAAATCAAAGCCGTCAAAGCGCGAGGTCGAATCCTGGTGGCGGGCGACCAGCAGCAGGGTGAGCGCATCGCTGGCCCGCCATTCGATGCGGCCATGGGCAGTGAGATTGTCATAGCCGTCCTTGTCGCCATTCACTCCAGCGATGTCATAGCCGTCGGTGGAAAGGCCCGACAATTGCCCGCTCAACGTGACATCCTTGCCGGCCCAGCCGCCGCCAATGCCGCCACGCAGCGTGCCAAGGCTGCCGCCCTGCACCTCGCCATAGAGCTCGCTGCCCGCGCGCGGCGAGCGGGTGACGATGTTGATCACGCCGCCAATGGCCTGGCTGCCCCACAGTGCTGATTGTGGCCCGCGCAGCACCTCGATGCGCTCCACGCCATGGCTCAGCAGCGTGTCGAGCCGGAATTCCCCCGAAGACGCCGGATCGTTCATCTCGATGCCGTCGATGAAGCTGATGCTGTGGTTGGCCTCGGCCCCGCGGATGCGCACCTGGGTCTGGGCACCCAGTGGCCCGGTCTGGGCGACAGCCACGCCGGGAACGAGCGTCAGATAGTCCTTCACCAGCGGCAGCGACAGGCCCTCGATCCGGTCCAGCCTGATCTGGCTGATGCTGATGCCGGTGGTATCCAGCGCCACCGGCGTGCGGCTGGCGGCCACGGTGATGAAGGCAGGATCCGTCAGATCGGCGATGACGATGCAATCATTGGGGTTTGCAGCGCACGGATTGGATGGTGTGGCGGCTGCAAGAGCCAGAAGAGTGGCCAGCATGGGGCCGATTTCCTTTCGTTCGGCCCAGGCAGGCGCGCCGGGCACAGGTTGCGACACGAATGTCGCCACGAACGAAAGGGCAGGGCGGGCGGTTGCCGTTCCTGCGCCCCGTATCATGCACCGCTGGTCCCGGCAGGCATGGGGCGACCGCGAACGGCAGGTCTCCTGGCTAGCGGCTCTTGGCGTCCTGGTGCCGCCTTCCCAGTGAACCTTTGGTTCGGTTCCCCAGTGGCGTGTGGCATCAGGACTGGCCGCCTACAGTTGCGGGCACAGCGCCGGACTTTGACCGGCTTCCCTATTCTCCCCCGTCCCCGGGGGCACCGTTTGCAGCGTGAACGCTACGCCTGTTGCAATCCGCCGGTCAAGAAGCTATGGCCGCGCTTCATTTTCCCGTGCCGGTCGGAACCGGCGCACATCCAAAGGAAAACCCCATGAAGGCCGGCATCCATCCCGATTATCACAGCATCACCGTCAAGATGACCGATGGCACCACCTACCAGACCCGCACGACCTGGGGGAAGGAAGGCGATGTGATGAACCTGGAAATCGATCCGACCAGCCACCCGGCCTGGACCGGCGGCACCGGCCGCCTGATGGACGCCGGCGGCCAGGTGGCGCGCTTCAACAAGCGCTTCGCCAGCTTCGGCCTCGGCGCGAAGAAGTAACGCGCAGACCGGCTGGCTGCGTGCCGCAGCCAGACTCGGGCCAGCGCGGCCAGCGAGTGAAAAGGGCGGCCCCAACAGGCCGCCCTTTTTGACTCGTCTGACCCCGGATCAAGTCCGGGGCAGGCTTGTGGCTTTGCCACGACGCCCTTATCACTCCCTAATCACCCCACCACCATCGCCTTCGCCGCCGCATAATCCGCCTTGCCATTGGGCGCGCGCGGCACCTTGGGCACCACCAGCACTGTCTTGGGCGTCTTGTAGCCAGCCAGGTGCTGGCGGACATGGGCGCGCAGCTCCTCGGTGTCGACCGGCGCATGGGCTTCCACCACGGCGGTGACGCACTGGCCCCATTTCTCGTCGGGCAGGCCGAACACCAGCGCGTCATCGATGGCCGGATGGGTCTTCAGCGTCTCCTCCACCTCTTCCGGGAACACCTTCTCGCCGCCGGTGTTGATGCACTGGCTGCCGCGGCCGAGCAGGGTGAAGCTGCCATCTTCCTCGATGATGGCGAAATCGCCGGGGATGGAATAGCGCTTGCCGTCGATCATCGGGAAGGTGGCGGCGGTCTTCACCGGGTCCTTCCAGTAACCGCGCGGGATGAGGCCGCCGCGGGCGATGCGGCCCATGGTGCCGGGCGGCACCGGCTTCATGTCCTCACCGATGATCAGCGTGTTGCCATCGGCCATGAACTTCGTCGGCGCGCCGGCATTGTCCTTCGTTTGTGCAGCGGCGCCCAGGCCCAGGCCTTCGGAACTGCCCAGCGAATCGACGATCATCATGCCCGGCGCATGCCCCAGCAGCCCGGCCTTCACTTCGGGTGACCACATGGTGCCCGACGAGATCATCACGTTCAGCGTCGCGATCGAGCCGATGCCGGCATCCAGCGCCTTCAGGATCGGCCGGGCGAAGGCATCGCCCACGATCACCGCATAATCGCAGCCTTCGCGCTGGCAGGTAGTGGCGGCGTCGGCCGGATCGAAGTTGGCCCCCGGCAGGGTGACGACCGTGCCGCCCCGGCACAATGTCGCCAGCGCGATGATCAGGCCGGTGCCGTGCATCAGCGGCGGCAGCACCAGCGCCTTCTGGCGGCCAATGCCGTCCTTCACGCTGGTGCCATGCTCTGCCAGCGATTCGGGCGGCACGGCGCCGGTGCCGGCGTTCATCAGGCCCCACAGCGCCCCCTGATCCCACATCACGCCCTTGGGCAGCCCGGTGGTGCCACCGGTGTAGATGAACAGCATGTCGTCGGGCTGGTGGTCCTGCGGCGCCAGCTGGTGGCCGGCCTGGCACAGCGTGTCGAAATCCCGGGCGAGGTCAGGTGTGTCACCGCCCACCTGTACCCACAATTTCGTTGGCAGGCGGCCGCGGATGCTCTCCACCAGCGGTGCGAACTCCGCATCATAGATGCACACGGCCGCATCGCTGTTGTCGAGGATGTACCACAGCTCCTCGCCGGTGTAGCGGTAGTTCACGTTCACGTGGACCAGCCGGGCGCGCAGCAGGGCGATCAGCCCTTCGCAATAGGCCGGGCCGTTGCGCATCAGCAGGGCACAGCGATCCCCCGGCACCGCGCCGGCGGCCAGCATCGCGGCCGCCAGGCTTTCGCTGCGGCGGCCGACATCGCGCCAGTTGCGGCGCACGTCGCCATGGATCAGCGCCGGCAGATCCGGATCGACCGACGTCACGACCGTCTCGAAGATTGCCCCGAAGCTCATGTCTTGCGGCATATCTGTTCCTCCCTGCCGGCCACTTTTATGGACAGCGGGGGGAATGGAAAGCCTGCACTTGTTTGGGGGGAAGGGCGATCAGCCTTCCGGTTGCAGCAGCCGGTGCAGGTGGACCACGACATATTTCATCGTGGCATCATCCACGGTGCGCTGGGCGGCGGCCCGCCAGGCGGCCTCGGCCTGCTTGTAATCAGGAAAGATTCCAACCACGTCGAGCTGGTCGGGGTGGGTGAAGTCCAGCCCCTGCGGATCGGCCACGCGGCCACCGAAGACGAGATGCAGCTTGCTCATGCGCGGCGTCTAGCCGCAGATTAAGGGCAGCACCAGTGCCGCTTCAGGCATATTCGCCCTGCAAGCGCTGCATGGTGGCAGCAAACCAGGCCTCGAACTCCGGGCCGTCCCAAGCGCGATGATGGCCGGCCCGGTAGCATTCGGCATTGCGCATGTAGAATTCGGCGTTGATGCGGTGGCGCAGCCGGTTGTCGCGCGTGTCGATGATCTTGGCGGGCGTGCCCACCACCACCGATCCGGGCGGCACATCCATGTCGTCCTTCAGATAGGCATGCTGGCCCACGGCGCTGCCGGCACCCAGCACAACGCCGTTGTAAACCGTGGCGTTGATGCCGATCAGGCAATGATCCTCGATCCGGCACCCGTGCAAGGTCACATGGTGAGTGACGCTCGTGTATGGCCCCACGACCACCGGCTTGCCGGGATCGGTGTGGATCATCACGAAGTCCTGGACATTGGCGCCTTCGTGGATTTCGACATGGGCGCACTCGGCGCGGATCACTGCATTGCACCACACGCTGGCGCGCGGACCGATGCTGACATGGCCATAGATCTGCGCCGAAGGGTGCACGAAGGCGGTGGGGTGAATGTCGATCCGGCTGGTCATTTCGTGCTCACCGCCAGGCTCCTGGCATTGGCGCTCTTCATGAATGTCACCAGCGCATCAAAGCCGTTCTTGTTGATATAGCTGGCAAAATCTGCTTCCTGCGTGAGTGCGAGATTGATCCCGGCGACCACGAGATTGTTCACCATCAGCCGGTTGCCGGCCGGCTTCACCTGCCAGATGGTGTCGATCGGTTGGGCACCCGGGCGAGTCACGCGGGTATAGACCTCGGTGTAGGGCCCGCGACCCACCGTGCGCTGCACCTGCACCTTCGCATCGGCATAGTCGTACAGCCGGTCGGCATAGGCATTCAGCACGAATTCGGGGAACGCAGCGCGATAGGCGTCAAGCTGCGCAGGCGAGAGGCTGGCGCGCTGGCGGCGGATCAGCCGCATGCCGATATCATCGAGCGCCACATTCTCCTGCAAAATGGCGCGGAACTTCGCGCGCGCCGCCGGGCGGGAGAGCCCCTTGTCGCGCAGCACGGCAAAGCCATCGCCGATCATCTTCTCGATGAACGGGCGGGCGGCGGGATCGCCCGGCGTCGTGCTGCTGCTGGCGGCGACCTGCGCTGCCGACGGAACAGCGGGCAAGACGGATGCCAGGCCCAGCAGGACAAGGGCAGCCAGCCGGGCTGGCATCTGCGTCGCCATGATCAGCGGCTGGTGATGCGGCGGGCGAGCGCGCCCAGGCTGCGCTTCTCGGCGCTGCTGGTGGGGAACAGCATGGCCAGCGCTGCGCCGGCCGCGAGCCCGGCCAGGATGGAAATGGCCGGATTCTCTTGCACCGCCGCGCGGGCGCTGTCGGCAGCACTGGCGGCCGGCAGCGCCGCGTCGAGCACCGTATCGTCATAATCGGTGTAGCCATCCAGATCATGATCGAGATCAAGTTCGGCATTGGCGATGCGGCTGCCGGCATAGACGGCAAGGCCCACAGCCGCGACAGCGGCAACCGTGACCAGCGGATGCGCCTTCACCGCGCTGCCGGCATCGCGGGCCAGTGCCGTGCCCTTGTTCTTCACCACGCCCAGCGCTTCATCCACCAGCTGGCGCGGGGCGAGGCGACGGCCGATCGCGTTCACCTCATCGGCCAGCGTGGCGCCGGCATCGTCCACCGCGCGGGCAAGATCCTCAATCGTCGGGCTGCTCATGCTCTGCTTCCTTCTGGGGGCCGGCAAAGCGGTCCACCTGTGCCTTCAATGTGGCGATGCTGCGCCGCGGTGCAAGATCGATTGCCGCCAGCCGCGCCAGGGCGTGCTGCGCCAACGCCCAGCCCGCCAGCGCTGCGACCACGGCCACGATCAGCGTGGCCGCCAGCGCGCCGACCAGCTTGGCCAGCGCCAGAACGGTGGCAACGAGCAGCAGCGTCAGCGCGGTGAGCAGCAGGGCCAGCGCAGCAGCGAGCCCCATCAGCGGCGCCCGCAGTTCACCGGCATTGGCCTTGAGTTCTGCGCCGGTGAGTGCAGAGAGCTGCCCGATCAGCCGCAACAGGCCGGCGATCAGCAGGCGCAGCTGCCGGCCGAGGCCAGGCCGCGCCGCCATCAGTCGCGCGCCGCCTTCAGCATGCGACCGGCGAGGAAGCCAACGGCAAGGGCGATGCCCATGGCCGCTGCCGGCTGTGCACGCACCAGTTCGCGGCCATCCTCCACCAACTCCTCCACCGATTTCTCGGCCAGCGCGTCGGCAATGGCATCGATGCTCTGGGTGGCGCTGCTGACCAGCCTGGTCACCGGCTCGGCGCCGTCGGGCAGATTGTCGGTGAGCAGCTCCGCAAGATCCTTAAGGGCGCGCACCTGGCCCACCAGGCTGTCACGGGCGTCTTCCACCAGCCCGGTCAGGCGGCCCCGCGCAAAATCGGCCAGGCTGCCGAGCCCGCCGGACGTGCCTGTTTCGTCCTCGCCGTCCCAGTCGCCGATGTCGATCGGCAGCGATGGTGCCGGGTCGTCCTGCTGCATCGCCTGTGCGCTCCTCACCCCCAACTGGCCCAATCCTGCCGGGACGCTTGCCGCCGCCGGGCTCTTTCCTCTATCTGGCGCGCGCAGCGCCGCTGCGCAAGCCGGCAGCGACCAACAGCCAGGAAAGAGAAGACCCCATGACGGCGATCATCGACATCCACGCCCGCGAGATTCTCGACAGCCGGGGCAATCCCACGGTGGAGGTGGACGTGGTGCTGGAAGATGGCAGCACCGGCCGCGCCGCCGTGCCGTCGGGGGCATCCACCGGCGCCCATGAGGCGGTGGAGCTGCGCGATGGCGACAAAGCGCGCTATCTCGGCAAGGGCGTCCTGAAGGCGGTGGCCGCCGTCAACGGCGAGATCCATGACTCGCTGTCGGGTATGGAAGCCGAGGAACAGGGCGCCATCGATGCCGCCATGATCGAGCTGGATGGCACCGCCAACAAGAGCCGGCTCGGCGCCAACGCCATCCTGGGCGTGAGCCTCGCAGTGGCCAAGGCGGCGGCGGATTCGCGCGGTCTGCCGCTGCATCGCTATGTCGGCGGTGTCTCGGCGCGGCTGCTGCCGGTGCCGATGATGAACATCGTCAATGGCGGGGCCCATGCCGACAATCCGATAGACGTGCAGGAATTCATGGTGATGCCCGTCGGCGCCGGCAGCATTGCCGAAGCGGTGCGCTGGGGCGCCGAGATCTTCCACACGCTGAAGGCCGAGTTGAAGGCGCATGGCCACAACACCGCGGTGGGCGATGAAGGCGGTTTCGCGCCCAACCTCAACGGCACCCGCGCCGCGCTGGATTTCGTGATGGCCGCGATCGAGAAGGCCGGCTTCAAGCCCGGTGACAATGTGATGCTGGCGCTGGATGCCGCCGCCACCGAGTTCTTCAAGGATGGCCATTATGTGCTGTCGGGCGAGAACCGGGCGCTCACCCCGGCGGCCATGGCCGATTACTGGGCCGAGCTGTGCGCCGATTATCCCATCCTGTCGATCGAGGACGGGATGAGCGAAGACGACATGGCGGGCTGGAAGCTGCTGACCGAGCGGCTGGGCGGCACGGTGCAGCTGGTTGGCGATGATCTGTTCGTCACCAATCCGGCGCGGCTGGGGCAGGGGATTGCCGATGGCCTCGCCAACGCACTGCTCGTCAAGGTCAACCAGATCGGCACGCTGTCGGAAACGCTCGCCGCCGTCGATCTGGCCCACCGCAACCGCTATCGCACGGTGATGTCGCACCGGTCAGGCGAAACGGAGGATGCCACCATCGCCGATCTGGCGGTGGCGTGCGGCTGCGGTCAGATCAAGACCGGCAGCCTGGCCCGGTCTGACCGGCTCGCCAAGTACAACCAGCTCATCCGCATCGAGGAGGAACTGGGCGGTGAGGCGCTCTATGCCGGGCGCTCCGTGCTGCGCTGACAGTTGCGAGCCCGTCGCAGGGTGACTATCCCTGCCGCCGTGCATCGTTTCTTCCTGTTCCTGTGTCTGCTGCTGGCGTCGCCGGCGTTCGCGGCGCGCATCACGGCCATCGAAAGCCAGCCGGGCAAGGTGATCATCACCGCCGATGGCCCGTTGCCGGCGGCCCAGGCCTTCGCGCTGGCCGATCCCTTCCGGCTGGTGGTTGATTTTGTCGGCGTGGTGGAGCCGGTGCTTACTGCGCCAGGCACCAACAGCGTGGCGGGCCTGCGCGCCGCCATGTTCGCCCCCGGCACCGCCCGGCTGGTGATCGACCTGAAGGCGCCGGTGATCATCCGCGAGGCGCGCGCCGATGGCAACCAGGTGGTGCTGACGCTCGATCGTGCCGCGCCGGATCTGTTCGCCGCCACGGTGGCGCGCGGCCGCCGCCCCCTGCCGCTGCTGCGCAGCGACGGGCCGCCACCGCCGCCCACAAGGCCGGACAGCAGCTTCAGCCTGCCGTCCGATTTCGGTCAGAAGCCTGCCGCGTCGCCGCCGGCCGCACCGAAATCCGAAGAGGCGCAACCGCCACCGCGCACCGGCATCCGTTCCCGCTCCGGCGGCAAGCCGCTGGTGGTGATCGATGCCGGCCATGGCGGCAAGGATGTCGGCGCCATCGCGGTGACCGGCGGTTATGAGAAGGATATCACGCTTGCCATCGCCCGCGAGACGGCGCGCATCCTGCGCGAGCGCGGCAAGGTGCGGGTGCGGTTGACCCGCGACGATGACCGGTTCATCCCGTTGGGCGGCCGGGTCCGCATCGCCCGCGATGCCCGCGCCGATCTGTTCATCTCCATCCATGCCGACAGCGCGCCCAACGAACAGGCGCGTGGTGCGTCGGTCTACACGCTGTCAGCCGTGGCCAGCGACGCGATTGCCGAGCGTCTGGCGGCACGTGAGAACAAGGCCGACATCATCGGCGGCGTGAATCTCGGAGTCGAGGCGCCGGAGGTGGGGGAAATCATGGTCGATCTCGTGCGCCGCGCCACCGGCAATGTCTCGGTGCAATTCGCCGAGCTGCTGCAGGATGGTCTGGAGAAGGAAGCGGTCGCCTTTCGCGGCGAGTTCCACCATTTCGCCGCCTTCGCCGTGCTGAAGGCGCCAGACGTGCCGTCTGTCCTGCTCGAAACCGGCTATGTCACCAACAAGGACGATGCCGAGCGGCTGTTTTCGGGCAGTGGCCGGCGGCGGCTGGCGCGTGGCATCGCCCACGCCATCGAACGCCACCTGACCGGCCAATAGGCTTTCCTCCGGAGCTTGCGCCCGCTATCCGTTCCGCGTGACCCGCGCCCGTCTCCTGTTGCTGCTTTTGGTGCCGCTGCTGCTGGCCGGCGGCCTCTATTGGCAGGCGACCAAGGGTCTGCCCACGGAAGCGGACCTGGCGGTGTTCACGCCGGCGCTGCCCTCCACGGTGCGCGACGTGAACGGCGAGATCGTCACCAGCTACACGCGCGAACGCCGCATCTTCCTGCCCTATGCCGAAATGCCGCCCCGCCTGGTGCAGGCCTTCATCTCGGCGGAAGACAAGACCTTCTTCGAACATGAGGGCATCGACTGGCTGGGCATCGCCAATGCCGTGTTCACCAATGTCGCCGGGCTGTTTTCCGATCGCCGGCCGGTGGGCGCGTCCACCATCACCCAGCAGGTGGCCAAGTCGCTGGTCGGCAACGAGGTGAGCCTGTGGCGCAAGATCCGGGAGGCGATCCTGGCGCGCCGGCTGGAAGCGGCTCTGACGAAGGAGCAGATCCTCGAACTCTATCTCAACCAGATCTTCCTGGGCCGCAACGCTTATGGCGTGGAGGCCGCGGCACAGGCCTATTTCGGCAAGTCGGTCGAGGCGCTGTCGCTGCCCGAAATCGCCTATCTGGCCATCCTGCCCAAGGCGCCATCCACCTATGATCCAATCCGCCGGCCCGAGCGGGCGCTGGCCCGCCGCGATTATGTGCTGCGCCAGATGGCGTCCAACGGCTACATCAGCGAGGCCGAACGCGCGGCCGCCGCGGCAGCGCCGCTGGGGGCCCTGCCCAACCGGGTGATCCCGCGCCCGCGCCAGGATTATTTCATCGAGGAGGTGCGGCGCACACTGCTCGCGCGCTTCGGGGAAGCGCAGGAGGATGGGCCGAACAGTGTCTATGGCGGCGGCCTGTGGGTGCGCACCTCGCTCGACCCCGGCATGCAGGCGGCGGCCGAGAAGGCGATGCGCGATGGCATGACCCGCTATGAAGCGGGCCGGGCCTGGCGCGGGCCACAGGGGCGCATCGAGACTGGTGAAGGCTGGGCGGCGCGCCTGGCCGGCATTTCGGTGCCGCTGGGCTATGAGACGTGGCGAAAGGCCGTGGTGCTCGGCAAGAACGGGAATGACAGCCGCATGGGCTTCACCGATGGCAGCAGCGCCACGCTGGAAGGGCGCAACGCGGCGCGGCCCTATCGCAGCACAGGGCGTTCGGCAGCACAGGCGCTGGGCGTAGGCGATGTGATCGTGGTGACGCGGACGCCGGCGGGCTGGGCGCTCCGGCAGCCGCCGGAAGTGTCGGGCGGCATGGTGGTGGAGGAAGTGGCGACTGGCCGTGTGCGGGCGCTGGTGGGCGGCTTCGATGCCGGAGCCCAGGCCTTCAACCGCGCCACCCAGGCCAATCGCCAGCCCGGCTCCACCTTCAAGCCGATCGTCTATGCCACCGCCA
>ERZ1066122.1029-NODE-1029-length-24847-cov-6.801105_pt1 | contig 24847 bp, 23 predicted proteins | sample MGYA00382769_ERZ1066122 | MGnify/ENA primary metagenome ERZ1066122 (study PRJEB33369, sample SAMEA5778352) | biofilm metagenome | biome: Industrial cooling water; feature: Water cooling tower basin; material: Biofilm | place: United Arab Emirates | collected... | reverse complement strand
TTAGGAGTTAGGAGTTAGGTGTTGGGAGTTAGGAGTTAGGAGTTAGGAGTTAGGAATTGAAATTTATTATTTAGCACTCAGCACTCAGCACTCAGCACTCCTTAAAGCAAGAATCTTCTAATAAAAAAGCAACAATCTTCTATACAACGGCGCCTACTGTTTAATATTCTGTGACTAAGTGTGTAAGTCCCAATTAATCGGTTAGTGGTTTTCAGCCCAAGGTGATCCCCGTTACTTCCTTTTAAGGTTGTTCGAGGTAATCTTTGCATAAGCAAACAGTTTTGAGGTGTATTAAATACTACACTTAGGCTGAGTGCATATGACTCAGGTGCTGTACCACTTTTTAATTTATTGCTGTGTTAACTTTTGGAGAGAGCAATGAATGGTATAAGCAAACCTCACTTCAATAGTGGTCGTATTATGTACGAATCAAAACTGTTATTGCTTTTGTTTAATGAATGCTCCTTCTTGCGGCGCCTAGGGTATGATAAAAACAGAGCATCGGATATTGAAGTTTTCGATATGAAATCGAAACGCTTCATATCTAAATGTACTCAGAATTAATTTAGGGGTTGATATTAATTCGCCCAAAAACTGTAACTTTGCCTGGTATAAGCTCTAATTCTTTAATGTCAACATCAGAACCAAGGTCAAAATGTTGTCCCTTTTTGCAGTGTTCGTGTTGCCCTAACTTATCAGTAGGAGTGAGTTTTAACTCATGACTATTAATTAGTTCTAAATCAATACCAATTTCTAACGGTGCTTCAAGCTTGGTGTTGGTTTCAGTAGCTGAATTTGCAAAAAGTATAAATTGGTTATTGCTAAGAATAATTTTTTGCCAGATAATAGACTTGGAATTTTTCGTAAGTTCTGGTATAAGTTGTAGCAATACGTCATTCAAGGCCCCTGATAATAATGCAGATGTTAAAGAGGCGTTTACGTCTTCTTGCTCTAGAACCAAGGTACCAGTCACTGGTATTGTTTCTGACAATCGAAGCGGTTGTCCCTTAAGTATAGAGCCAGTATTAATGCGGATATTTTCAGCGGTTAATTGAATTGAGGAGAGGTGAAGACCTTTGTATACGGCGCCACTAGCGAACACAGAAACAGAAGGAATTTTGCCAGATAAAAGCTGACGGTCACTAGCTTGGATATCGATGTCTAACTCTTGGATGTCGGTGACTTGAGAGCACACGAACAATTTGAGGGCGCCTTTGAGAACAGTAGTGATAACTCGGATTTTGGGTGTAATTTTATTCTCTGTTTGATTTTGTGACATTTAAGTAACTCAGTAAACAACAAACAACCATGAACATTAAATTTAGTCTATATACAAAGCCTAATTAAACAATTTTTAACTGTAACATTGGACTCTATCAAGTACACCCGCCCAACATATATTATTTACTTACCATTGTTCGCTTAATTCAGTATTATTATCATGGAGGCTAGGTTACAAAAAGTACTTTCGCAGTGGGGTATTGCTTCACGTCGTCAAGCTGAAGAAATGATTCGGCAGTCACGAGTGCAGATAAATGGAGCATTAGCAGAAGTAGGGCAAAAGGTAGACCCACAACGCGATGTTATTACCGTTGACGGAAAAGCAATAGCTACAACCGAACGTCCATCTTTAATATATTTATTACTAAATAAACCAGTTGGAGTAGTCTCAACCTGCGATGATCCCCAAGGACGGACAACAGTACTAGACTTGTTACCAAAAGAATTGAGTTCTGGTCTAGGTATTCATCCGGTGGGTCGTTTAGATGCAGAATCAACTGGAGCGTTAATTTTAACGAATGATGGTGATTTAACGTATTCGTTAACCCATCCAAAACATAGTATTCCTAAAACTTATCGCGTATTGGTGCAAGGACAAGTCAACGATGCTGTACTTACATCATGGCGCCAAGGGGTAATGCTTGACGGCAGAAAAACTAGACAAGCTTCTGTGCGTGTTGTCAAGAGAATGCCAACACAAACGAGGTTAGAAATAGTTTTGAAAGAAGGTAGGAATCGCCAAATTCGCAGGGTAGCAGAGCAATTAGGACATCCAGTAATTGAACTACATCGTACCGCTATCGGTTCTATTGAGTTACAAAAAACAGGACAGTCTTCGTTGGCATCCGGTTCCTATCGTTATTTAAAAGATTTTGAAATTCGCAGTTTGCATTCATATATAGAAGCGGATTCGTGAAATTAGATTCCTATTGATGATTGATCTGGCTAAGGAGTGAAAAATATGAAGTGGTTTAACTTGAAGGCAAAAGAAAATACACAAGAATCTTCTTCATTAGACGAGCAAAGAGCCAAAATTTTGACCGAAATTGGCTTAAAGCTTCGTTCAACACGTGAAGAACACCAATTTAGTATAGATGACGTAGCTGCCTACACAAAAATAGCTCGTCGCTCGCTACAAGCAATTGAGGATGCAAATTTTGATGACCTACCAGAACCTATTTATACCCAAGGTTTAATTAAGCGCTATGCTGATGCACTTGGATTTGATGGTATAGAACTTGCGAATAACTACCCAATAGGAGTTAACCGTGTTAATCGTATATCTGGGTGGAAAAACACATCACAGGGTCAACTGCGACCAGTTCATCTATATTTAATTTATGTTGGTTTAATCGTTTGCTCAGTAAGCGGTTTATCACACGTTTTAACTATTGCAACAGTTCCCAACAACTCTGAAAACCAAGCAAAATCGCCATCATCACCATCTTCATCTAAAAACACCCAACAGTTTGCGCTTCAACCTGCCATAAATAACCAAACAAGCGATGATAAAAATCGCCAAGTCCAAGTAGGGGTAACATTAAAAGACTCATCATGGATTCATGTTGAAGCAGATGGCAAAACCGAATTTGAGGGTGTACTTCCTCAAGGAACCCAACGTACATGGAAAGCACAAGCACAACTTATAGTTCGTGCTGGTAATGCTGGAGGTGTAATGCTAAGTGTCAACCAGCAACAGCCAAAACCAATGGGAGAACCTGGTAAACCCGAAGAAATGAAAATCGCTGCAAGAAGTGCTGAATAGAAAGTGCTGAGTGCTGAGTATAAATTGAAACTTTGTAGAGACGCGATTAATCGCGTCTCTACTCAGCACTCAGAACTCAGCACTTTTTACTTCTTGTTGGCGCCCGTCCATATAATGTAGTTAAGTTTTTAAATTTGGTAATGAGTTCAGATGTTAGCTCATGGTCATGATATCGCCATTCCCAGTTACCTTCGGCTTTACCTGGGAAGTTCATGCGTGCATCTCCACCATGTCCCAAAACATCTTGTAGTTGAATAATTGCTTGATTCGCAATTGAACTCAATGCCAACCGGATAAAATCCCAGTGGGCGCCATCATGGTTTATATTACCTAGATACATTCGCAGTTTTTCTTTCTCCCAGTCGCTTGCTTGGCTAAACCAACCCTCACAAGTGTCATTATCATGAGAACCTGTGTAAACTACAGAGTTTCTAGTGTAATTAAATGGTAAAAACGGGTTTCCCGGGTCGGAACCAAAGGCAAATTGTAGTATCTTCATACCCGGAAATTCAAACTTGTCTCGTAGTGCCTCAACTTCGGGTGTAATTACTCCCAAATCTTCAGCTAATATGGGTAATTTACCTAATTTTTTCGCAATTTTTTGAAATAATGCTTCACCAGGCGCCTTTATCCATTTACCATTTTCTGCTGTTTCTTCACCTTGGGGAACTGCCCAATACGCTTCAAAACCTCGAAAATGGTCAATACGAATAATATCAACGTAGTCGAGCATGACTTCAAAACGTTTTATCCACCACGCAAAATCTTGTTTCTCTAATTCTGCCCAATTGTAAACTGGGTTTCCCCACAGTTGACCTGTAGCACTAAAATAATCTGGTGGAACTCCTGCCATTAATTCAGTTTCGCCTTTTTCATCCAAACAAAAAATTTCTGGATTTGCCCATACATCTGCACTATCGTGAGCAACATAAATTGGAATATCACCAATAATTTCGATACCACGCTGGTTTGCATAGGTTTTAAGTTGTGACCATTGATGAAAGAATTGAAACTGGACGAATTTTTGGTAAAATATCAATTCTTCGAGTTCTTTATGCGCGGTGGCAATACTATCGGGTTTGCGTTTTGCATATCCTGGTTCCCAAGTGTACCAACTGGCGCCATTGTGTGATTCTTTTAACGCCATAAACAAAGCATAATCATTTAGCCAGTTAGCTTTGAATTCACAGAATGTGTCAAACGCTTTGCGCTGTTTTGAAGTTGCTTGACTTTTAAAATTATTACAAGCAATTTTGAGTAGATTGGTTTTGTAAGGAAATACAGCCTCGAAATCGACTTTGTGCGTCATAAAATCGGGTATATTACCAAAATCCCAATCTGCCAATAAATTATCTTCGCGTAATTTGTCTAAACTAATTAAAAATGGATTACCTGCCATTGCTGAGTAACACATGTAGGGGGAATTACCATATCCAGTCGGACCAAGAGGTAAAACCTGCCAGTACTGTTGATTACTACTTTCTAAAAAATCAATAAAACGATAAGCTTCGTATCCTAAATCCCCAATTCCAAATCGACTGGGAAAACTAGTAGGATGCAGTAAAACACCACTGGACCTCGGAAATGGCATAAACTATTCACCAAATAACAAATATATAACTTAGCAGTAACAAACACTCGAGACACGAATTCCATGTATCGAAATCCGGCGCCAACAGTTGATATAATTATCGAACTTATCGACCGTCCTCATCGACCCATAGTCTTAATTGAACGTCATAACGAACCATTTGGATGGGCAATTCCAGGTGGATTCGTAGATTATGGCGAATCAGTTGAGGTTGCTGCAAAACGTGAAGCACAAGAAGAGACTGGTTTACAGGTTGAGTTAGTCGAGCAATTTTTTGTTTACTCTGACCCCAATCGCGACCCGCGCAAGCACACATTAAGTATTGTATTCCTTGCAACCGCCACAGGTACACCCCAAGCTGGAGATGACGCAAAAAGTCTAGATATATTTGAACAATGGCGCCTGCCTGGGAATTTATGTTTTGATCACAATAAGATTTTGCACGATTATTGGCAATACCGTAATTATGGTATGCGTCCACGGGTTGGCACTCTTTTAACCTGATGTTGTATATGTATTGTGAAACAGGCATCCCTGCCTGTTTAATATTTTAATATTATGGGTTAACCCGATATATTGTAATGGGGCGGGTTTAGGATATTTTAAGTGAATATGTATATTATGGGTTAACCCGCCCCTACCAGGCCGTTCCTGTACCGCGAATTGATATTGTGTCTCCCTGTATTTTTACATCCTCGACATTCATTGGCACTAATGCGCGTTCGCGCTCAATGCGCTGGTTGATAAATTCCTGTGAAATACCTAAATGCTTAGATAATTGTTCTACCGTCATGCTCACATTCGCCAGTTTTATGCTAGGTGAATCTAGAGCAATTTTTTGATTTTTGACTATTGGTGTGCCTTCAACTTCAATATATACAGGACGGTCTTTAACGATAGGTAAATTTAAAAAAGCTTGTGCTAAGTCCCTGCGTCCACCTTGTAATTCTTTATGCTGCGTCAGTTCTTGTAAATTGATAACGGCACCTATAACTAATTTACCATCACGAAACTGAGTATTTTTACCTACAATAATGTTTTCTAATTTAGCATCGCTTGTTACTCTCTCCTTCACCTGCATCTCTGAGAAAATCAAACGATTCACTTCATCTGCTTTTAACTCGACCTTTCCAACTCGCTCACCTGCTGATGCTTGTTTTTGTAATGTACTACTAACTTTGCTCCAAATTTCTTCGCGCGTTAATTCTTTCGGTTTGGTTTCATCTACTGAAGTTACGCTTTGTGTAGGCGCCGATTCTGCATACCAACTAGGTAAGTAAGTTGCTTTGTTCCATATTACTACCAAAACTATAAGAATAATACCGAAGGCGCCGCCACCGAACCATAAAAACCGCTTTAACATAACTCTGACTCTTCATTTATATATAAGACTAAACAAAAAACCAAAAGTTGCTACCTAACATAAACTAAACACTAATTATACCAAGCATTTAAACAAGGCGAATATACTAGGTTAAGTGTATAAAAAAGTGCAATATGGACGCGCAAGAGCTTTTAGAAAAATATCAACAAGGTGAAAGAAACTTTGAGAGAGTCAAGTTAAATGGAATTTCAGTTTAGTGAACTTCAGTTAAGTAATTTATCAAAATCTGATTTGTCAGGCGCCAATTTAAAAAATGCTTATCTTGTGGGAGCAAATATTGAAGATTGTAATTTGACGGCATCTTGTTTACAATTTGCCAACTTAGAGGTAGCATCGCTGCAAAGAACAAATTTAATTAGCGCAAATCTTGATGGTGCCAATTTAAAAAAAGTAGATTTAACCCAAGCCAATATTTATAGTGTAAGTTTTAATAATACAGACCTAACAGATGCGATAATGCCTGATGGAGAAATCTATAAAGCAATAAAAAACAACATCATATTACCCATGACACGTCAAGTAATTCGTACCGATAAAGCACCTGCACCCGTTGGACCCTATAACCAAGCTATTGTAGCTTCTGGACAAATGATATTTGTTGCAGGACAAATTGCTATTGACCCAAGACTTGGTGATGTTCTTTACAAAGATGATGTAACTAAGCAAACCGAGCAAGTCATGGCAAACCTAGAAGCAATTCTAACTGCTGCTGGCGCCACATTTGAAAACGTCGTTAAAACTGGTGTATTCCTCAAAGATATGAACGACTTTGCTGCAATGAATGCTATATACGCTAAGTATTTTCCATCAGAATCGGCGCCAGCGCGCGCTTGTGTGGAAGTATCGCGCTTACCCAAAGATGTACTAGTAGAGATTGAGTGTATCGCTGTGATTTAAAATGTACAAATTGGATCCCCCCTAACTCCCCTTATTAAGAGGGGATCAAATTTGCCCTTGCAGCCGCGCGCACTATCCAGTTAGCATCATTAATTAGCTGTTCGCGAATGTGAGATGGTGTATTTGGGTTTTGCGCTACAGCATAACGCAGGCGCCAGTTATCTGAAGATACGTATCTAACTAGAAAATCTTGCGGTGCGATGGGATGTAAAAGTAGGAATAGTTTTGTCGAAGTTGCACGGTTAGATTCTACGTAATTAACTAAAACTTGACCTGCTTGTTCTGGAAAGCGTTGGAATAAGTTAATTACTGCTGCTTTCCCGGCTTTTTGATACTTTTTACGATGATAAATAATTTCTTCTAGGACAGAAAAAGGTGTATTAGGGTTTTCGGCAACAGCAAGCAATATCTCTTTATGTGACTGTTTGATCAGATGGGGGAATGCAGTTGCTGGTGTATTTAAGTTTTTTGCAACAGCTAAACGAACAGGGACACGCTTGTCTTGTGCCATTCGCTCTAAAATAGTTTTGGAAACATTCGGATGAGAAACAATTGCTTCGCGAATATGTAACCATTTGCTGGTGGCAAGTTCATGAAGTTGTTCTGGAGTTGTAATTAGATTTTTGGCTGTTTCCAACTGGATTAAGAAATCTTCTAATAATAAATTGCTATTCTTCTGTTTTGTTTGTAAATTTGTTATAACCTCTTCTCTAATGTCTCGTGCGCTATTTTCAAGCAAATATTCTAAAGTTTCAGCTGATGCTTGAGGATTTTGAGATACAAGCACACAAATTTTATGAAGTATTTGTGCTTTGGTTTCTATTCGTCCAGGAATTAAGCTTTTAACATATCTTATTAAATTTGATAAAATATCAGTCGGGGTATGTGGATTACTAGCTACAGCTAGATTAAGTTTTATCGTTTGCCAAGAATCGCATGGTTGATAGCGAATAATTTTTGCTATTATTTGGAAATCATCATTATCAATTTGATAATTATTAGCAATATTTACAGCCAAGCTTTCTATTGCTACCATTTTAATTATTGGATTTTCATCTTCTAACAAATCTATGACTTTTTTTGTCGATTTTGAATTGCTCACAAGCTGATACTGTTGAGTATTGATAAGCTTTGAACCATTTTTGTGTATAAATAATAAGTCTTTTTGAAACATATTTTGCAAGACTTTTAGCGATGTTTTGGAATTCAATAATACACTTTGTCTAACTTCTCTGTGAATATTTTCCGATAATTTCTCTAGAACATGAACGGGTGTATTGGGATTTTCAGCAATAGCACAATAGATTCTTTCTTGATAACGTGAATCAATCTTACACTCTAATACATTTTCTAATAAAGAAGATAATGCTTTAGGATTTAAAGCATGAGTAAATAAAATTCTGTCTTGCGAATAATATTGTTTTTTAATGAGTTCTGAAGGAATTTTTGATTTACGTATTGGATTTAAATCAGCAGCTATACTAATTTGAACTTCTTCATGTAATGCTATAAATAAGTCTTCGTGAATTATACCTATATCCCATAAAGCTTCTTCTTTAAAATGGTCATGATTTAAATAATTATGTTCTTGCAGTTCTGCTAAAGCAGCTTTTTTCCATCCTTGGGTTGTTCCTTGTTGTAGATTTACGTGAAGTGAGGCAGTTTCTGGTATTCGATTATCGTTATGGTTTCTTCTATATATAAGTGTATTTAAAGCCTCTACTGATGTTTTTGGATTATTTATTAATGCGTTTAATACTTTTATATCATTATTCTTTGCTGCTATAGTCATCCATTCTGATGGCACCAAATCTAGTTTCAGTAAAGTAGCTAATGTGGGTGCTGGCATTTCTTCTACTAGATTAGGATTTTCTAGCAGTAATAGCGAAAATACAGGATTATTTAACAATTCATGTGGAAATTCTGCTCCCAAGCTTAAGACGATGCTTGTTGGGGTGTTGGGGTTACTGGCAACGTTTTGACGTGTTTGTTTATCTTCGCTACGAGCTAGTTTTTTTAATAATTTCGGCGTTGTATTTACATTACTAGCTACAATGCGCGCAAGTTCAATGCTTGTTTTTGCTAGTTTTTCTAAGCGCCATTGTTTTGTATCTGGACTTGCTGCTTCTATTTCAGGCGCCAAGGGTTGTGAGAAATTGGGCATAAAAGGATGTTTAAGAAGTATCAAATTCGACTATAACCTTGAAAAATCCCCCCTAACCCCCCTTATTAAGGGGGGAAAAAGAGGGGTACTTCTTTAGCCCCCCTTATTAAGGGGGGTTGGGGGGATTAAACCAAAGAATATGTAAATATCAAAAGTGCATACTAGTTTCAGTAGTATATATATTTATGGAAGTTGGACATTTTGAGAAATATTTGAGTAAGATTGAAAACAGTGAATTTACTGAGCCAAATTAAAAGTAATGTCAGTAATAAACGATGTAAGCAGAAGAAAATGATGCTAACGATGCAAAACGTCGGCGTAAAAAACAAGCTCATCTAGAAGTGGAAGCTTATGCAGAAGAACAAAAAACCGATGTCAAGACATTTAGAGATTTAATCGACTTTTTAGAAGACAAACTTCTTAATGATGAAGATAGAGAAGAAAATAGACGTTGGTTAGGACGCAACGTACCTGCAACTACTGAAGCAATGATAAGGCGCCTCTACGGTATCAGCAGCGAAGTTAGTCATTTAATTCGAGGAGCTACAATCTCATCGCTTTCAAGCTTACATTCTTCAGCATTTCGAGCGCGAATTAGTACAACACGCTACCGTACTTCTACGCGAACTTACAGACCAACGTTATGTTCTAACATATGACGACAAAGAATATTACGTTGAAGATAACTGGAACGGTGGTGACAGGAGGAAGGTACAAACTTTATCGGGTGGCGAAACTTTTGCTGTTTCCTTATCTTTAGCATTGGCACTTTCTGAAAGATTATCTAGAGGCGCCAAACTTGGTAGTCTATTTATAGATGAAGGGTTTGGAACGTTAGATGCTGAAACCCTACAAAGCATCTCAAGTATTTTACAGTCATTAGGACAAGACAAATTAGTTGGTGTAATTACCCACGTTCCTGCTTTAGGTGAGGAGTTAGGTACACAAGTCAGAGTCGAAAAATCTCAACAAGGCGCCAAAATTGTTGTAACTGGGGTTTTACGTTGAAAATTTACAATAACATATAGCTTCAATCTATTGTATCCATTGAAAAAGCTCTATGAATATACTGATTAAATGTATCATTATTAACAACGTTAAAACTTTATTAAAACAATTATTGACTTTCGTAATGAAATGCTCAAAAATCTAAACTACGGATATTGAAATATGTTCGCAATATTACTGCAATAAATTAGCTAAAGGGGTAACGCGAAATGGCTCGGAGTCAAAAAGGTTTGCTCGGAATTAGTGCTGCGTCAGTAGCACTAACCAGCATTGTTAGTTTTTTTGGTGGTGTGGTAGCAATTGCGAACCCTAATATTGGGAGTAAAGGTCAGACAATAGTCGCTCAAAATCCTGCAAGTCTTACAATTGTGTTTCCTAGTCGTTCAGACTCTACAGATTTGCAAAATAAAGCAAATGCGGTAGCAGCGTTTCTTTCTAGAGAATTGAAAATGCCTGTTAGAGCGCAGATTGGTGATGATACCGCAGCTGTTGAGGCACTACGCGCAAACCGCGCACAAGTTGCATTTTTGAGTAGTCGTCCAGCGCTCAAAGCTGCACAGTTAGCAAATGCAAGGCTATATCTTGCAGAAACCAGAGATAATTACTCAGGTAAATTTACATATAACTCTGTATTTGTTGTTCCAGCTAATAGTCCTTTGCAAACCAGAGGCAATGCCAGAGCTACACTCGCACAACTTCGCGGTAAGAAGATGGCGTTTACATCCCCAACATCCGGTTCGGGATTTATTTTTCCTACAAGTGAATTAGTTCGTTTCGGATTGGTACAAAACCGTGATTCTTTGGGTAATTTCTTTGGTCAAGTAAGCTACGGTGGTAACTACAGCAAAGCTTTACAAGCTGTTCTACGCGGTCAAGCTGAAGCCGCAGCAGTATCAGAGTATGCTTTGTTCCCTCCTTACATAACCAACCAAGAACGCTCACAGCTAAGAATTCTACACAAAATACCAGGTGTACCCGCACATGGTGTGGCAATTGACGACAGTGTTGCGGCACCTATGCGTAACCGTCTTATCACTGCAATGTTAAAACTAAATCAACCAGCAAATAATGCTTTGCTTCGTAGTCTTTACAACTCTAACGAGCTAGTAAGAGTAAACCACGACAGTCACCTGGCGCCTGTTCGTGATGCACTCAGACGCGCGGGTATCGACCCTTAAAAGTAAAAAGTTATCAGTGCTGAGTGCTGAGTTATTAGTTAGTAGTTACTCCTCACTCAGCACTCAACACTCAGCACTCAACACTCAGCACTCAGCACTCAACACTCTTTTTGCAATGAATGAAATAGTAATTGAATGTCGCGATGTCGAAACGGCGTTTTTAAAGTCGTTGCATCGTCCCATATTAAATCAAGTTAATTGCCAGATTCGACGCGGTGAGTTTGTAGCTCTATTAGGATTAAATGGCGCCGGAAAATCTACACTATTACGTTCATTTGTTGGACTCACACAAGTTTCGCGAGGAACGATTACTGTAGATGATATACAAATGGCGCCCACAACGTTGCCAAAAATTCGGCGTCATGTTGGGATGTTATTTCAAGGAGGAGGTTTAATTCGCCAACTGAGTGCAGTAGAAAATGTTCTTTGTGGCAGGTTGGGAGTTAGAAAACCTTGGCAAACTTTGTTTGGGTTTCCAAAACAAGATTATCGTTTAGCGCTTCAACTACTCGACGAATTAGGATTGCATGAACATGCGTATCAAAAAACTAGTTCTCTAAGTGGTGGACAACAACAGCGAGTAGCTATTGCGCGCGCTCTCATACAGTCACCTCAAGTTCTTTTAGCTGATGAACCTATTACAGGTTTAGATATAATGGCAGCGAAACAGGTAATGGATACCTTAGCAAAATTAAATAGTGAGCATGGAATCACCATAGTTACAGTCTTACACGATTTAGGTATTGCCGCAGAATATGCCCAGCGTGCGCTTGTACTTGATGCTGGACGTATTGTCTATGATGGCGCCTGCAATAACTTACAATCTGAATTTGCCCAAATTGGCTCTTTATCAAAATAATGAATAATTTCGCTTCTATCAATAAATTAACTGGGCGTTATCCTTGGATAAGTAATTTATTAATTATCCCCGTACTTATCCTGTTAGTTGTAGTTTATGCTTGGTCACTCGAAGGTATAGGTATAAACGCAGAAGTTTTAAATAATAGCTGGTTCTACGTTACAGATTTTATTTCTCGCTTTTTCCCACCTAATCTTGATGTTCTTTCCAATGCCGTCAAAGCATTAATTCAGACAATACAAATGTCCTTATGGGGAACTACGATTGGGGCAATTATATCAGTACCAATTGCTATTGCCAGCGCTAGTAATATTGCACCTGTATGGTTGCAGTGGTTAGCTAACTTTATACAAAATGCCGTCCGTTCAGTTCCTTCAATTATTTTAGGCTTAATTTTTGTTGCTGCTACCGGACTCGGCGCCCCTGCTGGAACTTTAGCGTTAAGCATTTATACTATCGGCTACCTCGCTAAATTCTATCAACAAGCTATCGAAGCGGTGAACTCTCGCTCTATAGAATCTTTACAAGTTATTGGCGCCTCTCGTTGGCAAATTACCCAATACGGTATTGTGCCCCAAGTTTTACCTTTAGCATTGGGTTATACACTTTGGATGTTTGAATATAATATTCGTGCTGCTTCTGTTCTTGGTGTTGTAGGAGCAGGTGGTATTGGGTTTGAGTTGAAAAGCTATATCGATGGATTTGAATATAACAAAGCCACAACTTTTATGCTCGTGCTGCTAGTTGTTGTTACTGTTATTGATTTTTTCAGCAGCCTCTTGAGACGGCGCCTCGACTCTATGTAGAATTGGAACGGGCAAGGATGCCCATTCCACAAGAGTTATCAGTATATTTTATCATTAAAAATTAAAAAATTAAACAAGTGTCCTTAATATAGTAATGACTGGATGGGCTTGTTTATCTGGCGTTTTAGTATTGACGCTAATTGGGAAATATTTATCTAGCAGTGCTGGTACATCTTTGGCTTGAATGCGACTGTAACGGGTTTTGTCGGGCATTATTAAGTTAGGCCCACCCTTACAGTTTTTCATGCAACCTGTTGGTTTAATTATAACTTCGGCGCCGAGATTGCGTTCAACTAATTCTTTTTGCAGTGCCTGACAAAGTGCTTTTCCACCTTTGTTCATACAGTCAGACTTCTGGCACATCAAAATAGTTGTCTGTTTTGCTGGTTTATTTTTAGGAGGTTCATTTGTTTGGGGAGGACTAATGTATTCCTCTCCATTGGCACGCGCTGCCATAATTCTTTCGGCTTTAAGCTTATATTCACCTGTTTTAGAACAAAGTTTTTTTGTACCAACAATTTGTAGTCTCGTTTGAGGCGCTAATTTCCAGTCGAATGTACATCGTAAATGTTTGGCTAATTTTACATAACACTGACCTTCTGTTGTTTCCAGCATTAAACCTTTGAGCTTGTACCCATCTTTGATTACGACTTCTATAAAACGTCCTTCCAGGTAAAACTCTGAAACCTGCTCTACAAATAGTTTTCCCATAACTTAAACCTCCTTATTCACAAAATTTTTTACAAATACCAACAGCGCTCTAAAGTCTGAATTAACTGATAACGCGATGCTGTAAATTGCTGAACTACGCTCCACAATTGAATTGCTGCTGTGACGTTGCTTACTTCTACAGTCAGTGGCTGGTTCATTCCACATGCACAACTTATATTTAGTTCTTGCAAGCGCGTATATACCTGCCAGCGGTCTGTCCAGTCCACGGAAACAACTATCTTTGTCTCTGGTGTGGTTAAATGCTTCACAAAAATCCTCTTCAAAAATCCAATTAAATCACAGCAATACTACTTACTTTAATTCACATTCGAGATGTGCCACTTGAGAAAGATAGCAAATTAGCCCTTTCTACAAGCATACTATAAGTGCAAATAATTATCAGTAATTTTTGAAAAAAAAATAAAAATATTTCTCAAATGCTTTATTACATAAGCATTTGGGGTGCCCACTCGCTTACACAGACACCTACCAATAATTATTGGCGCCTTTTATGCTATATGACCTTTTGAAACAAATAAACGTCTGTACGTTCATAAGTTAATTTAAAGTCACTGCGGTTTTTAAGAGAGTTTACCAGGCGCCGCGCTGATTCAGAATCATTCACCCAACCAGGATGACGAACATCCATGAGTATATAATCATATTTGACTACATCTGAGAAAGCTTGTTCTTTAAAAGCCATGTTTATATTTTGTCTATGGGTGAGATGAGGTGATATTGCTGGAGTGGTGAGTACGCTTGCTCTAGGCTGAACTTTTGATATTGCTTCTCGCGTTGCTTGCCAAGTATCGAGTTTATCTAAGTATAAATTTCCAAAATAAGTATATTTTGCTAACAAGATAAATCCAATTAATGACCAAATAATAATGTTGCGTCGCTTGTGTATCAATCCTTTCCCCGCAGCTAATGTCGCAATCAACGCTAGTATTAAGAACGGAACTGCTGGTACAGAGTAATGATTGACTATATTTTTTTGCGGTTGATAGTCAGCTATTATATTTAACGCGACACAAGGAATTGCACCTACTAATGGTGCGGCGCCTTTTAATGATAATCCCCAAATTACTGGCGCCGTTAGTAATATTAAATATTCTAAATTTTGTAAACTCAGAATTTTACCTAAAACTATTTGTGGTTTGGTTAATAAGTTTTTGCCAATCTCCCATACTGAGTTACCCAAATAACCATAGCGACCAACCGCTGCTGCTTCTTTGCCGCTAAAAGTAGGAATAATTACTCCAGATGCAATTACAAACCAAGCTACACCCATAGTAATAGCCACGGCGCCATATGAGAAGCGTTTTTCAAAAAGTAATAGCCAAGCACCCAGACCGAAAACGGTAAGAGATAATACCGCTTTGCACATTAATATAATAAAGACGCTGAGACAAAAATACCAAAACTTTTGAGCGCGCGCACACCATACTGCTGTCAACAACATCGGTAAAGCGATAACTTCTGAGTGAAAGTCAAAAAGATTGACGTTAAATATTTGCGGATATAGCAAGTACACTATAACCAATGTTGTCGCGTGCGTTTTTAACCCTGCCTGACGTGCTAAATGCCAAACTGGTAAGGCGCCTATTGCTAACGCCAAAGCTTGTACAGCAAATAACCAGTAAACGCTAGGGTAAATTTTATACAGTAATGCCAAGGGATACCAAATTAAAGCTGCATGGTCGCCAAGGATGTGATATCCCATAAATGTGGAAAATGGAATTTTACCTTGACTAATTAAATAAACTGCTTGGTCAAAAATGCCTAAGTCATAAGCGTTAGATTGAAATAGTATATGGCGCACGCTACTAGCTATAAACAATATCAGTGTACTGGCGCCAATAATCCAAGCCAAACTGTTTTCAGGTGTTTTTTGCTGCTTGACAGCCATTGTCGTAATATTTACTTCAGTAAATCAAAAAATAATAACATTTCATTAGCACTCCATACCAAGCAACTACACTTCAATGCTCACTTATTCTTCACTGTAATAATTAATACATAAATCAAACCAAAGAAACCCGGTTTCCAAGCCAAATAGTCATTTTTATTACAGATTTCAAAAAAGAAACCCGGTTTCTAAGATTTAAAATAACGCCAAAGAAACCCGGTTTCTAAACCAAATAGTCATTTTTATTACAAATTCTAAAAAAGAAACCGGGTTTCTAAGATTTAAAATTAAAAGTTTTTAGTTTACAAAAGTAAAAACTTTTTAATGTAAACTATGCTGGTGTACATAAATTTGGGTGTTAAGATGGTCATACCAAGCGGTTACTAATTATAACTGCTCATAAAGCGGAGGAAAACACATGTCTGATACACAAACTATTTTACGCAATTTTGGTGATGTTTATGACAACCCTGTATTGCTAGATAAAAGTGTAACAACTCCTGTTTGTGAAGGATTTAATGTTGCTTTAGCTAGTTTTCAAGCGTTATATTTACAGTATCAAAAGCATCATTTTGTAGTTGAAGGCGCCGAATTTTATTCATTACATGAGTTCTTCAATGAAAGCTACGAGCAAGTTCAAGGACATGTTCATGACATTGGTGAGCGCTTGGATGGGTTAGGTGGTGTGCCTGTAGCGAATTTAACAAAATTAGCAGAATTATGCTGCTTCGAGCAAGAACCAGATGGTGTATTTTCTTGCCGCCAAATGGTAGAGAATGACCTGAAGGCAGAGCAAGCAATGATTTCTTTAATTCGGCGCCAAGCATCGCAAGCAGAAAGTTTAGGAGACCGTGGCACAAGATATCTTTATGAACAAATTCTGCTTAAAACCGAAGAAAGAGCTTATCATTTAGCACACTTCTTAGCAAAAGATAGTTTAACTTTAGGATTTGTTAAGGCAAGCAACTAACAACATATATAAAGCTTGTTTAAGTTTAATCAAGATTTATTGACATAATCTGAATATAAGGCAGAAAAGATATAATTATCTTTCTGCCTTTTTTAAGTAGGGTAGGCAATGCCCACCATACAAATGTGCTGCACAAGCGAGATGCCTATACTACGTATACAGCAGTGAAATCCGCGACATCTGTAAAACCCGTGCCGAAAAAAAGTTTGATTGAAGGGTAAACACCTTTACAATAATCAGGATTTGTATTCTCGCACTCCAATACTATGCCTCGCCGCAACGACATAAAAAAAATATTACTCCTCGGTTCTGGACCTATCGTCATTGGGCAAGCTTGTGAGTTTGATTATTCAGGTACCCAAGCTTGTAAAGCATTACGTGAGGAAGGTTATGTAGTAGTACTGGTGAACTCAAACCCAGCTACAATAATGACTGACCCAGAAACAGCCGACCGTACTTACATTGAACCACTGACACCGCAGTTGGTCGAAAAGGTAATTGAGAAGGAACGTCCCGACGCTTTGCTACCAACGATGGGGGGACAAACCGCGTTGAATATCGCTGTGGCATTAGCGAAAAATGGGGTTTTAGATAAATATAATGTAGAACTGATAGGCGCCAAGTTGCCAGCTATCGAAAAGGCAGAAGATAGAAAGCTGTTTAACGAAGCGATGGCAAAAATTGGTGTTTCGGTTTGCCCTAGTGGAACTGCTTCATCGTTGGAAGAAGCCAAAGAAATTGCAAGTCGTATTGGTACTTATCCTTTAATTATTCGCCCAGCTTTTACAATGGGTGGTACAGGGGGAGGTATTAGCTATAACTCTGAAGAGTTTGCCGAAATGGCCCAAGGGGGTATTGACGCTTCCCCTGTTTCACAAATTCTAATTGACCAGTCGCTATTGGGATGGAAAGAGTACGAACTCGAAGTAATGCGCGACTTGGCAGATAATGTGGTAATTATTTGCTCGATAGAAAACCTTGACCCAATGGGTATCCATACTGGAGACTCCATAACAGTTGCCCCCGCTCAAACCCTTACCGATAAGGAATATCAAAGGTTGCGGGATATGGCAATTAAAATTATTCGTGAAATTGGTGTAGAAACGGGTGGTTCTAATATTCAGTTTGCCGTAAACCCTGTGAACGGCGAAGTTGTTGTGATTGAAATGAACCCGCGCGTTTCTCGTTCTTCTGCACTTGCTTCTAAAGCAACAGGTTTCCCTATCGCCAAAATGGCGGCAAAACTAGCGGTTGGTTATACGCTAGATGAAATTAAAAATGATATCACCAAGCAAACTCCCGCATCGTTTGAACCGACCATCGATTATGTAGTTACAAAAATTCCTCGCTTTGCGTTTGAAAAATTTCCTGGTTCAGAACCAGTATTAACAACGCAAATGAAGTCTGTTGGGGAAGCGATGGCAATTGGTCGCACGTTCAACGAATCATTTCAAAAAGCGCTGCGTTCGTTAGAAACGGGACGTGCAGGTTGGGGATGTGATAAACCTGAAAAACTTCCAAGTGGAGAGCAAATACGCGCGCAACTGCGAACTCCTAACCCCGAACGAATTTTCGCTTTGCGTCATGCAATGTTACTAGGAATGAGTATCGAGGATATTTTTGAGTTGACGGGTATTGACCCTTGGTTTCTCGACAAAATGCTGTCGATTCTTGACGTAGAGAAATTTATCAAACGTACACCTTTACAGCAGTTGACAAAAGAGCATTTGTATGAGATAAAACGTCAAGGATTTAGCGATAAACAAATAGCTTTTGCAACCAAGACTAATGAAGACCAAGTGCGCGCATACCGCTCCTCACTTGGAGTTATTCCAGTTTATAAAACGGTGGACACCTGTGCTGCTGAGTTTGAAGCGTTTACTCCCTATCACTACTCAACTTACGAAGAAGAAACTGAAATAATGCCCACTGATAAACCCAAAGTTATGATTTTGGGAGGTGGTCCAAATCGTATTGGACAGGGTATTGAGTTTGATTACTGTTGTTGTCATGCTGCTTATGCTTTGAAAGAAGCAGGTTTTGAGACAATAATGGTTAATTCAAATCCAGAAACCGTCTCTACAGATTATGACACCAGCGATAGATTATATTTTGAGCCGTTAACCAAAGAAGACGTTCTCAATATTATTGAAGCCGAAAATCCTGTAGGTGTCATCGTTCAGTTTGGCGGACAAACACCTTTAAAATTATCAGTTCCATTACAGCAAGCACTCAACAACCACTCAGCACTCAGCACTCAGAACTCAGCACTCAAAACTAAAATTTGGGGTACGTCTCCAGATTCTATTGATATTGCTGAAGACCGTGAACGGTTTGAACAGATTCTGAAACGACTCGATATTGCTCAACCTCCAAATGGTCTTGCTCGTACTTACGAAGATGCTTTGGTTGTTGCTAAACGCATTGGTTATCCGGTTGTGGTTCGTCCTAGTTACGTTCTTGGTGGACGTGCAATGGAAATTGTTTATTCTGACTCAGAACTTGAGCGTTATATGACTTTTGCCGTTCAAGTTGAGCCTGACCACCCAATTTTAATTGATAAATTCTTAGAAAATGCCATCGAAGTCGATGTTGATGCCATTGCCGACCATACCGGACGTGTTGTGATTGGCGGTATTATGGAACACATTGAGCAAGCGGGTATTCACTCTGGTGACTCAGCTTGTGCGTTGCCATCAATTTCGTTACCCCCTGCTGTACTAGATAAAATTCGTACCTGGACAGTAGAACTTGCTAAAGCGCTTTCTGTTGTTGGGTTAATGAATATTCAGTTTGCTGTCGTCGGCGCCCAAGGTTATTCACCAAGCGTGTATATTTTAGAAGCAAACCCGCGCGCTTCGCGAACTGTTCCATTTGTTTCAAAAGCAACAGGTGTACAGTTAGCAAAATTAGCTTCATTAATAATGTCGGGCAAAACCTTAGAAGAGTTAGGTTTTACCAAAGAAATCATTCCTTCCCATATTGCCGTCAAAGAAGCAGTATTACCATTTAATAAATTCCCAGGTACTGATACTATACTGGGTCCAGAAATGCGCTCAACTGGCGAAGTCATGGGCATCGACATCGACTTCGGACGTGCCTATGCAAAAGCAGAACTTGGCGCCGGCGAACAACTACCCCTATCAGGAACAGTCTTCGTCTCAATGAACGACCGTGATAAAACACCAGTAGTACCCATTGTCAAGGAATTTATGGATTTGGGTTTCGACGTCATTGCCACCGACGGCACCCGAAAAATTTTAAAGGAAAACGGCTTAAACGTCGAACTAATCTTAAAGCTTCATGAAGGGCGCCCTCATGTACTAGATGCCATTAAAAACCGTAAAATCCAAATCATTATTAACACCCCTTCTGGAGGAGAAGCACAATCTGATGGCCGACTTATCCGTCGCACCGCACTAACCTACAAAATTCCCATCATCACCACCCTCGCTGGCGCCAAAGCCACTGCTGCCGCTATTCGCTCGTTACAAACCACCGACCTCGATGTCCGAGTCATTCAAGAATACTCCTTAAATAGTGCTGAGTAGGAAGTGCTGAGTGCTGAGTAGAGTTAGGAGTTAGGAGTTAGGAGTTAGGAGTAAAATCTTACCCTCAACACTCAGCACTCAGCACTCAGCACTCAGCACTCAACACTCTTAACTCTTTTCTGAGAATTCGTTACATTTCTTTATGACTTCCATTAATTATTTATGAACCAGCATAAGTGAATTAATTGAGATTCCTGGTATAATTTTTTTCTGAGTGCAAGCTGAAACGCCTAAAAATATCTCAAAAATGACTAGCCAAACCTTTTTAATAAATGTTACAATCATTAATACAAAAGCTTAAAAAATAAACTTGTTGAGTTCGTTACTTTTAATCTAACTTTAGATGATTGCGACCAAACCCCAAAATAAAGTACCTTAACTCAAATTAATAACTATAAAAGTTCTGAAAAACTAACCGCTCTATACCGAAGCGGTATTTATACTTAGATTTCCTTTCTTAAGTTTCCAACCGAATTTGGAATTGCTTAATACAGGCTTTCTATCGGTTTACACAACCCCTGCCCACTATTAAATCAATTTACAAGAGTAGCGCCATGAAGACCGCTCAGACAGCCACAGACCTCGTGCGGACTTACCTGCGTGAGATTGGCAAAGTGCCACTCTTAACACACGAGGAAGAAATTTATTATGGAAAACAAGTCAAGCGTGTAACTGGCTTGTACGAAGTTAGGGAATCTCTTACCGCTCAGTTGGGTCATGAACCAACGCTTGAGGAGTGGGCAAAAGCCAGTGACCTTGATATTAGAGATTTAAATTCTGCCATTGCAGAAGGTGAGTATGCCAAGCGTAAGATGGTAGAAGCTAATTTGCGGCTTGTGGTGTCGGTTGCAAAAAAATACATAAAGCGGAATGTTGACTTACTTGATTTGATTCAAGAAGGTAGCATTGGAATGCAGCGTGGTGTCGAAAAATTTGACCCGACTAAGGGATATCGTTTTTCTACTTATGCCTATTGGTGGATAAGGCAAGCGATTACTCGTGCTATAGCCGAGAAAGGCAGAACTATACGCTTACCAATCCATATTACCGAAAAATTAAATAAAATAAAAAAAGCGCAGCGTTCTTTATCTCAACAGTTGGGACGGGCGCCTAGTGTTGGAGAATTAGCCGAAGAGCTTGACTTAACTCCAAGGCAAGTGCGCGAATATTTAGAAAAAGCTCGCTTACCACTTTCGCTTGACTTACGTCTTGGTGATAACCATGACACCGAGCTTGGCGAAATGTTAGAAGATACAAACGCTACACCAGAAGAGTTTGTGGTTCAAGCTTCGCTATCAACTGACTTAGAGCGGTTAATGTCAAGTTTGACGACTCAGCAGCGCGAAGTTATATCGTTAAGATATGGTTTGGCTGATGGGCAGTCGATGACTTTGGCGCGAATTGGTGAAATGCTAAATATCAGTCGCGAAAGAGTTAGACAAATTGAACGTGAAGCTTTGACGAAGCTTCGCAAGTCAAAAATAAGTATCAATGAATATTTAGCAAGTTAAAAAATGAGTGCTGAGTGCTGAGTGAGTCGTGCTGAGTGCTGAGTGATGAGTGTTAAATCCTTACTATACTCAGCACTCAGCACTTTACACTTTGCACTCATTAGCGATAGCACGCAAAACTTTGTACGGTTACACCGACTGCCAACGCGCAATTAACTTGTTACATTAGTTAGCAACAGTAAAAAACAGTTAGCTTACGTTAAGGGCATTGTAACTGCATTAAGTATAGAATTGCATCAACCAACGCTAGCTGTAAAAGTTTAGGAGGCAAAAAGTGAGTAATCAACCTAATCGAGTTTCCGAATTCTTTGATAGCGAGTCAGAAGGTGTAAACTTGCTGTGGCAGTATGTTAAGTCGTTAAGTCCTGAAACATTGTCTCAGTTATCTAAACCTTCTTCACCCGAAGTGTTTCAAGTAATGGAGCGTAATATTGTCGGTTTGCTTGGTAATTTACCTTCAGAGCATTTTGGCGTGACTATTACTACTAATAGAGAAAATCTTGGTCGGTTGTTGGCATCGGCGATGATGAGCGGTTATTTTTTACGCAATGCTGAACAGCGCATGAACTTTGAAGTCGCTTTACAAGGAACTGATACAGAAGAATCTGAGTAAAAGTTTGAGTATTTTGCACCATTAATATAATTTAATAGTATGTACGCGATTTAGAAACCTGGTTTTTTCAAGAAACCAGGTTTCTTATAAATTTGAATATCTACCATGAACCAACAAGCTTCATATCCACCGCATAAAATTATTGGTGTTGCTGTTATTGAGAATAATTCTGGTCAAATTTTAATTGACCGTCGGCGCCCAGAAGGGGTAATGGGGGGGTTATGGGAGTTTCCTGGTGGTAAAATGGAGCCGGGTGAAACGGTTACAGAATGTATCCAAAGAGAAATTAAAGAAGAATTAGGGATAAATATTGAAGTTGGTGAGTTATTAATAATCATTGAACATACGTATACTCACTTAAAAGTGACTCTAACAGTTCATATGAGTAAACATGTCAGCGGAGTTCCCCAGCCAATTGAATGTGACGAAGTGCGATGGGTACACTTAGATGAACTATCTCAATTTGAATTTCCTGAAGCTAATACTCAAATCATTTCAGCTTTAAAGCAATATAAGTTTAAAGCAATATAAGGCGCCTACGAATATTTTTTAATAAACGAAATTACGAAGTAATACTGAAGTTATTTTGAGTTAATGTAAATTATTTTGGATAGACAGGCAGTATCAAATGGAACCATGCTCCACCAATAGGAGAGTCATCAACCCAAATTTGACCGTAATGCGCGCGGATAATGCGTTGGCATAAACATAAACCAATGCCATATCCATCTATATCTTCGTCACGCTCTAAGCGAAAACGATTTTCAAAAATGCGCTCGCGGTTTTCTTCGGGGATACCTGGGCCTGAGTCACCGATGCTAAACTGCACTTTTTGGGTAGTACGATGAAGTCCAGAAATCATTAACTTGCCGTTTTCGGGGGTATATTTTATGGCGTTATCAAGAAGATTAATCAAAACTTGGCGAATGCGGTCAGGGTCAGCGTAAATAGCAGGCAAATCTTTAGGAATGTCTTTTTGGACTTCTAATGATTTCTTGGTAATACGGTCACGCAATTCATCAAAAACTTCTTGAAATAATTTCGCAAGTTCCATTCTTTGAGGCTGAATGCGAAACTCACTATTATTACCCCGACCAACCTGCAATAAGTCGGTAATCATCCGGTCGATAGTTTTAACCTGAGTTCGTGCTTGTTTGAATAAATTTGCCGTTAAACTCGGTTTTAAACGCTCGAAGGCGCCGCGTTCGACGTTGTAGTTCGATTGTAAAGTTTCAATAGCAATAGAAGCTGCTGTTAAAGGGTTACGAAGGTCATGCGCGAGCATCCCAATAACCCGGTCTTTGAACATTAGCTGCTCAATAAGTTTCTCTTTTTCCTGTTTAAGACGAAAAATCTCATCAGAAAGCTGAATTAACTCTGTTGATAAAGCTAATGAACGAATTGAGGATTTTGAGGATGTAGAATGACCATTTTCGACTTCTTGCTGTAGCTCCAACTCGTTCGAGCTACTGTAATTGTTTACAGAGGCTAACCAACGAGGCCACCAAGTTTTTAATTCGTGAATAATGTTACTGCCAGCAAGAGTCTGGTTAGGTTCTGGGTGAACTTTAACCAGCGCTGGTGTCGCAACCAGTTTGTAATGTTCTGCCAAATATGGTTTTTGTCCGACATCAACAACCTGTAGTTCAAACCTATATTCAGCCTGTAGTTTGTCTAGATATGACTTTACCTGCTGAACTTCTTGTTGAGACTTTGGACGGTCATCAACAAAAAGGAACAGTTGGAGTGGAACCTCTGAATAAACCGGCTGGTTCGCTTCTGCTTGCATGTAATCGAGTTTTAGCACTGGTAACAAACCGACGACGCAATTGTGAAAGTCAGTTAACCAGCGGTGAATATCCCGTTGGACTGTACTTTGATGCAATGAACAGACAGTTGTCGTTTCTGCTGCTTATTGTTTACAAATTTAATATCTATTTTAGATTTTTCATACTACTATCCAATCACAAATTTTAGATGAGATACATTTTTTTGAGCATTTTGGTGCCTTTATGGCTGCAAACGATGTCATTTTCGGCGCTTGCAGAAGGACATAAATCACAATCAAAGATAATTCAAGCATATCAGTCAAGCTCTATAGACACTTTTTATACAGCGACAAGTAAGTTAGTTCAGGAGCAAATCAACTTAATTGCACGTATTGAAAACGCAATGAACGTTAAAGACCCCAACCGAGTCCGTGCGGTACGCGGACAAATACTTATACAAGCTGCATCAATTGAGGGTTTTATCACTCGACTTGACCCTAGCTATAAAAGCATTTGCAGTTCCTCGCTAAATAGCAAAGAAGCAAGAATTTTTTGTCCACTTTATGCATCAAGCCAAGAGTTATTAAAACTTTCGCCTTTACTCGACCGTATTTTATCGCGACGAGGTGAGTCAGCTATGGTTCGCTCACTACCGCTAGTAAGTGGAGAACGTCAATCTGACCCAGTGATGCCAATGTCACCCATTTCACGTCCAGATTTGGGTCGAATCGCAACTCCCCACGCAACGCAAGAACCGAATTTATTCAATTCGGCGCCACAACTGGTTATCGGTGGTTCCACGAAGAAACTACTCGCAAATTATACGCAACCAATCCAAGGCGCCATTAAGATTCCCCAAGAAGCAATAGAAGTATTAGAA
>ERZ1066122.1024-NODE-1024-length-24900-cov-8.690159_pt1 | contig 24900 bp, 17 predicted proteins | sample MGYA00382769_ERZ1066122 | MGnify/ENA primary metagenome ERZ1066122 (study PRJEB33369, sample SAMEA5778352) | biofilm metagenome | biome: Industrial cooling water; feature: Water cooling tower basin; material: Biofilm | place: United Arab Emirates | collected... | reverse complement strand
GCTTCACATCTTATTGAAATATCGGGCAACATCACTTTAGATTTCTCAAATTCATTGTAATAATCGCAAGCGCGAAGTTCCCACCAAAAATCGCCTTTATCGGACCTTTTTTCTGCACTAGTTTTGAAAGGCAGTAAATAATTAGCGACTGCCGGATAAGTCCTGCAAATCCATTCCCAGGCATCAAGATGAGGCATATCACCGTATCTCGGCGGAGGTTCCGCCGCACCGAAGTTAAATTTTGAATTTGGAAGGTTGCTTTTGATTGTAAAACCTTTTGGAAACAGAATTAAATATTTATCTGCTTTTGGTGTTTGATAGCGTTTAATATCGCGTCCGGCTAAGAACGGTTTTAATACTTCAGCGCTTTTAGGATCTTCGGCAATAAGCTTTTCTTTGGTTGCTAAGTCAACAACAAACGCTTCGTTAAGTCCTGTTTTGATGCCATAAAATATTTTTCCACCAACATATTCATTCAGTGGAATTCCCATACTTTTTATTTTGGTCAGCAGTTCTTGAGTTTTAGTATCTGATAATGTCCAGCCATCAGCGGAAAGCTCGTTGATGTTCACTTCAACACTATTCTCTTTCAAATAACTGTGCAGCCCCTTTGGAAAAGTTAGAGTGGTTACTGTGCATGCCGGGAATGACGCTTCAGCACTGCTTTTTTTAAGTTGGATAATATTTGGATAAGTAGTGGCTTCTTCAAACACTGGTAAATCGCCAAAATCTATAAGCTGATGAATTTTATGTTTGGCCACGAAGCCGCGAAGTTTTTTGCCGTAACCGGCGCGCATCCATTTGTTTGGAATAATGTACGCAAATTCGCCGTCCGATTTCAATACCCGTATAGCCAACTCGACGAAATAAACAAACAAATCGGCTGTTCCTGCACCGGTCTGATCAAAGGCACTTAATAAATAGCTTTTAATATCAGAAAACTCCTCCTGCCTGATATACGGCGGATTTCCCATTACCACATCAAACCCAACAAAATCGCCGTCGTCGTTAAGAACTTCAGGGAATTCGAAGCGCCATTCGAAAGCGTTCTCAAAAATCTTGTTGGCTTTGATTTCCTCGATTTCGGCTTTTAATTTCCTTATCTTTTCTTCTAAATTAAGCTTATCTTTTTGTTGTTCTTTCGTTAGTTTTTGGTCAAACAGGTGTTGTGCAACATATTTGTTGTAGAGCTCATTTCCGGTTTTATCTAAGTCCTTTTGCTGTTTGCTATTTCTGCTTATTTCGCTTGTGAAATCCGATTTGATGTCGGCAATCAGGCGTTCCATTTCCCGTTTTTGTTCCTTGTTTTGGGCATTGCGGTACGTGTCAACGGCCACACGGTAGCTGTCGATGGTCCATTTGCTTTTCTTCAGGGCCTGTTTCAGGTCGGCATCGATGGCAAAACGACTCACGAGTGAGTTTCCGCATTTGATGTTGATGTCGATATTCGGAAGCGTTTCAAGTTCTGTGGCGGTCTTGTAATACGCATTTTTCAGAAGTTCGATCCACAATCGCAGGCGGCAGATTTTGACCGAGTTGGAATTGATGTCGACACCGAAAAGGCAATTTTCAATAATGGTTTGCTTTTCGTGGAAAAGCGTTTCCTGTATGCGTTGACTTTTCTTGTTGTATGGGTTGTATTCGAAAAGTTCGCCGTCCTCGTCGGTCACGATCAGTTCGTCGTTTACCACTTCCACCTGATATTCCTTGAGGCGTTTGCCGCTGCGGTCCTGAAGGATTTTCAGGTCGTTCTTTACGGCGATCATTTCATTGAGTGCTGATACCAAAAAGTGTCCGGATCCCACGGCGGGGTCGCAAATCTTGATGCTGTTGACAATTTGGTTGGCTTCCGTGCGGTCTTCAACTTTGTCGTAAACTTCTTCCAGCGTTGTACAGTTCCATTTCTTGGTTTCGTTGAATTTTTGCACCACCGCTTTTCTGATGGTTTCACGGCACATATACATGGTGATGAAACCCGGCGTAAAAAACGAGCCGTCTTTATAACCGTTTATTTTCTCGAATATCAATCCGAGAACCGAAGCGTTGATGAGTGTTTTATTGTCTTCCTGAATGTCTTCTCCGCCTTCGGCTCCAAAGTCGTACGCATCTAAAAACTCAAACAGATATTGAAGCGTGGATAAGCTGCCTGTCCGTTTTTTACCTTGCTGGTCTTTCAGTACAGTTTGTGAGAAAATCGGAATGGTTTTGTCGTCTTTCAGGTTGCTGATAAATAGCGTAACCTGTTCGATCTCCGTTGGCTCAAAAAGCGAAGAATTGAGATAAGGAACTTTCTCGAAAATCTTTTTTACATCCTCGTTTCGGTCCTCATACTTGCGCGCCAGCACTTGGAAAAACAAACTATTTAAGTCGTCATAATTCTTAATCTTGTCCAGATTGAGAAAGGAATAGGACGCGCTTGCCGGCCGGTCAGGTTTATTGCCTTTGCCCGCAGCGAGCTTGTCGGATTTGTGATAGGTGATGAGTTGGGCTTCCAGCAACTTCAAAAACAGAATGCGGTTTATCCACGTAATCGAAAGTTCAAGAGCAACATTGAAAAGTCGTTCCTGCTGGGTGTTGCCGAATTGATTCGGATTTTCGAGTCGGCTGATTTTATCCAAACTGTCCAGTTGAATGATGGCATCTTCCAGAATTGTTCCTGTGTGCCGTTCACCTTCCTTGTTTCGTTCAATCAGTTTTTTGCTTCCTTCTTTGATTTCGGTCAGGCCGATAATGTGCAACAACTCGCTGTAAAAACGTTTGTCGAGACTGTTGCTGTCATTGGTAAACGGAAGTTTTAAAAGATGCTCCGGCGAAAGGAGTTTGAATAAGGCGATAAGCGAACTATCATCGGCTTTATCGGTATTGCGTAACGGTTTTTGAAAATCCTGAATGTTGAAATAGGTAAATTCAATTTCAGAAGTAATACTGTCAATAAAGGGCTCGGCAATTTGTTTGTAGAAAAAATCGGTTTTCGCGTCGGCCAGACGCCCGGCCTCGAAGTCGTTGAATTGATTTACAAAGTTTTTATTTTGAGCGAAGAGCCTGTCGAATATAGTAGCGTCAAATAGGAACCATTCGTTAATATTGGTTGCCACCAAATGTTTTACTTCAAGATTTTTGTGGGTGATTCGCTCCCGCAGGTAGTACAGCACCAACTCCTGAAACGCTTTTGTATTCAGTTTTTTGACGGAAATCATCTCCGATTTGTTGGTCGGCTTTTTGGCTTCGAGAATTACGCCGACTGTGGAGTTTGCGTTTTGTCCGTTATGAATAACAAGGTCGTTTCGACCTTTAGTATTGATGAAATGGCTGGGGTCGTAATACGTTTTCTTTAGAAAGTCCGCCACCAGATTTTTATGAAACTCTTCGCTTTCGGTGTCATTTGTCCTGTCGAGTAAAGTAATAAGGTTGGTCTTGAAACCTTCAATTGCAGTCCTGTTGGGTTTTATTTTTAAAAAGGCTTTATTCAGTGCCTTTCGTGGTTTCAATTCTTGTAAAATCATTGACAAATCAACTTTGCTATTTCAGTGGGTTAATATAAGTTTTTCGCTCGGAACGGTGCGAGAGCATTGAAAAAAAATGGCTCTTTTGGATTTTTTACGTGTCGGTTGACGAATCGCAGGATCTAAACAGCTTTGTGCTTATAGTGGATCGCCGACAACGGATAACCGTCAATCAAATTGCATCACTTTGCCGTAATCGTATTATCTTTGCCTTTCGAAAAAACTAAATTACACTTCCATGGAATACCTAGACTTCGAGCTACCCATTAAAGAACTGGAAGATCAGCTCGACAAATGTCAGATCATCGGAGAGGAATCCAATGTCGATGTTTCCGAGACCTGCAGGCAGATTGAACAGCGCCTGGAAGAAACCAAGAAGAAAATTTACAAGAACCTCACGGCATGGCAGCGCGTGCAACTTTCGCGTCACCCCAACCGTCCTTATACCATGGATTACGTTCGCGCTTTATGCGGCGATACTTTTCTGGAGCTTTTCGGCGACCGCGCATTTAAAGACGATAAAGCGATGATCGGCGGTTTGGGTAAAATCGGAGGAAAATCGTTCATGATCATTGGTCAGCAGAAAGGATATAACACCAAAACCCGACAATACCGGAATTTTGGTATGGCAAATCCTGAAGGATACCGCAAAGCCCTTCGCCTGATGAAGATGGCCGAGAAATTCGGCATTCCTGTAGTTTCATTTATCGATACGCCGGGCGCATTTCCGGGTCTGGAAGCGGAAGAGCGTGGACAAGGGGAAGCCATTGCGCGCAATATTTTTGAAATGATCCGCCTTAAAGTTCCCATCATCGCTGTTATCGTAGGGGAAGGAGCTTCCGGCGGAGCACTCGGAATCGGGGTCGGCGACCGTGTCTACATGCTCGAAAATACATGGTACTCGGTAATTTCTCCCGAGTCGTGCTCTTCCATTCTCTGGAAAAGCTGGAATTATAAAGAACAGGCTGCCGACGCTCTTAAGTTAACCTCGGAAGACATGAAAAATCAGGCGCTGGTAGACGATGTTGTTCCTGAACCTCTTGGCGGCGCGCATTATGACCGCGAAACTACATTCCGCACCACCGAACAATACATCATGAAAGCGTGGGAGGAGCTTAAAGATTTATCAACAGAAGAGCTCGTGGCGCAGCGGATGGACAAGTACAGTAAAATGGGTCATTTTAAAGAGTAATTTTCTGACAAACTTTTGAAAATCCGAAGCCCGATAGTTTCGGATTTTTTTTCGCTTATCAACAAAATTTACAATTTTATAAACATTTGGTGATGAAAAACTGTAATCCTCCGTTTTTCGTATTTCACCTACTTTCGTGACATGGAAAATTTCAGGAACATTAATCCCGTAAAAGTAGAAAAGTCGACCATCATCAACCTCGAGAAGGGCAAATTGCCTCCGCAAGCGCTTGATTTGGAAGAGGCGGTTCTGGGTGCGATGATGATTGATAAAAAAGGCGTCGACGAGGTTATTGACATTCTTCAGCCGGACGCGTTCTACAAGGACGCACACAAGCACATCTTCGAAGCTATTTTCCAGTTATTTACCGATTCGCAACCGATAGATTTGCTAACGGTATCCGCGCAACTGAAGAAAAACGGCAAGTTGGATCTCGCCGGGGGAGATTTTTATCTCATTCAACTCACGCAGAAAATTTCTTCATCGGCACATATCGAGTATCATTCGCGGATCATCCTGCAAAAATTCATACAGCGAAGCCTCATAAAAATATCCTCCGAAATTATTGAAGAGGCGTATGATGAAACCACAGACGTCTTCAAGCTGCTCGACAGCGCCGAATCTAAACTATACGATGTCACCACAGGCAATATCAAAAGAAGTTCTGAAACAGCGCAGAGTTTGGTACTTCAGGCCAAGCAGCGGATACAGGAAATTGCAAGTCGCGAGGGACTGAGCGGCGTAGCAACCGGTTTCGAAAAATTGGATGAAGTTACCAGTGGCTGGCAGCCAAGCGACTTAATCATTATTGCAGCGCGGCCGGGTATGGGTAAAACCGCGTTCGTGTTGTCGATGGCCCGAAACATTGCAATCGATTATCAGATGCCGGTGGCGGTTTTCTCCCTGGAGATGTCTTCTGTGCAGTTGATTACGCGTCTGATTTCGTCCGAAACCGGACTCAGCTCTGAAAAACTGAGAACCGGAAAATTGGAGCAGCACGAATGGGAGCAGTTGGCTATTAAGGTGAAAAGTTTAGAGAAGGCACCTTTGTTTATTGACGACACCCCGTCGCTCTCGATTTTTGATTTGCGGGCGAAGGCGCGCCGACTCTCCTCGCAGCACGGTATTAAACTTCTGATTGTGGATTACCTTCAGTTGATGACCGCCTCGAAGGATAAAGCGATGGGAAATCGGGAGCAGGAAATTTCAACCATTTCCCGAAACCTGAAAGCACTTGCCAAAGAATTGCAAATTCCGGTCATCGCCCTCTCGCAGCTATCGCGTCAGGTAGAATCGCGCGGCAGCAGCAAACGTCCGTTGCTTTCCGACTTGCGGGAATCCGGTGCGATCGAACAGGATGCCGATATCGTATCGTTCATCTACAGACCTGAATATTACAACATTGATCAGTGGGACGATAATGACGCCGGACCAACGCAGGGGCAAGCCGAGTTTATCATCGCCAAGCACCGGAACGGCTCACTGGAGAACATCCGGTTGAAGTTCATCGGAAACCTGGGTAAATTCGACAACCTTGACTCCTACTCGGGCGGCTACGAAGATTTTGCTTCCAAAATGAACCACGAAGACAATCCGTTTACTTCGCGGATATTGCCTACTCCGAATGAAGCATTTGGCAGCAATCTAAATGCTTCGGACGACACCAGCGAAGTTCCGTTTTAAGCCGGATCATTCGGGGCCGATTCACCGCGCTCAGTCGATCGTGAATTTTTTTTTTCACCTGTAGGCACTTCGTTGCGGTCTTTTTCCACCTCTACCTGTTCTACTACCACGGCATAATCAGCAGGTCTGATTTTTAATCCTGTGTAGTTGGCGTAGGCGCGGGTAAATTCTGCACCGAGGTACATAATTGCGGCGGTATAGTAAACCCAAACCAGAATAATGATGATCGATCCGGCAGCGCCGTAGGAATTTGCAGTACCCGTTGTTGTGATGTAAAAACCGATAAGCAATCGCCCGACCATGAAGAGAAGTGCAGTGAAAAATGCACCCGCGCGCACATCCCTCCAGGCAATTTTAACATCGGGAAGAACTTTGAAAATTACCCCAAATAAGGTCATGATCACGATGAAGCTGATGATGAGGTTTACAATATTGAACAATACCACGGTTACATCCGGAAAGTAGCCCTGAAGCCACTCGCTTAACGCTTGCACGGCGCCATTCACGACCAGTGATACGATTAGCAGAAATCCAAGGGCAATAATGAGAGAAGACGACAATAAGCGGTCCTTGAGTAGTTTCAGCCAGCCTCGTTTGGGTTTCGCCTTAACGCGCCAGATGATGTTGATTGAATCCTGAATTTCACCGAAAATCGTGGTTGCACCAATAAGCAGCGTTATCGCACCGATGATTACGGCAGTAGTGCTGTCGCCGTTAAGTTCCATGTTTTTAATGATTTCCTGCACCTGTGCGGCCGCTTCATTGCCGATGAGGCCGTTTATCTCGCCAAACAGTTTGCCCTGAACTGCATCGCGCCCGAAAAATACGCCGACGAGTGATATGAGAAGCAACAAAAGCGGCCCGAGTGAAAAAACGGTGTAGTACGACAGCGCGGCGCTCAGTTTAAGGGCCTTGTCGTCAATGAATCCGGTAAAAGTGTCTTTCATAATTTTAGTAAAACCCCGGAGAGAGGCTTTGCTGAAATAATTTTTCATAGTGGCTTTTCTTATAAATTTAGCCCATAGCGGTTTTCAGACCGCACGAATTAACATTTTGACAAGGCGCATCGCACCGCGCGCGTACCTTTTTTCTTCTGTTTGCGTTATCTTTGAAAAAAACAAATGGTGAAGCGATTTTTCCTGATATGTCTTTTAATGCTCGGAGCTGTGACTCGCGCCGGCTTTATTTTACTGCCGATGGATGAATCATCTCAGCAAAATCATCTTAAAGCGTATGGCATCACCTACTGGGCTTTGGACAAACAGTACAAGGCCAGTTGGCTGCTCAATTATCGCGGCGGTTCGTTTCTTTTGCCGGACGCGCCCGAAATCCGAAAGGAATGCCAGATTCGGGGCGTGAGCTTTGAACTTCTCTCGGACGGCCAGGCCGACGCCATTTTGGAAGAAATTTCAAGTCCGTCCCAAAATATGGAAACCGTGGTGCTGGAAAAAGCGCCGAAAGTAGCCGTTTATACACCGGCCGGCAAACAGCCGTGGGACGATGCAGTTACACTGGTCCTGACGTATGCGGAAATACCATTTACCGCTATATACGATCGCGAAGTTTTGAGCGATCAATTGTTGCTGTACGATTGGCTGCACCTGCACCACGAAGATTTTACGGGGCAGTACGGTAAATTTTTCGGTGCGTATCGAAATGCTCCGTGGTACATCGAACAAAAAAGAGAAGCCGAAGCATTGGCCCGGGAGCTCGGTTATGCTAAGGTTTCAGAAGCAAAACTGGCCGTTGCCAAGAAGATTCGCGATTTTGTAATCGGAGGCGGATTCATGTTCGCCATGTGCTCGGCAACGGATAGCTTTGATATTGCACTGGCGGCAGAGGGTGTCGACATTTGTGAGCCTATGTTTGATGGCGATCCAAGCGAACCCAACTATCAATCCAAGATCGATTACAATCAGTCGTTTGCCTTTAAAAACTATACCCTCGAACGCCGACCGGAGAAATATGAGTTTTCAGATATCGACATGACCGAGAAGCGCGTCATTCCGATGGAGAAAGACTATTTTACATTGATGGAATTCTCCGCTAAATGGGATGTTATTCCTTCGATGTTGTGCCAGAATCACACCCAATTGGTGAAAGGCTTTATGGGGCAAAGCACCGCATTTGATCGGGAGTTGATCAAATCCAACGTGCATATTCTCGGCGAGCAGCAGCTTAACGGTGAAGCGCGTTACATTCACGGTCAGCGCGGCAAAGGCTTTTTTACGTTTTACGGCGGTCACGACCCCGAGGATTATCAGCACCGCGTAGGCGATGCGCCAACCGTGTTGGATCTGCATCCCAACTCGCCCGGATACCGCTTGATTCTGAATAATATTTTGTTTCCTGCAGCAAAAAAGAAAAAGCAGAAGACGTAAATTATCTTGCTGGAATCTATTCCGCAGTGGTTACGCAAGGAGACCAAACAAGTCAGTTTAAGATCATCAAGCGTTAACACGCTGCTCATTCAAACAAATGGCTGCCCGAGGGCAGCCTTTTTTATTTGTTGTATTCCATCACATAGTCCAGAATTTTCTGCATCAAATGCACCCGATCTTTGCCCATTACATTGTGCTTGTGCATCGGATACGGGAAAAAATCAACCTGTTTCCCGCGCTCAATGAATTTTTTAACCAACGCAAAATTGTGCTGCATCACCACCACATCGTCGCTGGTGCCGTGGATCAGCAATAGTTTGCCCTTTAAATTATCCACATAATTCAACGTATTGCTCTCGTCAAAGCCTTTCTGGTTTTCTGACGGCGTGTCCATATACCGCTCGCCATACATCACCTCATAATACTTCCAGTCGGTAACCGGGCCTCCCGCAACTCCTACTTTAAAGACATCCGGTTTGCGCAACATCAGCGAGGTGGTCATAAATCCGCCATAGCTCCAACCGTGCACCGCAAGACGGTTGGCGTCGACATACGGAAGCGATTTCAGGTATTCGATTCCTTTAATCTGATCCTCCATTTCGGCTACGCCCAGATTGCGGTGAATTACATGCTCAAAACCTGCCCCGCGATTTGATGATCCGCGATTGTCTACCGTGTACACCAAATAATCCTGATCAGCAAGCCAGTACATCCACAGGCTCGCTCCGTCGAGGTACGAGTTGGTAATCATTTGTGCGTGCGGGCCGCCGTATACATAAACCAACACCGGATATTTTTTCGAAGGATCAAAATTGGCCGGCTTGATCAGTCGGGTGTATAAATCCGTCACGCCGTCCGCCGCTTTGATCGTCTTGATTTCGGACGTTGCCATCCGGTAACCCTCGTACTTGTTCTTACTTTCCAGCAAGACGGTCGCGTTCAGTTTGCGGTCAATTAACAAGGACCGCGACGGTACAGTGCTGCTCGTATATTCATCCAGGATGTAAGTGTAATCGCTGCTGATAGATACGGTGTGGGTTCCTGGATTTTTGGTCACCAGTGTCGACTTGCCCTTTAAATTCGTTTTGTACAACATGTGGTTTAGCGGACTCTCACCGGCGGCCATGTAGTACACTTCCGTTCCGGCCGGATTCGCTCCTACAATCTCCTGTACCACGAATTTGTGCGCCGTAAGCTTCCGCAGTAATTTGCCGTTCAGGTCATAATAGTACATGTTGTCGAACCCATCGCGCTCGCTGATCCAGATAAAATTGTTTGATTTTTCTGATGGAAAAAAGGCAGCATGCTCAGGCTCTACCCAGGTTTTTGCCGTTTCGCTGAACAATGTCCGCACAAAAGCACCTGTCGACGCATCGTACAGATTTAAATCCATCGAGTTCTGTCCGCGGTTTAATTCGGCGATCAGCACAAATCGCTCATCCGGCGTCCAACTCAGATTCGTAACGTAGTCATCGGCTGCTTTACGCGGCGAAATGTAAACGGTTTTCCCCGTCTGCAAGTGGTAAATGCCTACGCGCGGTTTTTCGCTTTTTTGCCCGATCATGGGATATTTAATATTCTCCAGAGCGCCGGGCGTGGTCGTGATATCCAATAAAGGATAGTCGGCCACCTCACGCTGGTCTTTCTGATAAAATGCCAGATAAGAAGCTTTGGGCGACCAAAATATGCCACCGCTGATGCCGAATTCGTTCCGACTGATGGATTGCCCAGAAACAATATTGCTGTCGCTTTCCGATGTTACCGCCAGCGGCTTGCCCTGTGCATCCAAGACATACAGATTATGCCCCATGGTAAAGGCAATTTTATTCTGAGCCGCGTCGAATTGCGCGTTTTCCGCATTTTCAGGTAAACTTACCACCAGTTTCCCGGTGCCCGAGGTAACATTGTACTCATAATATTTAAAACCGTCAGAAAACACAGCTACGTCCTTGGTTTTCCACTGCAACGAACCGAAGTTTTTAAAGTCGGTCCCCAGCGCGGCATTAACCGCGGTTAAAGTAATATACTCGCCGGCATTCTTGTCTGTAGCCGTGGCTGTGAGCAACTTCCTTCCCATATCGGAGAAGTAGGTGTAACGGTGCGAGTCCGGAATCCACTGAAAACCTGAAAGTCGATCGGCCCGGAAAGCACGACCCTGTTGCATAACGGATTCTTCAAGTGTTAGTCGTTTCTGAGCCGTTGCAGTAAACGCCACAAAAAGCACTAACATCGAAACTAATTTTTTGTGCATGGTTTAGAATTTTTCCAAAGATAGCAGTTTGATGGCGTCGCTCCCATGGCAGGTTATTAATTTGGGCGTTCCCCGCTGAGGCGGGTCGGGTCGTACGTTGTAGCCGCCTTGCCTGTGGCAAGGCGGGCTGCCACTTCCACCCCTAACGCGCCTGCCGGATGTTCCGACTTTTTTCGGTTCATCCGTTTATCGCATAAAAAAAGCAGAAGTACACTTCTGCTTTTGTGTTTGTCGATGTTTTAGTTGGCATCAAGACCCTTTTCCCGCAAGTCCTCTTCATGCTCCTTGTCCAGATATTCCTGGACGATACCAATAGCATTGGTGACCACATCAGACAGGGCGGTAATAAAGGTACCTTCTTCGGCAATATCCATAGCGTGTTTGATGGCGTCTACTTCTTTATCGATCATTTCGTACGTTACCTCCCGTCCGGAATCGGCAATGCCCTGCATCAGCAATCCATTGATTTCTTCAACCGTGCGACCCCGAAGGTGTTTCTCTTGGCGGATAATGATATGGTCAAACATCCGCGCGGCAATCATGGCACATTCGCGGATATCTTCGTCCCTCCGGTCGCCGACACCGGCAATGATTCCAATTTTTTTGCTCGCATCCACGTGGCGCAGAAAATCTTCTACTCCGCGATAACCCGCCGCATTGTGCGCAAAATCGATCAGCACTTTAAAGCGCTTGAATTCAAAAATGTTCATGCGGCCGGGCGTTTGTGCAGCACTTGGCACAAAAGTGCGCAACGCCAGACTGATATCTTCAATGTCAAACCCCTGCAGGTAGCACGCCAGGGTTGCCGCCAGCACGTTGGCAATCATAAACCGCGCACGTGCATTCATGGTCAAAGGCACTTCTGTGGCTTTTTCCACCCGGATTTTCCATTCTCCTTTTTTAATGGTGATGTACCCGTTTTCATAAACGGCAACGATTTTCCCTTCCCGGGCAAATTGCGCCACACGTTCATGGTCTTCGTGCATGCTGAAATAAGCAATGTTGCAACGCAGGTTGCGCGCAATTTTCATCGAGTAGTCGTCTTCGGCGTTCAGAATAGCCCAGCCGTCGCGCTTAACGCTTTCGGCAACCACGCTTTTAACTCTGGTCAGGTCGTCGAGTGTATGGATGTCGCTCAATCCCAGGTGATCTTCCGCTATATTGGTAATTACACCAATGTCGCATCGACTAAACCCTAATCCGGAGCGTAAAATTCCGCCGCGGGCGGTCTCCAGAACTGCAAACTCCACCGTCGGATCTTTCAGGATATACTCCGCAGAGAGTGGCCCGGTGGTATCGCCTTTTTCCATCATATGATTTTGCACATAAATACCGTCCGAAGTGGTAAAACCAACTTTGTAACCATTATTCTTTACGATGTGCGCTATCAGTCGGGTAGTTGTGGTTTTTCCGTTCGTTCCGGTAACAGCGATGATCGGAATTCGCGACGGTTTACCGTGCGGATACAACATGTCGAGTACCGGAGAAGCTACGTTGCGCGGCAATCCCTCGGTAGGCGAGAGGTGCATGCGGAATCCCGGAGCAGCGTTGACTTCAAGTACTACGCCTCCGTTTTGCTTAAGTGGCTGCGTCAGATTTTCAGCCATGATGTCGATCCCGCACACATCCAAGCCGATAACGCGGGCAATTCGTTCACACAGAAAGATATTCTCGGGGTGCATCATTTCAGTCACGTCTACCGAGGTACCACCTGTACTGAGATTGGCCGTTGATTTTAAATACACAATTTCGTCTTTCTCCGGAACGGTATCTACCGAATAGCCTTTCTTCGATAACAGATCAAGTGTGTCGCGATCAATGGATATTTCAGTCAACACATTTTCATGGCCGTACCCGCGACGCGGATTTTGATTTTCAATTTCAATCAGCTCCGCAACCGAATGTTGCCCGTCTCCAACGACGTGCGCCGGAATCCGCTTCGCTGCTGCTACAAGTTTATTGTTGATAATCAGAACGCGGAAGTCAAAGCCGGTAATAAATTTCTCTACAATCACGCGACGACTGTACTTTTTGGCAAATTCTAATCCGGCAACAGCATCTTCCCAGGTTGTTACATTGATGGAAGCGCCTTTTCCGTGATTGCCATCAAGCGGTTTTAGCACAATCGGATATCCGATCTTATCGATAATAGCCCGAAGGTCTTCTTCGTCAACACAGATACTGCCGCTGGCTACCGGTACCGAGGCGCTCTCCAGCATGCGCTTTGTTGCCTCTTTGTCCGATGCCATGCTGACAGCCAGATAATTGGTTCGTCCGGTTATCGTCGCCTGAAAACGCATCTGATTTACGCCGTAACCTAATTGTACCAAAGAGTTGGTGCCTAGGCGAATCCAGGGAATGTCGCGCGCTATTGCTTCCTCCACAATACTACCTGTACTGGGCCCGAGGCGCACTCTTTCGCGAATTTCCTTCATCCGCTGAATGTCAGCCGCCAGATCATAAGGTTCACCTTTGATCAGTGCTTCCGCAATCCGAACAGACGCCTCTGCCGCAAAAACTCCCACTGATTCTTCAATGTAGCTGAAAACTACATTGTAAACTCCGCTGGTTTTCGTCTCGCGCGTGCGCCCGAAACCGGTCTCCATGCCCGCAAGCGTTTGTATTTCCAGCGCGATGTGCTCAATAACATGACCCATCCAGGTGCCTTTTTCAACCCGGTGAAAAAAACCACCGCGGCGGTCTTCAGAACAACGGTGCTCGATCATCGAGGGAATTAATTCCTCAATTCGCTCCCGGAATCTGGGGATTTTATTAGTCGGATATTGTTCAAGCTCCTCCAAATCCAGACGCATCTGAATAAGTCGTTTACGTTGAATGCTCCAAATATTCGGACCTTTTAAAACTTGTATTTTTAAAATTTTCATAGGACGTGTTAAAATAATATCGATTTGACGTTTTGCCTCCGCAAGGCTTGTGATTGGAGCTAAATATCCTCCGTGACGGCAGGAAATTACTTATTTTTTTAACAACAACGTTTATAGTTTTAAGTTTTTTTTTACACGTTGAAATCGCGAGATATCACAACCATTTCCAAAAATTAAATGCGTAAGTTGGAGACCTATCGCGTAATTGGTAATTTTGCGCCCATGAAGATACAAGGCAAACTAATTATCATTGGCGGTGCCGTCGACAAAGGAACGGTGATCGATTCTCCCGAAACACAACGCGTTATGTTAAACCGCCTCAATTTTTTTGAAGCCGGAATTCTCAAACGCATCCTGATGGAAGCGCGACTAAAAGAAAAGTCGCGGATTGAAGTTGTTACCACAGCTTCAAAAATTCCGAAAGAAATCGGTCCTGAGTATCTTCGTGCGCTCCGTTCGCTCGGTGCAACTAATGTCGATGTATTGCATCTGGACAAGCGCGAAATGACTAACGATTCCGAAGTGCTCGAACGGCTTCGGCAAGCGGATGTAGTCATGTTTACCGGAGGCGACCAGCTGCGGCTGACCTCGATTCTCGGCGGAACGCCCTTTCACGATCTGCTAATCCAAAAATACCATAACGAAGATTTTATCTATGCGGGAACCTCTGCCGGTGCCGCTGCTGCATCCAATAGCATGATTTATCAGGGAAGCAGCTCCGAAGCACTTTTAAAAGGCGAGGTGAAAATTACGAGCGGTCTCGGACTGATCGACGGTGTAGTCATCGATACGCACTTTGTTCAACGCGGCCGCATCGGGCGGTTGTTTCAGGCGGTCGTAGGAAACCCGCGAACGTTGGGTATCGGTCTGGGCGAAGACACCGGATTGTTGATTAAGAACAATTCGGAAATGGAGGCTATCGGAAGCGGCCTCGTAATTCTGGTAGACGGTAGGGAGATTAAAGATACCAATCTGACTCAGGTAGAAATGGGACAACCCATCTCGATTAATCATCTGGTAACCCACGTGATGAGCCTCTACGATACATTCGATCTGAAATCGTTTAAGATGCAGATTAAAGCATCGCAGTATGCAGACAATCTGATGTTTACTCAGGAAGATATAGATTCTGAAAAGTCGGTTAATTAATGAAAGTCATTATTCACGGCGGATTTTTCTCTGAATCCCACACCAATCTCGAAACCAAAATCGCCAAACAGGAGTCGCTGAAACGGATTGTACGTGCCGCACACGACTATCTGCAATCGCATTCCGCATTAGAGACTGTCATAGAGGCGGTTCGTTTGCTGGAAGATGACGAACTTTTTAACGCGGGAACCGGATCGCAGATTCAAAGCGACGGTAAAATTCGGATGACCGCCGCGGTCATGGACGGTCAGACGCAGAAACTCGCCGGCGTTATCAATATTGAAGAAGTGCGCAATCCGATTCTGGTTGCGGAAAAATTACTTCCTTTTGAAGACCGCGTTCTTGGCGGAGAAGGTGCAACGCTTTTTGCCCGAAAGAACGGATTCGAAGCGTATTCTACAGAAATCCCGCAGCGTCGTCGCGAGTACGAAGAGAATATTAAAACGTATGGCCTCGGCACGGTCGGCTGTGTAGCGCTTGATGCTCAGGGCCGGATTGCAGCCGCCACGTCCACCGGCGGAAAAGGGTTTGAGATTCCCGGTCGAATTTCGGACTCAGGTACCGTGGCAGGCAATTACGCCAACGGCCATTGCGGTGTAAGCATGACCGGAGTAGGAGAGGACATCGTTAGCGGTGCCGTAGCAGCAAAAATTGTCACGCGCGTCACCGATGGTTTTCCGATTGAAGATGCATTTGCAAAAACATTTGAAGAACTCAAACCTTTTGAAGGATTCGCCGGTGCCATCGGCATCGATAAAAACGGCAACATTTTCCATAAGGATTCGCATTTATACATGGTGTATGCCTGGTGCGACGGCGATACCGTGGAAGTCTTCCGATAAACAAAAAGCCCGCAATTTGCGGGCTTTTTTGTAAGTAGTAACGGGTTTACAAAAACGTTTATTTTACCTGATTCACGATGGCTTTAAAAGCTTCAGGATGATTCATCGCCAGGTCAGCAAGGACCTTGCGGTTGAGTTCAATTCCGGCAGCTTTCACTTTGCCCATAAATTGTGAGTAGGACATTCCCTCCAAACGTGCACCCGCGTTGATACGCTGAATCCACAACGCACGGAAGTTTCTCTTGTTGGCCTTCCTGTCGCGGTAAGCGTATTGCATCGCTTTCTCCACAGCGTTCTTGGCAACGGTCCAAACGTTCTTGCGGCGGCCAAAGAAACCTTTAGCCTGTTTCATTATTTTTTTTCTGCGTGCCCTTTTGGCAACTGAATTTACTGATCTTGGCATAATTTACATTTTTTTGTAGCAGGCGCCTTGCGGACTTACTAGCACTGATACAGGGTTATTAATTGTTTAACCGGAGAATCAAGCGCGAGGCTTAAACGATTCTCAATTGCTCTTTTACGGAGCGCAAATCCGACAGGTGAACCATCGCATCATGCGTCAACGCTAGTTTACGCTTCTTCGATTTCTTCGTCAAAATGTGGCTCTTAAAAGCATGCTTTCTTTTGATCTTACCAGAACCGGTTACGTGAAAACGCTTCTTGGCGCTGGATTTAGTTTTCATTTTAGGCATTACCTGAAATTTATTGTGTTACTACTTACTTTCTAATTTTAGCTTCAGCCTGTGATTGAAGCTGTTTTTTTGGAAGCTGTTCCGGCTATCCGCTATATCCCCGATCCCGATAGCTATCGGTCCGGGGGATGCCGCTCCTATCCGGGCTAGGGCTTTGCGCAAACCCGCAGCTATTTACTCAGACCGCGCCATTGGCGAACACCGAAGCTAACAGCTATTTCTTTTTCTTCGGCGCGATGAACATGATCATCCGCTTTCCCTCAAGAACCGGCAGCGATTCTACTTTTCCAAACTCCTCAAGGTCCTGCGCCAAACGCAACAACAAAATTTGCCCTTGCTCCTTGTAGATAATCGAACGACCCTTGAAAAATACAAATGCTTTCAGTTTTGAACCTTCTTTCAAAAACTTTTCGGCATTCTTCTTTTTAAATTCATAGTCATGCTCGTCGGTTTGCGGTCCGAAGCGGATTTCCTTGATGGTTACCTGCGTGGATTTTGCTTTCAGGATTTTGTCGCGTTTCTTTTGCTCGTAAAGAAACTTCTTGTAATCCATGATTTTACAAACGGGCGGTTCTGCGTTAGGCGAAATTTCCACAAGATCCAATTCCTGCTGTTCTGCCATTTGCAGCGCCTGAGAAGTCTTGTAAATTCCGGTTTCTACATTGTCGCCTACGAGCCGTATTTCAGGAACGCGAATGTACTGATTGATGCGGTGCGCGTCCTTCTTTTCAACTCTGGGCTGATAGCCCCTGTTATTTCTGATTGCTATGACTTAAAAAATTTTAGTTAAACGTCGAATGTTTTCAATGTTTTGGCGGTTTCTTCCGTTACCAGTCGGGCAAAATCGTCAATGCTCATCGTGGCATTGCCTTTTCCTTCCTGACCGTGGCGGCGGACCGACACCGTACCATTTTTCTCCTCTTCCTCGCCGACAATCAGCATGAACGGATACTTTTTGGTTTCGGCCTCCCTGATTTTCTTCCCGATCGTCTCGTTCCGATTATCAATTAGGGCGCGAATTTCGCGATTTTCCAGCAATTCCAAAACTTTTTTGGAATAATTTTCATATTTCTCGCTGAGCGACAAGATGATAACTTGTTCGGGCATAAGCCAAAGCGGAAAATTCCCTCCGGTATGCTCCAGTAAAATGGCTATAAAGCGTTCCATCGACCCGAATGGTGCGCGGTGAATCATTACCGGGCGGTGCAATTCGTTGTCTGAGCCTTTGTACGTTAGGTCAAAACGCTCCGGAAGGTTATAATCTACCTGAATGGTGCCAAGTTGCCACTGCCTTCCCAGCGCATCTTTTACCATGAAATCTAATTTCGGACCGTAAAATGCGGCTTCACCGTATTCCACCACCGTATTTAATCCTTTGTCGCGTGCGGCATTGATGATCGCATTTTCAGCCTTTTCCCAGTTTTCGTCACTGCCGATGTATTTTTCACGGTTTTCTTTGTCGCGAAGCGAAACCTGCGCTGTAAAATTCTCAAATCCGAGCGAACCGAAAACATACAGTACCAGGTCGATTACTTTTTTAAACTCGCTGTCTAACTGGTCCGGCGTACAGAAAATGTGCGCATCGTCCTGTGTAAATCCACGAACGCGTGTCAGCCCGTGCAGTTCGCCGGACTGTTCGTACCGGTACACCGTCCCGAATTCAGCATAGCGTTTCGGAAGGTCTTTGTACGACCACGGCTTAAAATTGTAAATTTCGCAGTGGTGCGGACAGTTCATGGGCTTTAGCAGAAATTCTTCGCCTTCTGCCGGTGTGTGAATCGGCTGGAACGAATCGGCGCCGTATTTGGCATAGTGACCGGACGTTACGTAAAGTTCTTTCTGCCCGATATGCGGGGAAACGACTTGCTCGTAACCGGCTTTTTTCTGTGCTTTTTTCAGAAACTGTTCGAGGCGGTCGCGCAGTGCTGCTCCTTTCGGAAGCCACAGCGGAAGGCCTTGCCCTACGCGCTGCGAAAAGGAAAACAATTCCAGTTCTTTGCCGAGTTTCCGGTGGTCGCGGCGCTTGGCTTCTTCAAGTAGTTCGAGGTACTCTGTAAGGTCTTTCTGTTTCGGGAATGAGATGCCGTAAACACGCGTAAGCTGCTTGTTTTTCTCATCGCCGCGCCAGTAGGCTCCGGCTGCGCTCATCACCTTCATCGCTTTGATGAGTCCGGTATTCGGAATGTGCCCGCCGCGACACAAATCGGTAAAGGTCGCGTGATCGCAAAAGGTAATCGAACCGTCCTCGAGGTTTTCGATCAGTTCGGTTTTGTACGGGTTGTCTTTGTAAAACGCCAGCGCGTCGGCTTTTGTTACGGCGCGCATTTTAAAGTCGTGTTTTTCCCGCGCGATTTCGAGCACACGGTCTTCCACCGCCTTAAAATCCTTATCGGTAATCGGGCGGTCGCCGAAATCTACATCATAGTAAAATCCGTTGTCGATGGCCGGACCGATGGTAAGTTTAATGCCGGGAAACAGTTCTTCCAGCGCCTGTGCCATGACGTGCGAGGTGGAGTGCCAGAACGCTTTTTTTCCTTCTTTATCGTTCCAGGTATATAAAATCAGCGCTCCGTCTGAGGTCAGTACGGTTTCGGTTTCGACCGTTGTTCCGTTGAAGGAGGCAGAAATCACATTTCTGGCCAGTCCTTCGCTGATGCTTTTGGCTACTTCAATAACGGTAATTCCGCTTTGGTATTGGCGTACCGACCCATCGGGTAGTGTAATGCTGATCATGCTTACAAAGTTTGCGGCAAATATAAACATTCGCGACGTGCCTCAAAGCGTTGCGGAGGTTGCGGGATAAAAAAAAAGCGACTTCGTGCAACGGATTTCCGCCCCCGATAGCAGTGGCAGCGCACGGCAGTGGTAAGGTGGTTGTTGCCGGGGCCGCGCCGCGACCGGCGGAAGCGGCGCGGCCCCGAATCAACACCCCGCACCGGTGCCGGGCCTATAACGGATAGCGGGAAAAAGGCACCTGAAATTAAAGCTCAATCCGCGCGGCCAATGACACAAGATTCTGATCGATCGGGCCGTTTTTGAACAGGGTATTGAAATTGTACGACATGTAAAGCGCAAGCGGTCCATAGCCGACATACGCTCCTGCGCCATACACAAAGGTTGACGGATTCAGCGAGCGGTAGTCCTGCAGTTTTATGCGCCGGCCGTTTTCATCGTACCGCAAGAACTGCGCATTCCCTAAGTTAAGTCCGGCAAATCCTCCGATTCCGTACTTTACATGGTTCAGAGTGCTGTAACGAATGCGATCGTAGGATTCGCGCTTATCCGATTTGCCGAATTCAAGATACACCGGGAAAATCAGATTGTAAATTCGCATCTGCGTGTTTTTAAGGTCAAACGGAAAGGTTTCAAACGATGTTTGCTCACCATTGGGTACGAAGATGCGGTTTTGGGTGAGCTGGAGTGATTGTATTTGCAGCGATGCACCGTAGGACAGGCGATAGAAATTGTCGTCTTTAAGCAGGCGGGTTTTAAAATTCAAACCCAGTTCGGCATATCCGCTTCGCAGTAGTGTAAAGGGGCTCTCGCCCAGGGGTGCACCGGAAAACGTGTTGTTAAGACCGCTGGCGAAAAGCACATCGCTGGTCGTTCGTTTGTCGTAGGGTACCGTTTTTCTTCGGTTTTGGTAGGCAAGACCGATCATCGCGCTTCCGTTGTCGTCGGTAGCATTTCCGATTCCGATTTCGAGGGTGCGGCCACCGTCAAACTGAAACGTGTAATTTACACCGCGCTCCACGAGTTGACGTTGATTTTCGATGATGGCGAGTTTGTTATCGATGTTCAGCGCGGCTTCTTTGGCCGCTTCGAGTTTTAGTTTTTGCGCTTCGTCGGCGGTGATTTCTTTTCGATTCTGCTTTTCGGTAATTTCATTTAGAGCTTGTTTAAGTTTAAACTTCTCCTGGTCTTCGACGCGCTTTTTCTCTTTTTCAAGATCGGCTAATTTCATTTGCCGCAGCCGGTTTTCGTCTGAATTTGCGGTAGAATCTGCAGCGGTCTGTGCGTTGGCAACAGGCATGAGCAGGACTGTCGCCAGTAATGCGAAAATGATTTTTTTCATAAAGGTTTGGTTTTAGGGATTACTTATTGTCTAGTGCAAGTTTTATTTTCTTTTGCTTAAAGAGGTAGTCCAAAACCGAGTGGCGGAAATTTCGCTCAAGTTCGGTTTCGCTGTCACGAAGAAGTGTAGTGGCATCGGTCCGGGGCGCGAGTCCGCGTCCGGCGGCAATTTCTTCCCTGGCTTTTGCCAACAGCGCATCAAGATCGTCGTAATTGAGAACAGCTCCCGTATCGATGGCTGCCAGTGACGGTAGCTGATGCACAATTACAGCTGTTTTGGCAGAATCCGGTATAACGGAAGCAGGGGTGATTTCGGTTTTGGTAAGCGTCGATGCGGCGGGAATTATCAGGTTTCTTTGTGCCCTTTCCGGTGGACTTGCGGGTGTAGGGGTTGATGGATTTGCATCCTGCGGTTGAGGCACCGGAGGCGTTTCAACTATTGATTGTTTTGCATTATTCGGCTGCGGATCGGCGGACTGGGTAAAGATGTAGAGCAGCACAACAAGCATTGCCGCCGCTGCGGTTAACACCGGTAGCAGATACTTTCTGTCTTTTTTCTTCTGTCGCTGTTGCAGGACGCGGTTCCATGCGTTGTTACCGGGCGCAATTTCGCGCTGCGATAGTTTTTGTTGGAGATCGTGTTCAAACCGGGTTTTCATAGGGCATTTTTTTTAAGCGCTTCCAGATTTTGGAGCAGCATTTTCCGTGCTTTAAACAATTGGGTTTTGGAAGTGCTTTCGGAAATCCCGAGCATTGCGGCAATTTCTTTATGGCTGTAATCTTCGATGGCGTACATAACTAAAACCGTACGGTAGCCGGCGGGCAGTTGGTCAATTAGTGCCTGCAGTTCGGCGCCGGCAAATTCCGTGGCTTCGCATTCGGTAATGGCGTCGGTCTCTTCTATCTCGGTAAACTGAAGCTCTTGCCGCCCGCGAAGGAACGAAATGGCTTCGCGGATCATAATTTTTTTGATCCACCCTTCAAACGATCCTTCTCCGCGAAATTGCGAAAGCTTGTCAAAAACCTTGGCAAAGCCGGTAATCATCACGTCTTCCGCATAGTGCGTATCGCGAATGTAGTAACGACAGACGCTTAGCATTTTTGAAGCGTACCGGCGAAACAGTTTTTCTTCCGCTCGGGTGTCGCTCTTTAGCGCTTTTCGAATCAGCGTGTCATCCGGTTCATGTAGGGAAATGATTTTCAAGATGTGCCTGTTTACTGCATAGACGCATTTCGGACGCGCGAAGTTGCCTGAACGAAGATAAAATTTTTCGCGATTAGCCCGCAGTTATCACAAAGTCTCAGCCATAATGTGCCGTCAACGGGCCGGAAACGTTGAGCGATAGGTTTTCTACGCGGCGCGTTTTGATTTTAAGTAAGTTTGGGCGCTAAAATTAAGCTATGAAAAAGATTGTATTGCTTTTGGCTATTGTCTGGAGTGCAGCAGTTGGAGCGCAAAATGTATTTGAAAAAGATCCGTTCTGGAACACTTGGGAACTTCCGGAGAATCATTTTTATTTGGATGGTTACTATTTTGTCAAATCCGAAATTCAGTCGGATGGCAAAGTGATTGTAGCTGTTACCAACTACAGTAGCGTGCCGGCAACATCGTTGGTTCGGATGGATGGTAATCAGCGTGATGCTACTTTTTTGTCGGGCGCGTTTAACGGATTAATTAAAGATTTTCTGATTCAGCCCGATGGAAAAATTGTTGTGGTTGGCGCCTTTACAACGTACGAGGGGCTGGCCGCAAAGTATATGGTACGACTTAATCCGGATGGTACGCGTGACGATTCGTTTCAGATGGGTTCGGGTTTTGCGATTCAGCAATTTAGTACATATACATGGGTCGATGTGGTGAAAATTCAGGCAGACGGCAAATTGCTGGTCGGCGGCGAAGATGTAAAATCCTATGGCGGTCACGTCTCTGAGTCGCTGGTGCGTATTAATCCGGACGGTAGCCCCGATACTTCGTTTGTTTACGATCCTACCGCTTACAATCTGGGTGTTCAGAGTCTCGCCATTCAGCCGGACGGAAAGATAATTGTCGGCAATAGCGGTCGACTTTACAGGACACTTGCCAACGGAACACTCGATCCGACATGGGCGCTGAACAGTCCGCAAGCTTTGGAGCCCACATTTACCGGAAATTTTTCACAGAAGAAAATTAAATCGATTGTGATTGCGCCTGATGGCAAAATTATGGTGGGTGGCGAGTTCGAACAGGCTTTTGGTTCGAGCTCCCGCAGAGATTTGGTTCGTTTGAACGCAGATGGTACGCTCGACAGTACTTTTTATCCGTGGGGATTTAAGTCCGTCACCAATTACCGCGAAGGTGTGAACGCTATCGTGCTTTTGCCCAACGGTAAAATCATCATCGGCGGAGGGTTTACGCGCTGGCATACTGATTTCAATACCATAATTACAACGCCGAAGGGCATCCTGAGGTTAATGCCGGACGGCATGCTTGATCCGGATTTTGAGGGTTTTTTGAGTTTTGAATCGGATTTTGACGACACCAATTATATAGGTGATATAAAGGTGACCGCCGATGGGAAATTACTTTGCGTGGGTCGGATAAACAGTTATAACGGTACAGCCGTAAATAATATAGTGAAAATTGATGCCGATGGCAACCGCGATGCTTCGCTTCATAATATATGTAAAGGATTTAACGGACGGGTTCGCCAGATCCTGCAGCAGCCCGATGGAAAGATATTGGTAACAGGATGGTTCAGCATGTATAACGGGGTGACACGGGATCGTTTGGCGCGACTGAACGCAGATGGCAGTTTTGACGAATCGTTTGTGGCAAAACGTATGACTTTATCGCCGATTACAATACACCTACCGATATAGCGCTACAGGCTGATGGTAAAATTTTGATTACCTCCGGAGGAATGTTCTTTAACGGCGTAGCCGGCGGGTCGCTGGTGCGCCTTAATGCCGATGGAACGGTAGACACGTCCTTTGTGGCATTAACGCCGGGTAATTACGGTCCGGGCGGGCAGTACAATTGTGTTCGTGTTCAGTCAGACGGCAAGATACTCACGGTAGGGCGCACGAACACTGACGACATCATTAAGCGATTTAATACGGATGGATCGTTGGATGCCGGTTTTTCCTTTACGACATATACGAATTGCAACGAGGTGGCGGTGCAGCCCGATGGAAAGATATTGTTTACGTATCACACCGGTTCCGGAATCAACAACTACAAGATGGGGCGTATGCTTCCGGACGGTCAGATCGATCCGGGCTTTGCGGGGCCGACGAATTTACCGGGTGTAACTAATTTTACACTGCAACCCGACGGAAAGGTTCTTTGTTTTTCTGATACGGTAGGCAACCATACCGTATTCCGATTGAATGCAGATGGCAGTGCTGATACGGGTTTTTCGTTTCCGGTTACGCAGAGTTTTCAAAGTGAAAACACGGCGCATGCCCTTTTGCCGGATGGTAAAATTCTGATGGGGGTGCGACTCTTCCCGGTATTTTCAAATTATTTCGTGCGCAGAAATGAGGACGGTTCGGCCGACACCACTTTCGATATCGGTTCCGGTTTTGGGTTAGGCATCGGCTACGGACCGACTGTCACCGAGTACATTTCGGATATCGATGTAGACCAATTCGGTCGGATTCTCGTGGGCGGAGCATTTCGCCAGTTTGATGGCCAGCCGGAGAATGCGTTTGTAAGACTTCGTCCAGAAGGTTTGCTTAACAATCATGATGTTCAAGAAGCGGGGAAAGTAGTTGTTTACCCAAATCCCGCGAGCGATCGGATTTACTTTTTACGGGGAGGCGTCCGGGAAATTTGCAGCTATCGCATTGCGACGATTTCCGGTGGAGAGGTCTTGAGTGGCGTTTCCGACACGGTTGACGTCAGCGCGCTGCCGGCAGGGGTGTATTTAATCCGCTGTGATTTTGGTGGATTGCGTCAGGTGGTGCGTCTGGTACGCAGGTGATTACAATTTCCGTCATTTTTTTTACGAAAAAGTTTGGATTGAAAAAGATTCTCGTGTTATCTTTGCACTCCCGAAACCGACGCGGTTACGGGTTTTAGGATGACATTCTGAGTATTATAACTGAGGATCAGGGTTCAAGAAAAAAGTTTTAAAATTTATTTCAAAAACCCTTGCAAGAGTAAAACATAGTTGTACTTTTGCACCCGCTTTGAGAGGGAAGCTTCGAGGGGCGAAAAGAAGGGAATACAAGTTCATAGACATATTGGATTGACAGCATCCTGAT
>ERZ1066122.1021-NODE-1021-length-24994-cov-11.175067_pt1 | contig 24994 bp, 22 predicted proteins | sample MGYA00382769_ERZ1066122 | MGnify/ENA primary metagenome ERZ1066122 (study PRJEB33369, sample SAMEA5778352) | biofilm metagenome | biome: Industrial cooling water; feature: Water cooling tower basin; material: Biofilm | place: United Arab Emirates | collected... | reverse complement strand
CCTAGGAATGGCGGGACCAAAACCCGCTGCCTTACCACTTGGCGACACCCCATTGTGGTCAACCTCAAATATATTAACAGCTACAGCCCACTGAGTGTCAACACTTTAGAACAAATTTGCTGAATTCAATGCAGGCGTTGCAGATTTTGGGAAAATTTTAAGGTTGGTGCGATCGCCCGCTAAACCCTGGACTCCCTTTCCTTGACCACATAGCGCCCACCAAGCGCCTAGCATTTTGTATCAAAGAATACAGTCTTCCCTCGATTCCCCTCCTATTGGTTAAAGGGTTAGGGGAACTCGGCATTCGCCACGCCAACCCTCCCACCTGGCAAACTCCAGGGCAATTAGCCTCCGGCCAGGGTAAACTTAGCCCTTTAGGGTGGTGGAACGCGCATTGAAGCGTGGGACTTCAGGAAACGCGAGGGGTGGGCGGATGTCGGCATAAACTTTAGACACATGGGTAGCCACTGTGAACTTTACCGATTACGACCCAGGGGATTTTTTCGACGAGTTGTTTCTGCGCCAGGGGCAGCCCCGACCAGAAGCCATACCTTTGATTGAGCGGATGAGTTCTCTGGGGGGCGAGGAAGTGCTCCGGCGGCAACAAGCAGCCCAGATTGCGTTGTTCAAAATGGGAGTCACTTTCAATGTTTACAGCGACAACCAGGGCACAGAGCGCATTTTGCCCTTTGACATTATTCCGCGCATTGTCTCGGCAGACGATTGGCAATTTCTAGAAACCGGCCTGAAACAACGCATCTCTGCGCTGAATTTGTTTCTGTCTGATATTTACGGGGAGCAAAAAATTCTCAAAGACGGTATCATTCCGGCTGAGATTGTCTATTCCGCCAGTGGTTATTTACAACCCTGTATTGGGTTGAAGCCGCCAGAGGATATTTGGTGCCATGTGACGGGAACCGATCTGGTGCGCGATCGCGATGGGCGCTGGTACGTACTAGAAGACAATTTGCGCTGTCCTTCGGGGGTCTCCTACGTGCTCGAAAATCGGCGCGTCATGAAGAGTACGTTTCCCCTCGTCTTTAATACAATGGCCGTGCAGCCCGTGGAGGAATATCCCAGCCAACTCCTGGATACCTTGTTGAACCTGGCCCCCCCTTATTTAAGCGACCCGACCGTGGTTGTGTTAACCCCTGGAATTTACAACTCGGCTTATTTTGAGCATTCCTTTTTGGCCCAGCAGATGGGGGCACAACTGGTCGAAGGCCGCGATCTGGTAGTGGCGGATGGTTTTGTGCAAATGCGAACCACCAAAGGGTTGCAGCGGGTTGATGTGATTTATCGACGGATTGATGATGATTTTATTGACCCCAAGGCATTTCGTGCCGATTCGATGTTGGGGGTGCCCGGTTTGACGGAAGTGTATCGGGCCGGACGAGTGGCGATCGCTAATGCTCTGGGCACAGGCGTAGCCGACGATAAAGTCATTTATGCTTATGTCCCCGAAATGATTCGCTACTACCTCAACCAAGACCCCATTTTGTGTAACGTTCCCACCTTTTTGTGTTGGGAGCCGAACCAACTCCAACACGTCCTCGCCAACCTAGACAAACTCGTTGTTAAATCTGCCGGAGAATCTGGAGGATACGGAATGCTCGTTGGCCCCCATGCGACCCAGGCCGAGCGAGATGCCTTCGCTGAGAAAATTAAAGCCTCACCCCGTAACTACATTGCCCAACCGACACTCTGCCTCTCGCGAGTGCCAGCCATGATCGACGGTCAGTTTGAAGGTTGCCATGTTGATTTACGTCCCTATATCCTGTACGGCAAGCAGATTTTTGTGAATCCCGGTGGCCTGACACGAGTCGCTTTGCGGCGTGGCTCCCTCGTCGTCAACTCTTCGCAGGGAGGCGGCAGTAAGGATACCTGGGTCATGTGCAAAGAATAATGATAGCGGGTTGCTCAAGGGCATCTTGGCTCAGTCTAAAAGTATGTATTTGGCTTTTGACTTTTGTTGTCCCGTTGCGTTGCTCAATCCAGTCAACAGATGAGGCAAACAATCCCATTAAAGCCCAGTTCATTTTAGTCGTTTCTATTGCTGTATTCAGTCTAGGTCTATTCAAATTATGCTCAGCCGTGTTGCCAATTCGATTTATTGGTTAAACCGATATGTGGAACGAGCCGAAAACGTCGCTCGTTTCATTGAGGTGAACTTGAACTTATTATTAGATTCTCCTCCCGGAACGGCGCAACAGTGGGACCCCATTGTGCGGACAACAGGAGACGGGGGCTTATTCAAGTCTCGCTATGGTGAAGCGACAGCAGAAAATGTGATTCGTTTTCTAAGTTTTGACAATGAGTATTCCAATTCGATTAGCTCTTGTTTGCGGAGTGCGCGGGAAAATGCGCGATCGATTCGGGAAATTATTTCCTCCGAAATGTGGCAGCAAGTGAATGCCTTTTATTTGATGGTTAGTGATGTAGCTAAAGCGGGTTCCTTATCCGACATGGCAGAAGTTCTTAAATTCTTTGAAGAGGTAAAACTTCAAAGTCATTTGTTTGCAGGCTTAATGGATGCCACAATGAGTCATAATGAAGGCTGGCACTTTGGTCAAATTGGGCGATTAATTGAACGAGCTGATAAAACTGCCCGGATTTTAGATGTCAAATATTACATTCTTTTGCCTTCTGTCAATTATGTGGGGAGTGCGTTAGATGAGTTGCAGTGGATGGCTTTATTGAAGTCGGCGAGTGCTTATGAAATGTATCGCAAACAAGGTCAGCATCGAATTGTACCCATGACGGTAGCTGAGTTTTTGATCTTAGATAAAGAGTTTCCTCGGTCAGTGCGATCGTGTGTGTTTCGGGCTGAGCGATCGCTCCATGAAATCACGGGGACACCTTTAGGTAGTTGGCGAATGCCAGTTGAACGCGCGCTGGGCAGACTACGAGCCGATTTGGACTATCTCACTATTGATGAAGTTTTTGCCACAGGGCTGCACGAATTTTTAGATCAACTCCAAAGCCGCATGAATGATATGGGAAGTCAAATTTTTGAAACATTTTTTGCTTTGGAACCTGTTGCTTAATGCGTTATCTCATCACTCATCACACCGAATATCACTACCAGGAATCCGTCACATTACAGCCCCATCTGGTGCGGCTGCGGCCTCGGATGGATGGGCATCAACAGGTGCATTCAGTTCAGCTCACAGTTCAGCCAGCACCTCAGCAACAATCCCATCTGGTCGATTTGGATGGAAATACTCTGATTAAACTATGGTTCGATCGCCAGCCAACAAACAGTTTAAGCATTCAAGTCGATTCCGATATTGAAACCCTTTGCACCAATCCATTTAACTACTTGTTGGAGCCGTGGGCCTTGCACCTGCCCTTTGACTATCCCACATCGCTGCGGTTGCAACTTCAGCCCTACCTGCTAGGACAAATTTCAGGCACAGTTGCCCTTGACCCGATCGCCACCCAACTGGCGCAAGAAATCTGGTTAGCCGTGAATGGTCATCCCACCAGTTTTTTGAGTGAGTTGAATGCCCGTATTTACAAAGAATGTCAGTATCAACTGCGGGAGACGGGCGCACCCCTTCCCCCCAGCATGACCTGGCTGCACAAAACAGGCACCTGCCGCGACTTTGCCGTTTTATTCATTGAGGTTTGTCGAGCGGCGGGTTTGGCGGCTCGGTTTGTCAGTGGCTATCAGGAAGGAGACCTCGACAGCACCGATCGCCATCTCCATGCTTGGGCTGAGGTCTATTTGCCGGGAGCCGGTTGGCGCGGTTATGATCCCACCCACGGATTAGCCGTTAGCGATCGCCACATGGCCCTGGTGGCCAGTGCCGCTTCTCGCTACGCCGCGCCGATTGAAGGGGCCGTTAATCCTGGTCAAGTGCAGTCCACAATGACGTATACTCTGACCATCAACTCCGCAGATTGAGCCGCTATGCCCCTCGAAGATCAGTTAGGCTACTTTTTTTTTAATAAAAGCCACTTGCGCTGCGCTCTGACCCATCATTCTTATTTGTTAGAGGCTGGCAACCAGGGCCAAACTGCCGAAAGCCCTGCTGACCAGGCTGCCTACAGTATTTTGGGGAGTGCCATTTTAGATGCGGTGCTGACAGAATTGCTCATTCGCTCTGGACAAACAACGCAGCCAGAGATTGTGATGCAAAAAGTAGCCCTTAAACAGATTGAAAAGTTAGCAGAATTAAGTCAAACCGTTGGTGCGGGATATGTGCTCAAGTTGGGTCAAGCGGCCAAGCAACATAAAGTCTACGACGATCCAATTACCCTGGCAGAAACCTTAGAAGCGGTGATTGGTGCAGTATATTTCGATGGTGGATTTAGTGCGGCGCGGCGGGTAGTGCAGAAGTTATTTCGGAATGAGTTTGAATCGCTGTCGGATTGATTGGCTAAATTGATTGCCTGAGTTGATTGTCTGCGTTGATTATCTGGTGAGGACAGTTGTTGGAGATCGCGGAACTATCAACAATTTGCCAAGTTTTTTTAAGCTCGTTAACCCTGTTGTTTTCGGGTTTGTTTCCGCGTGTACATCCGCTTATCCGCCACTTCAAACGTCGTGGCCAAGGTGGAATCCGGCGATCGCGTCGCCCAGCCAATCGAAGCCGAAATACCAGCTTCGGTCAACGCACATTCAATGCGATCGCTCAGTTTTTCAGCAATTTCTTGATTGGCTTCGATCAGCAAAATCCCAAATTCATCCCCGCCTAACCGCGCCACCACATCCTGCGATCGCGTTTTCTCTTGCAAAATCCTGGCTGTATCTTGAATTAATTGATCACCCTTTGCATGACCTTGAAGATCATTCGTTCGCTTCAAATCGTCTAAATCAATAATTAAAATAGAAGCCGACACCCCAAATACTTTGCAACGGTTTTCTTCGCTACCGACCAACCGATCCCACCCCCGGCGATTATATAATCCAGTCAAACTATCCAATTGGGCTTCCGCCTCCGCCCGTTCATACCGCCGCGCATTTTCTTGGGCTTTTAAGTCATGAATTAAAATCGTGGTTAACAGTTGAGTTGTTAACATAATTAAAGGCAGTTGTTGGGTGATTGCTTCTGATTGTTCGTGGGGATCAATCGCGCACAACGTCCCAAATAATTGGTCGTCACTGAGGTAAATAGGAATCCCAATATACGCATTGATGGGCACTTGTTGACCAATGGGCGCTTCGGCATAGGCCGGTACACCTTGGGAGCACGGCGCAATATTGGGGCCATCGCCCTTGACCATCCGCGAACAGAAGGAGTCAGACCACCGAAACACATCACCCGCCTGTACGCCATAGCCGCGATCGCTCGCCGTCAAAACCCACCAATCATTCTCTTCTACGCGGGTAAACATCCAAAGTTGGAAACCGAGTTGTTGTTGCAAATAATCTAAAACAGCTTGCACAGCGGTTTGAAAATCTGCAAAGGGGTGAATCAACTGCCGATTAAAATCAGAGTTAATATGCATGAAAATATCAGCGACATCTATTCAGGGCATTGAGACAGCGTGTTGCCTGGGTATAAGTAAGCAAGTATTTCATTAATCAGACGATTAAGTCTTTTACTGCTGCTTGCACCAAATCGGCTCTATCTCTAGCATAGCTTTTTACCTAGAGGCTTGAGATCCCTAAAAACCCTTGACTGTAATTTTTGCTCTTTATCTCAATTTAGCTTTGCTAACAAAACAAAACAGATCTTGATAGTTGCTAATGATTAGAAAAGTAAGTATTTATTGGAACCGATCTAGAGACGGCCAAACCCTGTTAGTAGCCGCTGATTTGGCCCCGTTGTTTGGCGACGCGCTCAGCTTGTTGAAAGAGAATAATCCCGATCGCAAAATAGACTAAGCCATTGAGACCCGCGATCGCCAACAGCCCCCACTCTAGCCCCTGGTTCCGGGCCATCAAATCGCGGAGTAATCCGGCTCCCGGACTCATCGGCAGCACCCACCCCAACCAGCGCACACCGCCCGACCAACTTTCGGACGGCACCATCAGTAAAATCACCAGGCCAAAGGGCAAAAAGCCCAGCAATTGCTGCACCCGCTTGAGCAACAAAGCCAGCGACCCCACAGCCAGCGCCAGACCATAAGCCCCCAACAACACCGTCACCAAAGGCAAGACCAACAGCGGCGGAAACGCCAGTCTGCTGCCGGTAATCCCCATGATGAGAATTAACACCCCCAGGTTTTGCAAGAGCTGAATGACGAGATTGGCAAGGGCACGAACCACAAAAATTTGGGGAGCACTGTAGGGCGCAAGAAACAATTGTTCCAGGGTGCCGGTGAGGGCTTCTTGCTGTAACCCCCCGGCGATGCTGCCCACAATAAACACCACCAATGACCACAGCACATACCCAACCACGATCGCATCCAGGCGATCGCCAAATTGGCTCACTGGCCCCGCCACATATTGCGTCGTGAGAAACAGCCCATAAAAAGCCACCGTTAACCCAATAACTCCCGCAATACTTTCGGTCGCATAACGGCGCAGTTGAATCCATTGCCGTTCCAACTCGGCCCAAAACAGACTAAGCATGGCGATTCTCCTGCACCAATTTCAAAAAGACATCGGTCAAAGTGGCTTGTTCCTGGGCCACACGCAGCAAGGGCAACGGCTTGAGCAACTCCAGCACGGTATAAAGCTGGCTCGGATCGGCCAGGTGCAGAGTGGTGCCATCCACCCCAACTCTAAGCATGGCCAGCTTTTGGGCGCGGAGAGTATCCAGGGGGGCCGCCAGTTCAATGGTGTAGGCGCTCCCAGAAAATTGCCGCAGCAGGTCAGGGGTGGGGGCTTCGGTGAGAATGGTGCCCTGGTTGATAATGGCAACGCGATGGGCTAACTCTTCGGCGATCGCCAGTTGGTGAGTCGTGAGCAAAATCGCACACCCCGCCTGCACAATTTCTTGGATCAGGTGTTTCACGGTGGCCGTCGCCTCCACATCCAGGCCCAACGTCGGTTCATCCAGCAACAGCAGCGGCGGTTCGTGCATCAGGGCCACGGCGATCGCCAACTTTTGCTGCATCCCCCGCGAAAGCGACTGCACTACCACCCGCCGCTTGTGCGCCAAATCAAACCGTTCCAGCAATTCCGTTGCCCGCTGCCGTGCTCGGCGTTGGCCCAAACCCCGCAAGACCCCAAAATATTCCAAATTTTCCTGGGGAGTCATGCGCCAGTACACATTGCGATTCCCCTCCAGCACTGCGCCCACCAGTTTCATCGCCTGCGGATCACCGTGCGGATCGCGATCGCACAACCGCACCCAACCCCCATCGGGCCGAATCAACCCGGCCACCATTTTAATACTGGTGGTTTTTCCGGCTCCGTTTGGCCCCAAAAATGCCAGAATTTCGCCCGCGCCCAGGGTCAACGACACATCCTGAACCGCCGTGAACACGCGCCCCCGACTCCGAAACTGTTTCTGCAAGTGGCGTGCTTCCAAAATCAACATAGCGTTGCAATCATCCGTGTCCCGATCATCCGTGTCCCGATCATCCGTGTCCCAATCATCTGTATCCCAATTATCCGTCTTCTAATCATCCGAATGCAGCCAGCGGCACCAGCGCCAGATGGCACACCCCGCCAGGGTTTAGGCATGAAAATGGCCCATTCAATCATTCCCTTGAGGGCAAATCAGCCCAATTCGCTTTACTTGAAGCCCCGCGATCGCCCCGTGGCTCGCCTCCAACCCAATTAGCTTCAGCCTTTAGGTTCGAGCAACAGTTTAGATTCGATCAACAGTTTAGAATGGTTAACAACGTTTGTCTTGTTGTCGTTGCAGTTTGGGCCATGTCAGAATCTGGGTCTACCGCTGGGTTAACATCGGAATCGGGGTCAACCGTTGTGGCCAATCAAGCCCAAGTCGATCGCGCGATCGCCACCCTCAACGCCGAACTGCCCACCCTGTTTACCACTGACCTCACCTACGACATCTACACCCCCGACATTTTCTTTCAAGATCCGGTCAACACCTTTAAAGGCAAGGTCAACTACCGCATCATCTTTTGGACGTTGCGTTTTCACGGTCGTTTATTCTTCACCCAACTATTTTTTGATTTGCATCACGTTGAACAACCCAGCGCCGACACCATCCGCGCCGATTGGACAGTCCGGGGCACCCTACGATTACCCTGGCAGACCAAGCTATTGTTTAACGGCTACTCGATCTACAGCCTCAACGCCCAAGGTTATATCTACCGCCACATTGATACCTGGGATCGGCCCCCAGGGGAAATTTTGCGGCAGTTTCTTCCGGCCAAATTTGCCGCCAAAACGCCTTAAGGCACTTACCGCTGGGATGGGTCTGCGTTGATACAAGCTGGATTTTGAACGTGTTTGCACACTTTTTGCCAGAGGCTCAGGCGGGTGCCCGGTGCGCCAACGGAAAACAGAACGCGATCGCCCCCGACCATTTTAATGATCTTGACTTTGCAAACGGGGCATTCTTGAACAGGAGATTCAGGCATAACGGTTGGTAACTCAAACAGCGATCGCCCAAAGGCAACCTGTCTGACTTGTACCATTGCACGGATTTTCCCTCAACCCCGTGAAGATGAATAATAATTCACTTTAGGGTGCTACTAGAGGCAGCCTGGGGCGATCGCGTTTATTTTCCAGTTGGGGGCAAAGTGAGTATGACGGCAATAACCGCACCTCGCGTTTATGACATGATTGGGTTTGGCGATGAAGTGCCAGGGGTGTTGGCCTTGGTCAGCGCCTCACGGGAATATCAACGACGCTTCAAAAAGAAACCGCGCCTCCTGCTCATGTTTAAAGGCGACTCCCAAGCCGGGATTGGGGGGCATTTGGTGCGGGGCAAACTGGCCTACCTCGATCGCAGCAGCATTGCCGCCGCCGTTCGCAAAGCCAATAATTTACCGACTTTTGGCGATCCGGCCGCAATTTACAAAGAGTTTTTGGAGCGGGCAGGGGTAGCGGCGATCGCCCTTGATCCCATCAAAGCCAACGTCGCGCTCCGCAGTTTGTTGAGTGAGGCCAATGTGGATATCGTCAGCCGGATCGAAATTGGGCAGGTCATTCGCCAGGGCGATCGCATCCAGGCTGTCCAGCTTACCAAGGGCGAAGTGTATCAGGCGGCCATTTGGCTCGACAGCACCGTAAACGCCGAACTGGCCCAGGCCGCCGGGGTGAAAAAACTGCAAGGCTTTGAAACCTTTAGCTTGCCAGAATCCGAGTTGCCCGTGTCGCTGATTTTTGAAACCGTCGGCCTGACGGTCAAACGCCTGCAAGACATTGAGCTGATCTATCTGAAACGGTTTGCCGACCCCAACGACAGTCAGGCCCAGCAATTTTTGTGGGGGGCGGCGGGCAAAAATCAAATCCTGGCGAAGCAATTTCAGGCGGAGATGGCCAATGATTTGGCGAAAAATCGCACGATGTTTGTGGGCAAAGATTATATTGATGTGCGGAGTCGGGCTTTATCCTTTGCCTATCACGCTTTTCGGGGCAAGGCGTTGTCGCTGAAGGGGAGTGGTTATGTTTTCGATCGCGGCAATATCGCCATTTTGGGCAGCGATCGCCTCTCGTGGAATGCGCTCATGTGTTTCACCACGGGCACCGAAGCCGAAGCCTACGCGATCGCCGATGGCCAACCCAATGGGGCAATTCTCGCAGAATTTGACTATGTGGTGCAGTGGTTTACCAGCCTGGGGGCAAAAGCCGTGAGTCCCGGCACCGAACTGTATATTCGCCATGCGGGCAATGTGTTGGGGGCGATCGCGCCCCTTTCTGGGGCAGAGATGTTAGCTGGGGGGGTGCCCTCCCAAGAAGCGTTGGGCACCTTTGGCTATTACCTGGATGTGCGCGGGGGGATTGATGGCTTGGGGCCATTAGCCGCCCGCTATGGGCTGACAAATATTAGCTTTCACACCGCGCCCCTGTTTAACTACGGTATTCAACACGCCTTGCTCACCAACCCCACTAATTTAGCAGTGGTGAGTCCGGCTTCAGGGTTTGAGGGCTATGCTTGCGCCGCCGGACGCATTGTGGAATTTAACGTGGGGGTGGGGCAGGGAGTGGGTATTGCCAGCGCGATCGCCCTCCACCAAAATCGGCCCTTGGCCAGCATCCGGAATCTCGAAGTGCGGCAGGTGTTGGCGGCAACGGGTAAACTGCCCAAAATTTATGGACGGGCGGAATACATCGAAGCGGCCCGACTGGCAGAATTTGAAACCACGCTGGGCAATATCGCGATCGCCTGATCCACCGCCCAGCCCGCGATCTCACCTCCCGCAGCCGCCTACCAGACAATTTCTTTTTTCCGGCATCGTTTGCCCTGCATAATCTGCCCCCGCCCAACGTAAGGATGACTACCCCCAGTTGGAGACAGGACACATGATGACAGTTTCCCCTGTGACCGCTACACCCGCGATCGCCAACAAGCTTGAGCCAGCTTTATTACATGGAATCATCGAATTGTTGGCCGATGGCATTTTAATTCTTTCCACCGATGGCAAATGGATCTATGGCAACTACAACGCCTGTCGCCTTTGTCAACAACTAGAACCCCAGCAACCTGTACCAGAAACAGTGCCCCCCGTGGTCTGGCAAGTGTGCCAGTTGTTTCTGAACCAGGCGGCCATGCATTCTTCCCATCCGGCGGTGCTTGAATCCGAAATCCTGCGCGATCGCGCAACGTGCTATCGCGTCCGAGTGCGTTGGTTTTGTCTCGAAGACACCCAACGACCACAATTATTAGTGACCTTGGAAGATTGTTCGCAAGCGGCAATGAATCGGGCGATCGCCGAAGTCCAACGCTACCGCCTCACAACGCGCCAAGCCGAAGTCTGGCAACTCCACCGCAAGGGATACAGCTACCGAGAAATCGCCGACCTGCTATACATCACCATCAACACCGTCAAACGCCACATGAAAGATATTTACGCCAAACAAAAGCTCATCACCGATTGACCGATCTCAGTGTCTTCTCAGCCTCAGCAAAATCAAGCCATGCTTGGCTTTTAGAAAAATGGGCATTTCGTTTATGGGGGTGGCTCTCAATCGGGGCGATCGCCCACTAACCACCCTGTTGTTCTGCCCCATCGACTGAGAATCAGGTTCAACAAAGCAATATGCCAACCCTGGTATTTTGCTCTAACAATTTTCCTAAACGAACAAAAAATCACCCGAATCAGGGATTAGCATTAGTCGGATGGACTGCTAGGGACAGGCTAGGCCACAGCTTTTTGTTTTTGAATAAATTAAAATCGCAAAAAGATTGCGGTTTAACTTGGCGGAATGGGCATTATAAAGCAAAACTAAGAAGATGTTCTGAGATTACGTCCATGCGCCAGAACTGCCTGTTATGCATCTATGTCTGCTGAAATTTTGGGTTCCTACAATTTGGGCCTGGTATTGCTGTCCTTAGCGATCGCGATCCTCGCATCCTACTGTGCTTTTGAGCTAGCGGGACGGGTGCAAACGGCTGGTGGCTGGTGGCGGTGGCTCTGGTTACTGAGTGGCGCGATCGCAATGGGCAGCGGCATTTGGGCCATGCATTTCGTCGCGTTGTTGGCGCTCCATTTTGCCATGCCTGTGCAGTATGAGTTGGCCACCACCGCGTTTTCCCTCATCTACGCGATCGCCGCCTCTGGGATTGCCCTCTGGCTCATGAGCCGCTCCCAGTTAGGGAAATGGCTGTGGGCCAGCGGTAGCCTGTGTATGGGGTTAGCGATCGCCGGGATGCATTACACCGGCATGGCGGCGATGGAAGTTCCTGCCCAAATTGTCTATGACTGGCCTCTGGTGCTGGCCTCGGTGGCGATCGCGATCGTGGCCGCTGGCACCGCCCTGCACTTGGCCAACCGCTTGTGGCATCTGCCCAACGCCCAACGCCATCCCCAAAAAATTGGCAGCACCGTGATCATGGGGTTTGCCATCAACGGAATGCACTACACCGGCATGGCTGCCACCCATTTCATCCCCCAAGCCAACTTTGCTGTTGCCAGTTTCGCCCGTCCCACCGCCCCCGCCCCCGCCTTGGCTATTTTTATCGGCATTATCGCGCTTACGTTCCTGAGTGGCCTCTTGCTGCTGATCATCATCGACCAACGGGCCAAAACCCGGAGCATGACGACCGCCGCTCTCCGCCAAAGCGAACAACGCTTTCGGATGTTAGTGCAAGATATGCATGTGGGCATTATTTTGCTTGACCGGCAAAAACATGGGTTGATCTGCAACCAGGCGGCGCTCACCTTGTTCAATACCACCGACGAGGCCGAAGTCTTTCAGCAGTTTACCGACCCCAATTCCCCGTTTGTGCACGAAGATGGTACCCCGATCGCCCCTGCCGACCACCCCTTAACCCAGGCGATCGCCCAGCAGCGATCAATGACCAACATCGTGATGGGGCTGGAGCGATCGCGATATCCCGACTGTCGTTGGCTCTTGGTCAGCGTCAACCCGCAATTTCTCGACCCCGACCCCACCCACCAACACATTGTCATCACCCTCAGCGACATTACCGACCAAAAACAAGCCGAAGCCGCCCTCCAGCAAAGCAAAACCCACTATCAAAACCTGGCCGACAATGCCCCTGGCATGATCTATCAGTTTCGGGCCAGCAGCACCAACGCCATGCACTTCACCTATGTCAGCCCCGCCTGCCGCGAAATTTTTGGCATTGAGCCAGATACCGCCTTGGCCAATTCTTTGCCGCTGCTAGCCGTCACCCATCCCGACGACTTGGAAGGCGTGCGGCAATCCATCTATCAAGCCCTCCGCAAACGCGAAGCCTGGAACTATACCTGGCGCATTGTGGTAAACGACCGGGTGAAATGGTTAAACTCTATTGCCCGCCCCGTCACCCAACCCGACGACAGCACCCTCTGGGATGGCCTGGTGACGGATATTACAGAGCGCAAATACTCAGAAGAACGGCTCCGACGCAGCGCCGAACGAGAACGCAGCATTGCCCGTGTGATTCAGCAAATGCGCCAAACCCTAAAGCTGGAACGCATTTTTTATTCCACAACAGAAGAATTACGGGATGTTTTGCAGTGCGATCGCGTCATCATCTATCGCCTATCCAACCAACCGGAAGAACAGTTAGCCGCCGAATCCGTAGCTGAAGGCTGGATGGTGTTGACCGACCAACCCCTCGACAAAACCCAAAACTTTGACCCCCACTGGCTGCAAATTCGCGAGAGCCTGGATACCTTTGGCGTGAGCTATTGCAACGTCCCCGATATTTACACCGCTGGCTTAGCCGATGCCGATTTACAACATTTAGAGTTTCTCCAAGCCAAAGCCTACCTTAGCGTGCCCATCTTTTGTGGCCACCAACTATGGGGCTTCCTGGTCGCCTATCAAAATTCCAGTGCCCGCGACTGGGATAGTGCCGAAACCAAAATTATGTTGCAAATTGGCAACCAACTGGGCGTGGCTGTGCAACAGGCCGAACTGATGGAACGCACCCTCAAACAAGCCGCCGAATTGCAAGAGGCAAAGGAAGCGGCAGATGCGGCCAACCGGGCCAAGAGTGAATTTTTGGCCAATATGAGCCATGAACTGCGAACGCCCCTCAATGCAATCTTGGGGTTTGCCCAACTGATGCAGCGCGATCGCTCCCTCACCGAAGAATGCCAGGAATACATCGAAATCATCAACCGCAGCGGCGAACACCTCCTCTCCCTGATCAACAACATCCTCGAAATGTCCAAGATCGAAGCAGGGCGCGTCACCCTGAATGAGGAAGTGTTTGATCTCCATCGCCTGCTCGATAACCTCTACGCCCTCCTCCACCTCCGGGCCACCTCCAAAGGCTTGCGCTTCCGCGTTGAGCGTAGCCCGGATCTGCCGCGCTATGTCAAAGCCGATGAAGGCAAACTCAACCAGGTGTTAATCAATTTATTGGGCAACGCCATCAAGTTTACCCAACAGGGACAGGTTGCCTTGCGGGCCAGCCTCACCTGTAGTACCCGCGCGGGCGATCGCCACCTCGACCAAGCCACCCCCGCCCCCCACTGCCAAGCCCTCACCTTTGAAGTAGAAGACACTGGCCCCGGCATTGCCACCAGCGAAATTCAGCGCATTTTTGAAGTCTTTGGGCAAACCGATCTAGGCGCTAAAACCACCGAAGGCACGGGGTTAGGACTAGCCCTCAGCCAACGCTTCGTACAACTTATGGGTAGCACCATTGAAGTGAGCAGCGAAATCGGGCGCGGCAGTCTCTTTGCCTTCACCATTCCCGCAATGATTGTCGAGCCACCCCCAACCCGCGCACTGGCTCCAGCAACTGTTATTGTTGAAATCAACGATCAACAACCCCAACACCGCCTTCTCATCGTGGATGATGACCCCACCAACCGCAAGCTGCTAGTCCGGTTACTTCAAGGCTTTTCCTTTGAACTGAAAGAAGCCAGAAATGGATTAGAGGCGATCGCCATTTGGGAAGATTGGCAACCCCATCTCATTTGGATGGATATGCAAATGCCAGAAATGCGTGGCGACGAAGCGACCCAACAGATCAAAGCTCGTCTAACCAATACCGCTACAATTATTGTCGCCCTCACCGCCAGCGCCTTTGAAGAACAACGGCAAAAAATTCTGGCCGCCGGGTGCGATGATTTTGTCCGCAAACCCTTTAAGAAAGAAGAGATTTTTGAAAAACTAGAAAAACATCTTGGTGTCAAATATCGCTACGAAACTCAACTGCCCAAAGCTCCCAGTCAAATCCTAGCTGGCTCCCACCTTGTCACCAACACCATCATGCTAGAACAGCTTAAAGTCATGCCACCCAGTTGGATTGAACAAGTCAGAGTTGCCGCCGCCCAAGGAAGTGACACCACCTTGCTCAAACTTTTTCAGCAAATACCCGCCCACCACCACACCTTAGCAGAAACCCTCAATCAACTGGTCAGTGAATTTCGGTTTGACCAAATCATGACTTTAACCCAAGTCCCTTTTCCATATTCATAATCATCTGTTGCTTCCCTTCAAATTGATGCTAGACCCTTATTCTGATCCGAATCAATTCAATGCAAATCAAGTTGATATCCTGGTGGTTGATGATACACCGGAAAACCTCCGTTTATTAGCAACAATGTTAGAGCGACAGGGCTATTCTGTTCGCAAAGCGATTAATGGCCAAATGGCTCTTACCGCTGTCAAAGCCTTACATCCTGATTTAATTTTGCTGGATATTATGATGCCAGAAATGGATGGCTATGAGGTGTGTCAAACACTGAAGCAACAAGCAGAAACCCAAGAAATTCCCGTCATCTTTTTAAGTGCATTGGATGATGCCTTTGACAAAGTTCGGGCATTTAAGGCTGGCGGTTCAGACTATATCACTAAGCCTTTTCATATTGAAGAAGTGATGGCACGAGTGCGGCATCATTTGGCCTTGAGACTCGCGAATTTAAAAGTAAATGAATTAAATGCCCAACTAGAGGCACGAGTTCAAGAACGGACGCGCCAGTTAGAAGCCGCCAATGTGAAGCTATTGCATTTAGCGTTACGAGATTCGCTGACTGAATTACCCAATCGCATTGCTTTTTTACAACTGATTGAAGAGCAGATTAAACTCTCGCACACTACAGAGAAATATGAGTTTGCCGTCTTAGTTTTAGATTGCGATCGCTTCAAGATTATCAATGATTCCCTCGGCCATGATGCAGGGGATGTCTTGTTGTTAGCGATCGCCCAACGCCTCAAAAATCTTCTAGGCCCTGCCGATAGTTTGGCCCGCCTGGGCGGCGATGAATTTGCCGTTTTGCTCACTCAGCGTTCTACTCTGGAAGCGGTGAAAGAATTTGCCAACCAAATTCTCCGCATTTTTGTCGCGCCTTTTCCCTTGAACCAACAAACAGTGTTTATTAACGCTAGTTTGGGCGTGGTAATGGGCAGCGCTGAATATCAGAAATCAGAACATTTATTACGGGATGCCGATGCCGCAATGTATCAGGCCAAAGCAATGGGTAAGGCGCGATATTGTGTGTTTGAGCGGATCATGCATGATTCAGCTTTTAACCAACTCCAACTTGAAATTGATCTGCGTAAAGCAATTCAGGCCGATGAATTAGCCGTTTATTATCAGCCTATTGTCTCCCTACAAACGGGCAAGATTACAGGGCTGGAAGCCTTAGTCCGCTGGCAACATCCTGTGCAAGGATTTATTTCTCCAGCTTATTTTATTCCGATCGCCGAAGAGACCCAATTAATTAACCAAATTGGGCGATTAGTGTTGTATAAAGCCTGTCATCAAGTCCGGGAATGGCAGTGTCAGGGGATTGTGGATCAAACCTTTAATATCAGCGTTAATTTATCTGCCCGTCAATTTGCTCAACCCGATTTGATCGAACAAATTACCCAAATTTTGGATTCAACAAATCTAGCTCCTTGTTGTTTGAAATTAGAAGTTACTGAAAGTGCCATTATGGATAATTTGCAAGCAGCGGCAGAGGTGTTGCATTGTTTGCGATCGCGCCGAATTCAGCTCAGTATGGATGATTTTGGTACGGGGTATTCTTCCCTGAATTATCTTCGCCTCTTTCCAATGGATAACCTCAAAATTGATCGCTCTTTTATCCAAGGTTTAGACGAAACAACCCAGGATTTAGGCTTGGTTCCTATTATTGTAGCGATCGCCCAGAAAATGAATATGCGGGTCATCGCTGAAGGTATTGAAACTGCTGCTCAACTTCAACATTTACGCCAACTTCAATGTGATTATGGGCAAGGTTTCTTTTTCTCGAAGCCATTACCAGCCGAACAGATTTTTTCGCTATTAGTCGCCAATAAACAATGGTGAATCCAGCAAAATACGGCAATACATTACCCAGATTGATTCTGTTAACTGATGCTGTTGAAGCGGCGGTAATCACTCAGTTGAGTTCAGTGCTTGATCTAGCCATTAAACTTAATGCCCTGGCAGCTTACTGTCCGACGCGGATTGGCTTTCCCCTGGGTAGAATGGGGGAGATTGGACTCGAACCCTGGTGCGTTACGCATGGTGGATTTACGACAGCGGCCTTTGGTGTTGGGTAGTGTTACCCTAGCCCTCAGCTTTGGCTTGCTCGAAATTTTGAATGAAACGGTGGGGGAATGGGGCGTGTATGGCGTGTTTGCGATCGCCGTTAGCTCTGGTGTGTGGTGGTTACAGCGATCGCCAGCCCCCAAGGAAACCGAGCCAGTTTTGCCGCGCTATGTCGAGGCCACAGCGGTCAAGCAAGCCCTGGCCGCCGCCGAACGGGTAATCGCGCGATTGCAGACAGAAACGGAGGATGAGCAACCGGCGATCGCCGCGATCAAACCGCAAGTCTCGCTGTTGCAAGCCCAGGCCGCGCAAGTTGGCACAGAACTACATCGCGAAACGGTGCGGATTGTGGTGATGGGGGCAAAGGGCTGTGGGAAAACCAGTTTGATTGACCAGTTGCAGGCCCAGTGGTTAGCGGCGGCCCCGGCTCCGGTAGTGCTGTACGAAGCTCCTAGTTTTACGGCGGGTCTGGAGGGGGATTTGGCGGTGGATGCGATCGCGGTGAAACAGGCGGCGACGGCTGATCTCGTTCTGTTTATGGTGACGGGCGACCTCACCGCTTCGGAGTTGCACACCCTCCAACAAGTCGCCACCCGCAAACGAACATTGTTGGTGTTAAACAAGCAAGATCAGTACTTGCCCGACGAACGCCGACTTTTGGTGCAACGAATGCAAAATTGGTGTCAGGGGCTGGTGCAACCGGAGGAAGTGTTGGCGATCGCCACCGCGCCCCGCCCCCTGAAAGTCCGCCAACATCAAGACACCGGCACCGTGCAGGAGTGGCTGGAAGAGCAAGTTCCCGATCTGGCCCGTCTCCCCCAAACCTTAGATGCTCTGTTGCAGGCTGAACAGCAGTATCTTGTGATGGCCAGTGCCCTCGACCAAGCCCAGACCCTGAGAACTCAGGCCATTGCAGCGTTGAATGCCGTTCGCCGAACCCGTGCCTTGCCCACCATCGAAAAATTCCAGTGGATGACAGCGGCAACGGCCTTTGCCAGTCCCGTGCCCACGGTGGATATCTTGGCAACAGCGGCCATCAACGTGCAAATGATTCTGGATTTGGGCGTAATCTATCAACAAAAGTTTTCCGTGGAACAGGCGCAAAAGGTAGTCACGGCCCTGGGTAGCTTTATCCTTAAGTTGGGCCTAGTAGAGCTTTCGACCCGCGCGATCGCCAGTTTGCTCAAGACCAATGCCATCACCTATATTGCGGGCGGTGGCATTCAGGCGGTGAGTGCGGCCTACCTGACCCGGATGGCGGGCCTCACCCTGGTGGAATATTTCGATACCCAAGAGCCAAACCTGACCCTGGCCGAAGCAAAACCCCTGGCGATCGAGCGATTGGGCGCTATTTTGGAACAAGTTTTCCACAAAAACCAACAGTTGAACATTTTCCAAACCTTGACCACCCAAGTTATGGAGCGGCTCACCCCCAAAGCGGCTAAACCCACCGCCCCCATTACCCCGCCCCCATTGGAAGCCCTGCCCAAGCCCCAAGCCCCCCTGCTCCAAACGCCCCTCGTGTTGCCCGAAAAAACACCGGAAACCATTCCCCTATCGGAAAGCTAGCCCCGCGATCGCGCCCTAGCTCAGCTCTGTGGCTCAAAGCCTAGTGATTGATGGGGATGGGTTCGGCGGCGTAGGTGTGCCAAGCGTGGTGGAACCATTCAGACACATAGGGCCGGATCACAAACTTGGGTGGTGTACCCGGTGCCACATCAATGCGAACAAAGGAATAAGGCCGTCGTTTTTGGGAGCCTTGCCCCGATCGCCCGATATAGCAACAGGTTTGAGCCACCACTCGCGGCGCACCAGCCCGCAATTCCACCAAATCCGGGCCTTCTTTTCGCTGGCGGCGCAAACTATAGCCACTGCCCCCACACACAACCCAGTTGGTATTGGCATCGCCGTGGCCGGTGTCTGTCGTGCGGAGATACTCAAAACAATGGGCATGGCCGTTGATGATTAGATCCACAATAGGGCGATCGCCCGCCTGAGCACCCACCGTTTCGGCCACCGCATCCAACACTACCCGCAGTCGCTCCCGGATCGCCAGAGTTTGCGCCTGGTTCCATTTCGTGGCTTCGGTGACATAGGGAGGATGGTGAAAAAACAACACCCGCCCCCGCACCGCTTCGGTTTGCCAAGATTCAATCAGGCGTTGCTGGAGCCAGGTCAACTGTTCCCGATCAACGGTTGTGGGGCCGCTGGCCGTCAGTTGTTTGTGAATATCGCGGCTGACTTCGGCAAGCTGTTCCAATTTGGCATGAATATCATCAAGTTGTTCGGCCTGGTCAGGTTTTTGTGGATTTAGCAAGGCCGCTCGCCCCAACAATTCCCGCTGTTCCCGTTCAATGTCAGCCTGTTGTTGCTCCAGTTTGAGCCGCACATCGCTGCCCCCCTCAGTTTTGGGAATGGGGTCGATCGCATTCAGCGTATTCGAGTCAATCGCAAAAAAATCGATGCCCCCCGCACGAAAACTGTAATACCGATTGGGCAAGCGGGTAAACACGCCCGGTCGATAGTTGAGGCAGCGGTGGGTTTGATCCGTGGCGGTGTAGTGCTGGTCAAGGTGGCGATCGAGGACGGCCGGAGAGCGAATATTTTTTAAGTAGTCCAAAAAAGCAGCGGCATAAGCATTGCCCTGGTCAGAGCCATGTAAGCCCACATCGATATCGACCTGTCGCCGCAACAGATACCGCAGGGGTAAGCTGGCTTGGGCAAGGAGACCTAAAACCACCGGGAGATCGTAGTAATCATGATTTCCCGGTACCGGAAAAAAGGGCTGGTTAAACACCATCTGGTCGTAGGCGATCGCGGAGTAGTTTTCGCCGCCCACCAAAAACTCACGATAAGGAGCAATAAAATTTTTGGGATAAAATTCTTTGGAACCGACCAGATAGACCACATCCCCCGTATGCAACACAAAGCGACAATCCGCCCGGTGCTCTAGCATTTGTTCCGCAATTTGGCGTTGGGGACTGTGCCCCCGATGGTAGCCAGAGCCGCTATCTCCCAGGACAAGAAAGGAAAATTCCGGTGAGTCTGCGGCTTGATCGGCTAACACGAGGCGAGTTTGATCAATACCACGCTGCACAATGCTTTTATCCTGCCAGCGCACCCGCTGTTGCATTCTCTGGATTTTGGTGGCGATCGCGGGATCGGTCACAAATTGCATAGCGCCTCAGGCCAATGATGTCAGCACCCTATACAATACTGCACTATCGCCAACCCATCACAGGACAAACCCATCATCGCCACAGGTCGGGCAAACAATGTAGTGGCCACGCCAGGGAATGGGGCCATCGCCACAGGTGGGGCAATAAAAGGTGAGGCTGGCGGTGGCAAAAGGAGCCGAGGCCGAGGCTGATTTTTGGCGTTTGCGTTTGCGTTTGGCGATCGCCGGGTCAGGGGCAGGGGGGGTGAGGTATTGCTCCCGATAGTGGGTGGCGGCCATTTGCGCGGCTTCGGCCTGAGTCCAACGGCGTTGGGGCTTCAGGGTGGGCACCGGGCGCAGGGCTGTCATCACGCTGCTGTTGCCCGTCAGCGAGGCGATAATGCTGGCGATCGCCTTACAACAACTTTGGGGTGTTTTAACGGCTTGGACTTCGCTAAACCGCACCACCACCCACCCCGCCGCCAAAAAGTGCTGATTGCGCCGCTCATCCTTGGCTGCACCGAGGTAATGCAAGGGTTGGCGCGTGTCGTAGGTATAGGGTTCGTCAATTTCAATATCAATGTGCAGATTCAAGACCGGATCAATGTAGGCAAAATCCGGCACATAGGGCTGGGCGCGATCGGGACAGGGCACCGTTACCCCCGTTTGGATTTGGCCTGGAAAATATTGCCACAAATCCCGCTCGAATTGGGTTTCGGAGTAGCCTTTGGGGGGTTTGTAGTGTCGTCCGGTGGGGGGCTGGGTTTGGGCCAAAAGCGGGCGCGGATCTGCCCCTGCCGCGATCGCCCGGAGCAGGGGCGGCGGCACTAAAATCGTCGGCAATTTGTCCATGCTTGGCCCATTACCCATGCTTGGCCCGTCACCCATGCTTGCCCCATTAACAGCAATTGGCTCCTCCTGGCTTGAGTATAACGAAGGCTAGACCCCGTTTTCGGCCCTACGGTAGCTGCCGTTGCCGCTTCCGCCAGACCTGCCACCCACCCAGCAAGCCCACCGCGATCGCACTCCCCGCAATTTCCGAAGGTTCCGGCACCGCTACAGGATTACAGGAATCTGGATCGCGATCGCAGGGATCATTCCCCGGCCCCGATCCTGGCCCCGATGGCGGACGCAAGGCATAGGTAATCGCCCCAACCAAATTGGCCTTGGTCGTTGTGTTCGGATAGTCTACAAAGCCTTGATAAAACTCTCGCCCTAAAATCGCAAAACTCTGGTTTGTTGCTGACGGCCCCACGATAAACCCAAGCCCGACCAAAACATTTTGCTGGGTAAAGTAAACCGCAGGAAATGCCCCCCCGTCGCGATCATCCGCCCCGGTGTAAGCATTGTTGGGCCGACCCGGAAAATTGAAGGCAAGCGTCAGGGCGTGGGTATTCGCAAACGCACACAGTAACGTGCTGTTGGTTGAGCAGGGGCGCAAGGGGTTGGTCGCTGGGTCAAGCTCAAAACTAAAATTTCCCGTGTATTTTCCAACCGTATTTCCCGTGGTGATATCAACGGTAAAGTCGTAGGTCACTGTGGCCGCTTCGGCAGGCGCACCGGAGGCAACGCAACCCAGTGCAGCGATGCCTGCAACGGTCAGAGCGATGGGGTTGAGTGCAGGTCTTGCCATGAATTCCTCGTTATAGAAGCGTCTAATAAAAATCAATGCTTGTCATAGAAAATCGAACTAAAGCAGAAGCGATGGCTGCTCGCGCCTCAGTCGCGCTGGTTAGAGTCCGCAGTGGCCAATCAGGGTAGACCTAACCATACGTTCGACGAACTGGCGTTATGCGATCGTGCCTGAGTAAATTCTCGGATAGCACGACGTAGACCCAAAAGCACCCTAAGCGGTAAAAGTAGAGCTGATGAATGACCGATCAGACGTGGGGGTAAGGTGAAAAGTTCCTGGAATAATTCGTGCGTCTATGTTTGGCATCACTCTTGGCGATCGCGAATCCGCACGGTTCATTCCTGAATTGACTTCGAGCGTAGCGAATCTCATTCCCGAACGACCAGTAGATTCACGGAGACTTCATCAATCGCGTCCAATCATGAAGCCCAAATTATAAAAACTTTATAAAAACCTGATAAAAATTTTTGTTGAGGAGATCGCTCCTAGCGAGGTGTATCTCCTCAACGGCAGGGGGCTAGCAACACGGCACCGAGCCTCCGGGCGGGATGCTATCGCCAGATTTCGGCTCTGCAACCGCGATCGCCCTTCCCAACTTCGGCCTAGATGTAATACAATACTACTCTGTAGTTTTTACTGGAGTCACCGTCTAGCGAGTTTGGCGCTGGCGCTGGGTTGCTAGGCGGGGTTTGAGTCAGGGTCAGGGGGGGCGCAGCGTGTAACCACCCGGTCAGAACGGCCACATGAACCTTTGAGTGCGGTTTGTTGATTCAGTGTTAGGAAGGGGATCATGGCCAAATTTCAGGATGTTATTCGTTATTACCGACACTATTGGCTCATCTCGCTTTTGAGTTGCGGGGCCATGAGTGTGTTTGAAATTATTGATTTGTTTGTGCCCTATGCGATTGGGCAAATTCTCAATGTCTTGTCCAATCAACCGTTGGATGGGGCGATGCAGGCGATCGCCGATGCGATCGCGACTGGTCTGGGGCAAACCCCTAGTCCCAATTTTTATCTGCTCGTTTTGCTCAGTCTAATTTTTCTGGTTTCCGTTGGTCGGGCACCCCTGCAACCTTGGCTGGGGCCGTGGTTTTATTGGGATACGGCCCTCCGCGCCCGTCGTGACCATGCACGGCGATCGCTGGAGCAAATTTTGACCTTGCCCCTGGAGTTCTACGACGAAAACAACCCCGGACGGATTGCCGCGCGGGTCGCCAAAGGCTTGGCCAACCACATGTGGACTTATCCAGAAGTGATGGGGCAAATGATTCCCAAAGCACTTCGGGTCGTGGGCATTTTCGTTGTGATTGGCCTAATCGAATGGCGCATTGCCCTGTTGCTCCTGGCTTCCTTTGTTGGCATTGTGGCCTACAGTTTGTGGGGATTGGCAACCCTCGCCGATCGCGAATCCAAGCTCGACAAATACATGGAGAATACCGAAAGCCGCACCTCCGAAATCATCACCAACATCAAAACCGTCAAAGCCTTTGCCACAGAAGCCGCCGAACTCACCCGCCAAAAAGAACGGCTAGAACGGGAATTTAAGGTCATCGACTATCGTATCCATCGCGGCTACGTCGTTCTGGGTACCTGGGAGCGAACCAGCGTGCAACTTTGCGTGTTTTTGGTCTTGGCCTTGACCTTGTGGGCGGTGGTGCAACGGCAGATTTCCATTGGGCATTTCATCACCATTTTGACCGTATCCAGCATGGCCTATGCTGAAATCGACCCGATTACCCAACTGGCCGAAACCTTTGCTCGTCGCTATGCCTCCATGCTGCGGTTCCATGAGTTTATGCAATTGCCAGCGGGGCAAGATGCAGGCAATTTAGTGGTGCAGCCCGGTGCCAGCCCTCAGTATCAGTTCACTGGTAAGTTGGAGTTTGCCCACGTGCGGTTTAGCTACAATCCAGGTCAGCCAGTTTTGAACGATATTAATCTCTTGATTCAGCCCTATCAGACCGTGGCGTTGGTGGGGCGATCGGGATCGGGCAAATCAACGCTGGTGAAGTTGCTGTTCCGCTATTTTGAACCGGAGCAGGGCGCAATTTTGCTGGATGGGCAAGATATTCGGCGGCTGGATATCACGGCCTACCGCAAACGCTTGGCGATCGTGCATCAAGAGGTGGATATTTTCAACGGCACTCTGTTGGAGAATCTGACCTATGGCAACCCCACGGCGGCGTTTGAGACGGTGGTGGAGGCGTGTAAAATCGCTCAGGCGGACGAGTTCATTCGCCAGATGCCCAATGGTTATGCCACCACGGTGGGAGAGCGGGGCGTGCGCCTTTCGGGGGGGCAGCGACAGCGCATTGGGATTGCCCGGGCGTTGATTATGAATCCAGATGTGTTGGTGTTTGATGAAGCCACTTCGAGTTTGGATTACGAATCGGAACGGGCGATTCAGTTGGCGATGCGGGCAATTTTGGGCACTCGGACATTGATCATCATTGCTCACCGTTTGAGTACGGTGCGGGAGGCGGATCAAATTGTGGTGCTGGAAAAAGGGCACATTGTGGAGGTGGGTAGTCATGATGAACTGCTGCACCACGGGGGCATTTACCATCGGTTGCACTCGTTGCAGGAAACGGGGGAGTTGCTGGTTTAAGGCGGTGAGGGTGGGGCGCGATCGCCCTTTTTGCCCCTTTCTTCCGACCAACAGCCAACAGGCTACAGCGGCAACTCCAAAATAAACCGCGTTAAGTTTTCGGCGCTTTCCACCCGCAAGGAGCCATCCAAGTGCGCCACCAGGCGTTGGGCGAGGGCCAGCCCCATCCCCGTCCCGCCTTCTTTCCAGGGATCGTCACTGGGAATGCGATAAAACGGATTGAAGATGTTGGCTTGCTCGGCGGGGGGAATTTCGACTCCGGAGTTTTGCACGGTAAGTTGGATGGTGTGGGGGGTTGCGGTGGCAGAAATGGCGATCGCGGCCCCAGTCGGACTGTGTTTGCAGGCATTCGTCACCAGCTCTTTGATCAACCGATTCAATCGATAGACCTCTGTATTCAGGCTAGGTAAATCGGGGGGCACATCGATTTCCAGGGTTTGCTCTCGTTGCTGAATTTGAAATTGAAAAGCTTCTAAGACATAGGCAAGCCACACCGCCAAACTGATCTCGGTTAGGTTGCGGGGGCTGCTATCCGCCTGGAGATGTTGCAGATCGAGTAATACCAATTCTCTAAATTCCAGCTACACATAGAGCATCGACTATCCAATCCC
>ERZ1066122.1020-NODE-1020-length-25016-cov-16.389768_pt1 | contig 25016 bp, 25 predicted proteins | sample MGYA00382769_ERZ1066122 | MGnify/ENA primary metagenome ERZ1066122 (study PRJEB33369, sample SAMEA5778352) | biofilm metagenome | biome: Industrial cooling water; feature: Water cooling tower basin; material: Biofilm | place: United Arab Emirates | collected... | reverse complement strand
GGCCGGGGCGGCGGCGCGGCGCGGCGCGGGGGCGGCGGGCTCGGCGTCGCCGTCGCGCTCGTAGGAGGCGCGGAACTTGGCCAGCAGCGGCAGGCCTACGGCCTGCGACAGCTCGTCCATCTCGCGGGTGCCGTAGGCCAGGGCCACGGGCAGCACGCCGGCCGCCCGCAGGGCGTCGATCACGGCCCGGGCCTGGTCGGCGTCGGGGCAGCGGCTGAGGCCGCCGAAGTCGAGCACCACGGCGGCGCGGGCGAACAGCTTGGGTGCGCGCTGCACGCGCTCGGCCATCTCGGCGCCGAGGCGGGCCGGGTCGAGCGTGCGCACGCGCAGGTTGGCGATGCCGACCTGGCCGAACTTGAGTTCGCCGGCCTGTTCATAGTCCATCGGGTTGGCGGCCATGCTCAGGTCCCCGTCGCCAGGGTGCCGTGGCGGCCCGGCAGGGCGCGCGCGGCCAGCCAGGGCTGGTCGGGCAGGCGATGGCCGTAGGTTTGCTCGACGAACGGGTAGCTGCACATCTCCTTGACCAGCATCGAGACGCGGATGTCGGTGCCGGGCATGACCTGCTGCCCGACCTCGCGGAAGCCGAAGCTGCCGTGGAAGAGCAGGGCCGGGTCGTTGCCCGACTGCAGGAACACCTCGCAGCACAGCTGCGGCCAGCGCAGCTCGGCGAAGCTCTGCACGTCGGCGTAGAACATGCGGCCGCGGCCGCCGCCGCGGCGCGGCCGGGCGATGACGATGCGGTCCACGTACAGGAAGCGCGGCTGCCGGTCCTTGAACCAGCGGAAGTTCGGGCTGTCGTGCGGGGCGTCCTGGGAGAGCGCCACCAGGAAGCCCGTGATCAGGCCGTCCTGCTCGGCGACCCGGAAGTATTCGGCATGCTCCCAGAAGAAACGCACCTTGGCGGCGTCCATCGGCAGGATGGACGGCCCGGCCGCGTTGTTCAGGGCAAGTACGGAATCCAGCTCGTGCTCGCGCACGTCGCGGATGGTGATCGGCATTGTCTTTCGGACTCCGATGGCGTGAGGGCCGCGGCGGGGGAGGCCGGCGGGCGATCGGGACGGGATTATCGCACGGGCGCCGCCCGCGGGGGCGGGGGTGCGAATTCCTCGCGGGGCATGACTTCCGGGGTGGAACGCCGGGTCCGCGGCCAGCCTATGATGCGGGCATGCTCAACCGCCTTTCCCACACCCAGCTGCTGCGCTACGCCGGCCTGTTCACCTGGGCGGTGGTGGGCATCCCGCTGATCGTGTTCACCTGGCATTTCCCGGCCAACGAGGCGGCGGAGGCCGGGCAGGCGGCGCAGGGCTTCGCGACCCCGGGCATGGTGGCCAGCCTGGCCTACCTCGCCTTCGGCGCCATCTACTGGCAGGTCACCCGCGCCCTGGGCGCGCGCCGCCCGCGGCTGGTGGACGCGCTGCTGCTGGCGGCCCTGACCCTGTCGGCCATCGTGGTCAGCCACCAGACCGGCACCGGCATGGGCGCGGTGCTGATGCTGATCATCGCCGGCGTCATCCCCTGGCTGGTGCCGCTGCCGGTGGGCGTGCTCTGGCTGGTTTTGCAGCACGGCGCGCTGGTGCCGGTGTTCAGCCGCATGGAGGGCTACACGCCGGGCTTCGCGGTGCTGCAGGCCATGCTGTACGTCGGCTATTCGAGCTTCGCGATGGTGATCGGCCTGGTCGCCAAGCAGCAGGCCGAGGCCCGCGAGGACCAGCGGCGGCTCAATTCCGAACTGCGCGCCACCCGCGCCCTGCTGGCCGAGAGCTCGCGCATGAGCGAGCGCGTGCGCATCTCGCGCGAGCTGCACGACCTGCTGGGCCACCACCTCACCGCGCTGAGCCTGAACCTGGAGGTGGCCGGCCACCTCACCGAAGGCCGCGCCCAGGAGCACGTGCGCCAGAGCCACACCCTGGCCAAGCTGCTGCTCACCGACGTGCGCGAGGCGGTCAGCGAGATGCGCGACGAGGGCGCGATCGACCTCAGCGGCGCCATCCGTACCCTCGTCGAGGGCGTGCCGGCGCTCGACATCCGGCTGGACATGCCCGAGCCGCTGACCATCGAGGACCCGGAGCGGGCCCACGTGCTGCTGCGCTGCACGCAGGAGATCATCACCAACGCCGTGCGCCACGCCGGCGCGTCCACCCTCTGGCTCACGATCGCCCGCGACGCCGGCGAGGCCCGCATCCAGGCCCGCGACGACGGCCGCGGAATCGAGGGCGACGCCGTGCCGGGCAACGGCCTGCGCGGCATGCGCGAGCGCCTGGCCGCCCACGGCGGCAAGGTCGATATCATCACCGGGCGCGGGCAGGGTTTCGCGCTCGACATCCGATTGCCCCTGGAGAACGCCGCATGATCCGTGTCTGCCTGGTCGACGACCAGACCCTGGTGCGCCAGGGCGTGAAGTCCCTGCTGGAACTGGCCGATGGCATCGAAGTGGTCGCCGAGGCCGGCGATGGCCGCCAGGCGGTCGAGATGATCCCGCAGGTCAAGCCCGACGTGGTGCTGATGGACATGCGCATGCCGGTGATGTCGGGCCTGGAGGCCCTGCAGGCGCTGACCGCCAAGGGCCAGCTGCCGCCCACCATCATCCTGACCACCTTCGACGACGACCAGCTGGTGCTGGCCGGCATCCGCGCAGGAGCCCGCGGCTACCTGCTCAAGGACGTGTCGCTGGACCAGCTGGTGAGCGCCATCCAGACCGTGGCCGAGGGCGGCTCGCTGGTGCAGCCGGCCGTCACCCAGCGCCTGCTGTCGGGCTTGGAGGGCCTGCAGAACGAGTTCGTCAGCCTCGACCAGCCCGACCCGCTGACCGACCGCGAGACCGAGATCCTTCGCCTGATGGCCGGCGGCTTCTCCAACAAGGAGATCGCGAACTCGCTCGGCGTGGCTGAAGGCACCGTGAAGAACCACGTCTCCAACATCCTGTCCAAGCTGGGCGTGCGCGACCGCACCCGGGCCGTGCTCAAGGCCTTCGAGCTCAAGCTGGTCTAGGCCCGGAACCCGCGCCGCTGCGGGCTTTCCGCCGATTTCCCGCCGCCCCCTGCCGGGCGGCGGGCTGACCTGTTATCCTCCCGGGTTCCTGCGATTGGGCATGTGGACCAGTCGAGGGCCGTTCCTGGAGAGCTTCCGAATGACCCGAGTTATTGAGTGGATCGTTTCCCTGCTGATCGTCATCGCCCTGTTCGTGGTGATCGGCCTGTTCCTGCCCGCCTCGCGCACCGTGTCGCACTCGGTCGAGACCAATCGCCCGATGTCCACCGTGAACGACATCCTCAGCAGCTTCACCCGGTTCAAGGACTGGAACGCGCTGATCAACCACGACCCGCGCATGCAGCTCACCACCTCGGGCCCTGAGTCCGGCGTCGGCGCCGCGCTGGCGTTCAGCTCCAGCCAGCACTCGATCGGCTCGGGCAAGTGGGAAATCAAGGAAATCGTGCCGGGCGAGAAGATCGTCTACGCGCTCGACACCCCGGGCCGCGGCACCAACAAGACCATGACCTTCCACTTCGAGCGGACCGGCCAGCGCAACCAGAACATCGAGATCACCCAGCGCTACTCGGTCGACTACGGCTACGACCTGCTCGGTCGCTACGCCGGCACCCTGTACGTGAACAGCGAGGTCGGCGCCGACATCAAGCGCGGCCTGACCAAGCTGAGCAACCTGCTGGCCACGATCCCGCGCTTCGACTACAGCCAGCACGAGCCGGGCTTCGAGGTCGCCGAGCTGCCCGCGCAGAACGTCCTGCTGGTCACCACCGCCGCGAAGCGCGCCAACGACGACATCGCCCTGGCGATGACCAACCAGCGCAAGTGGATCGACCAGGTGATGGAGAAGAACGACCTCGAGCCGGCCGGCCCGATGCGCATCGTCACCAACGAGTTCGGCTCCGACACCTACGCCTTCGACGTGGTGATGCCGATCCGCCGCAAGGGCACCGGCCCGGCCGAGGCCGCGGACGCCGCCGAGGGCGAGGCCGCCGAGGCCGTGGCCGAAGCCACCCCGGCGCCGGCCGCGGATCCGAACGCCCCGCTGGAAACCTTCGAGGTCGAGGTGGAGGGCCCGGTCGTGTACGCCCAGCTGCCGGCCATGCGTGTCGCCAAGAGCAGCTACACCGGCCCGTCGCCGGGCCTGGCCCGCATCCGCGACCTGGTCCGCGCCTGGGCCCTGGTCCGCGGCCACGAGCCGACCGACCGTCCGTTCGAGGAGTACCTCGGCGAGATCAAGGACATGCTGGCCGAGGACGCCGAGTTCAACGTCTACTGGCCGGTCCGGGTCCCGGGCGTCGACGCCGCCGCCCCGCGCGTGATCGCGCCGCTGCCGGAGGACGAGGCCGCCGAGCCCGCCCCGGCAGCCGCCGAAGCGGCGGAGGCCGAAGCGGCCGCCGCCTGAGCAACACCGCAGGGCGGGCCAAGTGCCCGCCCTGTCGTTTCCGGGGTCCCCGGGCCGGGTGCCCACCGAAACCGAACCCAGCGAGACAAGCTCCCGATGATCGAGGCACACGCCCTGCACAAGCGCTACGGCCGCCTGCTGGCCGTGGACGGCATCAGTTTCAAGGTCGAGCCCGGTGAAGTGCTCGGCTTCCTCGGCCCGAACGGCGCCGGCAAGTCCACCACGATGAAGATGATCGCCGGCTTCCTGGCGCCCACCTCGGGCACCGCGAAGGTCTGCGGCCACGACGTGCAGGCCGAGCCGATGGCCGCTCGCCGGGCGCTGGGCTACCTGCCCGAGGGCGCGCCGGGCTACGGCGAGATGTCGCCGTCGGGCTTTCTGGGTTTCGTCGCCGACGTGCGCGGGCTCACCGGCGAACGCCGGCGCGAGCGCCTGCAGTCGGTGCTGCAGCGGCTCTCGCTCGGGGGCGTGCTGCACCAGCCGATCGATACGCTGTCCAAGGGCTTCAAGCGTCGCGTCGGCCTGGCCGCCGCGATCCTGCACGACCCGCCCGCGCTGATCCTCGACGAGCCCACCGACGGCCTCGACCCGAACCAGAAGCACGAGGTGCGCGGCCTGATCCGCGAGCTTGCGCGCGAACGCACGGTGCTGCTGTCCACCCACATCCTCGAAGAGGTCGAAGCCGTGTGCAGCCGCGCCATGATCGTGGCGCGCGGCAAGGTGCTGGCCGACGCCACGCCGGCCGAGCTGCTGGCGCGCTCGCGCTACCAGGGCGCGGTGTCCCTGCTGGCCGGCGACAGCATCGCCGCCCGCGCCGCGCTCGACGGCATGCCCGGCGTCAGCGGCTTCCACCAGGACGCGGCCGACGGCCGCCTGTACGTGTTCCCGCAGGGCCGGCCGGTGGCCGCCGACGCCGTGGCCGAGCGCCTGCGCCAGCGCGGCGTGGTGTTCAGCAGCCTGCAGCCCGAGCGCGGGCGCCTCGACGAGGTCTTCCGCCGCATCACCACCGGGGAGGCCACGGCATGAGCGCGGTGCTGTCGGTGTTCCGGCGCGAGTTCGCCAGCTATTTCGCCACGCCGCTGGCGGCGGTGTTCCTGGTCATCTTCCTGGCCCTGGCCGGGGCGTTCACCTTCTACCTCGGCGGCTTCTACGAAGCGGGGCAGGCCGACCTGCAGCCCTTCTTCCGCTTCCATCCGTGGCTGTACCTGCTGCTGGCGCCGGCGGTGGCGATGCGGCTGTGGGCCGAGGAGCGCAAGTCGGGCACGCTCGAACTGCTGCTGACCCTGCCGCTGGCCCTGTGGCAGGCCGTGCTGGGCAAGTTCCTCGCGGCCTGGGCCTTCCTGGGCCTGGCGCTGGCGCTCACCTTCCCGATGTGGATCACGGTGGCCTGGCTGGGCGATCCCGACCACGGCGTCATCTTCGCCGGCTACCTGGGCAGCTGGCTGATGGCCGGCGCCTTCCTGGCCGTCGGCAGCGCGCTGTCGGCCGCGACCCGCAGCCAGGTGGTGGCCTTCATCCTCACCGTCGTCGTGTGCCTGGTGCTGCTGCTGGCCGGCTTCCCGATGGCGCTCGACCTGGTGCGCGGCTGGGCGCCGCAGGCCTGGGTGGACGCCTTCGCGGGCCTGAGCTTCCTGACCCATTTCCAGGCGATCAGCCGGGGCGTGCTGGACCTGCGCGACGTGGTGTTCTTCCTGCTGTGCATCGCCGCCTGGCTCACCGCCACGGTGCTGGTGATCGACCTGAAGAAGGCCGACTGACGCCATGAAGATCCTGTCCCGACGTTCCGCCCCCCTGGTCGCGCTGGCGCTGCTGGCGCTGGGTTTCGTCGCCCTGGTGGCGCTCAATTCCGTGGTGCTGCGCGGCGCCCGCCTCGACCTGACCGACAAGGGCCTGTACACGCTGTCGCAAGGCACGCAGGACCTGCTGGGCCGCATCGAGGAGCCGGTGCGGCTGAAGCTGTATTACTCCGAGCACGCCACCCGCGACCTGCAGCAGTTCCGCGTCTTCGCCACCCGCGTGCGAGAGCTGCTGGAGGAGATCGCCGCCCGCAGCGGCGGCATGGTCACGCTGGAGGTGATCGACCCCGAGCCTTACTCGGAGGCCGAGGACGAGGCGGTGGCCCACGGCCTGCAGTCGATCCCGCTGGGCAGCACCGGCGACAAGCTGTTCTTCGGCCTGGTGGGCGTGAACAGCACCGACGGCGAAACGCTGATGCCCTTCATCCAGCCGGACAAGGAAGCCTTCCTCGAGTACGACGTCGCCAAGCTCATTTCCACCCTCAGCGTCGACGACCCGCCGGTGGTGGCGCTGCTCAGTGGCCTGCCGACCGGGCCGACCATGGATCCGACCGGCCGCAGCACGCCGGGCTGGGTGGTGGACCGCCAGGTCAGCGAGCTGTTCGAGCTGCGCCGCCTGCAGGGCAATCCGACCGAGATCGCGCCTGACGTCGACCTGCTGATGCTGGTGCACCCCAAGGAATTGCCCGAGCCGACGCTGTACGCCATCGACCAGTTCGTGATGCGCGGCGGCCGCCTGCTGGTGTTCGTGGACCCGGATTCCGAGGCCGACGAGTCGGCGATCGATCCGCTCGACCCGCTGTCGGTGGCGATCCCGCGCAGCTCGGACCTGCCCGCGCTGTTCCAGGCCTGGGGCATCCAGTACGACCCCACGCGCCTGGTGCTGGACGAGAAGCACGCGCTGCAGGTCCAGCCCGACCCGAACGGCCTGCCGGTGCGCCACCTGGCCGTGCTCGGCCTCGGCCGGGAAGCGCTGAACCAGGACGACGTGGTGACCGGCGAGCTGCAGTCGCTGAACGTCTCCAGCGCCGGCGCGCTCGGCCTCACCCGAGAATCGAGCCTGGCGATGGAACCGCTGGCGCAGAGCTCCAGCGCGTCGGCCCTGGCCTCGGTGGACGCGGTGCGCGACGCCGCCGCCGACCCCGACCGCCTGCGCGATGGCTTCCGTCCGGGCGGCCAGCCGCACGTGATCGCCGCGCGCTTCACCGGTTCGTTGCGCAGCGCTTTCCCGGACCCCAAGGACGAAGGCCACCTGGCGCAGAGCCGCGAGCCGGTGAACCTGGTCGTGGTGGCCGACACCGACGTGCTGGCCGACCGCCTGTGGGTGCAGGTGAACGATTTCCTCGGCCAGCCGGTGTACAACGCCTTCGCCAGCAACGGCGACTTCGTCTACAACGCGGTCGACAACCTGGTCGGCAACGCCGACCTGATCGCGGTGCGCACGCGCGCCTCGGCCACCCGTCCGTTCGAGCGCGTGGCGGCCCTGCGCCGCAGCGCCGAGCAGCGCTACCGCAGCAGCGAGCAGCGGCTGCAGCAGCAGCTCGATGAGCTGGAGCAGCAATTGGCCGCACTGCAGCAGCCGGGCGCCGACGGCCAGGCGCAGGCGCTGAGCCCGCAACAACAGGCCGAGATCCTGCGCTTCCAGGACGAGAAGCTGCGCATGCGCCGCGAACTGCGCGACGTGCAGCACCGGCTCAACGCCGACATCGAGGCGCTGGGCGACCGCCTGAAGCTGATCAACATCCTGGGCATGCCCGCGCTGGTGGTGCTGGTGGCCCTGTGCGTGGCCTGGCGCCGCTGGTCGCGCCGCCGCACGGCGGGGGGCTGAGGCATGCGCCCGCGCCATCTCGTCCTGGCGGCGGTGGTGGTGGCCGGCCTCGCCGGCGCCGCCTGGTGGCAGCTGGAGCGCGAGGCCACCGGCGAGCGGGTCGAGCCGGGGCACCTGCTGCCCGGCTTCGCCGCCCGCGTGGAGGCCATCGACACCATCGAAGTGGTGGGGGCCGGCGACGCCACGCAGGTGCGCATCGAGAAACGGGCCGGCACCTGGGTGATGCCCGACCGCGACGGCTGGCCCGCCAACCAGCGTGAAGTCAGCCGCGCCTTGTTCCGGCTTGCCGAGGCCCGGCGCATCGAACCCAAGACCCGCAACCCCGACCTGCATGCACGCCTCGGCGTCGAGGCCGTGGCGGCGCCGGAGGCCAAGGGCGCCGAGCTGCGCCTGGCCGGCGGCGGCGAGCCGGTGCGGCTGGTGGTGGGCAACAACCATCCGGCGCTGGGCGGCAGCTACGTGCGCATCGGCGACGATCCCCAGACCTGGCTGCTGGACGAGGACATCGGCCCGGCGCGCGAACCGACCGACTGGCTCGACCGCCGCCTGCTCGACATCCCGATGGCGCGGATCGAGGAAGTGCGGATCGCGCCGGCCGGCGCCCGCGCCTTCCGGCTCTCGCGCGTGGAGGACCGCTTCAGCCTCGACGGCCAGCCGCCCGCCGCGATGACCGACCCCGATGCCGGCAACGGCACCGCCGGCTTCACCGACCAGCTGCCCTTCGATGACCTGGCGCTCGACGCCGGCGCCGAGGCCACCCAGGTGGTCGACTTCATCGGCGTGGACGGCGTGGCCGTGCGCGTCGCCGCCTGGCGCGACGAGCGCGGCACCTGGGCGCGGCTGACGGCCAGCTTCGACGAGGCGCGCGCGCTGGCCTGGTTCGAGCAGGCCGCGGCCGCCGAGGCGGCGCTGGCGACGGCCGGCGAGGCGGCGGCGCCGGCTGATCCGGAGGCCGCCGGCGATGCCGCGGGCGCGAGTGAGGCCGACAGCGCCGACGGCGCAGGCGAAGCGGCGGAGCCCGGCCCGCCGCCCGCCGAGCGCGTCGCGACGCTGCGCGCGCAGGTCGAGGCCTGGCAGGCCAGCTTCGAGGGCCGGCAGTTCCTGCTGCCGCCCTACAAGGCCGCGCCGCTGATGCGCAGCCGCAACGACTACCTGGCCGGCACCCGGTGACCGGCCTCGCCCGCGGGCTGGCCGCGCTGGGCGCCGTGGCGTGCGCCGCGGCCGTGGGCCTGGGCGCCTACGCCAGCCACGGCCTCGCCGACGCCGATGCCCGCCGCGCCGGACTGGCGGCGCTGTTCCTGTTCGGCCATGGCCTCGCGCTGTTGCTGCTTTCCCCAGGCGCGGCGTCCCGCCTGCGGCTGGTCGCGCTGGCGGCGCTCGCGCTGGGGATGCTGCTGTTTGCCGGCAGCCTGCTCGGTGCGGTGTTCGCTGACCTGTCCACGGCTCTGGCGCCCGCGGGCGGCGGGCTGCTGATGCTGGCCTGGCTTACGCTGGCCGCCGACGCCCTGGGCAAGCGAGCCTAGCCATGCCACGCCACCCGCGCGGTTTCGACCTGGACGCCGCCGCCGCGCACCTGCGCCGCCGCGACCGCAAGCTCGGCCGCTGGATCGACCGCATCGGCCCGCTTGACGTCGCCGCGCGCTGGCGCAAGCCCTTCGACACCACCGATGCGCTGGCCCGTGCCATCCTCTACCAGCAGCTCTCGGGCAAGGCCGCCGCCACCATCGTCGGCCGGGTGGAAGTGGCCATCGGCGCGAGCAAGCTGCACGCCGACACCCTGGGCCGCATCGACGACCCGACGCTGCGCGCCTGCGGCGTCTCCGGCAACAAGACCCTGGCCCTGCGCGACCTCGCCGCGCGCGACGCCCGCGGCGAGATCCCGACGTCGCGCGAAATGGCGTCGATGGACGACGCCGCCATCATCGAGCGCCTGACGGCGGTGCGCGGCATCGGCCGCTGGACGGTCGAGATGATGCTGATGTTCAGCCTGGGCCGCCCCGACGTGCTGCCGGTCGACGACCTGGGCGTGCGCAAGGGCGCGCAGCTGCTCGACAAGCTCGACGAAATGCCCAAGCCCAAGGTCCTCGCCGAACGCGGCGAAGCCTGGGGCCCGTACCGCACGCTCGCCGGCCTCTACCTCTGGCGCATCGTCGACGCCGCCACCCCCGCCAAGCCCCCCGTCAAACGCTCCCAGGATTAAGGGCGTGCGCGTTGCGCACGACACGCTGCCGCTCGGCAGCGCCGCCCTGCAACGATAGGGTTCGCCGCCCGCCCTTCAACACGACGTCCTGTCCATTGGAGGGCGGCCGTTACGGCATCCTGCCTCCACTTCGTCGAACCCTATCGCCGCAGGGCGGCGCCCCGACCGCCTGTCGTACACCGGATCGAAGTCAAAAGAGAAAGGCAGCCGTGCGCCATGCGCACGAAAGGCCTCGCGAATCGCGCCATCGTGACGTCCGGGACGGCACGAGCGGTTTTGGCATTTGCACTTGTTCTCCCTCCGATGTGCGACCGGCGGTCGGGGCGACGTCGCACACAGACATAGGTCTGCGGAAGTGGAGGCAGGATGCCGGAACGGCCGACATCAGTGGTCAGGATGACGCTCCTGAGTCGGGCCGCAGACCTATGTCTGTGGGCGGCGGCGCTGCCGAAAAGCCCCGTGTCGTGCGCCACGCGCACGCGCTACGGGTGCCAGCGCCAGTGCCAGGGTTCGTAGACGATGCCGTGCGGGTTGCCGCGCGGGTAGCTCATGCGGAAGCCGAAGTCGCCCGCCCGGCGGTGCAGCCACGCGAAGGCCGGCGTGGCCTCGAAGCTTTCCTCGGCGGGCGGCTGGCCGGGCGTGCCGATGTCGATCGCGCAGCCGCCGTGGTGCTCGCTGTAGCCGGGCGCCGCGTTGACCGCGAGGATCTGCGGCAGCGTCAGGCCGCGCGCGAGTTTCCGCTCGAAGATGCCCAGCTGGTAGGCGTGGCTGCGATAGCCGGAGATGGCTTCGAGCGCGATCTCGTCGGCCCGGGCGGCGGCGCGCATCCGGCGCCAGGCGCGCGCCGCCGGGTCGCGCAGCCAGAGCGGGCGGCGGTAGCGGTCGTGGCCGGCGAATTCCAGGCGCGCCGGTTCGGCGACCAGCGGCAGGCCGACGGCCTCGCCGTAGCCTTCGTCCAGGCCCAGCGAATGCAGGTGCGCCAGCAGGCCGTCGAGCGGCAGTTCGAAAGCCTGGCCCGCGCGCTCGTGCGGTGCGGACAGGGCGGCGAGGATCTCGCCCAGCCCCGGTTCGCGCGCGAGCCGCGGCACCAGCGCGGTAAGGCGCCCGTTGCCGGTGGTGGCCAGGAAACGACCGTTGCGCTTGCGGCGAAGCAGCCACGGCGCCTGCGCCAGCGCGCGGGCGTCGGCGCTGGCGCGGACGCGCTCGCGCAGCAGCCGCGAGGGCAGGGCTTCGATCAGGGGGCTGTTGACCAGGTGCCAGTCGAGGGCGTGCATGCGGCCAGCTTAGCGGGCGCGTGCAGGGGCGTCACGCCGCCGCGCGGCGCAGGATGTCGAGCACCGCCTGCGGGTGGGTCAGGCTGAGCATCCACAGCCGGCCGTCGGCGTGGGGCAGGCAGAGCACGCGGGCCGGGTCGGTGACCAGGCAGAAGGCCGGGCGCTTGTCGCGCAGCCGGAAGTGGCCGGCGTGCAGGCCCGGCACCGAAAAGCCGTTGGTCTTGAGCATGGGCTTGAGTTCGGTGCGTTCGCGCAGGTCCACCACCCGTGCCGCCGCCAGGTCGAACTCCGACAGCGCGGCCTGGCGCGTGTAGAAGGTCGCCTTCACCCGCAGGTGCTTACCGTCGAAGGCCGCCTCGCGCCGCCACATCGGCAGCACGATCGTGAGCGAGATGATGGCGGCCGCGGCCTGCACCAGCATCATCATCGCGGGCGATATCTTCTCGGCGCTGACCTGCAGCACCACGCCCACCGCGATCGCGACCGGCAGCACGCCGCCCACCAGCACGGCGAACAGGATCGGTGGCTTGCCGAGGGGCGGCAGGGCGAGGCGATGGAACATGGCGGGGTCTCCGGGAAAGCGGCGGCAGGGTGCGAAGGCGGCGGGGGCGCTCAGCCCGCCGCGGGCGGCTCATCGTCGCCGGGCGACTTGAGGCGCCCGGCCTTGCGCAGGGCGTCGCGAAGCAGGTACTCGATCTGGGCGTTCACCGAGCGCAGTTCGTCGTCGGCCCAGCGCTGGAGCGCGTCCAGCACTTCGGCGTTCATGCGCAGCGGATAGGCCTTCTTCTCAGCCACCGTTCAACTCCACGGCTTCCGCAGGGCGACCACGACCAGCGCGAGCGCCGCGAGGCCGATGGCGCCGAGCAGCCAGGGCAGGTAGGTCGACAGCTGCGCGCGCGGCAGCAGCATCAGGCCCAGTCCCAGCGTCGCGACCAGGGTGCCGATCGCGAGCACCATCCCGCCCACCTTGCGGCGCAGGTCGTCCGGGTCGCCGGCCCCGTCCAGGGAGGACGGCCGCCAGAGCCCGGAGAGCAGCGCCACGCCGAACACGATGCCCGGCACGGCGCTCACCAGGGCCACGAGGCTGGCCAGCAGCATCTCGTCCATGCCGGCGTCAGTAGATCGAGCCGGCGTTGACCACCGGCTGGGTGCCGCGCTCGGAGCACAGCACCACCAGCAGGTTGCTCACCATCGTGGCGCGGCGCTCGGCGTCGAGGTCGACCACCTTGCGCGCGGCCAGCTGCTCGAGCGCCATTTCCACCATGCTCACCGCGCCTTCGACGATGCGGGTGCGCGCGGCGATGATGGCGCCGGCCTGCTGGCGCTGCAGCATGGCCTGGGCGATCTCGGGCGCGTAGGCCAGGTGGCTGATGCGCGCCTCGCCGACGGTGACGCCGGCCTGGGCCAGGCGCTCCTGGATCTCCTCGGTGAGGTGCCGGGCGATCTCGGCGGCGTGGCTGCGCAGGGCGATGGTGCCGTCGTCGTGCTGGTCGTAGGGATAGCTGGTGGCCATGGCGCGCAGCGCGGCCTCGGACTGGATGTGCACGAAGCTCTCGTAGTCGTCCACGTTGTAGACGGCCTCGGCCGAGTCCACCACCTGCCACACGACCACCGCGCCGATCTCGATCGGGCTGCCGTCGAGGTCGTTGACCTTGAGCTTGCCGGACTCGAAGTTGCGCACGCGCAGCGAGACCTTCTTGGCGGCGAAGAACGGGTTGTTCCAGCGCAGGCCCTGGTCCTTGCAGGTGCCCACGTACTTGCCGAACAGGCTCAGCACCGCGGCCTGGTTCGGCTCGACCATGTAGAAGCCGAACAGCAGGAAGAACTCGACCACGCCCAGCACCACGGCGGTGGCGATGAACAGGCCGTCGCCGTCGCGCAGGCCGAGGAAGAACAGCACGGCCGTGGCGGCCATCGCCACCAGCAGGCCAAGCAGGAAGGGAATACCGGGGATGGAACGCTGGCTCTGCTCTTTCATGGGGGCTCTCCCGTGGACTGAGGCCAAGATATCAAAAAGATATCTAATTGCAACCGCCGCGGTGAAATGCCGCCCGCAGGGGCAAATGCCCCTTGGAAACAATCACTTGGCCCGGGGCTCGATCCGGAAGCGGATGACCGGGGAAGGCAGCTGCTCGCTGGCCACGAGCAGGCTGCGGCCGTCGGTCGAGAAGGCGATGGCCTCGGCCTGGGGCAGCCAGGGCAGGGTGAGGTGGGGGAGTTTCGTCGCCAGGCCCGGCTGCCAGTCGCCGTCGGCGCCCCGCACCAGGAAATGGATCGAGCGGTAGTTCAGCACCGCCAGCACCCGCCCGTTCGGGCTCAGGTCGGCGCCGGTGACCTGGGCGCGGTAGCGGCCGTAGACCGGGCTGCGCTCGAGGTCGCCGGCGTCGGGCTGCTCGATGCCGGGCAGGGTGCCGACCAGCTCCGCCACCTGTTCGTCCTCGCCGGGGCCCAGGCGAACGCGGAACAGTTCGGCCGGCACCCGCTTCTTCGAGACCAGCAGCACCTCGCGGCGCGCGGCATCCACCGCCACCGCCTCGCAGTCGCGCGGGCCGTCGGGCCAGCGGAAGCGCTGGGTCCAGGCCAGGGTGGCGGGACGCGACAGGTCCGCGGGTTCCTCGAAGACATGCAGCAGCAGGCTGCGGCGGATGCCGCCGTTGTCGCCGGTGTCGGCCACCATCAGGTAGTCGCGGCCGTCGAGCCGGAAGGAGGCCATGTCCTCCCAGTCCAGGTTCGGCGCGCCGGGCGTGGCGACGCTGGCCTGGTGGCGGCCGCGCGCGTCGACCAGGTGCAGTTCGGCGGTGTTGCCGCTGTCGTTGTGCGCCCAGTACAGGCCGGGGTGGCGGCGGGACGCGGCCAGGCCGCTGATCTCGTCGATCTCGGCTTCGGTGACCACGCCCATCGCCTCGGGTTCGCTCCAGCGTGCGCCCGCCGCAAGGGGCGGGGCGAGCAGCAGGAGGGCGAGGGGGACGGCGCGTGCGAAGGTCATGCGTAACCCGGAAGGCGAGCGCGCAGCATGCCAGAAACCCCCTGTGGGAGGGGCTTCGGTCCCGATGCCTTGAGGCAAAAGGCATCGGGACTGAAGTCCCTCCCACGGCTACACTTCACGCTTCCCCCGCCGAAATCCCCGCCCGCCATGACCGACCCGCGCCCCGTCACCCTCGGAACCCCCTTGTCGGCGAATGCCCGCCGCGTGCTGCTGCTGGGCTCGGGTGAACTGGGCAAGGAAGTCGCGATCGAGCTGCAGCGCCTCGGCGTCGAGGTGATCGCCGCCGACCGTTACGACGACGCGCCGGCGATGCAGGTGGCGCACCGCAGCCACACCCTGAACATGCTCGACCCGGCGGCGCTCCGCGACCTGATCGCGCATGAGAAGCCCGACCTGGTGGTGCCCGAGATCGAAGCCATCCACACCCCGACCCTGGTCGAGCTGGAGGCCGACAAGGGCCAGCACGTGGTGCCGACGGCCCGCGCCGCGCGCCTGACCATGGACCGCGAGGGCATCCGCCGGCTGGCGGCCGAGACCCTCGGCCTGCCGACCTCGCCCTACCGCTTCGTGGACACGCGCGAGGAATACCGCGCCGCGGTCGAGGCGATCGGCCTGCCCTGCGTGGTCAAGCCGGTGATGTCCTCCTCGGGCAAGGGCCAGAGCACCGTGCGCAGCGCGGCCGACATCGACGCCGCCTGGGATTACGCCCAGACCGGTGGTCGTGCCGGGCAGGGCCGCTGCATCGTCGAGGGCTTCATCCGATTCGACTACGAGATCACGATGCTGACCGTGCGCCACCGCGACGGCACCCGTTTCTGCGACCCGGTCGGCCACCTGCAGGTGGACGGCGACTACCGCGAGAGCTGGATGCCGCAGCCGATGTCGGCGATTGCGCTGGCGCGCTCGCAGGAAATAGCGAAGGCGATCACCGATGACCTGGGCGGGTATGGCCTGTTCGGCGTCGAGCTGTTCGTGAAGGGTGACGAGGTCTGGTTCAGCGAAGTGTCCCCGCGGCCGCACGACACCGGCCTGGTCACGCTGATCTCGCAGGAGCTGAGCGAATTCGCGCTGCACGCCCGCGCCATCCTGGGGCTGCCGATCCCCAACCTGCGGGCGCTGGGGCCGTCGGCCTCCTGCGCGGTGCTGGCCACCGGCCACGGCGTGCCGGAGTTCTCGAACGTGGACGCGGCCCTGGCCGAGCCCGACACGGCGCTGCGGCTGTTCGGCAAGCCGCGGGTGGAAGGGCACCGGCGCGTGGCGGTGACGCTGGCGCGCGACGTCGACGTGGACGCCGCGCGGGCCAAGGCGCGCCGCGCGGCGGCGGCGCTGGGCGTCACCCTGCGCTGATCGCCGGGCGTGATGCCCCGGCGGGGCGTCACGCGGCGCGGCGCGCGGGCCCGACCGGGACCGGGCGCCGGTTTTCCTTCAGTGGCCGCGAACGCCGCGGCGATGCAGCAGCGGCATCCCGTGCGTCTGCGACGGCGCCTCGCCGTGGCCGCCCTTGGGCAGGCGCAGGCGCGCCTTCGCCGAGATCGCATGCTCGGGGCCCGGGTGCGGCGGCGGGCCGGCGTGCACCGCCATGGCCGGGTTCGCCGCCGGTGCCGAAGGCTTGGGCGGGATCCTGGCGGCCGTGTCCGGCGGCGGGGACGGGTTCGCCGGGCGGGCGGCGGCGGGGCGGGCCTGGGCGCGCTTCGCGGTCGGCTTGTCCGAAGGGGCCCTGGTCGCGAGGGTCTGCTTCGCAGCGGTCGTGTTCGCTGTCGGCGCCTTCGCAACCGCCTTCTTCGCGACGGGTTTCTTCGCCGCAGCCTTGCCCGCAGCGGGCTGGGTCGTCTTCTTCCTTGCAGCCACCTTTGTCGCGGCGGCCTGCTTCACGACGGCCTTTTTCGTGGTGGCCTTCCTGGCCGTGGCCTTCCTGGCGATGACCTTCTTCGCAGCGGTCTTTCTTGCAGTGGTTTTCTTCGCGGTGGTTTTCTTCGCGGTGGTCTTCTTCGCAGGGGACTTCCTCGCGGCGGCCTTTTTCGCGACCTTGCCGGCCGCGGTCTTCTTGCCGGGGGCCTTCGTTCCGGAGGTCTTCATCGCTAAGCGTCCTTCTGGTTCGGCGGGCGGAATTCCATCCTAGCCCCGTCCGCGGGCGCCTGCTTGAACGCGCCTCGCCGCGCTGCAACAACCGCCGCCGGTCAGCGCGGCTCGGCCAGGTCCACCCAGACCAGGCGATGGTCGCTGGCGTCGAGCCATTCGAAGCCGCGTTCCCCCTCGCGCGGCCAGAAGACGCCGCTGCCGGTCACGGCGAAGCCCACCGAAGGCAGCACGTAGTCCACCCGGTAATTGCCGTTGCGTGGCCCGAACGACGCGGTGTCGTGCGCAGGCGAGGAGCGCTGGCCGACGTTGCCGCCGCCCATCGCCGCCGCCGCGGCCACCGCGCCCTCGCTGCGCGGCGTCGCGAAGCGCAGCACGCGCGGATGCTCGAGCAGCTGCTGGATGGTGCCCGGCAGGCTGGCGCCGTCGGCCGGGTCGGCGTTGTAGTCGCCGGCGATCACGAAGCGCTCGCCCCCGGGCAGGCCGCCGCAGCGGCCGGCGTCGTCGCACAGCCAGGGCTTGTCGCCGGGCGTCAGGTATTCCGCCCACAGCCGCACTTCGTCATGGTTGCGCGCGGCGTTGCGGCGCTCCGGCCCGTCGAACACCGGCGGCGTCGGGTGCGCGGCCAGCAGGTGGACGCGGCCCAGCGGCGTGTCGATCGGCAGGTCCCAGTGCGACTTCGAGCTCAGCCGCAGCTGGCGCCACACCTCGTCCCGGTAGAAGGGTTTGCCCGTGTCGGGGAACTTCGGCACGAGCGCCCCCGGCATCGTGCTCCAGCGCAGCAGGCGAAAGCTGCGCGCCGCGGCGGCGTCGATCGGGTGCATGGACAGCACCAGCATCCCGTACTGCCCCGGGTGCAGGCCGTAGCCCCACGCATCCTCGCCCCGCGAGCGGCCGGTGCCGCCGACGCGGCCATCGCCGTCCAGGTCCAGGCCGCTGGGCACGCCGGTGTTCACCTCGGCGAAGTAGCGGTAGGGGTAGCGGATCGGTTCGCCGCCATGCTGCGACACCCCGAGGTAGCGCGACTGGAACAGGTCGGCCGCCCGGCCGCCGGCGTCGTAGTCGAACTCGTTGAGCAGCACCACGTCCGGCCGAACCACCTGCAGCGTGGCGGCGATCTTGCGGGCGTCGTCGTCGCCCAGGTCCAGGCGCTCGATGAGGCCGCCGTGGGCCTCGTCGTACAGCGAGGTGTTGAAGGTGGCGACGCGCAGCGTCATGGCGGGCTCCGCGGTGGGGCCGGCCGGGGCATGGCCGCGGCAGCCGGCGAGCAGGGCCAGCGACAGCAGCCCGATCAGGATCAGGGGTCTCATGCGCGGCGATTGTGCCCGAACCGCGGCCGGCCGGGCACGGGATTCATTCCGGCATCGGCTTCCACTCGGCGCCGTCCAGGAATTCCAGCGGGCGGTAGCCGCGCTTGTAGGCCATCTTCGGGTGGCCGTCGAGCCAGAAGCCAAGGTAGAGGTGCTCGCGGCCCTCGTCCTTCGCCCGCTGCACCTGGCGCAGGATGGCGTAGGTGCCCAGGCTGCGCGCCGCTTCCTCGGGCGCGTAGAAGGTGTAGACCGCCGACAGCGCGTCGGCCACCACGTCGGTCACGGCCACCGCCAGCAGTTCGCCCTGGCGCCGGAACTCCATGAACTCGGTCGGGCTCCAGCGGCAGGCCAGGAAGTTGTCGAAGTTGCCCGGCTCGGGATCGTCCATGCCGCCGCCGACGTGGCGGGTGTCGAGGTAGCGCTTGTACAGGGCGAAGTTCTCGTCGGTGCGCCGGGCCGCCACGCTGCGCACCTCGAGGTCGGCGTTGCGGGCCAGGCAGCGCTTCTGGGCGCGGTTGGGCGTGAACCTCCGCACCGGGATGCGCACGGAGATGCAGGCGCGGCAGCCCACGCAGTGCGGTCGGTACACATGCCCGCCCGAGCGCCGGAACCCCATGGCCAGGGCGCGCCCGAACAGGGTCGGCAAATAGGGGTCGGTGGGGTCGATGATCAGGTCGCGCGACAGCCGCTCGGGCCAGTACCCGCAGGCATGCTCGACGGTCTGGAACAACCGGATGTGGTGCTGGTTACCCATGCCCCAGTCTATCCCGTGCGGCTGGCGCACGACATGGGGCGTCTCGGCAGCGCCGCCCTGCAACGATGTAGTTCGCCGACCGCCACTCAACACGACGTCCTGTCCATTGAGTGGCGGCCGTTCCGGCATCCTGCCTCCACTTCGTCGAACTACATCGTCGCAGGGCGTCGCCCCGGTCGCCGGTCGTACACCGGATCGAAATCAAAAGAGAAAGCAGGCGTGCGCGTCGCGCTCGAAGAGCCGAACGTCTCATGCGATCGCGTTAGCCCAGCCGCCACGAGGTGTGGTGGCTCTGGCTTTTCCGCTTGTGACCTCCTTCCGGTGTACGACCGGCAGTCGGGCCGAAGCCCCCTGTCGGTGGGAGGCGGCGCTGCCGTAACGCCCCGTGTCGTGCGCCACGCGCACGCGTACTAGACCGTGAGGCCGAGGCGTTGGCCGACGCGGGTGGGGGTTTCGGTGGGGAAGGCGTCGAGCTTCACCGCGTCGCGCGGGAACAGCAGGATCACGGTCGAGCCGTAGTTGAAGCGCGCCATCTCGGCGAAGCGGTCGAGCGTGATGCCCTTGCCGCGCCAGTCCCGGCGCACCGGCTTGTGCGCGTAGGGCGGGATTTCCTCGCCGTTCCAAACCGACTCGACGCCCGACACCAGCAGCGCGCCCACCATCACCGAGCACATCGGCCCGAAGTCGGTGTCGAAGTGGCAGACCAGGCGCTCGTTGCGCGCGAACAGCCGCGGGATCGCCTGCACGCCCCAGGGCGCCACCGTGAAAAGACGGCCCGGCACGTGCAGCGTTTCCACCAGCGTGCCTTTCCACGGCATGTGCACGCGGTGGTAGTCGCGGGGCGAGAGGTAGATGTTGGCGAACCAGCCGTCGGCGTAGGGCGCGGCCATGGCCTCGTCGCCCAGCAGCTCGGCGGCGGTGAAGGCCTGGCCCTTGGCCTGGAAGATGCGGCCGGCCTCGATGCGCCCGGCCTGGCTGATCTTGCCGTCGGCCGGCATCAGCAGGGTGCGCGGGTCGGCGTCGGCGGTGCGCGCGCCGGGCTTCAGTTCGCGGGTGAAGAAGGCATTGAAGTGTTCGTAGTTCGTGGCCACCGGATCGGCGGCCTCGGCCATGTCGACGTTGAACTTGCGCACCACCAGTTGGATCAGCCAGTCCTTGAACCACCTGGCGCGCGTGCGCGCCACGGCGTAGGCGATGCGCGAGAGCAGCCGGTGCGGCAGCACGTACTGCAGCAAGACCTTCGGGCTCACGGCGCCACCTCCGACAGCAGGGCCAGGTCGGCGGCGATGTCGGCCGGCACGAAGGGCGGGCGGATCAGGCCGGCCTGGCGGCCCTGCGCATCTAGCACCACCAGGGCCGAGGAGTGGTCCATGGTGTAGTCCCCGGCGGCGGTCTCCACCTTCATGAAGACCAGGCCCAGGCTGCCGGCGAAGGCCTGCAGCGCGCCCTGGCGGCCGGTGGCGGCGAGGGTGGCGGGGTGGAAGTAGGCGGCGTATTCGCCGGTCTTGGCCGGGGTGTCGCGCTCCGGGTCCACCGACACGAACAGCACCTGCGGCCGGCGCGCCTCGGGCAGCCCGCCCCAGGCCTTCTGCGACTGCGCCAGCTCCGACAGCGTGGTCGGGCACACGTCCGGGCAGTGGGTGAAGCCGAGGAACACCACCGTCCAACGGCCCCGCAGCTCGGCCGGCTCCAGCGGCGTGCCGTCGGACTGCTCCAGCGCGAAGGCGGGCAGGGGGCGCGGGCGCGAGAACAGCCGCACGGCCTTGAGCTGGTCCGGCGCCACGTCCGGGCCCGCGGGCAGGTCGGCGGCCGGCGTGGCCGGCGCGGGCACCAGCGCGACCTGGGCGGCCCAGAGGCCGAGGCCCGCGGCCAGCGCGGCGACGAGGATGAGCAGGGTGGTGCGGTTGAACACGGCGTGTCCCGGGGGTCGGCGAGGCGGCAATTATAGCGGGCGCGCGGCTATACTCGCGGCATTGCAAGGGCTTACCGCACATGTCGATCGAACTCACCACCATCGTGGACTTCATCCGCTACGGCGCCAGCCGCTTCGGCGCCGCCGGCCTGACCTTCGGGCACGGGCATGACAACGCCCTGGACGAGGCCACCCAGCTGGTCCTTCACGCCCTGCACCTGCCGCCCGACCTGGGCCCGGCCTACGGCCAGGCCCGGCTGGTGGCCGAGGAGCGCACGGCGGTGCTGGCCCTGTTCGAGCGCCGCATCAACGAGCGCATCCCGGCCTGCTACCTAACCGGCGAGGCCTGGTTCGCGGGCCTGAGCTTCAAGACCGACTCGCGCGCCCTGGTGCCGCGCTCGCCGATCGCCGAGCTGATCGAGGCCGGCTTCGAGCCCTGGCTGGGCGGCCGCGAGGTCAACCGCGTGCTCGACATGTGCACCGGCTCGGGCTGCATCGCCATCGCCACCGCGCACTACAACCCGCACTGGCAGGTGGACGGCGTCGACCTGAGCGACGACGCCCTGGCGCTGGCGCTGGAGAACAAGGTGCGGCTGCACGCCGACAACTTGCGCCTGATCCAGTCCGACCTGTTCAGGAACCTCGACGGCGAGGTCTACGACCTGATCGTCACCAACCCGCCCTATGTCACCCACGCCGAGACCGACGCGCTGCCGCCGGAGTACGCGCACGAGCCCGAGCTGGGCCTGCGCGCGGGCGAGGATGGCCTCGACCTGGCGCTGGAGATCCTGCGCGATGCCCCGCGTCATCTCTCGGAGAACGGCCTGCTGATCTGCGAGGTTGGCGAGAGCGAGCGCGCGCTGGTCGAGCTGCTGCCGGAGCTGCCGCTGGCCTGGGTCGAGTTCAAGGTCGGGCAGATGGGCATCTTCGTCGCCGAGCGCGAGGACCTGGTCGCGCACCACGCGCGCATCAAGGCCCTGGCCGACGCCCGCCGGAGCTGAGCCGCGGATGAGCGACAACAGTTTCGGCCGGCTGCTGCGCGTCACCACCTTCGGCGAAAGCCACGGCCCGGCGATCGGCTGCGTCATCGACGGCTGCCCGCCGGGCATCGCCATCGCGCCGGAAGACTTCCGCGCCGACCTCGACCGCCGCGCCACCGGCAAGTCGCGCCACACCTCGCAGCGGCACGAGGCCGACGAGGTCGAGATCCTCAGCGGCGTCTACGAGGGCGTCACCACCGGCACGCCCATTGGCCTGCTGGTGCGCAACACCGACGCGCGCAGCAAGGACTACGCGAAGATCGCGGAACAATTCCGCCCCGGCCACGCCGACTACACCTACCTGCACAAGTACGGCCTGCGCGACCCGCGCGGCGGCGGCCGCAGTTCGGCGCGCGAAACGACGATGCGGGTGGCCGCGGCGGTGATCGCCAAGAAGTGGCTGCGCGACCGCCACGGCATCACCGTGCAGGCGCACGTCTCGCAGGTCGCCGATATCCGCCCGCGCGGCTTCGATGCCGCCGCGATCGAGGGCAACCCCTTCTTCTGGCCGGACGCCTCGCAGGTGGCCGAGCTCGAGGCCTTCATGGACGCGCTGCGCAAGTCCGGCGATTCGGTCGGCGCGCGCGTGGACGTCATCGCCCGCAACGTGCCGCCGGGCTGGGGCGAGCCGGTCTACGGCAAGCTCGACGCCGAGATCGCGGCGGCCATGATGTCCATCAATGCGGTGAAGGGCGTCGAGATCGGCGCCGGCTTCGGCGCGGTCACGCAGAAGGGCACCGAGCACCGCGACCTGATGTCGCCGTCGGGCTTCGCCAGCAACCATGCGGGCGGCATCCTGGGCGGCATCAGCAGCGGCCAGGACATCACCTGCTCGGTCGCCTTCAAGCCCACCTCCAGCCTGCGCCTGCCGGGCGCCACCGTGGACACCGCCGGCCAGCCGGTCGACGTCATCACCACCGGCCGCCACGACCCCTGCGTCGGCCTGCGCGCCCCGCCCATCTGCGAAGCCATGCTGGCCCTCGTGCTGATGGACCAGGCCCTGCGGCACCGCGCCCAGTGCGGCGACGTGGGACGCGTGTCGCCACGAGTTCCCGGTGGTGGGGCATGAAGGGCGTTTTTCGACGCGGATTGACGCGGATGAACGCGGATAAAGCGTGGAGCAAGATCGATCGAAAACGATAGCCTCGGTCGACGCGAGGGCGTGGCGCGCAGTGCGCCGCGTCCCCAGGCACCCGGGGCTCCATCTTCTTCGCTCTATCCGCGTTCATCCGCGTCAATCCGCGTCTAAAAATCCAGCTCCAGGAATCCAACGAACATGAGCAAGACCTACACAGTAGCGATCGTCGGCGCCACCGGTGCGGTGGGCGAGGCGATGCTGTCCATCCTCGCCGAGCGGCAGTTCCCGGTCGGCACCCTGCACCTGCTGGCCAGCGAGCGCTCGGCCGGCGAGAAGATCAAGTACGGCGCGCGCGAGATCGTCGTGCAGGACCTCGCCACCTTCGATCCCGCCGGCGTGCACATCGCCCTGTTCTCGGCCGGCGGCTCGGTGTCGAAGGAATACGCGCCGAAGTTCGCCGCCGCCGGTGCCGTCGTGATCGACAACAGCTCGGCCTTCCGCCAGGACGACGACGTGCCGCTGGTGGTCGCCGAAGTGAATCCGGAAGCGATCGCGAACCGCCCGCGCGGCATCATCGCCAACCCCAACTGCTCGACCATGCAGATGCTGGTCGCGCTGGCGCCGATCCACCGCGCCGTCGGCATCGAGCGCATCAACGTCGCCACCTACCAGTCGGTGTCGGGCGCCGGCCGCAGCGCGATGGAGGAGCTGGGCCGCCAGACCGCGGCCATGCTCGGCTTCCAGACCCACGAACCGAAGAAGTTCCCGGTGCAGATCGCCTTCAACCTGATCCCGCACATCGACGAGTTCATGGACAACGGCTACACCCGCGAGGAAATGAAGATGGTCTGGGAGACCCGGAAGATCCTCGGCGACGCGTCGATCCAGGTGAACCCGACCGCCGTGCGCGTGCCGGTGTTCTACGGCCACTCCGAGGCCGTGCACCTCGAGACCCGCGCCCGGCTGTCGGCGGCCGAGGCGCGGGCCCTGCTCGAGGCCGCGCCGGGCGTCGAGGTGGTCGACGACCGCGAGCCCGGCGGCTACCCGACCCCGGTGACCCACGCGGCGGGAAGCGACCCGGTCTACGTCGGCCGGATCCGCGAGGATTTGTCGCACCCGCGCGGCCTCGACCTGTGGATCGTCGCCGACAACATCCGCAAGGGCGCCGCCCTGAATGCGGTGCAGGTGGCGGAACTCGTGGTCAAAGCGGGCGGCTGAACGGTATATTCACCCGGCATTACCGTCGGGGCCGCTGCAGGGGAGTGGTCGCGCCAGCCTTCCACGGGGAGATTCGAAGCGTGAACAAACGGCATCTGCAGCTACCGCTCGCCTTGGCACTGGCCTTGGGCGCCTCCAGCGCGCACGCGCTGGGCCTGGGCCCGATCCAGGTCAAGTCCGGCCTCAACGAGCCGCTGGTGGCCGAGATCCCCATCCTTTCGGCGGCGCCCGGCGAACTCGATGAACTCGAGGTTCGCCTGGCCTCGCCGGAGGCCTTCGCCCGCGTCGGGCTCGACCGCCCGGTCGGGCTCACCGCCAACCTCCAGATGAGCGTCGGCCGCAACGCCGCCGGCCAGCCGGTGATCCTGGTGACCACCGCCTCGCGCTTCACCGAGCCCTACCTGACCTTCCTGATCGAGGCCAACTGGGGCCGCGGCAGCGTGGTGCGCGAGTACAGCGCCCTGGTCGATCCGCCCTACATCGCCCCGGCCGTGATCCGTCCGCTGGAGGCGCCGGTGGCCGCCGCGCCCGCGCCCTACGTCGCGCCGCCGCCGGCGCCCATGCCCGAGCCGGTCGAGACCAGCCCGGTCCCGGACCCGGAGCCGGTGCTCACCGTCACCGACATCCCGCCGGAGGCGCCGGCCCCCGTGGCCGAGCCGCTGCCGCCGGAGCCCGCGCCCAGCCCGGAGCCGGTGCTGCCCGAGCCCGAGCCCGAACTCGCCGTCCAGCCGCCCGAGCCCGAACCCGCCCCGACGCCGGAACCCGAGCCGCAGCCTGCGCCGGAACCGATCGCCGCCGCCCCCCAGCCCGCCCCGGCGCCCCCGCCGCCGGCTCCGGCCCCCGCGCCGGCCGACAGCTACGGTCCGGTCAGCGAAGGCCAGACGCTCTGGAGCATCGCCAACGCGGCCCGCCAGGACCGCGCGGTCACCATCAACCAGATGATGCTGGCGCTGCAGCGGGCCAATCCCGAAGCCTTCATCGACGACAACATCAACCAGCTCAAGCGCGGCGCCGTGCTGCGCATCCCGGCGCGCGAGGAAGCCCTGCAGCTCGGGGCCGAAGAAGCCGCCGCGCTGGTGCGCGAGCAGGCCAGCGCCTGGCAGGCGCGGAGCCAGACGGTGCCGCAGCCGGCCGAAGCGGTGGCGGAAGCGCCGTCG
>ERZ1066122.1016-NODE-1016-length-25052-cov-8.426491_pt1 | contig 25052 bp, 17 predicted proteins | sample MGYA00382769_ERZ1066122 | MGnify/ENA primary metagenome ERZ1066122 (study PRJEB33369, sample SAMEA5778352) | biofilm metagenome | biome: Industrial cooling water; feature: Water cooling tower basin; material: Biofilm | place: United Arab Emirates | collected... | reverse complement strand
AACCGCTTGCGGCCAACCGCTTGCCGCTTGCAGCTCCCATTGCCGTCGTGCTGCTCAACTGGAACGGCGTGGCGTGGCTGCGGCAGTTTTTGCCGGGCGTGGTGGCCCATTCGGCGGCGGAGGCTACGGTCATCGTTGTCGATAATGCCTCGACCGACGATTCGGTGGCCGTATTGCGGGCAGAGTTTCCGACGGTCGAAATCATCGAGCACCCCGAGAATCTGGGATTTTGCGATGGCTACAACCGCGCGCTGGCGCAGCTCGAAGGGCGCTTCGGTGCCTACCTGCTACTCAACACCGACGTGGATGTGACGCCCGGCTGGCTCACGTCGCTCGCGGCGCGGCTGTGGTCGGATGCGGCCATCGCGGCGGTGCAGCCGAAAATCCGCGCCCACGCCGACCGGGCGCTGTTTGAGTATGCCGGGGCGGCCGGTGGGTTGATGGATGCCTACGGCTACCCCTTCTGCCGGGGCCGCCTCTTCGACACCCTCGAGCCCGACGAAGGCCAGTACGACGACGCCCGGCCCGTTTTCTGGGCCACGGGCGCGTGTATGCTGGTGCGCGCCGCCGCCTGGCACACGCTGGGCGGGCTGGAAAGCCGTTTTTTCGCGCATATGGAGGAGATCGATTTTTGCTGGCGCGCGCACCACGCCGGGTGGCAGGTGTGGGCCGAGCCGCGCTCGGTGGTCTTCCACGTCGGCGGCGGCACGTTGCCGAAGAGCAATCCGCGCAAGACGTATCTCAACTTCCGCAACGGGCTGGCGCTGCTCGTCCGCAACCTCGGGCCGGGCGAGCTGGCGCCGAAGCTGGCCGTGCGCCTGCTGCTCGATTGGGTGGCCGCCGCCCGCTGGGCCGTGGCCGGCGAGTGGGGTGAGGTGAAGGCCGTTTTTCGCGCCCATCGGCACGTCTGGCGCGACCGGGGCCACTGGCGCGCGAGTCGGCGCGAGCTACACCCGCGCCGCCGCCTTGCCGAGTTGCCGGGCACCTACGCGGGGTCGGTGGTGTGGGCGTATTTCGGGCGGAAGGTGCGGCGGGCGGTGGAGGTGGTGGGGGTATAGCTGCTACTGCTTCGGCGCGTACGGACGGCCCTCCTCCACAATCGCCTGCAAGACTCCTAGCAATGCGGGCAAATTGGTGAGAAAGTACCGATTGGCGTCAATGGTCAGAAGATTATCCTCCAACCGCATAAATCGCCATTCTGTACCTGTTGTGGCGCAGCCGTATAAAAACGGCAGAGTCGTTTGGCGACGCTGGTTATGCCGCCACGCGCCAACCAACTGAGCCGCCCCCTGTACGATACCCCATTCCATATCCTGGCGCTTGGCTTCCGCTACGCAGAATATCGGAGTAGTCAAAAATTCGCGGATGCGACCATAGGAGAGCACAAAGTCGCATTCCCCATTCAGCCCGATTTGCGGGTCGGCGGTCACTAAAATGCCGGATTGTACCGACACCAGATCGCCATAGCGGACGGCTACATCGAGCAAGACCGGCGAAATGATTCGCTCTGAGCGTGATTTTTCGCCCACAAACCCAAACCGCTGGGCAAGCGCCAACGCATTGATCAGCCACGCCGACGGCTCGGCCGGGGCTACGTCGTTGAAGAGGGGCTGTTCATCAAAACGCAACCCAAGCTGCGTTTCAAGCTGCTCGAATGTGAAATCGGAATAAGCCATACGCGCTACCGCTTTACCCCTCCCACACACTCACCCGCTCTTTTCTGAGCGAGTGGCGCATCTCGCGCCAGAACGCGAGAATCAGATAGACGAGCACCGGCGAGCCTGCCGTCAGGAACGAGAGGTAGATGAACGAGAGCCGCACCGAGCGCGTAGCCAGCCCGAGGCGCTCGCCCAGGGCCGCGCACACGCCGAACGCGCGCGTTTCGACGAAGAATTTGAGCTGATGCATAAGGCAGTGAAAATGGGCCGCCGCGACGGGCGCGGCCACTCAGGCGCTACTAAGATAGGCCGTAGCTTTGCCGCAACGCAAATCGAGCCGCAAGTTAGGCTACCGCGTCGGGCGTGGGTTTGTTGCAGACCGGCGCCGGTTTCTTCGGATTTTCTGTCTGGCAATGGTTTTTTCGCTGTGGAGTGGCCCGCCGAAGTGGGCATCGGTTGTCGGGGTGCTGGCGCTGAGCGCGGGACTGGGCGCCGCGCTGCCCGCGTGCGTACCCTACGGCCGGGTGCTGCGGGCGGCGCGGCCCCAGCAGCTCACGGTGGAGCCGAACGTGCTCGAAGCCCACGGCGACGTGGTGCCCGTCACCATCACGGCGCGCGTCCCGGCCAAAATCACGAAGTGGGAGCAGAAAGTCGTGTACAAGCTCGACATCAGCTACCGCTACGACGAGCGCGCCGCCGTGCCGCGCCGCGAGTATCTGGGCAGCTTTCAGTTCACGATCGGCGATTACACGTACGACCCGACCGATTCGCGCTGGCTCATCGCCACGAAGTCGTTTCAGTTCCCCTACGCGCCCGAGAAGCACCCCGGCCACCTCACGGCGCGCGGATTCGTGACGCAGGTCGGGAAGGACATTCGACGGTTTCGGCGCGACTCGCCCAAAACCATCGAGCTGGCGCCGGGCATCATCACTACGGGGCGGCTCGTAGTGATTCGGCCGCGCCTCGATTTCACGCCCGAGAAGTACGTGCCCGTCGCCGATTCCGGCTCGCTGGAGTTGCCCGTGTATTTTCCGCCCGATATGGCCTATTTCAACGGCCAATACGGCACCAATGCGGCGGCGCTGGCCGAGTTCATCACCGAAAACGTCAAGACGCAGAGCATCCGCATAGTGGGCGGCCACTCGCCCGACCCGGTCGATGCGCGCTCGCCCCGGCTGGCGCTGCTGCGGGCGCGGTCGGTGGAGAAGTACGTAAAGGAATTGCTTGATAAATACGGCTACCAGAACTCGCGCGAGAGTGTGCGTTTCAGCGTGAGCGCCCGCCCGCGCGACTGGTCGTTTTTTCTGGACCGGGTGCAGAACTCGGCCCTGCCCGAGAAGCAGATCGATGCCGTGCTCGACATCGTGAACGGCCCCGGCTCCTACGAGCGCAAGGCCGCGCGGCTCGCCGATTTGCCGTGCGCCGAGTACCTCGAGACGTATATCTACCCGATGATGCGGCGCGCGCTGGTCGAAATCAAGCACACGCCCCGCCCGCCCCGGCCCGACTACGAGCTGTACCTGATTGCCCAGCGCATCGCGGGTGGCACCGAGGATGCCGACGCCCTCACCGAAGACGAGCTGCGCTACGCCGCCTCGCTCACGCCGCTGCTCGAAGACAAGCGCCGCATCTACGAAGCCGCCCTGCTGACGGGCCTCTCGTGGCCCGCCTGCCACAATCTGGGCCTGATCTACCTCAAAATGGCCCAGCAGGAACTGACGCCGCGCGTACGGACGGTGCTGCTTAAAAAAGCCGTCAAAAACCTCACCTACGCCGCCCACCGCCACCCGCTGAGCGCCGAGCTGTGGTACCATTTGGCGGTAGGCCAGCAGCGCCTCGGCAACATCCTCGAAAGCCTGTACGCCTTCGATTACGCCGCCAAAGCCACCGGCCCCGCCGAGTTGATGCGCCAGCTTTTCGCCGACAAGGGCGCTCTGGAATTGCTCGCCGGTCAGCCCGACGACGCTCTCGCCTCGATGCGCTACGCCGAGCGCACCACGCAGGTGGTGATGAACCAGGGCCTCGCCAACCTGCTCAAAGGCGACTACCCCGCCGCCGCCGCCGCCTACGAAGAAGCCCTCACGATGGCGCCCGACGACGGCGGCAAGCTCGCCACCTATTGCCGCGCCGTGGTGGCCGCCCGCGCCCACGACGACACCGCCCTGGGTTACTGGCTCGCCAAAGCCGTCGCCCTCGACCCCGCCGCCCCCGACCGCGCCGTACAGGATTTGGAGTTTCGCGAATACCTCACGACGGAGCTGTTTCGGGATGCGCTGAAGCGGTAGGGCCGATGGCGACTTTCGACCTCGAATCTGTTCACATCGATTCCTCTCTGCCGCTGCCCTACCTGCTCCGCAGTGTGGAGCGGCAGATTGCTGATGCGCCTGTAGAAGTCAGTTTTGCCTTCAACGATGCGGGTGTTCTCGTCCTTCGAAAACAACCGGAGAACAAGCGCGCATTGTTTTCTCCGAGCCCGAAATACATCTTTTGAGGGAAGCGATTTTCACGCATAATCATCCACTACAGGGAAGTTTCAGTATCGCGGATATTTTGTTTGCCCACTCCACCGATGTGGCCGAGTTACGAGCCGTGGCGGGTCGGCGTGTTCACCGGTTACTCCGACCGACTGCCGGATGGAACCTGATCGAATGTCGGCGGCTTATTCAGATAGGTAGTCACCGCATCAGCGCTACAACCACGCCACAGCGCCGAGCTGCACAGGTGGCCCGCCTCGATCGTCAGCTTATTGAGCAATTATCTTTGTCTGTCTTCGTGGAAGACCTCTGACCGATGAAAAAGCCCCCGCCCTTTACACTCAACTTGCCGTCGCCGGGCACCCTGTTCACCGAACAGGGTTGGCTCGATGAAATTGAGCGCCAAGCTGCCGAGTATCGCCGTGCTCAACGCCCTCCTCGGCCTGAGCCCGCTCCTGTCAAAGCACTGAAGCCCTCGTAAAGCCCCCGCTGGGGGCTTTTTTGTTGCCGAAGAGTGACTGACTTTCCGCTGTGGCGGGGCCTCCCCGGCGCCCCGGCCGTACCTTCACGGCCCGAACCGTTATGAGTCAAAAACCTTCGCTGCCGCGCGGAACGCGCGATTTTGGCCCCGCAGAAGTTGCCAAGCGCCAGTACGTGACGGGCGCCATCCGGCGTACGTTTGAGCGCTACGGCTTCGCGCCGCTCGAAACGCCTTCCTTTGAAAACCTGAGCACCCTCACCGGCAAATACGGCGAGGAGGGCGACCAGCTCCTGTACCGCATCCTCAATTCCGGCGATTTCCTGAGCGACGTGACGGCCGACGACGTGGCCGGCGGTTACAAAAAGGTCTCGTCCAAAGTGTCGGAGAAAGGGCTGCGCTACGACCTCACGGTGCCGTTCGCGCGCTACGTCGTGATGAATCGCCACGCCCTCACGCTCCCTTTCCGCCGCTACCAGGTGCAGCCCGTGTGGCGCGCCGACCGCCCGAGCAAGGGTCGCTACCGCGAGTTCGTGCAGTGCGACGCCGACGTGGTCGGCACCGACTCGCTGCTGTGCGAGGCTGAAATCGTGTTGATGATTGCCGAGGTGATGACAACGCTGGGCCTGCCGGTGGAACTGAAAATCAACCACCGCAGCCTGCTGCGAGCGCTCTACGACGTGCTCGGCGACTCTGCCCCCGAAACCGACCTCTACACCGCGCTCGACAAGCTCGACAAAATCGGCTGGGACGGTGTGGGCAAGGAGCTGATCCAACGCGGCTTCGGCGAAGGCGCCGCCGCGCGGCTGCAAACCCTGCTGGCCGAAGCCGCCGCGCCCCTCACGCCGGAGCGGCTGGCGGCCATAGGTGAAGCGTTTGCCGCTTCGCCCGCAACCGAAAGGGCCGTGGCCGACCTCGCGGCCGTCGTCGGCTACCTCACCGATTCGGGCTTCGACGACTGGGCCAACCTACAGCTCGACCTCACCCTCGCCCGCGGCCTCTCGTACTACACCGGCTGCATCTTCGAGGTGAAGGTGCCCGGCGCGAGCGTGGGCAGCGTGAGCGGTGGCGGGCGCTACGACAACCTCACCGGTGGCTTTGGAATGCCTGGCCTGAGCGGCGTAGGCTTTTCATTCGGCATCGACCGCCTGTGCGACGTGCTCGAAGAGCGCGACGCTTACCCGCCGGGCCTCGCCACGAGCACCCGCGTCCTGCTCGTCCATTTCGACGACCCCGCCGCCCGCGCCGCCGCCCTGCGCTGCCTGGCCCAGATACGCGCCGCCGGCCTGAGTGCCGAGCTGTACCCGGAAGCCGCCAAGCTCAAAAAACAGTTCGCCTACGCCGACGCCAGGCAGATTCCGTACGTGGTCGTCGTCGGGTCCGAAGAGGCCGCCGCCGGGCAGGCCAAAGTGAAGGTGATGGCCACCGGCGCCGAGCACCCGCTGGCGCTCGACGGCGAGCTGCTACGCTATTTGCTGGCCGAAGACGAATAGGTGGCTGGGCTGGTCGAGGGAAGTAGGTTGTTTGCCGATTAGTCATCTCAATTTGAAGCGTAATGAAGTACGTCGCTGAAATCGAAGTAATGCCGCACCCCGAACTGCTCGACCCGCAGGGCAAAGCCGTGCGCCTCGGCCTCGAACACCTCGGCCTCACCCAGGTGGCCGACGTGCGCGTCGGCAAGCACATCCGCCTGACGGTGAATGCTGATTCGGAAGAAGCCGCCCGCGCGCAGGTCGAGACGGCCTGCCGCCAGCTCCTGGCTAACCCGATTATGGAAGGATACGCCTTCCGGCTGGCGCCCGCCGCCTTGGAAACGGCCGCTGCCGGGCAATAAACGGCCGGTCGGCTGCGTTTGACAATCGAAACCGGTCGGGGCTGAACCCGCGCCGAGGGGTGGTTGTTGCCCCTTTCGCTTGCGGGGGTGCCAACGGGCGGATGGGTTGGCTGTTGTTTTTTTGTAGTCTATGCATTTGTCAATTACCGCGCTGCGGTCAATCGGGTCGGGTATCGCGCTGGGTGTGCTCGTGGGCGGCGGGCTGCTGCCGAGCCGCGTAGCAGCACAGGCCAGCAAGGCCACCACGGGCAACCGGCCGGCGGCGGCGCCTGCCGCCGTGCGGCCCGTTGCGCCCAAAACAACTTTGCCGGCCGGGGCGCTGCCGCGCCCGGCCGCCGGTGCCGTTTCTGCCGCTGCCAAGCCGCAAGCTGCCGCGCCGGTGGTGGCCGCCCCGAGCAGCCCGTACGAAGTGCGCTGGTCGGCGCCCATTCGGCTGGAAGCGCCACGGGTACGCGGGCGCCGGATGCCGTCGTTCGCAGGCGCCGCCCACGATAAAGCCACGGGCTTGCCGACGTACGGTTTTCGGGTGGAAGGTCAGCGCCTGAGCGCCCTTGCGCTTCGGGCGCCGCGCGTGGAAGCCGTGCCCGCCGCCGAAGCCGCGCTGCTGACGGCCGCCCCGCTGGGCGCCGAGTTCGCCATTGAGCTGACCGTCGGCACCGAGACGCGCCGGCCGGTGACGCTCGTCACGGTGCTGCCGCTGCGGCGCAACGCCGCCACGGGCACCGTCGAGCGACTACTCGGTTTCGACATCGCCACTACCGCCGCCACCACCCCGCCCGAGCGGCCGACTGCGCGCGCGTATGCCGCCACGTCGGTGCTGGCGCAGGGCCAGTGGGTGAAAATCGGCATCACCGCGAGCGGGATGTACCGCCTCGACCGTAACCAGCTCCAGAATTTGGGGTTCGGCGGGGCGGCGCTCAACAACATTCAGGTATGGGGCAATGGCGGCCGGATGCTGCCGCAACTCAACCGCACCCCGCGCCCTGACGATCTGGTACAGAACCCCGTGCTGGCCGAAGAAAACAACGGCTCGCTGTCGGCCATCACGTTCTACGCCGAAGGCCCGCACGGCTGGAATTACCAGCCCGCCACCGGCCGCTACACGCGCGAGTTGAACCTGTACAGCGATACCGCCTTTTACTTTCTGACCACCGGCGCGGCGCCCGGCCGGCGCGTGGCCACGGTCGCCGCGCCCGGCACCCCCACGGGCGCGCCGATTACGTCGTTCGACGAACATACTCTCTCCGAAAACCAATTTGTGAGCCTGCTGAAGCAGGGCCGCGACTGGTTCGGTGAAGCGTTCGACTCGTTTACGCCGAGCCGCGACTTTGCCTTCACCCTCGATGGCTACATTGCGGAAGTTCCGGCGTATCTGACGGTGCGGGCAGTAGCTTCGTCAACCACCAGTACGTCCACGTACACGGCGTCGGTCAACAGTCAGACGGTTGGCTCTTTCACGTGTGCACAGCGTAGCACGTTAAACTACACGCCCGTGGCGACGGCCGGCGCCGGTACGTGGCCCCTCCCGACCGGCGCCATCGGCGCGGACAATCGCGCCGTAGTGCGGCTGCAATTCGCGTCGTCCGGCGGCGGGGCCAGCGGCAACCTCGATTATATCGACATCAATTACCGCCGCGTGTTGCGACGCACGGGTGGCTACACCACCTTCCGGGTAGGGAGCGCGGTGGCGCCGGGCGCGGTGCGGCAGTACGACGTAGCCAACTGCGACGGCACCACGCAGGTGTGGGACGTAACCAACCCCCGCAATCCGCGCCGCCAGATCCTGGCAGTCAACGGCTCGACCGGCTCGTTCGTGGCCGCCGCCGATTCGCTCCGCGAATTCATCGTCTTCAACCCTGCCGAGGCCCGCACCGACGTGCGCTCGTTCGGCGCGGTGCCGAATCAGAATCTGCACGCCCTGAATACGGGCGGCGAGCAGCTCGACCTGCTTATCGTTACGCACCCGCAGTTCAAGGGGCAGGCCGAGCGGCTGGCGGCCCACCGCCGCGCGCACGACAGCCTGCAAGTGGCCGTCGTGACGACGCCGCAGGTCTGGAACGAGTTTGGGTCGGGGCGGCAGGATATCACCGCCATCCGCGACCTGATGCGACTGGTGTACGACCGCACCCCTGACCCCGCCGCGCGCCCCCTGAGCCTGCTGCTGTTCGGCGACGCGAGCTACGACTACAAATCGAACCGCTGGTACGGCGGCCGCGCCGGCTCGCCCACCACGCCCACGCCCAACAACACCAACTTCGTTCCGGTGTACCAGGCGCGCGAGTCGCTCGACCCGATTGATGCTTTTTCGTCGGAAGATTATTATGGGCTGATGGATGACTCGGAGGGCTTCTGGGACGAAAGCAATGCCTCGGAACTGATGGACGTGGGTATAGGGCGCCTGCCGGCGTACGACGATGCCAGCGCCGCCACACTCGTGGATAAGCTGATTCGGTACGACTCGCCTGATGGTTTCGGGAACTGGCGCAACCGGTTAGCCTACGTCACCGACGACTCGGACTTCGGCTATTATCAAGACGAAGCCGATACCTACATCACCACGAAGGTGGAGGCAGTGGTGCCAACTTTCAACTCGAAGAAGATTTACCTCGACCTGTATCCGCAAGTAGGCGTACCCAGCGGACAGCGGGCGCCGGCCTGCGTCGCCGCTATCGAACAAGCCCTCGATCAAGGGTCGCTGATAGTCAACTATATCGGTCACGGTGGCGAAACCGGATGGGCCGCCGAGCAAATTCTTGGCGTGGGCGACATCAACAACTGGCGCAACGCTAACCGCCTAACGTTTATGATAACAGCCACTTGCGAATTTGGTCGTTATGACGACCCGGCGCGCCCGTCGGGCGGCGAATATTCGTTTTATAACGCGCAGGGTGGTACAATTGGCCTTTTTACGACCACGCGCCCAGTGTTTGCCTCACAGAACACCGTGCTCAACACGGAGTTGCACCGGCAGGTGTTTCGGCGTAGTGCATCGGGAATAAACGCCCGGCCGCGTATCGGCGAAATTCTGCGTCGCACCAAGACGGGTGGTTCTACGTCGGCCGTCGGCAGCCGCAACTTCGCGCTCCTCGGCGATCCGTCGATGCGGCTGGCGTCGCCGCGGCTGGCGGCGGTAGTGACGCACGTCAACGGTCGCCCTGCCGATGTGGTCGATACGCTGCGTGCCCTCACCACGGTGAACCTCCGGGGCGAAGTGCATCTGCCGGGCGGCGCGGTGGCCACAAACTTCACGGGCCGCATTCAGGTGACGGTGTTCGACAAGGCCGCTGTCGTGCAAAACCTCGGCGACGAAAACACGCCGGTACGCTCGTTCAACGTGCGCGAATCGGTGATCTACGACGGCCTGGCGAGCGTAACCAACGGCCAGTGGACGGCCACCTTTGTGGTGCCGCGCGACATCTCGTACAGCTTCGGGCAAGGTAAAATCAGCCTCTACGCCTGGATGACGGCCTCCGACGCCACCGGCAACCGCCACGACGCGGCCGGCGCCAACACGACGACCGTCATCGGTGGGTCGAGCGCGGGCGCGGCGCAGGACCGGACGCCGCCCGAAATTAAGCTGTTTATGGATGCATTGTCGTTCCAGAACGGCGGCACCACCGGCACCGATGCCACTCTCATCGCGCCGCTCTACGACGCGAGCGGCATCAACACGGCCGGCACGGGCATCGGGCACGAAATCACGGTCATCCTCGACGGCAACCGCCAGAATGTGCTCGTGATGAATCCGTATTACACGGCCGCCGTCGATTCGTTTCAGCGCGGCACGGTGCGCTATCTGTTCAAAGGCCTGACGCCGGGTCCGCACTCGCTCACGCTCAAGGCGTGGGATACGTTCAACAACTCAGCCGAGCGTACGCTCGAGTTCGTGGTGACGAACACCTCGGGGCTGACCATCAACAACGTGCTCAACTACCCCAACCCGTTCGCCAACGCCACCACGTTCCACTTCGACCACAACCGCCAGGGCGACGACCTCGACGTGCAGGTGCAGCTCTTCACGGTGTCAGGGCGGTTGGTCCGGACGCTGCAAACGCGCCTGCCCGCCGCCAAGCCGCACGTGGGCGACGTGGCCTGGGATGGCCGCGATGAGTACGGCGACGTGCTCGGGCGCGGTGTGTACGTCTATAAAGTCAACGTGCGCTCCTCGCGCGACGGGTCGCACACGTCGAAGTACGAAAAGCTCGTCATCCTCAATTAACCCGGCGTCCGCTGCCCGCCCGTCGGCTTGCCTGACGGGCCGGGCGTACCTTCGTCATCTGGATTTTCTCTGATTTCCTCGTTTATGCAGCGATTCCACCGCGCGGCTACGTGCCTGCTCTTCGTGGCGGGCCTTTCGACCACTGCCGCGCTGGCCCAAACGGCAACTCCAATCCGCGTCATCACCACGGCCGTGCCCGTGCTGACCATCTCGCCCGACTCGCGCGCGGCCGGGATGGGCGACGCGGGCGTGGCGACTTCGCCCGACCCCAACGCCACTTACTGGAACCCCGCGAAGCTCGGCTTCGTGACGCACCAATACGGCGTGAGCCTGTCGTATACGCCGTGGCTGCGAAGCATCACCGACGACATAGGCCTGTCGTACGCGTCTGCCTACAAGCGCATCCGGCCGGGGTCGGCGTTCGCCGTGTCGTTGCTGTATTTCAACTTGGGCGAGATTGAGTTTCGCAACATCCGCAATGACTTCGAAGGCACCTTCGCCCCGAAAGAATACGCGATATCGGCCTCGTACGGCCAGAAGCTCAGCCCTTACTTCGGGCTGGGGCTGTCGGCGCGGTTCATCAACTCCAACCTGACGGGCGGCGTCAGCGTGGGCGGGGCGGCTACGAGGCCGGGCCGCACGGCGGCGGTCGATTTGGGTGCCTACTACACTCGTGATGTCAACTTCGGGCCGAATACGGGTAACGTGTCGTTCGGCGCGAACCTCTCGAACGTGGGTGGTAAAATCACGTATGTTTCGCCCAACCAAAAGGAGTTTCTGCCGACCAACCTGCGCCTGGGTACCGCCATTACGTACGACCTCGACCCGTTCAACAAAATCACGTTCGCTTTCGACGTGAACAAGCTGCTCGTGCCGACGCCGGCCGATACGGCTTCGGCCGGCTCGCAACAGCTTGCCAACACCGCCAACGACGCGATTCGGCAAAAGGGCATCGTGAACGCGATGTTCACGTCGTTCGGCGACGCGCCCGGTGGCGGCAAGGAGGAGTTGCAGGAGGTCAATTTCAACGCCGGTCTCGAGTATTGGTACAACGACCTGCTGGCCGTGCGCGGCGGCTACTTCTACGAAAACCCCCGCAAAGGCGACCGCCAGTACCTGAGTATGGGGCTGGGCATCCGCTACCAGGTGTTCGGAGTGGACGCCGCCTACCTCGTGCCGAACAAGAAAACCAACCCGCTCGCCAACACCATCCGCATCTCGCTCGTGTTCAGCTTCGACGGGCAGGAGGAGGAGAAAGGCGCGGCCGACCCAGGGGCGGCGGAGTAGAATCCGATGAACAATAGTTTTCTCTCCCACGGCAGCGGTAGCTGCCGTGGGCGTTTTTTTGTTGCGCCGCTCAGTCAGAAACAATGCTCCGCCGCCTCGTTCTCTATTTCGTCGCCCGCCCCCGCCGGATGTTCCTGCTCGACGGCCTCGGCGCTGCGGCTTCGGCGCTTCTACTGCTGCTCATCGCCGCGTTTTTTGAGCCGCTGATTGGCTTGTCGCGCGCGTTTTTGCTGCCGATGGCTACCGTGGCCGTGGCCCTCGCGGCGTATTCGCTGACGTGCGCCGCCGTGTTGCCGGCCCGCTGGCCCCGGTTGTTGCTGGGCCTGAGCGCGGCCAACTCGGCGTACTGTGCCGGGTCGGCGCTGGTGGTGCTGGCGAACCGGACGCGGCTGACGGGGCCGGGCATTGCGTACTTCGCGGGCGAAATCGTGCTGGTGCTCGGCCTGGCTACGCTCGAATGGCTGGTTGCCGCCGAGCGCATCCGCTCACCTTCTACCGACTTACCTTCTTAAATGACCGCTTCTTCTTCCGCTCTCGCGCTGCTCGACCGCGCTACGCCGCCCCCGTTTCAAGCCGTAGGTGCCGTGCCGCTGCTCGCGCCCGAGGTGCTGCCGCTGGCCGGCGGCGGGCGGCTGCACATACTCCGCAACGGCGCGCTGCCGGTGGTGCAGGTGCAAGTGGTGCTGCCGGCCGGGCAATGGCAGCAACCCGCGCCGGCCGTGGCCGCCCTCACGGCGCGGGCCATCACCGAAGGGACGCGCCGCCGCACGGCCGCGCAGATTGCCGAGTACGTGGCTATCTACGGTGCCTTCCTCGAAAATTCGGCCGGGGCCGATCGCGCCTCCCTCACGCTCTACGCGCTGCGGCGCCACCTGCCGGCGCTGCTGCCGCTCCTGGGCGAACTGCTGACCGAGGCCACCTTCCCCGAAGCCGACACCACGGCCGCCATCGCGCGCTACGTGCAGCAAGCGCGCGTAGAGCGCGAGAAAAACGCCACTCGCGCCTCCGAGCGGTTTTCGCGCAACCTGTTCGGCGCGGCCCATCCTTACTCGTCGGAACTGAATCTGGATGCCGTGGCTGCTCTCACGCCCGACCACCTGCGTGGGTTTTACGCGGAGCATTACCGCCTCGGTAGTGCCGAAATCTTCATGTGCGGCGATGTGCGCGGCGAAGACGTCGCCGCGCTGCTGGCGTTGGCCGAGGGTGCCCGTACGATTGCTGCCGCTCCGGCGCCGCTGCTCGCCACCCCCGCCGGTGGCCCCGCGCGCGACGAAATCCGCCTGCCGCAAAGCCAGCAGTCGTCGGTACGGATGGGCCGTCTGTGGCCCGGCCCCACGCACCCCGATTCGCACCGCCTGTTCGTGCTGAACAAGATTTTCGGCGGCTACTTCGGCTCGCGCCTGATGAAGAACATCCGCGAAGACAAAGGCTTCACCTACGGCATCTACTCGAGCATCTCGCACCGCGAGTATGCTTCGTCGCTGGTCGTTGGCGCCGATGTCAACGCCGATTCCACCGAGGCTACGTGCACCGAAATAGCCTGCGAAATGGCCCGCCTGCGCGCCGAGCCGGTGCCCGCCCACGAACTGGCCACCGTGCGCCAATACGCTGCCGGCAAGCTGGTAAGCGAGACGAGCACCATCTTCGACCAGCTCGGCAAGTACCAATACCTGGTGCTGCGCGGCCTCCCCCCCGACCACTACGACCACCTCCTCCACGCCATCCGCACCACCACGCCCGACGAGCTGCTGGCCCTCGCCAACGAATATCTGGTGCCGGAGAAGATGACGGAAGTGGTGGTGGGGAGAAGGGATTGAGCGGGGATGGAGATGGGGTAATGTGCTAATGGGCTAATGCGGGAGTGTGCTAATGTGGGAATGTGCAAATGTGCGAATGTGAGGATGCAGCTGTCGGTAATTAAAAAATCTCCCCTCCCCGGATGGGGAGGGGCTGGGGGTGGGGCGACCATGGCGGTTATGCGACGCCCAGCCACATTGCCCAGCCACATTGCCCAGCCACATTGCCCAGCCGCCGTATCGCCCCACCCCGGCCCTTCGGGCCACCCCTCCCCTCTCCGCGGAGGGGAGTTCGGTCTTACGACACATCTTCACATCCTCACATCTCCACATCCTCACATCTCCCCCTCACTTCCCTGGCCGCGCATTTTTCCACCGCTTGTGCGACCACAGGTAATCAGCCGGGGCGGCCCGAATTTCGGTTTCCAGGAAGCGCGCGTAGGCTGCCGTGATGGGGTGCAGCGCGGGGTCGTCGGTGGGGTGTTTGGGCGGCACGGGCAGAGGCGTGGCGCCGTCGTAGTGGAGCTGTAGGCGATAGACGTAGTGCCCGCGCCGGACCCGCCGCTGGCTCAGGAAGAACACCGGCAGCCGAAAGGACGCCGCCAGCTTGTCGGGGCCGACGAAGAACGGCGTATCCTGATTGAGGAAGCGCGTGTAAAATTGAATTTCGCCGCCGGGCGGCGTCTGGTCGGCCACCATCGAGAGGGCGCGCGGCGTGTCGCGTTGGCGCACCACGTCGCGCCCCACATCCTGCATCCGAATCAGGCGCCCACCGAGGCGGGTACGCAGATGCGTCACGAGGGCTTCGCCGAACGGACTGGCCAGCGGCCGATACACGCCCTCGATGCGCGCAGTGGGTAGGCGCACGGTGGCGCCGGGCAAAATCCATTCCCAGTTGGCGTAGTGCGAGCCGAGCGCCAGCACGGTGCGCCCCTCGGCCAGCAGCGCGAGCATCGGCGCGGCGCTCTCCACCGTCACGCGGCGGGCCAGCTCGGCGGGACTGATGGTGAGCAGCTTGAGCGTCTCGACAAGCGTATCGGCCAGGTTGCGGTAGAAGGCACGGGCGATGCGCCGCCGCTCAGCGTCCGATTTCTCCGGGAACGACGCGCGCAGGTTCGCCTCGACCACCCGCCGCCGGTAGCGCATCACGCCGTAGAGCAGCCACGCCAGCCCACTCGCCAGCGTGTGCAACACGCCGAGCGGCAGGCTCGACAGCAGCCACAGCGCCCACCAGCCGGGGTGGCGGCGCAGGATGCGGGGTGTGCGCGCCGACGCCGCCGAAATCGGCGGAGTGGCAGCGGATGAAGTACGGTTGGCCATCGCGGGCAAAGGTCGCAACGCGCGCCCTACTGCTGCCCCGTGCCCGAATTTCGGTCGAACTGCGAGCGCCCCGAAAACTTCTGCCCGATGATGGAGCGCCAGTTGGCGTCGGCCGTTTCGCCACGCGCGTTGGAGTGAATCAGGCGCGGACTGGGGTCGCCGAGGTTGCGCTGGAAGAACACGAACGTACGATTGGTCTGGTTGGCACCCTCGGCTATGCCCACGTTGCGGAGCTTGTAGTAGTTCCAGATTTGGTAGGGGCGGCCGTCGGAGTTGGCCGTGGCGCGCTGCGGGTCGTTGCGCTCGGTGAAAATCTGGTCGGGCGGGCCGTATTGCAGGTACACGCGGCCCTGGTCGGTCTCGTAGGCGCGGAAGGTTTTGTTGGCGAATTTGCCGTCCACGTAGTCGATGCGGCGGCGGTACTCGGCCCAGCGTTCGGCGGCTTCGGTAGCGCTCTGTTTTTTCCAGAAGTGGTAGAGGTACGCGCGCCGCTGCCGGGTGGTGCCGGCGGCGGCCAGCGTCTCCACAAACGCCGCTTCGGCCACCGTGGCCACGGGCCGCAAACTCAGCAGATAGTGCGGCAGCAGCGCCGAATCGAGGTCGGCCACGAAGGTACCCTTCAATTCATCGTCCGAAGTGGCGGTGGCGCGGGCGCCCAACACATCTTCGGCGCGCGGGGTGGGCATCCCGGGATTGGAGCGTTGGAAGGGCTGGGCGCTCGCGGTTACGGGCTTGCCGGCTTTGTCGAGCACTTCGACCAGCAACTCGCAGTTGCCCGAGGGCACGGCGGCCAGCGGCAGCCGCGCCAGAATGGGCAGCACGGGCGCGGCCGTGTGCTGCACCCGGCGCTCGCCCACCGTCACGGGCGAGGCGCCATCGAGCAGCCGCACCCGGTAGCGCAATGTCACGGATTGCCCCGCGCCCGCCGGCACGTCGGTATGATAGACTTCGGTGTAAAACAGAATCTCCTCGACGGCAATCGGATAGAAATCGCTCACGCGCCCCTCCAGCGCGTAATCGCCTTTGCTGAACCGGTCGGGCTTGGCGGGCTTGACGATTTTTTGGGCCGATTCGAGCAACTGAATATCGGCCACTTGCGGCCCCAGTCGGGCCGGGAAGCCGGTCGTGGTCAACGGCAGTTCGATCCGCACCTCGTCGCCGCCCGGCCCGCGCACCTGGTCGGTGCCGGTCCAGGCGAGGGTGTGGCGGCCGGGCGCCACCGCCAGCCGCTCGTGCAGGCGGAAGGGCAGCCGCACGGCCGTGGTGGTGTCGGGCAGAGCCGGCGAGCGCAGCAGAAACTTCTCGGCCGCGCGGATGCCGCCCGCCGAATCGGCCACGGTCACGGTCAGCGCCACGCGCGCCACGTAACCGCCGGGCGTGTGCTCGTAACGCACGGAAGTGCCGTCCACGGTCACGTAATACTCGATGAGCGTCTGCTTGTCGCTCACGCGCAGACGATACGCTTCGACCGTGAAAAACAGCGAGCGCCCGGCCAGCGTCGGCAGCGCAACGGCCAGACCAAGCAGGAAGGCGAGTAGAAAACGCATCAGTAAGGATGAATGAGCAGGTGATGAGCAGTCGTGCCGGGCCGACCCGACCACCCGCAGACAACGCAACGACAAAGAAAATGCCCCCGCCCGGCAACACCGGACGGGGGCACCATTCAGGGAGCCGCCCGCGCGACTTCGCCGAACCTACGCCGCCAGCGGCAGCGCGTCGGCGCCCGTGTCGAGCGTACGCCACATCGTGGGCGCGGGGACGGCGGCCAGCGTCGGCTCCACCACCGTACGAAGGCGCTCGGCGGGGAACGAGCCGAGCAGGTGCGGCGGCAACGTGGCAATGACCTCGCGGTACTTCTCCAGCCCCAGCGCTTGCGCGACGTAGGTTTCGTGGATGCCGTTGAGGTAGCGCACGATGGTCATCAGCGACTCGTGGAAGTGTCGGAAATCGATTTCCGCTTCCACGTAGCGCTCAATCTCGCGGCTGGTGGCCGAGATGCGGAGCCGCCCGAGAAGGTCGAAGAGCGTGGTGTAGCCGAGGCGCCACGTAATCTGCTGCCAGTGCTGGGGCTTCCATTTGTCGAGCGGTTGGCCGGTGCGGGCGCTGCGGATGGCCGTGTTGGGGTTGGCCTGCACCTGCTGGCGCACACTGGTGGCTTTGAGGCGGCGGGTGGTCCGCAGAAACTGACCGATGTTGGCCTGCGCCTCGATGTCCTTGCCCGCCAGGCTGAGGCCGGGGCGGTAGGCACCCAGCGGCAGGCGCTGCACCGCAAAATCGGGGTAGTGCCCGGCGGCGTAGTAGCCCACGGCGCGCGGGTAGGCGCCGCGCACCACCAGGCGGCCCACCTCGCGGGCTACCACGGCGGCGTTGCGCGACCGAATGCCGCGCGTGTGCAGAAACGCCTCAAGCACCCCAAAGATAGCGTAGTAGGCTTGCGGAAACGTCCAGTGCAAGGCGTTCCGCAGGTAGTTTTCATCGCCCAGCTCGGCCGTGGCGCGCAGGGCGTACTCAGTGCTCCAGCCGGTGTGGAGCAGCCGCACTACCTCGGCCTGCTCGGCGTCGGTGAGTGACGTAGCGGGGGTATCGCGGAAATACGGGAGCTGCCGGAGCGGCGTGGCGTCGGAGGCGGCTTGCCCGATGTGGTACGCGATGGCGTGAAAGTAATTCAGAAAAACCTGCGCCGGAATGGATTTTCGCCAGGTTTCGGAGTCGGTCTGCGGGGCCGTCGGGTCGGCCTCCGGGGCCGTGCCAAACAGCGGAATGATGCGGGCTTCGTGTTCCTGATTCATACGGCAGCATAACCAACCGGGGCGGTTTTAGGTGCCGGAAAGGGGAGATTTTTGCGAGTGTTTTTTGCTACCTAATTTATTGATAATCAAGATTTTGAAATCATATTGAGAACGTATTTTTGTGTGTAATATCTACGCAGTCAAAAGCGCTGTTTGTAGGCTGTCAGGCAGGCAAAAATGTAACGCTGAGTATCACTCGGCGATTGGCGGTTGGGCAGCGCAGTTAGGCGCAACCCAGCCGCCGTCGGTGGGTGATACTGGGCATTTTTCTCAGCCGCGTTGCCTAACCGCCGTCACTGAGTGATACTCGGTGTTACGTTTTCTCAGCCGCCGCTACGGTGGCCGTGCGTGGACACAAAAACGCCCCGGCGCCGCTTGCGGCGCCGGGGCGTTTGCTTACCGCCTCACCCCGCCCCAATCAGAGGTCGCGGACGATATTGACGGCTTCCTGCAGGTACACATCCTTCTTGAGCTTCTTCGTGAAGTTGTCGGCGCGCGCAACCTGCACGGAGTCTTTGGCGATGGCGGCGCGGTCGGCGGCGAGCTGACGGACGGCGAGCGTCGGCATCGACTTTTCAAGCTCTTCGTACCGCTTGTTGTCGGCCTTTGCTGCGGCTTGCTCCTTTTGGTAATCGGCGAGTTTGAGCGAGCGCACCGTGTTGTCGGCCTGCTTTTTCAGGCGCTTGGCGATGTCGTCGATGGTGCGAAATTCGTCGTTTTTGGCCACGCGCGCGGTGCTGGCGGCCTTCACTTTGGCCACCGGCACGGGCTGGCGCCACGCCTCGTAGGGGGCGGGCCGAATCTCGTCCCACGCCAGCGGGTAGGCGGTTTCCTTCTCGCCCTGATCGAGGTAGGCGTACATATCGGGCAACACCACGTCGGGGGTCACGCCGCGCAGTTGGGTGGCGCCGCCGTTGATGCGGTAGAATTTCTGCGTCGTGAGTTTGAGCGAGCCAAACGGCTTCACGGCGTTGTACTCGGAACCGAGGGCGTCGTCGAGGTCGAAGATGCGCTGCACGGTGCCCTTGCCGTAGGTGGTGGTCGAGCCGACGATGACGGCGCGCTTGTAGTCCTGCATCGCGGCGGCCAGAATCTCCGACGCCGACGCCGAATACGAGTTCACCATCACTACGAGCGGGCCGGCGTATTGCACCCGCGAATCGCGGTCGGGCAGCACGTCGGTACGGCCGCCGCTGGCCTTCACCTGCACGATGGGGCCTTGCGGAATGAACAGGCCCGACATTTCGACGGCATCCGACAGCGAGCCGCCGCCGTTGTTGCGGAGGTCGAGCACGATGCCATCGACTTTCTCGGCGGAGAGCTTCTCGACTTCCTTCCGTACGTCTTCGCCGGAGTTGCGCCCACCGGAGCGACTGAAATCGGCGTAGAACGACGGCAGCCGCAGGTAGCCGATCTTTTTGCCGTCTTTCTGCTCGATGACGGCCGATTGGGCGTAGGTCTCCTGAATCACCACCAGATCGCGGATGATGGAGATGACCTTTTGCGAGTTGTCGGGCTTCCGTATCGTCAGGCGCACTTCGGTGCCTTTCTTGCCCCGGATCAGCAGAATGGCGTCGTCAAGGCGCATTCCTTCGATGCTCACCGGCTCTTTCTTGCCCTGGGCCACGCGCAGAATCACGTCGCCGCTTTTCAACTCGCCCTGGCGGTACGACGGCGAACCGGGCACTATGTCGGCCACTTTGATTTCGCCGTCGCGCTCCTGCAACGTCGCCCCGATGCCTTCCAGGCGGCCGGTCATCTGAATGTCGAAGTTGGCTTTGTCCTTCGGCGGGAAATACTCGGTGTGCGGGTCGTAGGTGTTGGTGATGGCGTTGACGTAGAGCGAGAACATATCGCTCGCCGACTGCTGGCTCATCCGCCGGAACAGGTCGGTGTAGAGCTTGCCGACTTTAGCGCGGGCATCGGCTTCGAGTTGCGCCATCGTCTTGTTCTTCACTTCCGAGGCGGGCACTTCGGCCGATTCGGTGGCGTCGTCGTCGGCGTCGGGGGTGTCGGCCAGCGGCGATTCGGTGGCGCGGTCGGCGGCTTCGGCCTTCTTCTCGGCTTTGGCGACCTCGGGGTTCTTGGCTCGTTCCTGAGCCGCAATCAGGTCGGCGAGCTGCGCCATCACCTGATACTTGAGGTACTTGCGCCAATGCTCGCGCGATTCGGTCGGCGACGCGGCGTACGCCACTTTGTCGTCGTCAAGCTCCACTGATTCGTCTTTGGTGAAGTCGAAGGGCTGCTTGAGAATCTCGTCGCAATACTGATGCACTTCCTTCACGCGGGCCGTGTAAAGGCGCGTGGCGAGGGTGTAGAACTCCTCGGAACCAGCCCTCACCTGGTCGTCGATCTGGTTTTTCTGCCGGTCGAGCTGCGCGATGTCGTCTTTCAGCAGAAAGCGGCGGCTTTTGTACAGACCCTTCATATAGAGGCTATACACGCGCCCGGCGAAGGCATCGTCGAGCTTTTCCGGCTCGTAGTGGGCGGTGCTCAGGCCGGCGAGCACGGTTTTCAGCAACAGCTCCTCGCGGGCGCTGGCGGGCACGTGCTTACTGGCTTCTGCGCCGCGGTGCAGGGTGGTGTAGCCGGCCAGGGCCAAAGCAATAGCCGACACCGACAGAAGCGACGTCAGGCGGGCAGAACGGAACGACATAGACAGGCGAAAAAAGAGCGCGGCACGGCGCTCCGGCAGGAACAAGGATACGCAAAAAGAGTGCCCTCGGGTGCGAGGGGTTGCGTGTATCTGCTTAACCCCCGAACCTGCCACCAGGTTGGCCCTCGCGCCGTGGCAACGGCCCAAAGACGCGCAAATCAGCCCATTGGCTGAGGTTGGGCATAAAAAAACCTCGCTGAGGCAGCGAGGTCTTTCCCGGATTAATCTGTTCAAGGGACAAAGTAAACATATCGGCGCCATATCAGCCAAATCGGAAGAGAATATCTGTGGCATAATCGAGAAGAAAATTTACACAATCCGGTGAAGCGTTTTGGGTGAAGCCTACCTGTTACGTAGCAAATCGGCCTAGACCGAGAGCGCAACGCTCTCAGCCTAAGCCGATTCAGTAATCAGGCGGCCGGTGCCACGGGCACCGGCCAAAAGTCGGTTACGAGTAGATGCGCTCGCCGTTGGAGCGGCGGAATTCGTCCTGGAAGTACTGGCGGTCTTCGTCGTTGCGGTGCTTGACGCCCATCACGATGCCACCCTCCTTGATGCCGTGCTCATACTCGGTGGCGTGCTCTTCGGGGATGCCCGAGCCGACCAGCGCGCCCACGAGGCCGCCCGTGAGGCCGCCCGCGCCCGCGCCCACCAGCGACGCCGCCAGCGGCCCGGCCACTACCAGCCCGAGGCCCGGCAGTGCCACGCTCGTGCCGATGGCCGCGATGGCCGCCACCACGGCACCCACGGTGCCGCCGATGGCCGACCCCACGCCGGCGCCCTCCATTGCTTTGTCGCCGAGGTCGGTGTCGGCGGTGCCTTCACCGAAATGCGTTTTGCGTGTCTCGTCCGACATCATCAGGTTCACGTCGTCTTTGGTGTAGCCACGACGGTGCAGCGAGTCGTAGGCGCGCTCGGCGGAAGCGCGGTCGCGGAACATCGCGGTGGTCATTCCGGTCGAGCCGGAAGTGGGCGACGAGTCAGACGCGGCCGACGACGAGTTGCGGAACGATTCGTTGCCGCTCGACGAAGGGGTTGATCCAGTGTTTTCGCCGTAGGGGGGCATATTGCCAAAACCACTCATTGGGGTAAGGAAGTAGGGGGTGAGAAAATGAAACTGCCGCGCCGCTCACCGGTTGAGGCGGGCAGCGCGGCGTTTCATACGCCCGGCGGGCGGTAGGGTTGTGGTCGGGAAGCTCGGGGCGCACATTGCGCCGGCGAAAGCTGGCTCCGGCGAGTCTCCGTCGGCTTATCGCCAGCTCATCATTAGTTCTATTCGCGCACCAGCCGCCGCACGGCGGTGCCGCGCGCCGTGGTCAGGCGCACGGTCAGCAGGCCGCGCGCGGCGCCCAGTTCGGCGGCAACCAGCGTGGCCTCGGCGCCGCTGACGGTGCGCGCGAGGACGCGGCGGCCGACGGCATCGAACACTTCCACGGCCACGGCGCCGGCGGGCAGGCCGCGCACCGTCAGGGCCTGGCCGACGCCGACCGGGTTGGGCGCGAGGCTGACCGTGGCGAGTGCCGCCGCGTCGGGGGCGGTGCCGAGCGTGATGCGGCGGTAGATGTCGCGGTACTCCACGCTGGTGGGGGTTTCCTGCCCGCCTATCTCGGCCGTATTGATGGTCAGTAGCGGCACGTGGTGGCCGTTGGCGAGCCACTTGTACTCGTAGCGGGTGGGGAGCTGCAAGGCAATCGGCATCTGTCCGCCGATGGCGAGCGAGTCGTAGGCGTCAAGCTTCGTCCGCACCCGAATGGTGCTGAACGTGCCGAACGGCGTGATGAGCGTACCCCATCCGTCAACCCGATTGACACGGTTCTGGTCTTGCGACAGAAACGCCGTGCCCGGCACGTTGGCCTCAAAGTACGACTGCGACGAATCCGGCGCCGACGCGAACGACAGCGGGAAGCGGTACACCACATCCTGCATCCCGGCGTTGAACGTGACCGGCAGCGCAAACCCCGTTACCGACGCGCTGAACCCTACCTGCCGATAATCGGCCGTCTGTGCACGGAAGTAGCCGTACAAATCGCCGAACGACAGGCCGCCGCCACCGGGAATCGAGTCGAGCGGCAACTCGACGGGCGTGGCCACCGTGGCGCGGTTGGCCCCACCGAGCGGCCCGAACGTGAAGGCCGCCAGCCCGCCGGCCACGCTCGTCGGCACGAAGCGCGCGACGCGCTGCCCCACGGGCGTGAGCATCGAGTAATCCCAGCTCTGGTTAGGGCCGGTAAGCTGAAAATCGACGCCGACCCCCACGGCCTGGCTCAGCCGGAGCGTGTCGCCCACGACGGGCATATCGGCCTGCGTGATGGTGGGGCCTTGTGCAGCGGCCGACACGGCGGCGGTTACGGCCGTGAGCGTCAGGAGGGTATGGAATAAGCGCATAGGCGTGACGAGTGAGGCGAAATGGCGGATTCAGACAGTCAAAAGTACGGCCGTGCGGCGCCGTCGGCAGACTGTCGGGCGGGCTGCATCTTTGGTGTGCCTTCCGTGCTCCCTTTCATTCCGCTCCGCGTGGCCGCATCTTCCCCAGAACAGCAGCAAACCCACATCGCCGACTACTACGACGAGTTTGCCGCGCGGCAGCGCCGCACCGGCCTCAATGCGCGCCTATGGGCGCTTTACGAACGGCTGCGGACGGCGGGCCTCGGCCCCACCTCGCGGGTGCTGGAGCTGGGGTGCGGCATCGGGGCGCTGACGTATCTGCTGGCCCGCGCCACGCCGCACGGCACCGTGGAGGCGGTGGACCTCAGTCCCGAATCGGTGCGGTTTGCCACGGCGCAACTCGCGGGGCAGCCCAATGTAGTGGTGCGCGTCCACGACGTGGTGACGTACCAGCCCACTGGCTGCGACTTCGATTTCATCACGCTCTTCGACGTCATCGAGCATATTCCGCTGGAGCTGCACGGGGCGCTGTTTCGGCACGTGGCCACGCTGATGTCGCCGCACACGCGCCTGCTGATTCACATCCCGCATCCGCGCCTTATCGAGCATCTACGCCGCCACGACCCGGCGTCGTTGCAGGTAGTGGACCAGTCGGTGGAACTGGCGCCGCTGGTGGGCCACCTGGCCGCCGCCGGTCTGGTGCTGCACTCGCTCGATACGTACAGCTTGTGGCAGCAGGATGATTATCAATTTCTTGACATTCGTTTGCCCGCCGCGTTCAGTAACCAACCGTGTGCGGCAGGGTTGCTGAGCCGCGCCGTGGCGCGCGCTCGCCATATGTGGCGCGGCTGGATGGTGCGGTACCCATCGTGAGAGGCGCGCTTGCGCTGGATGACCACTCGCGGCGGCTGGGTTATGTGGCCGCGTCTGTCCCAGACGCGCGCCGGACAGGAGATTGATTTGGCGCGCGTCTGGGACAGACGCGGCCACTTGCTTAACCGCGTTGCCCAGCCGCCGTCACCGAGTGATACTCGGTGCTACAGTGCCCAGCCGCCGTGGTCGCCCCACCCCCAACCCCATTTCTGGGGCCCCTATCCCAATCCCCATCCGGGGAGGGGAGCTTGTCAGTTACCCGCAGCCACATCCTCACATCTCCACATCAAACCCCCGATGCCCCTCGCCGACTACCCTCAGCACTACTTCTCCGGCCGTGCCGCGTGGCGCGCGTGGCTCACCCGGCACCACTCGCAGCCGCAGGGCATTTGGCTGGTGTACGACAAAAAGGTGGGCCGCGAGCCGCAACGGCTTTCCTACGCCGATATAGTGGAGGAAGCCCTGTGTTTCGGCTGGATCGACTCGCTCCCGCGCAAGCGCTCCGACACGCAGTCGATGCTGTTGCTCACGCCGCGCAAGCCGAAAAGCGTATGGTCGAAGCTCAACAAGACCCGCATCGACAAGCTACTCGCCGAAGGACTGATGACCGCCGCCGGACAAGCCCGAATCGATGCGGCGAAAGCCAACGGCTCGTGGTTCGCGCTCGACGAAGTGGAAGCCCTCATCATTCCCAATGATTTGGCCGACGCGCTCGCCGCCACTCCTGGCGCCCGCGCCCGTTGGGATGCGCTGCCGCCATCGGCCCGAAAAGCGGCATTGCAGCAAATCAGCAGCGCCAAAACCACCGAGACGCGCGCCCGGCGCGTGGCAGCGGCAGCGGCGATGGGATAGGCAGGAAAGCCGGCAGCGCCGCGCCGGGTCAGTCGCGGAACAGGTGCTTGTCGGCCCAAAACGTGCCCAGCGGCACCAGCGAGGCCACGAAGCCCAGCACCAGCTTGCGCGCGTTCCAGCCGCGTTCCAGCCCCACACCTACCAGCTGCAACACGTAGAGCACGAACAGTACACCGTGCGCCATCCCCACGTGCTTGACCGCCAGCGGCTGTCCCCAGACGTATTTAAGCGGCATCGCAATCAGCAGCAACACCAAAAACGACAACCCTTCCAGAAACGCCACCACCCGCAGGCGGCCCAACGGAGTGGCGAAAAATGTCAGCAGGTTCGGCATAATAGTAACAGCAACCGGGCGGCGGCCGACAAGTTCGGCCGCCGCCCGCGTTACGCTAGGGCGTGTGGACAGACTGAGCGTTAATATTGCGTTATGG
>ERZ1066122.1015-NODE-1015-length-25071-cov-35.450552_pt1 | contig 25071 bp, 19 predicted proteins | sample MGYA00382769_ERZ1066122 | MGnify/ENA primary metagenome ERZ1066122 (study PRJEB33369, sample SAMEA5778352) | biofilm metagenome | biome: Industrial cooling water; feature: Water cooling tower basin; material: Biofilm | place: United Arab Emirates | collected... | reverse complement strand
TGGTGATTGGTGATTGGTGATTGGTGATTGGTGATTGGTGATTGGTGATTGGTGATTGGGTGCCAGATGTTTGCTCCGGCGGTGGCCCTCGCGCCGACCTACAATTCACCATTCACCAATCACCGATTGTTGCCTCCCGCGCGCACGCGGACGGCTGCGCCGTCGCGCAGGCCGGCGGGCAGGTCGACGATCAGCAGCTCGCCGCCGAGCAGGCCACGACGCAGTTCGCGCTGGCCGGCGGTCACGGGCCCGGCCTCCACCGCGCGCTGACGGGCGCGGCCCTCCGCCACGACCCACACCACGTCGCGCCCGCCGAGGTTGTGCACCAGCGAGTCGGGAACGAAGAGGCGGGCGGGCGCGACGGCGGCCGGTTCGGCGGCGCGCTCCAGGAAGACGACGCGCGCGGCCATCTCGGAGAGGATGCGCGGGTCGGCGGTGTCGACGGCGACGCGCACCAGCACGGTAGCTCGCTGGCGGTCCGCGGTGGGCACCACCTGGCGAACGTGGCCGGGGAAGCGCTCGCCGGGGTAGGCGTCGAGCACGATCTCGGCGGGCTGCCCGCGGCGGATCTGCGCGATGTACGCCTCGTTGACGTCGGCCTCCACGTCGAGCGCGGAGAGGTCGGCCATGGTGACGACCGCGCCGCGGGTGAGCCCGCCGCCCGCGATGGAGGGCGCCACCACCTCGCCGAGCTCCGCGTCCTTGCGCAGCACCGTGCCGTCGAACGGCGCGCGCACCCGCGTGTTCTCCAACTGCGCGTGCGCGGCGGCGAGCCCGGCGCGCGCCGCGGCGACGCGGGCGGCGGCGGCGCCGAGCTGCGCGGCGGCCGCGGCCTCGGCGGTCTCGGCGTCCTGCACCGTCTGCTGCGCCGCCAGCTCGCGCTCGGCGAGCGAGCGCGAGCGCTGCAGCTCGCGGCGCGCCTGCGCCAGCCGCGCCTCCGCCTCCAGCCGTGTCGCCTGCGCGCTCAGCACGCCGGCCTCCGCCTCGTGGATCGCGGCCTCGATCTCGGCCGCCTCCAGCCGCGCCAGCACCTGCCCGGCGCGCACCACGTCGCCCTCCTCGACGCCGAGGAACGCCAGCCGGCCGGGCACCTTGGAGGAGACCGACGCCTGGGTGCGCGGCACCACGTAGCCGTTGGCGGTCAGCCCTGCCGCCGCGCCCGCCCCGCGCGCCGGGCCCGCCTCCAGGCGGAAGACGTGCACCTCCGGCGCGCGGCTGCGCAGCAGCGCCCCGCCGCCCGCCAGCACGGCGAGCAGCGCCAGGCCCCCGCCGGCCAGCCACCAGTGGCGGCGGCGCGTGGGCGCAGCGGACGGCGGTTCGTCGCGGCGGATGCGCAGCCGCGCGAGGTCGGTGGTGTCGATATGGCTGCGGTCGGGGCTGACCACGGCTCGCTTCCCTCGGGGGTGGGCGCGCGACCGGGAAGGCCGGCGCCGCTCCCGGTCAGAGTACTGCCGCCCGCAGCATAGTCAATGGGGGAATGCCTGATGAAGTGTAACGATCTGGTGGGGGTGGCCGGCTTACAGCAGCGAGCGGCCCTCGTCGGCGAGCTGGGCGAGCAGCCGCCCGTGCTCGTTCTCCTCGTCCGCGCGGTGGAGCGTCTCGGCGGTGGCGGGGTGGCGGGCGCCGCAGGCGCGGCAGACGAGCAACGGCGGGACGACGCTGCGCTCCGCCTCCCAGCGGCCGGTGCACTCGGCGTGGCGGTGCACGAACCCCGGCGAGGTGAGCGGGCCGGGCAGGCGCACCAGCGCTTCGAGCACGGGCTCGTGATGGCAGCCGAAGCAGGTCAGGACGTGCGGCACGTTGATCTTGCTGCCGATACTCAGGTGCAGCGGCCGACCGCAGCGCGGGCAGTTGCCGCGGAAGGCGAGCACGCGGTAGCGGCCCGTCCACTGGCGGTGCGCCAGGTAGAGCCCGGCGACGAGGCTGCCCAGTGCCCAGGGGTAGTGCGGGGGCACCAGCATCAGCAGCGGCGCCGCGCCCCAGAAGAGGAACAGGCAGAGCAGCGCGCGCCCGGCCCGCTGCGCCGGGCGCTGAAAGACGAGCTGCACCTGCGCGGGCGCGGGCGCATGCGCGCGCAGCGTCAACTGCGCGGGGGGCGACTGGGGTGTGAGGATGTGTCTCATGGACTACCACAGGCGGGGGCTACACCCGCACAAGCTAGTCGCGCCGCCAGGGCACGGCAAGGACGACAGCAGGAGAGCATCTTGCCAAGTAACAAATGGCGCATAGGTTTTCGGGGGCGGAGCGCCACGTGCCGGTTCCCGGCGTGGCGCGCGGGTTTCCGCGTGGGTTCGCCGCTGCCCCTGCCGAAAGTGGACCGGGCCGATGCCACGTACCGTACCGCCGGCGGTGACCGATTCCTGCCCCTCCGGGCCCCTCGTGTCTAGCCCCTCCGAACTCGCGCCGCGAAGCCCGCGCCCGCTGGGCGCCGCGCCGGCCGCCGGCGTGAACGCGCTGCTGCGCGGCGCCTGCCTGGCGCTGGGTGCGCCCAGCGCGTTCGTCTACCTGGCGCAGAGCGACGAGGTGCAACTGCACGTGCAGCGCGGCGCGGGCGAGAGCGCGCGCGCCCGGCCGGACGCGGTGGTGCGGCGCTTCCTCGCCGGGCTGGACGCCTGGTCGGCACAGCCGACGGCGGGCGAGCTGCCGGAGCCACTGCCGCTGCCGCTGGCGGCCGAACCGGAGATCGTGGTGCGCGCCTACCTGGCGCACGGGCTCTTCGACTCCAGCGGCCGCGGGATCGGCTGCCTCTGCGTGCTGCAGGCCGAGCCGCGCGGCTGGACGGAGACGGAGCGCGAGCTGCTGGCGAGCCTGGCCGCCTCCGCCGCCTGTACGCTGGAGCTGGGCAGCGAGCTGGGCGCACAGGGCCCCGCCGGCAGCGGCGTGCGCAGCTCGCGCGGCGAGGCGCAGCAGATGCTGGAGCGGATGCGCGCCGTCGCCACCGTGGCGGCGCGCATCCTCGGCGCGCACACGCCCGAGGCGCTCTTCCAGGTGCTGCACGACGCCTGCCGCCGCGTGCTCCGCTGCGACCGCTTCTTCCTGGCGCTCTACGACGCGGCGCAGGACAGCTTCCAGATGCTGAGCACCGACGAGGCCGGCGCACCGCCGGTGGTGCTGGCGGTGCCGGCGGCGGGCACGCCCGCCGGGCGTGTAGCGCGCGAACGCCGCTCGCTCGTCACCCGCCACGCGAGCGACGCCGCGGCGCAGGGTGCGACGCAGCTCGACGCGCAGCGCCCCGCCGAGTCCGCCATCCGCACGCCGGTGCTCAAGGGCGACGAGGTGCTCGGCGTGATCTCGGTGCAGAGCCTCACGCCGGAGCGGTACGGGCCGCGCGACGTGGAGGTGCTGGAGGCGATCGCCGCGCTGGCCGCCACCGCGCTGCAGAACATCCGCCTGCTCGCCGAGCGCGCCGCCGTCACCGAGACGCTGCGCCGCAGCGAGGAGCGCTACCGCCGCCTCTTCCACGAGGACGTCGCCGGCTACGTCGTCTCCACGCCCGAGGGCCGGCTGCTCGCCTGCAACCCCGCGCTGGTGGAGCTCTTCGGCTTCGGCTCGGCCGAGGAGATGCTCGCCTGCAGCACCGTCGAGCTCTACCCCGACGAGCGCGCCCGCACCGAGCTGCTCGACGAGCTGCGCCGCCACGGCCGGCTGCTCCAGCGCGAGGTGGAGATGCGCCGGCGCGACGGCTCGCCGCTCTACGTCCTCGAGAACCTGAGCGGCGCCTTCGACGAGCGCGGCGAGCTGGTGGAGCTGCGCGGCCACGTGCTCGACATCACCGCGCGCCGCCAGGCGGAAGAGGCGCTGCGCCTCTCCGAAGAGCAGCACCGCGCGCTCTTCGAGCAGGTGCCGATCGGCGTCTTCCACTACGACCGACACCTGCGCATCACGCACTGCAACCAGCAGTTCGTGCGCATGGCCAACCGGCCGTACGACGAGCTGATCGGCTTCGACATCCACACCCTGCCGGACCCGCGCGTGCTGCCGGCGTTCGCGCCCGCCCTGCAGGGCGAGCTCTCCTCCTACGAGGGGCCCTATCGTACGCCGAGCGGCCAGGACTGGTGGATCTCGCTGCGCTGCTCGCCGCTGCGCGACGGCGAGGGCCGCGTCGTCGGCGGCGTCGGCGTGGTGGAGAACGTCACCGAGCAGCGCCGCGCGGAGCAGGCCCTGCGCGACCAGGCGCTGCTGCTGGACACGCTCGCCGACGCCGTGCTGGTGATGGACCGCGAGGGCCGCGTCACCGAGTGCAACCCGGCGGCCGAACGCATCTTCGGGTACGAGCGCGCCGAGATGATCGGCCGCGCGGTCGTCGTCTTCCACGATCCCGACGTGCGGCCCTGGCTGGAGGAGCGCATCCGCGAGCACCTGCGCCGCGAGGGGCGCTGGCGCGGCGAGATCCCGATCGTGCGCAAGGACGGTGTCTCGCGCGTCATCGAGGCGGTGGTCGTGGTGCACCGTAACGCGCAGGGCGAGATCGCCTCTATCGTCGGCGTCAACCGCGACGTCACCGAGCGCAAGGAGGTGGAGCGCGAGCGCGCCTTCCTGCTGCAGCGCGAGCAGCTCGCGCGCACGGAGGCCGAGAAGGCCGAGCGCAAGGCGCGCTTCCTCGCCGAGGCCTCCGAGCTCTTCGCCACCTCGCTGGACTACGAGGCCACGCTGCGCAGCCTCACCTACCTGGTCATCCCCCGGCTGGCCGACTCCTGCATCACCTACCTGCTCGACGAGCTGGGCGAGGTCGCGCGCCTGGAGCCGGCGCACGTGGAGCCGCTGCGCGAGCAGCAGTTGCGCGAGCGGCTGCGCCAGGCGCCCGCGCGGCTGGAGCTGCTGATTCCGCCGGTGGCGCACGTCCTGCGCAGCGGCCAGCCGCTGGTGCTGCCGGAGGTCTCGGGCGAGCTGCTGCGTGCGCTGCCAGACGACCCGGCGCACCAGAGCATCGCCGAGACGATCGGCCTGCGCTCGCTGCTCGTCGTGCCGCTGCGCACGCGCGGCCGCATCATCGGCGCGCTCAGCCTGGGCGCCGGCGCGCACCGCCGCGCCTACGACGCCGACGACCTGGTGCTCGCCGAGGAGCTGGCCCGCCGCGCCGCGCTCGCCATCGAGAACGCACGGCTCTACCAGCAGACGCAGCAGGAGGTGCGCGCGCGCGAGCAGGTGCTGCGCATCGTCTCGCACGACCTGCGCAACCCGCTCTCCACCATCGTGCTCAACGCCAGCGCCATCCTGGACCTCTACCCGGCCACCGCCCCGCTCGACCCCTGGATCCGCGAGCAGGTGGAGGCGGTGATGCTCTCCGCCGAGCAGATGAATCGCCTCATCCGCGACCTGGTGGACGTGGCGCGCATCGAGACCGGCGGGCTCTCGGTGGAGCGCATCCCGCACAGCGTGGGCGCGCTGATGCGCAACGTGGCGCGCGTCTTCCAGCCGCTGGCCGCCGAGCAGTCGATCCGCCTGGAGACGCAGCTCGCACAGGAGCCGCTGGAGGCGTGGATGGACTACGACCGCATCCACCAGGTGCTCTCCAACCTGATCGGCAACGCGCTGCGCTTCACGCGCCAGGGCGGGCAGATCCGGGTGCGCAGCGAGCTGTGCGGGGCGGAGGTGCGCTTCTCCGTCAGCGATACCGGCGCGGGCATCGCGCCGGAGCAGGTGAAGCACCTCTTCACCCGCGACTGGCAGGTGCACAGCACGCGGCGCGGCGGCGCCGGGCTGGGGCTGACCATCGCCAAGGGCATCGTCGAGGCGCACGGCGGCCGCATCTGGGTGGAGAGCGTGGTGGGGCAGGGCAGCACCTTCCACTTCACGGTGCCGATGACGCCATGAGTGAGCCGCCCGCCCCGGGGACGGGGCTCAGCCGTGCGCAGCCGGCCGGCATCGAGGCGCTGGAGCACGGCGAGCCGCCGATTGCGCCGCCGCAGTGGCTGCGGCGCGAAGCTGCCATCGACTACGCCGCCGAGCGCGCCCACGCCGACGCCGACCCCGACGGCTTCTGGGCCGAGAAGGCCCGCCTGCTGGAGTGGTTCCAGCCGCCGCGCGAGGTGCTGCGCTTCAATCCGCCGCACCACCGCTGGTACGCGGGCGGCACGCTCAACGCCAGCTACAACTGCCTGGACCGGCACGTCCACAGCGAGCGGCGCAACAAGGCGGCGCTCATCTGGGTGGGCGAGGACGGCGAGGAGCGCACCTACACCTACAACCGCCTCTACCGCGAGGTCAACCGGCTGGCCAACGCGCTGAAGCGACTGGGCGTCGGCCGCGGCGAGCGCGTGGTGCTGTACCTGCCGCTGACGCCCGAGGGCATCATCAGCATGCTGGCCTGCGCACGGCTGGGCGCGATCCACTCCGTGGTCTACGCCGGCATGGGCACGCAGGCGCTGCGCGCGCGCATCGAGGACGCCGGCGCGCGCACCGTCATCTGCGCGGACTACACCTACCGCCGCGGGCGGGCGGTGCCGCTGAAGCCCATCGTCGACGAGGCGGTGCGCGACCTGGTGCAGGTCGACCACGTCGTCGTCTACCGCCGCGGCTCCACGCCCAGCACGCCGCCGTTCCAGTTCGAGAGCGAGCGCGAGCACGACTTCTACGGCATCCAGCAGCCGCGCGACATCCACTGCGCGCCCCAGCCGATGGACGCCGAGGACCCGCTCTTCATCCTCTACACCTCCGGCACCACCGGCACGCCCAAGGGCGTGGTGCACGCCACCGGCGGCTACCTGGTGGGCGTCACCTACCTGGCGCGCGCCTTCTACCAGCTCCAGGACCGTGACATCTACTGGCCTACCAGCGACATCGGCTGGATCGTGGGGCACAGCTTCATCGTCTACGGGCCGCTCAGCATCGGCGCCACCGTGCTCTGCCGCGAGGGCGCGCCGGACTACCCCACGGCCGAGGTCACCTGGGAGCTGTGCGAGCGCTTCGGCGTCAACGTCATGTTCACCGCGCCGACCGCGCTGCGCATGTGGATGAGCTACGGCCCCGAGGTGCCCGCGAAGTACGACCTCTCGCGGCTGCGGCTGCTGGCCTGCGCCGGCGAGCCGCTGAACCCCGAGGCGCAGCGCTGGGCGCAGCAGCACCTGGTGGGGCAGGCCGACGGCTTCGTGGTGGACAACTGGTGGCAGACGGAGATCGCCGCGCCGGTGCTCGGCACGCTGCCCAGCTTCGAGGCGCGGCCCGGCAAGGTCGGCAAGCCGATGCCTGGCGTGGAGGTGGAGGTGGTGGACCGCTTCGGCCAGCCGCTGCCGCCCGGCGAGGGCGGGCTGCTGGTGCTGCGCCGCCCGCTGCCCTACCTGCTGCGCAGCGTCTGGAACGACGCGGCGCGCTACGCGGAGTACTGGAGCAAGTTCCCCGGCCGCTACTTCGCGGGCGACATCGCCGTGATGGACGCCGACGGCTACGTGGCGGTGCTGGGCCGCGCCGACGACGTGATGAACGTCGCCGGCCACCGCATCGGCACGGCCGACGTGGAGGGCGCGCTGCTGCGCCACCCGGCGGTCGCCGAGAGCGCCGTCGTCGGGCTGCCGGACGCGCTCAAGGGCGAGCGCATCGTGGCGTTCGTGGTGGTGAAGCCGGGCGTGCCGGTGGGGCCGGGGCTGGTCGCCAGCCTCAAGGACCACGTGCGGCAGGACCTCGGCCCCATCGCCACGCCGGCCGAGGTGCAGGTGCTGGACGCCCTGCCCAAGACGCGCAGCGGCAAGATCGTGCGGCGCCTGCTCAAGGCGCGCGCGCTCGGCCAGGACCCCGGCGACCTGAGCACGCTGGAGTGAAGGATTCGGGATTCAGGGGGTTGAGCTACCAGCTTCCGGCTACCGGCTACCGGCAAACCCCAGGTGTTGCCGGTAGCCGGTAGCTGGAAGCCGGAAGCCTCGTTCCCTGAATCCTGAATCCCGGCTGTCAGCCAACTCCCGACCACGACCAGCCAACCGCCGATGTTCCGGCGGGCGGAGGAGCCGCAGAATCATGTCGCGAGCGTTCGTGCGCGAGGACGGCGGCGAGTTCGTGCCGCCCGGCCGCTTCGGCCTGCCGCCGCGGGACGACCCCGGCTTCGACGCCGCGGCCGCCCGCGCGCTGCTGGAGGCCGCGCGCGACGCCAACACCGCCAGCGCCGAGGCCGCCACCGGCTACCACTGGGGCGAGCCGCGGCTGCAGCGCCACGTGCGCCGCCTCCTCGACCAGGCGCTCGCGCTGCCGGAGCACCAGCAGGACGCGCGCTTCCTCCGCGTGGCGCGCCGCTTCCTCGGTGAGCCGTAGCGTCGCCCGCGCACGGCACGCCCGAACCCGTACCCTCTCGTGCCGGGAGTGCCATGAACGTGCGTTGGAATCGTCTGCGGTTCGGCCCCGCGCTCGCCGTCGCGGCGCTCGCCCTGCTCGCCGCCTGCGGCGACGGCGGCGGCGTCACCGACCCCATCGACCCGCCGCCGGCCGACACCAGCAGCGGCCGCTTCCCGCGCGCCGTCGGCTACCTCTCCTACTACAGCAGCCGCCCCATCAGCGAGATCGACGGCGAGAAGCTGACGCACCTCATCTACGCCTTCGGCCGCGTCAACACCGCCAGTGCCACCGCCGGGCTGATGGACCCGGCCCGCGACCTGGCGAAGTTCGAGGAGCTGCGCGCGCTCAAGCAGCGACATCCGCACCTGAAGCTCCTCGTCGCCTTCGGCGGCTGGGAGATCGGGACCACGCCGATCCTGGCGCCGGTGGCGGCCTCGCCCACGGGGCGCGCCACGTTCGCCGCCTCGGCGATCCAAGTCTTCCTGCGCGGCTATGGCGGCCTCTTCGACGGCATCGACATCGACTGGGAGTACCCGCGCGCAGCCGAGAAGGAGCACTACACCGCCTTCATCGCCGAGCTGCGCAAGCAGTTGAACGAGGAGAGCGCCAGGACGGGCCGCCGCTACCTGCTGACTTCCGCCACGCCCGCGGCCTCCAGCACGCTCACGAACGGCTACGACCTGCCCGCCGTGCATCCGCTGCTGGACTGGTTCAACGTGATGACCTACGACTTCCACACCGGCGATCCCAGCCGCACCGTCAACTTCAACGCGCCGCTCTTCGCACCCGTCGGCGACCCGACACCCGGCTTCACCGGGAACTACACGGTGACGGTCTACACGCAGCGCGGTGTGCCTCGCGAGAAGGTGGTGCTCGGGGTGCCGTTCTATGGCCGCACCTTCGTGGGCGTACCCAACGTCAACAACGGGCTCTACCAGAAGGCCACCGGCGTGCAGGTCGGGGAGTGGAAGCAGGACGGCGCCATCTCGTACCGCCTCCTCAAGCTGCGCGGCTTCCTGGCGGGCGAGGGCTTCACGCGGCACTGGCAGAACGAGGCGAAGGTGCCGTTCCTCTTCAACCCCACCACCGGAGTGTGGATCACCTACGACGACGAGCAGTCGGTGCGCGCGAAGGGCGAGTTCGCGCGCCAGAACGGCCTGGGCGGCGTGATGGTCTGGGAGCTGGCGCAGGACGCCGCCGACAACAGCCTGCTGAACGCGCTGGTTGCGGGGCTGCGCGGCACGACGTGAGGCTTCACGCCCCGCGCTCCCACCGGGGTGAGGGAGAGGTGTGGCCTCGGCCACCAGCGCTCTGCGGCTGCGCATCGGTCCCACTCCCGGGCGCCGACGGGACCAACCTGGAGCGCAAGACGGTCGTGCGGAAGGAGGAGCCGAACGCTCTCGTGGCGGCCGATCACACGCGGTGCACCACCACAGCGGGCAAGTTTGCCCGGGCGCGAGTGGGCGAGAAGGTCTGGTGCATCGGGAAGTAGCGCCACGTGGGCGGCTGCCGGTCGGGGATCCCACGTACGGGCGATCCCTTACGCGGTCGCGGAAGGGCTGAGGTTGCCGGGTGCGGCACGCCGGCCCAGCTTGAGCGGTGGGGATGCACGACTGCCGAGCGCCGGCCGCGGCGCCGTTCCAGCCGCGACGGCAGGACCGGAGGATACCATGGAGCTGATCGAGCTGCTGGACCGCGACGGGGACGCCATTGTCCGCGACGCGCTGGACCGGCTGGGCTGTGCGGGGCTGCGCCACTACGAGACGAGCGGCGCGGCCTGCAACGAGGAGCGGCTGCGCACGCTCTTCGAGGTGACGCGCGCCGCCGTGCGCGGCCGCACGCTGGTGCCAGTCGTCGAGTACGCGGAGCGCATCGCGCGCGAGCGCTTCAGCGCCGGCTTCGGGCTGCAGGAGGTGCAGGCCGCGATCAACGCGCTGGAGGCCGCCATCTGGCACCGCGTCGCGCAGGCGATCCCGCCGCAGCAGTACCCGGCCGCCTTCGGGCTCGCCAGCAGCGTGCTGGGCGCCGCGAAGGAAGCGCTGGCCGTGGAATACGTGGTGCTCGCCAGCCAGAGCCGCGCTCCCGCCCTGGACATCGCCGCGCTGCTGGAAGCGGTGTGAGGACGGCAGGGGTCGGGGGTCAGGGGTCGGGGGTCAGGGGAACGTCAACAGCGCTGCCGTGGCTGTTGACGTTCCCCTGACCCCCGACCCCTGACCCCTGACCCCTGCAGTTCACACCACCCCGTACTGCCGCCCGACCGCCGTGAACGCCTCGATGCAGCGGTCCAGGTGCTCGCGCTCGTGAGCGGCGGAGAGCTGCACGCGGATGCGCGCCTGGCCTTTCGGAACGACCGGGTAGCTGAAGCCGATGACGTAGATGCCGTGGGCGAGCAGCTCGCGCGCGACGTTCTGCGCGAGCTGCGCGTCGTGCAGCATGATGGGCACGATCGGGTGCACGCCGGGCTGGATGGCGAAGCCGCGCGCCGTCATCTGCTCGCGGAAGTACGCCGTGTTCGCCCTCAGCTTGTCGCGCAGCGCGGTCGTCCCGCTCAGCATCTCCAGCACCTTCAGGCTGGTGTAGGCGACCACCGGCGCCACGCTGTTGCTGAAGAGGTAGGGCCGCGAGCGCTGGCGTAGCAGCGCCACCACCTCGCGGCTGGCGGTGGTGAAGCCGCCGGTCGCGCCGCCGAGCGCCTTGCCCAGCGTGCTGGTGACCACGTCCACGCGCCCCATCACGCCGCAGTGCTCGATGCTGCCGCGGCCGGTGGCGCCGAAGAAACCGGTGGCGTGGCTGTCGTCGACCATCACCAGCGCGTCGTACCGCTCGGCGAGGTCGCAGATCTCCGGCAGGCGCGCCACGTCGCCGTCCATGCTGAAGACGCCGTCGGTGGCGATCATGCGCAGCTTCGCGCCCTGCGCGGCCTGCAGGTGGCTCTCCAGCTCGGCCAGGTCGCTGTGCGCGTAGCGGGCGCGCTGCGCCTTGCAGAGCCGGATGCCGTCGATGATGCTGGCGTGGTTGAGCGCGTCGCTGATGATGGCGCAGTCCTCGTCGAGCAGCGTCTCGAAGAGGCCGCCGTTGGCGTCGAAGCACGAGGAGTAGAGGATCGTGTCCTCGAAGCCCAGGAACTCGGCGATGCGGCGCTCCAGCTCCTGGTGGATGTCCTGCGTGCCGCAGATGAAGCGCACCGAGGCCATGCCGAAGCCGTACTTCGCCACGCCCTCCTGCGCCGCGCGGATCAGCTCCGGGTGGTTCGCCAGGCCGAGGTAGTTGTTGGCGCAGAAGTTCAGCACCTCCTGCCCGCCCTGCACCTCGATCTCCGAGAACTGCTGCGAGGTGATGACGCGCTCTTCCTTGTACAGCCCGGCTTCGCGGATCTGGTCCAGGATGCCCTGATAGACGGGGGTCGCGCTCTGGTGCATGGATTTCGGGGGTCGGGGGCCAGGGGTCAGGGGAACGGCTGGGCCGGTCGGCGGCCCGCGCTGCCGTTGAGTTTCGGGGCCAGGTGCGCCAGCATGTCGTCGACGAGGGCGGCGAGGTCGAACTCGTGGTGCCAGCCCCAGTCCTCGCGGGCGCGGCGGTCGTCGATGACGGCCGGCCAACTGTCGGCGATCGCCTGCCGCGAGTCCGGCGCGTAGGCGATCGCGAAGTGCGGCAGTCGCCGCCGGATCTCCGTCGCCAGCTCGGCGGCCGAGAAGCTGATCGCCGCCAGGTTGTAGCTGGTGCGCACGCGGATCTGCGCGGCCGGCGCGTCCATGATGGCGAGCATGGAGCGAATCGCGTCGGGCATGTACATCATCGGCAGCACCGTGTCGGCGCGCACGAAGCAGGTGTAGCGGCCCTTCTGCAGCGCCTCGTGGAAGATGGCGACGGCGTAGTCGGTGGTGCCGCCGCCGGGCGGCGCGCTGTAGCTGATGATGCCGGGGAAGCGCACGCTGCGCACGTCCACGCCGAAGTGCTCGGCGTAGTAGCGGCAGAGCAGCTCGCCGGAGACCTTGGTGATGCCGTACATGGTGGTCGGGTCGAGCACCGTGGTCTGCGGCGTCTGCAGGCGCGGCGTCTCGGGCCCGAAGGCGGCGATGGAGCTGGGCCAGAAGACCTGGAGCTTCAGCGCGCGCGCCACGTCCAGCACGTGGCGCAGGCCGTTGACGTTGACGTCCCAGCACAGCTCCGGCTTCTGCTCGCCGACGGCGCTGAGCAGGCTGGCGAGGTGGTAGACGGTGTCGATCTCGTAGCGCTCGGCCACCTCGCGCAGGCGTGCGGCGTCGCGCACGTCGAGCGCCTCGTAGCGGTGCGCGGTGGTGCCGTAGCGCGGCGCGGGGCGCAGGTCGGTCGCCAGGACGTGCTCGGCGCCGTGCCGCGCGCACAGCGCGTCGACCAGGTCGCTGCCGATCTGCCCTTCGGCGCCGGTGACGAGGATGCTCTTCATGGCCGGGGAACGGGGCTGCGGGGGGCCGGCGGGGCCGGCACGCGCTGCAGTATAGCCAGGCGCCGAGCCGGGCGGCAAGCGCGCGCGGCCGGCGCCGACGGGGCGCGGCGATGATCGTCCTTGTACGGCCCCGGTTCGCTCCCTAGACTGCAATCTCCGCCAAGCGACTGCTTCCGCGCCCGTGTTCCCCCGCCGCCGGACTACGGCCATGGATGCGTCTTCGGGGACGACGACCCACCTGGAGCAGGCGCTCCGCGACGCGGAGTCGCTCTGCCACACGCTGCTCGAGCTGTCGCCGGCCGGCATCGCCGTCGCCGACGCACAGGGTCAGTTCCTGCGCGTCAACCGCCGCCTGTGCGAGATCCTGGGCTGCGAGTACGGCACGCTGGAGGGGATGCGCTGGCCGGAGCTCGTCTACCCGGTCGGCTTCGCGACGGACCTGGTGCAGGCGCTGCACGCGCTGCAGGCGCCGCATGACTCCGCGTTCCTCCCCGAGCGCAGCTATCGGCGCCGCGACGGCACCGCGCTGTGGGTGGACCTGCGCGTGGCGCGCGTGCGCGACACGGGCGGCGGCGAGCCGCTCTACCTGGTGGTGGCGGTGGAGAGCCTCGCCGCGCGCCGCGAGGCCGAGCGGCTGCGCGAGGAGCTGCGCACCGAGACCGCGCTGGGCACGGCGCTGCGCTCCATCGAGCAGGGCACCCGCGACCGGCTGGCGCAGTTGCGGGCCATCTACAAGAACGCGCCTGTCGGCCTCTGCTACCTGGACCGCGAGCTGCGCTTCGTGAGCGTCAACGAGCACCTGGCGCGCATGAACGAGGCGCCGCCGGAGGCGCACCTGGGCCGCACCGTGCGCGAGATGCTGCCCACCACGGCGGACGTGCTGGAGCCGCTGCTGCAGCGCGTACTCGCCACGGGCGAGCCCGTGCTGGAGGTGGAGCTGCACGGCGTCGGCCCGCGCAGCGGCAGCGAGAGCTACGCGCTCGCCAGCTACGTGCCGGTCAAGGACGAGGCGGGCCGTACGACGCTGGGCGTCAACATCGTGGTGCAGGACATCACCCAGCGCAAGCAGGCCGAGGTTGCGTTGCGCGAGAGCGAGCAGCGCTTCCGGCTGGCGCTGGCCGGCAGTGGCGTCATCGTCAGCGCGTGCGACCGCGAGCTGCGCTACACCTGGCTGCACAACCCCCACCCCGCCTTCCGCGAGGTGGCGGCGCTCGGCAGGCGCGACGACGAGCTGGCGCCCGCCGCCGCCGTGGCCGAGCTGGTGCGGCTGAAGCAGGAGGTGCTCACCAGCGGGCAGGGCGTGCAGCGCGAGGTCGAGGTCGCCGTCCTCGGCCGGCGCACCTGGTACGACGTGCGCGCCGAGCCGCTGCGCGACGAGACCGGCGCGATCGTCGGCGTCATCACCGCCGCGGTGGACCTCACCGAGCGCAGGCAGGCCGAGGAGGAGCGCGAGCGCCTGCTGCACGCGCTCTCGCTGGAGCGCGAGCGGCTCGCCGAGGCCAACCGCGCCAAGCTCGACTTCCTGGCCGCGATGAGCCACGAGCTGCGCACCCCGCTCAACGCCGTCGTCGGCTACGCCCAACTGCTGGAGATGGGGATCTACGGCCCGCTCACCACCCTGCAGGCGCAGGCGCTGGCGCGCATCGACGCCAGCCAGCAGTACCTGCTGCGCCTCATCAACGACATCCTTTCCTTCGCCAAGCTGGAGGCCGGCCGCGTGGAGTTCCACCTGCAGCCCTGCGAGGTGGCGGCGCTGCTCGCCGGGCTGGACGAGATGCTGGCCCCGCAGGCGCAGGCGCGCGGGGTCGACCTGCAGATTGCGGCGGTGGCGCCGGGCTGGCAGGCGATGGCCGACGCGGAACGCGCGCAGCAAGTGCTGCTGAACCTGATGGGCAACGCGCTCAAGCACAGCCCGGCCGGCGGCGTCGTCCACGTCGGCGCGGATGCGGACGCGGACTGGGTACACCTGCGCGTGCGCGACCACGGCCCCGGCATTCCGCCGGAGAAGCAGGCGCTGATCTTCGATCCGTTCGTGCAGATCTCGTCGCGCGCAGCGCCGGCGGAAGGCGCGGGCCTGGGGCTGGCGATCAGCCGCGAGCTGGCGCGCGGCATGGATGCGCGCCTCGGCGTGCACAGCGAGCCCGGCGCCGGCAGCACCTTCACGCTGAGCCTGCCGCGGGTGGCCGGCGACGAGGCGCGCGCCTGCCCCCAGGGTTAGGCGCCGCGGCGCGACCGCGCGGGCGTTCGGCGCCCGCTATTCCGTGGCCTTCGGCTCTCCGCCCGCCTCCGCCGCCAGCCGCACCGTCTTGACGTTGACGAACGCCAGAATGCCCTGGCGCGCCAGCTCGCGGCCGTAGCCCGAGTTCTTGATGCCGCCGAACGGCAGGCGCGGGTCCGAGGAGACCATGGCGTTGAGGAAGACGGAGCCGGCCTCCAGCTCGTCGGCCAGCCGGCGCTGCTCGGCGGGGTCGCGCGTCCAGGCGCTGCTGCCGAGGCCGTAGGGGCTGGCGTTGGCGACGCGGATCGCCTCGTCCAGGTCGGCTACGCGGAAGAGCGCGGCAACGGGGCCGAAGACCTCCTCGCACGCGGCCGGCGCGGCGAGCGGCACGTCGGCCAGCACGGTGGGCGGGTAGAACCAGCCGGGGCCCGCGGGCAGCTCGCCGCCGAGCAGCAGCGTCGCGCCGGCCTCGACGGAGCGGCGCACCTGCTCGTGCACCTCGTCGCGGATCGCCGCGGTGGCCAGCGGGCCGATCTCCACCGCCGGGTCGAGCGGGTCGCCCTGCTGGAGCGCACGCATCCGCTCGACGAAGCGCCGCGTAAACGCGTCGGCGATCTCGCGGTGCAGGATGAAGCGCTTGGCGGCGATGCAGCTCTGGCCGTTGTTGAGGGTGCGCGCCTGCACCGCCGTGCGCGCCGCCGCTTCCAGGTCGGCGCTGGGCAGTACCACGAACGGGTCGCTGCCGCCCAGCTCCAGCACCGAGGGCTTGAGCGCCCGGCCCGTCGCCGCGCCGACCGCGCGGCCGGCGCCCTCGCTGCCCGTCAGCGTGGCAGCGCGCACGCGCGCGTCGGCGATGACGCGCTCCACCGCGTCCGCGCCGACCAGCAGCGTCTGGAACGCGCCCGCGGGGAAGCCGGCGCGCCCGAAGATCCTCTCGATCGCCAGCGCGCACTGCGGCACGTTGGAGGCGTGCTTCAGCAGCCCGACGTTGCCGGCCATCAGCGCCGGCGCCGCGAAGCGGAAGACCTGCCAGAGCGGGAAGTTCCACGGCATCACGGCGAGCACCGGGCCCAGCGGCTGGTGCTTCACCCGGGCGCGGCCCTCGCCCAGCGCCACCGGCTCGTCGGCGAGGAAGCGCTCGGCGTGCTCCGCGTAGTAGCGGCAGACCCAGGCGCACTTCTCCACCTCGGCGAGCGCCGCGCCGACCGGCTTGCCCATCTCCAGCGTCATCGTCCGCGCGAGCGGGTGCGCCTCGGCCTGCAGCAGCTCGGCGGCGCGCGCCATCCAGCCGGCGCGCTCGGCCAAGCTCGTATGGCGGTAGGCGGCGAAGGCGTCGGCCGCGCGCTGCAGCCGCTCTGCGAGCTCCGGCTCGGAGAGCGCGGCGAAGACGCGCAGCGTCTCGCCGGTCGCCGGGTTGACGCTGGCGATCATGACGTCTCCAGCCCGGCGTTGCCGGCGGCCAGCCGCGCGAGCGCCGCCCAGTCGTCGTCGCCCCAGCCGTGCGCCACGGCGGTGAGCAGGCGCAGGTGCAGCAGGCTGGCCAGCGGCAGCGGCGCCGCCGCGGCGTCGGCCGCCTGCAGCACCAGGCGCACGTCCTTGAGCCCCAGCTTCAGCGCGAAGCCCGGCGGCTGGTAGCGCTGCTCGGCGACGAGGCCGCCGTAGTTCTGGTAGAGCGGCGAGCCGAAGAGCGAGCCGACGACCTGCAGGAAGTCCGCGGGCGGTACGCCGTGCTTGCGCGTGAGCACGAACGCCTCGCCCAGCGCCTCGATCATCGCGGCGATGAGGAAGTTGCCCGCCAGCTTCACCACGCTGGCGCGCTCCGGCTCCTCGCCCAGCGCGAAGACGCCCTGCGCCAGCGCCTCGAAGAGCGGCGCGCAACGCTGCCGCGCCTCGGCCGCGCCCGCCGCCACCACCCAGAGCTTCGCCGCCTCGGCCGCCGCCGGACGCCCGAAGACCGGCGCGGCGACGTAGCCGTGCCCCGCCTCGGCGTGCGCGCGCCCCAGCTCGCGCGAGAACTCCACCCCGACGGTCGCCATACAGGCGTGCACCGCGCCCGGCGCCAGCGCGTAGAACGCGCCGTCGTCGCCGAAGAGCGCCGCCTCCACCGCCGCGTCGTCGGCGAGCATCGTGATCAGCACCTCGGCGCCGTCGGCCGCGGCGGCCGGCGTCTCCGCCACGCGCGCGCCCGCCGCCGCCAGCGCCGCGGCCCGCGCGCGCGTGCGGTTGTAGGCCGTCAGCTCGTGTCCCGCGCGCAGCAGGTTCGCCGCCATCGGCCGCCCCATCTGCCCCGTCCCGATGAAGCCCACTCGCATCGCCCCCTCCTCGCTCGGCTCCACTCCGCTGCCGGCGGCGCCCGCCCGCCGCCAGCGCCCGCCGCCTGCATAGCATGGGCCGGCCCCGACGGGCGCGCGGCGCCGTTACGCGGCACGGCAGGAGCAGCTCGCCTGCTGCCTTGCGAAAGAAAGCGGATACGGCTACCTTCTTTACAATCGAAGGCGAGAGCGGCACCCGGTGTAAAATCCAGAAGAGACGCGCATGCACCGCCTGGACGACATCGACCTGCAACTGCTCGACGTGCTGCAGGAGCACGGCCGCATCTCGCAGCACGACCTCGCGCTGCACGTGGGGCTCTCCTCGCCGGCCGTGGGCGAGCGCGTGCGCAAGCTGGAGGAGCGCGGCATCATCCGCCACTTCACCGTGCTGCTGGACCCGAAGCAGTTGGGCCGCGACGTGACGGCGTTCATCGCCGTGGCCGTCAGCGGCTCGCGCTACTTTCCGGAGTTCCTGGAGCGGGCGCAGACGCACCCCGAGATCCTGGAGTGCCACTCGGTGACCGGCCAGGGCTCGCACCTGCTGAAGGTCCGCACGGCGAGCACCTCCACGCTGGAGCGGCTGCTGGCCGAGATCCAGGCGTGGCCGGGCGTGCAGTCCACCACCACGAGCGTAGTGCTGAGCACGCTGAAGGAGACGCTGCGCCTGGCCGTCCAGCCGCCCGCCGCCTCCTGACGCTGTTGCCGTTCCCCGACCCCCGACCCCCGACCCCCGACCCCTGGAGACCCATGCCCAAGACGACCGCGCGCTTCGACATCCTGGCCGCCGCCACGAGCTGGGCCGCCGGGCCGCGCAACGGCGCCGCGCTGCCCAACGGCGGTGAGAAGTCGATGGACATCGAGAAGATCTTCGGCGAGAACACCTTCAGCCTGGCCGAGATGCGCGCCCGGCTGCCGAAGCCGGCGTACCGGGCGCTGTGCGCCACGCTGGAGGAAGGCACGCCACTGGACCCGAGCATCGCCGAGCTGGTGGCGATCGCCATGAAGGAGTGGGCGGTGGAGAAGGGCGCCAGCCACTTCACGCACTGGTTCCAGCCGATGACCGGCCAGACGGCCGAGAAGCACGACAGCTTCATCACGCCCAACGTCGGCGGCGGCGCGGTGGCGGAGTTCAGCGGCGCGGACCTGATCCAGGGCGAGCCCGACGCCAGCAGCTTCCCCTCCGGCGGGCTGCGCGCCACCTTCGAGGCGCGCGGCTACACCGCCTGGGACCCGACCAGCCCGGCGTTCATCGTGGAGGCGCCCGGCGGCGCCTACCTGGCCATCCCCACGGCGTTCGCGAGCTGGACGGGCGAGGCGCTGGACCACAAGATCCCGCTGCTGCGCTCCGTCCACGCGCTGGACCTGCAGGCGCGCCGCGCGCTCCAGCTCTTCGGCGTCGAGGCCCGGCGCGTGGTCGCCACGCTGGGGCCGGAGCAGGAGTTCTTCCTGGTGGACCAGGAGTTCTACTACCGCCGGCCGGACCTGATGACCACCGGCCGCACGCTCTTCGGCGCCAAGCCGCCGCGCGGGCAGGAGCTGGAGGACCACTACTTCGGCAGCATCCCGGACCGCGTGCTGGCCTGCATGCTGGAGGTGGAGCGCGAGCTGTACCGGCTGGGCGTGCCGATCAAGACGCGGCACAACGAGGTGGCGCCGGCGCAGTACGAGATGGCGCCGATCTACGAGAACGCCAACCTCGCCGCCGACCACCAGCAGTTGATGATGCTCACGCTGCGCCGCGTGGCGCGCAAGTACGGGCTGGTGGCGCTGCTGCACGAGAAGCCGTTCGCGGGGGTCAACGGCAGCGGCAAGCACCTGAACTGGAGCTTCGCCTACGAGGGCGGCAACCTGCTGGAGCCGGGCGAGACGCCGCACGACAACATGCAGTTCCTCTTCTTCTGCACCGCGGTGCTGCGCGCCGTGGAGCGGCACCAGGACCTGCTGCGCGCCGCGGTGGCGCACGCGGGCAACGACCACCGGCTGGGCGCCAACGAGGCGCCGCCGGCGATCATCTCCGTCTTCCTGGGCGAGCAGCTCACCGACGTCTTCGAGCAGATCGAGCACCGCGGCGAGGCGACGAGCAGCATGCGGCGCGGCCTGCTGGGCCTGGGCGTGCCCGCGCTGCCGCACCTGCCCACGCACGCGGGCGACCGCAACCGCACCAGCCCGTTCGCCTTCACGGGCAACAAGTTCGAGTTCCGCGCGCCGGGCGCCAGCCAGTCGATCTCCTTCGCGGCCACCGTGCTGAACACGGGGGTCGCCGAGGCCATCGACGAGCTGGCCGGCGCGCTGGAGGCGGAGCTGCAGCGCGGCGCCGACCTCGAAGGCGCGCTCGCCGACCTGCTCTCGCGCGAGATGAAGGCGATCAAGCACGTGCTCTTCAACGGCGACGGCTACAGCGCCGACTGGCAGGAGGAGGCACGCCGCCGCGGGCTGCTCAACCTGCCCACCACGCTCGACGCGCTGGAGAAGCTGGAGGACGCCAAGAACGCCACGCTCTTCGAGAAGTACGGCGTGCTGAGCCGCCGCGAGCTGGAGAGCCGCTACGAGATCGCGCTCGACCAGTACTTCAAGACGGTCAACATCGAGGGCGAGACCACCGCCGACATGGTGCGCGCCATGATCCTGCCGGCGGCCGTGCGCTACCTCAACGACCTGCTCGCGGTCGCCGACCGCAGCCGCGCGCTGGGCGTCTCCTCCGCCGGTGTGCAGGAGACGCTGCTACACGTCACCAGCCTGGTCGACGAGCTGGTACCGGCGCTGGCGCGCCTGGTGGAGCAGAACGCCGAGCTGGGCGGCGAGACGGTGCACAGCAAGGCCTACCACATGCGCAACGAGATCGTCCCCGCCATGCGCGCGGTGCGCGAGCTGGTCGACCAGTTGGAGAAGGTCGTCCCCGACGACTACTGGCCGCTGCCCACCTACCGCGACATGCTGTTCGTGAAGTAGGGCTACCAGCTACCGGCTACCAGCTACCGGCTGCCGGCAACCTCCGGGGTTCGCCGGCAGCCGGTAGCCGGTAGCTGGTAGCCCTGACCCCCTGGCAGGGCTCTTGCTGCGGGGAGGCCGGCTCGTTCGCGATCGGTCTACTCGCAATCGGGGGAGGTGGGGGATGCTTCTTCGCTCATCGCTGCTGGCGCTGGCGCTCGTCGCCGGCGGCGCCGCGCTGGCGGCGGCGCAGGATTTCGGCGTGATGGAGTCGCCGGAGACGGTGCAGCGCGGCACCTTCAAGCTGGTGGGGCACCCGATGTTCGTCCTCGGCGAGGGCAACGCGGACAACGAGCTGGGCGTGGTGCTGCGCGGCGGCTACGGCTTCACCGACCGCTTCGACGCCGAGCTCGGCGCCGCGATCTACGACAACGTCACCTTCCTGGGCGTGAACGCGGAGCTGTGGCTGGTGCGAGCGCTGCCCGGCTCCACGGCGCCGAACTTCGCCGTGCGCGGCGGCGTGCACCTCGCGCAGGGCGACGGCCCCGACGCCTCCGGGGTGGACCTCACCGCGCTGCTCAGCAGCCGACTCTCGCCCAACCTGGAGTTCGTCGGCTCGCTAGACTACACGCGCCGCTTCCAGGACGCGCCTGCCGAGGACTTCAACACCGTGCACCTGGTGCCCGGCGTGGAGTACCGCCTCGCCCAGAATCTGGACCTGCTCGCCGAGTTCGGCGTGGGGCTGAACGACGAGGCCGCCAACTACTTCTCGGCCGGCCTCGCGTTCTATCTGCGGTGAAGCAGGGGTCAGGGATCGGGGGTCAGGGGTCGGGGGAACGGCAACGTCAACGGCGAGCTGAGTTGCCGTTGTAGTTCCCCTGACCCCTGACCCCCGATCCCTGACCCCTGTATCACACGTCCGCGCAGAAGATCGGCACGTTCACCCAGACGCCGACCGGTGCGCCGCTGGCCAGGCGCGCCGGCTCGAAGCGGAGCACGAGCGCGGCATGCGTCATCGCGCGGTCCACGGCGGCGTTGCCGCTCGGCTCCGTCAGCTCGGCCGCCTTGGGCGTGCCGTCGCCCCCCACGAAGACCCGCACCGTGCCGCGCCCGCGCGCTTCCTCGCTGGTGCAGTGCTGCCGCAGTACCTGCTGGATCTCCTCGCGATTGGCCAGCTTCGGCGCAGAGACCTTGCTCCCGCGCGGGACCGTCGCCTTCTCGCCTTCCGGCAGACCCGGCGTGAACGCCACCGGCAACTGCACCCAGGTCGCCACCGCGCTCGCCCCCTGCCGCGCGGGAAGGAAGCGCATCGCCGCCGCCACCCGCAGCGCAGCCGAGTCCATCGGCGGGAACGAGCTGGAGCGCACGACCTCCACCTGCGCCGGCCGGCCCTGCCGGTCCACCAGCACGCGGACGAGCGCGCGCCCGCCGATGCCGATGGCATGCAGCTCGGGCGGGTAGTTCTGCTGGAAGGCCGCGATCACCGCGTCGCGGTTCTGCAGGGTGGGTGCGGCGCTCAGCACGTCGGGCGCCACGGGCGCGTCCGCGGCGGCCTGCGCGGCGAGCCGCATCGGTGCGAGCGCGAGCATCGCCAGCCTGAGAGGCAGGTGTTTCATACGGGGAAGAAGCCGAGGGTGGGCTACAACCAGCGCCCCAAGTATAAACATAAGATGTAGCGCCGCAACCCTGGGGCGAGTTCCGTCGGGCGGTGGGTTCAGGCGGTGCGCTGGGTCAGCGCCTGCAGCAGCTCCTCGACGGCGAGCGAGCAGCCGCGCGCCTCGGCTGCGCGCCCGCGGCCGAGCACGCGGAAGCCCGCCCCGTCCACCACCCCCAGGTCCGCGGTCTGCAGCGCCATCACCGAGTGCAGGTTCGCGAGGTCGCAGTGGCGCAGCACCCCCGGCTCGCCGGGCGGCAGCGGGCGCAGCGTCTCGGGGTCCACGGCTACGGTGCGCACCCAGGGCGGCCCCACGTGCCGGCGCTCGGCGACGGGCGGTGCCCACCCCGCGACGCCGTCGTAGAACTGCGAGCTCATCTCCGTCATCCCGTACTCGTTGATGCACGCGGCCTGCTCGATGCCGAGCGCATCCTGCAGGTGCCGGTACAGCTCGCCGCGTTCCACCTCGCGGGTGCGGCCCTTGAAGCCGCCGGTGTCCATGAGCCGTGAGCCGGCGGGCAGGCGGTAGGCGCGTCCGCTCTCGTGCAGCGCGTCCAGCAGGTAGACGAAGGCGAACGAGGTGCCGAGCAGGCAGACCGGCTCGTGCTCGGCGACCGCCCGCTCCAGCGCGGAGCCGAGCCGCTCCGCGTCCAGCCCCTCCGGGCCGAAGAAGAAGTCGCTGTGCTCCGCGCCGCAGACGCGCATCAGCTCGCCCGCCATGTGCGAGAGCGAGGAGTGCGGCGCCTCGTCCGGCGCCACGACCAGCGAGAGCAGCCGCATGCGGCCGCGATCCGGCAGCAGGTGAGCGCGGAAGCTCTCCAGCAGCGCCGCGTCGTAGAGCGCCAGCTCCGGGAAGTAGTGCCGGCCGCGGCGCCGCGCGCCCGCGGTGGTGCCGCTGGTGACGAAGACCGCTTCGGCCTCCTCCGGCGGGCCGCAGACGAGCGGCGCGGCCTTGAACGCGTCGGTCGGCACGGCCGGCACCTCCAGCCAGTGCTGCACGTCGGCGGGCGCGACACCACGGCGGTCGCAGAAGGCGCGGTACGGTGCGTTCCGCTCGTACTGGTGGCGGAACCCGTCGCGCGCGAGCGCGTCGAACTCGTCGTCCGCGAGGGGGCTGCCGGCGCCGATGACCGCGAGCAGCCGCTCGCGCAGCGCGAGGTCGCCGGCCACGGCTCAGTTGCGCGCCCGCGCGCCGCCGCGCTGCGGAGCGGCGCGCGGCTGCGGCGGCTGTGGACGGGCGGCGGGCGTGGGGCCGGGGTCGCCGTAGTCGGCGAGCAGCGTGCCCAGTTGCTGCTGGATGCCGCGCGCGCCCGAGGTGTTGCGCCCGTTGTAGAGGAAGGAGAAGACGATCGTCTCGCCGTTGCGCGCCGTCACATAGCCCGAGAGCGTGCGCACGCCGCGGATGTAGCCCGTCTTCGCGTGCAGGTTGTTGGCCGCCGCGCTGCCGCGGAAGAGGTTGCGCAGCGTGCCGTCGCCCGAGGCGGCCACGGCGAGCGAGTGGTGGAACCCCTCGGACCACGGCTGCGCGTGCGCGTAGATCAGCGCGCGCACCAGCGAGTAGGCGCTGGCGCGGTTGTAGGCCGAGAGCCCCGAGCCGTCCGCCTGGTAGACCTGCCCGTAGGGCACGCCGGCGCGGTGGATGAAGAAGTTGGCCGAGGCCGGCCCGCCGCGTGGGTAGCTGCCCTTGCCGGTGGCCTTCGCGGCCGCCGCCTTCCACAGGTGCTCGGCGAAGAAGTTGTCCGAGTCGCGGTTCAGGCGCGGGATCATCTCCGCCAGCCGGATGGAGTAGTGCCGGTGCACGGGCACCGCGTCGCGCGGGGTGGGGCCGAGCTTCGCCTCGCCGCGCACCTCGATGCCCTCCTGCAGCAGTGCCTGCCGCAGCGCGGCGGCGGTCATCAGCTCCGGCACGGCGACGCCGACGCCGAAGCGGAACGGCCCGCGGCCCGAGACCGCGCCTTTGACCTCGATGGTGTCGCTGCCCGGCTGCCGCACTGCCCACGCACGCCGTCCGCCCAGCCGCACCGACGACTGCACCGGGATCTCCGTAATCGGCGGGTCCAACTGAATGCTGACTTGACGGCCGGCCGGCACCGCCCGCACCCAGAGCAGGTTGCGCTGGAACGGCAGGCCGCTGACCGTGGGCGCGTAGGTGCTGGCGCCGTTGCCGGTGTCGCGCGGCCACTCCGGCCCGAAGCGCGCCGTGTCGAAGACGCTCGCGTCGCCGACGACGTCGCCCTCGACGACGCGCACGCCGCGCGCGCGCAGTTGCCGCGCCATCGTGCGCAGCGGCTGCATCGGGTCCTTGTCGTAGGCGGGGTAGCCGAACGCCGGGTCGCCGGAGCCGCGCAGGTAGACGTCGCCGCGCAGCACGCCGCTCTCGATCGGCCCGCCGCGCAGCAGCTCGGTGCGGAAGCGGTAGTCCGGCCCCAGCACCGCGAGCGCCCAGACGGCGGTGAAGACCTTGTTGTTCGAGGCCGGGATCATCACCCGGTTGGGGTTCACCGCGAAGAGCGGCTGCTCGCGCTCCAGCGACCAGGCGAGGATCCCCCAGTCCTCGTTCTCGCGGCTGACGATGCGCTCCAGGTGCGCCTGCAACGGCATCGCCGCCGTCTCGGGCAGCGGCGGCTCCTGCGCCGCCGCGGGCGCGGTCGCCACGCAGACAAGAAAAGCGAGCCCGAGGGCTCGCCGGCAGAAGGAACGGACGAGCATGGAACTCCTTCGTGGATCAGCTCAGTGCGCGGGGGTGCGGCCGGGCTCGCGCGGCTCCAGCATGCGCTGCTGCAGGCGGAACGAGGCGCGCGTGTTCTCCTCGATGTCGAAGACGACCTCGAAGAGCGCGGCGGTCGCGAAGAGCGCCACCGTCACCACCAGCGTCCCTGCCAGCGTCAGCAGGCGCGCGTACCAGGTGATCTCCTCGCCGGTGCTGAAGATGGTCAGCAGCAGGCCCAGCAGCGCGGTGGCGACGCCGAGGAAGCGGAAGATCGCCAGCAGCACACGCGTGCCGCCGTACCGGCGCTCCACCCCGGCCAGGCGGCTGGGGGTGCGGCGTTCGCGCAGCAGCGCCTGACAGCTCGGGCAGCGGTCGAGGGTCGGGTCGTCCACCACCGTGCCGCAGTTGGTGCACTCGACCGGCTGGCTGAAGAGGTGGATCGCCATACGCACGCTCCGGCGCTGAAAGACGACAACCGTGCTCCGCACCGCGACCGAAGCAGTCGCCACGGAGCGCGGCACTGCGAGAGCAACGGGTGTGCCAGGGCAGGGGTCGGGGGTCGGG
>ERZ1066122.1012-NODE-1012-length-25153-cov-9.944936_pt1 | contig 25153 bp, 18 predicted proteins | sample MGYA00382769_ERZ1066122 | MGnify/ENA primary metagenome ERZ1066122 (study PRJEB33369, sample SAMEA5778352) | biofilm metagenome | biome: Industrial cooling water; feature: Water cooling tower basin; material: Biofilm | place: United Arab Emirates | collected... | reverse complement strand
TCGCTCACGGGCTCGATGTCCTTCTCGAAAAGCCGCCGGCGGCCACGCTCGGCGAGATCGACGCCCTCGCCGCCCAGGCTGCGGCGGCCGGTCGCGTGCTCTTTGCCAGCTGGCATGCGCAGCACGCGCCGGCCGTCGCCGACGCCGGGGCCGCGCTGGCCGGCCGGCGGATCGCGCAGGGCCGCGTCACTTGGCACGAAGACGTGAACCGCTGGCACCCCGGCCAGGATTGGGTTTGGGACGCGGGCGGCTTCGGCGTCTTCGATCCCGGCATCAATGCGCTGTCGATCCTCACCCGGATCCTGCCCGGCCGCCTGATCGTCGACGATGCGGTGCTCCATGTGCCGGCGGGGCGCCAGACGCCGATCGCGGCGCAGCTGCGGCTCTCTGGCGCCGCGCTCGATGCGCCGATCGACATCGATCTCGACTGGCGACCGGTGCCCGAAGACGTTTGGACCATCGCGCTTGAAACCAGCGACGGTATGCGGATCGAGCTGGCCGAGGGCGGCGCCGCGCTGCGCATCGACGGCGCCCCCGCCGCCCCCTCCGGATCGGAGGAATATCAGGATCTGTTCCGGGCCTTCGCCGCTCTGGTCGCGCGGCGGCAGAGCCGAGTCGATACCGAACCGCTCAGGATCGTCGCCGACGCCTTCCTGCGCGGCCGGCGCGAGGCTGCCCCGGCCTTCGCCTGGACCTGACGCCGGCAGCCGCTCGGCTCGACGCGCCCGCGGCGCGGCCGACATGCATTTTCGCACGCTTGCGGAACACTGGCTCCCGGCTCCGGTTGAGTCGGCACGCAAAGGAGGCGGACTTCATGTTCATGCACAACAAGCGTCTGCAATACACGGTGCGGGTCGCCGAACCGAACCCGAAGCTCGCAAGCCTGCTGCTCGAGCAATTCGGCGGCGCCGACGGCGAGCTGGCGGCTGCGATGCGCTACTTCACGCAAGGGCTGGGCGAAGACGATCCCGGCCGCAAGGATCTGCTGCTCGACATTGCGACGGAAGAGCTCAGCCATCTCGAAGTGATCGGATCGATCGTCGCGATGCTGAACAAGGGCGTGAAGGGCCATTTGTCGGAGGCGACGCTGCCCGAGGCGGAGACGATGATGATGCTGGGCCAGAGCGGCGCCAGCCAGCAGGAAGCGATCCTCTATGGCGGCGGCCCGAGCCTGACCGACAGCGCCGGCAATCCTTGGACCGCCGCCTATATCGACAGCCGGGCCGAGCCGACCGTCGACATGCGATCGAACATCGCCGCGGAGGCGCGCGCGAAGATCGTCTATGAGCGGCTGATCAACGTGACCGACGATCCGGGAATCAAGGAGGCTCTCGGCTTTCTGATGACGCGGGAAATCGCGCACCAGAAGAGCTTCGAGAAGGCGCTCTATGCGATCGAGGACAATTTCCCGCCGGGCAAGCTGCCGGGCGTGCGGCCGTTCACCGACGCCTATGTGAACACCTCGCAAGGCGCGGGCGACATGACCGGGCCGTGGAACGACGGAGCGCAATGGCACCGGATCGACGATCTGGCCGGCCATGTGCCGGCTGATGGCGGCGATGGCATCGCGTCGGTGGAGCTGTCGGCGAAGGACCGGGCGGCGCTCGAGAAGCTGGCGCTGCGCACCAAATCGAACCCGTCGGCGGATCCCCGCACCGGGGCTGATCTCGGCGCCGGGCCGGGCGCAGGCAAGACGAGCGACGCCGATCATTGCGGGGCGACGTCGATGGCGCAGGCGCAGGCGGAAGCCGATCTGATCACCAAGGGCTGACGCCGGTCGTTCCATGCGGTCGGATCGGCGGGCGGTTCCCACCCGCCTGCCGCTCCGGCCGCCTGTCATGATCTTACAACTCGCAATCTCACTCTGGTTTTCCCTTTACCTCCCTCAGTATATTTCGATTTAAATACCAGATTTCTTCCAGTCTTCCATTCTCGACAAGCCCCGCGACATGCGCCACATCTGTTTGGCGGAGGGGCGCATGGTCGCGATTGTCTCGACGGCGGCATATCTTGGGCTCGAGGCCCGCAATGTTGAAGTCCAGGTGCAGATCGCGGCGGGGCTGCCGGCATTCGTGATCGTCGGCCTCCCGGACAAGGCGGTCGCCGAAAGCCGGGAGCGCGTGCGCGCGGCTCTTGCCGCGCTCGGCCTCGCGCTGCCGCCCAAGCGCATCACCGTCAATCTCTCGCCAGCCGACCTGCCGAAGGAAGGGTCGCATTATGATCTGCCGATCGCGCTTGGCCTGTTGTGCGCAATGGGCGTGGTCGATGCCGAGCAGCTGGCCCAATATGCCGTGGTGGGCGAACTCGGGCTCGACGGGCGAGTGGCCGCTTCGCCGGGCGTGCTGCTTGCCGCGCTTCACGCCGCCGGGCTCGGGCTCGGCCTGATCTGCCCGGCCGCGCAAGGAAGCGAAGCCGCCTGGGCAGGATCGATCGAAGTGCTCGCCGCACCCGATCTGCTGGCGCTCCTCAACCATCTGCGTGGCACCGCCCTGCTGCCGGCGCCCGCGCCCGGCCTTGCCGAGCCGCCGGCTCCCGGCCCGGACCTCGCCCAGGTCAAGGGCCAGGAGACCGCCAAGCGCGCGCTCGAGATCGCGGCCGCCGGGGGCCACAATCTGCTCATGGCCGGCCCGCCCGGCGCGGGCAAATCGCTGCTCGCCGCCTGCCTGCCCGGCATCCTGCCGGAACTGACCCCGGCCGAGGCGCTGGAAGTGTCGATGGTGGCAAGCGTGGCGGGGACGCTCGAGGGCGGACGGATCGCACGCACGCGCCCGTTCCGCGCGCCTCATCATTCCGCCTCGATGCCGGCGCTGGTCGGCGGCGGACTTCGCGCGCGTCCGGGCGAAGTCAGCCTCGCGCATCTGGGCGTGCTGTTCCTGGACGAGCTGCCGGAGTTTCAGCGGGGTGTGCTCGATTCGCTCCGCCAGCCGCTCGAGACCGGCAGCGTGACGGTGGCGCGGGCCAATGCCCATGTGACCTTTCCCGCGCGGGTGCAGCTTGTCGCGGCGATGAACCCGTGCCGATGCGGGCACCTGGGCGATCCGGCGCTCGCCTGCGCCCGGGCACCGCGCTGCGCCGCGGAGTATCAGACGCGGATTTCCGGGCCGCTGCTCGATCGCATTGACCTGCATGTCGACGTGGCGGCGGTCAGTGCCTCGGATCTGGTGCTGCCGCCGCCGGCCGAAGGATCGGCTGAGGTGGCAGCGCGCATCCGCGCGGCGCGCGACCGCCAGACGGCGCGCTATGCGTCGGACGGCCCCCGCACGAATGCCGAAGCCGACGGTCCGGTGCTCGAAGCCGCGGCGACGCCCGACGGATGCGGCCGCGACCTGCTGGCCCGCGCGGCCGACGCAATGCGCCTGTCCGCGCGCGGCTACACCCGCATCCTCCGCGTCGCACGGACCATTGCAGATCTGGCTGGCGCGGAGACAGTCGGCCGCGTCCATGTTGCGGAGGCACTCAGCTATCGCCGGCAGGCGCCGCGCAACTGACCGCCGGCACGGATCAGGCGGCAAGCTTCAGGCCCGGCCGCGGCCAGGGCATGCGGACCAGCTTGCCGGACCCGGAGAGCGTGATGAACGCCGTCCGCCGCTCCGGCCCGCCGAAGCAGAGATTGGTTGTGAACGGATCGGGCGTCGCCACGAAATCGGCGAGCGTGCCATCCGGTGCGATCACCGAGATGCCACCGGCGCCGATCGTCGCCACGCAGACATGGCCGGCAGCGTCGATTGCAAGGCTGTCGAACCAGGCAAAGCCGCCGGCGCCGTAGACGAACTGGCCGCCATGGCCGGCAAAGCCGGTGCCCGGCCGCACCCGGCCCGGCCCGTCGAGATCGAACGCCCAGAGCTTCGCGGTGTAGGTCTCCGCCACATAGAGGCGCGTCCCGTCGGGCGACAGGCCGATGCCGTTCGGGTTCTCGAGCGGAAAGATCGCCTCCGCGATGTGGCCGGCGGAATCGACGTAGAAGACCCCCGTCACGTCGCGGGAACGGGCGAATGTCTTGCCATGGTCCGTAAACCAGAAGCCGCCGGCCGCATCGAACACCAGGTCATTGGGCCCGCGAAGCTGGACCGCACCGGCATGGGTGTGGAGCGTCTCGACCCGGCCGCTCGTCGGATCGATGCGCTGGATGCTGCCGCCTGCCCAGTCGCGCGCGGCGCCGTGCGGCATCAGCATGCCCAGCTGCTCAGTCCATTCGAACCCCCCGTTGTTGCAGCAATAGAGGAAGCCGTCCGGGCCGAGCGCAAGCCCGTTCGGTCCCCCGCCCGGTTCGGCAACGGTTTCCGTCCGCCCATCCGGCAGGACGCGGGTGATGCGCCCGGCGGCGATCTCGGCCAGCACGATGCTTCCGTCCGGCATGGCGACCGGAGCCTCGGGAAAGCGCAAGCCGCCGGCAATCTCTTCCAGCCCCGTCATCGCGCTCCTCTCCCTTGCGCCCGTTGCGGCGGATCATTGCGTCGCAAGGATCGCCGGCCGCTTGCCCTTGACTAGTGGCGCGTGCGCCGCTTCCACAAGCGCCGTAGCGACCGGAGGGTGGAATGACCGCGCAATATGATGCCGAGCTGAAGCTGTTCGTGAACGGGGCGTGGCGCGCCGGCGAGGGTCGCGACGCCCATCCGGTGCACAACCCGGCGACCGGCGATGCCGTCGCGGAAGTGCCGCTTGCAACCGAAGCCGATCTGGACGAGGCGCTGGCAGCGGCGGAGCGCGGCTTCGCGCTCTGGCGCGCGACGGACGTCGAGGCGCGCGGCGCCGTGCTGCACAAGGCAGCGGACCTCCTGCGCGAACGGAGCGAGCGGATCGCGACGCTCCTGACGCTCGAACAGGGCAAGCCTCTCGTTGAGGCGCGCGGCGAAGTGGCGGCCGCGGCACAGCTGTTCGATTACTATGCCGAAGAGGCAAAGCGGGCCTATGGCCGGGTGCTCGTGCGCCCGACCGGGCAGCGGTCGATGGTGCTGAGACAGCCGGTCGGCCCGGTCGCTTCGCTGACGCCGTGGAACTTCCCGATCTATCTGATGGCGAAGAAGGTGTCGGCGGCGCTGGCGGCCGGCTGCTCCGTCGTGGCGAAGCCGCCCGAAGAGACGCCCGGCTGCACTTCGGCCCTTGCCCGGGCGGTGCTCGACGCCGGGCTGCCGGCGGACGTGCTCCAGCTCGTCTATGGCGTGCCCGATCAGGTGAGCCGCCGCCTGCTCGGATCGCCGGTGATCCGCAAGCTCAGCTTCACCGGTTCCGTGCCGGTCGGCCGCCACCTGATGCGGCTGGCGGCCGACGGGTTGAAGCGCGTGACGATGGAATTGGGCGGCCATGCGCCGGTGATGGTGTTCGACGATTGCGATCTCGAGCGGACTCTCGATCTGGTGGTGCCGCAGAAGTTCCGCAACGCCGGCCAGGTCTGCGTCTCCCCCACGCGTTTCCACGTGCAGGCCTCGATCTACGAGCGGTTCGTCGCCGGCTTCGCCGAACGGACCCGGGCGTTGCCGGTCGGCTCCGGGCTTGATCCCGCGTCGCGAATGGGGCCGCTTGCCAATGTCCGGCGGCCCGCGGCAATCGGCGCGCTGGTCGAGGACGCGGTGCAGAAGGGCGCCCGGCTGGCGGCCGGCGGCACCCGGCGCAACGAAGGCTATTTCTTCGAGCCGACGGTGCTGGCCGACGTCCCGCTCGAGGCAGACATCATGTCGACCGAACCGTTCGGCCCCGTCGCGCTGGTCCGGCCGTTCGAGACCGAGGAAGAAGCGATCGCCGAGGCGAACCGCCTGCCCTACGGCCTTGCCGCCTTCGCCTTCACCGAGAATGGCCGTCGCGCGAATCGGCTGGGCGACCTCATCGAGGCCGGCATGGTCGGGATCAACGGCTTTGCCATCTCGGCGGCCGACTCGCCCTTCGGCGGCGTCAAGGATTCGGGGTTCGGCAGCGAAGGCGGTCCTGAGGGACTGGACAGCTATTGCGTCGTGAAGGCGATTCATCAGTTCTGATCGTCGCCGCTCCGGCCGCGCGCGGTTGACGCGCGCGGCGCCATGCTGTTCGGACCGGTCCAACCTTCAGGAGGGCCTATGACCGGTTCGCGCAGCGGCGGGCGCATTCTCGTCGACAATCTGGTCGCGCAGGGCTGCGACCGCATCTTCACCGTGCCGGGCGAGAGCTTCCTTGCGGTGCTCGATGCGCTGCACGACGTGCCGGCGATCGATCTGGTCGTGTGCCGGCAGGAAGGTGGCGCGGCGTTCATGGCGGCCGCCGACGGCAAGCTGACCGGCCGGCCCGGCATCGCCTTCGTCACGCGCGGGCCGGGAGCCACCAACGCTGCCATCGGCGCCCATGTGGCGCACCAGGACTCGCTGCCGATGATCCTCTTCGTCGGCGACGTCGCCCGCAGCGACCGCGACCGCGAAGCGTTTCAGGAAGTCGATTTCGGCCGGATGTTCGGGCCTCTCGCCAAGCAGGTGCTGCGCATCGACGACGCGCGGCGCATTCCCGAATATGTCGCGCGGGCCTATGCGACGGCGCTTGCGGGGCGGCCAGGACCGGTCGTCGTCGTGCTGCCCGAAGACATGCTGACCGACATTGCCGCCGCGACCGACCGCCCCCGCGTGATCCGGCCGCGCCAGCCGGCCGATCCGGCCGCGCTCGACCGCCTTGCCGCCCTGCTCGGCCAGGCGCGCAAGCCGGTCGCGATCGTCGGCGGGGCCGATTGGAGCGCGGCGGCCGGTGCGGCATTCGCGGCGTGGGCGGAGCGGCTGGCGCTGCCCGTTGCGGCCGCGTTCCGGCGCCAGGATGCGATCCCGAACGCGAGCCCGGTCTGGGCGGGCAACCTCGGCTATGGCCCCAATCCCCGCCTGGCGGAACGGATCCGGGACGCGGATCTGCTGCTGGTCGTCGGACCGCGGCTCGGCGAAGCGACCACCGACGGCTACACGCTGATCACGCCGGACCATCCCGGCCAGATGCTCGTCCATGTCCACCCGGATCCGGCCGAGCTCAACAGCGTCTATCGCGCGGACCTGGCGATCTGCGCGGACATGCTGAGCTTTGCCGAAGCGGCGCCCGCCGTCACGGCCAGGTTCGATGGGGCGGCCGCGCACCAGGAGTGGCGCGACTGGTCGACTCCCCACAACCGACCGGCGCGGCTCGATCTCGGCCCGTGCGTTGCGGCGATGCGGGCAGCGCTGCCGGCGGACGCGATCCTCTGCAACGGCGCCGGCAATTTCTCTGCCTGGTGGCACCGCTACTGGCCTTATCAGGGCCATGGCACGCAGCTCGCGCCGACGGCCGGGGCGATGGGCTTCGGCGTGCCCGCGGCGATCGCGGCGGCGCGGCGCCACCCCGAGCGGATGGTGGTCGCGCTCGCTGGCGACGGCGATCTGCTGATGAACGGTCAGGAGCTGGCGACGGCCGTCGCAACCGGATGCGACCTGCTCGTGCTGGTGATCGACAATGGCGCCTATGGCACCATCCGCATGCATCAGGAGCGGCATTATCCCGGCCGCATCTCGGGCACCGCCCTGCACAATCCCGATTTCGCGGCGCTGGGCCGCGCCTATGGCGCCTGGGCGGAGACAGTGACCGAGACGGCGGATTTCGCACCGGCGCTCGCCCGGGCGATGGCCGAGCGTGGCGTTCGCCTCCTCCATCTGCGGACCGACATCGAGCAGATCAGCCCGGCGACGACGATCAGCGCGCTCCGCCAGCAGCCCGGCGGCTGAGCTGGCGGGCGGGACGGATCAGCTGTCCCGGCCGAGGCGCCGGCGCACCCCGCGCAGCACCAGCCAGACCAGCAGCACGACGACCGGCGCCAGCAGGCCGGAAGCCAGCGCCACGTCGAAGCCCGGCCGGGCATGTTCGAGCGCCTTCAGCGGATAGAGAAGGAGCGAGAATGCGTAATAGCTGATCGCCACCACCGAGAGCCCCTCGACCGTCTGCTGCAGGCGCAATTGGGCCAGCGCGCGGCGATTCATCGACTGGAGCAGATCCGCGTTGATCGCCTGCGTGACAAGTTCGATGCGGGTGTTGAGCATCTGCCCGGCGCGCGCGATGCGGGCGATCACGGCCCGCTCCCGCTCCGCGACGCTGGCGCAGGTGCGCATCGCCGGGCCGAGCCGTCGGTCCATGAACTGGCCGATCGTCTGCATGCCCGGAATCGGCGTTTCGCGAAGCGTCGCGATGCGGGTGAGCACGATCTCGTAATAGGCATTGCCGGCGCCGAAGCGGAAGTTGGTCGACGCCGACAGGGCTTCCATCCGGCCCGAAAGCGCAACCAGCTTCTGGAGAAGCTTGCGGTCATCCTCGACGCCGAGATCATCGGCGATCCGCGCGGCGAGTTCGCCCGCCTCGACTTCGATTTCCTTGACCTGCGCTGCCGCATCGCCGGCCACCGGGAAGGCCAGCAGCGCCATCAGCCGATAGGTCTCGATCTCGAGCAGGCTCAGCGTCAGGCGGCCGACCAGCACCGGATCGTCATCGTGCATGACGATGTCGAACCGGGTCATGCCATCCGGACCGGGCTTCAGATCGGTGAGCAGCGTCGCGGCGCCATCCATCAGCCGGGCGCCGATCGCGTCGTGGCGGTCGACCGGCTCCTGCTGGGCGTGATGGCCGCGCCGCAGCCGCAGCGTCGTCAGGACGAGGACCGGCCCCGGAATGGCGGCGATCCAGTCGTCGGGAACGCCGGCGAGCGCGGTTTCCCCTGCTTCCGGCGGCGCGACGAAGGTCCAGCTGGAAAACTCGGAATGGCGCTCCCAGCGAAGCTGCCAGGACGGCGTCTCGAGTGCCCACCAGCGCATGCCGCGGGTGGGCCCGGCCTGACCGAGCCGCGCGCACAACGCCGCCATGTGCCGGCAATCGGCCTCCGCGCCGTCGAGACCCGACAGGGCGGCGACGCGCGTGACCAGTGCCGGCAGGGCGATGGGCGTGGACGGACGGGCATGAGCCTCGGCCAGGAGGCGATCGCGCTGCTCGTGGAACTGCACCCGCCCCTCCCGCCGAAGCCGAACGGCACCGGCGCCGGCGGCGCCTGACCCCTTGCTGTTATCGGCGGCCCTGAAACAAAGTCAATTGTATCGGTCGGCGGAGACGCTATGGTCCGCCCGGTCGCATCCCGACACTCAGGAGAGATTATGATCAAGACCGGCAAGGTTCTGCTTATCTCGTTCGCGTCCGTGTCGCTGGCCGCCCTGTCGGCTTGCGGAGGTGGGGGCTCCACCGAGAAACAAGAAACCGCCGCGGCGGACACTGCCGCCGCCAACACGGCCGAAACGGCCGATGCGGCCGCCGGCAACGCCACGGGCGGCGCTGCTCCGGCCGGTGCGCCGGCACCCGACGACGTCGCCACGCTGAGCGGCGCGACCTTCGCGCAGTTCACCGGCAACGCCGCCGAGGGCGAGAAAGTCTTCGTGCAGTGCAAGACCTGCCACGTGACCGAGGAAGGTGTGAACCGGATCGGGCCGTCGCTGCACAACATTGTCGGCCGCAAGGCCGGCACCGTCGCCGGCTACAGCTACTCGCCGGCGAACGCGAACAGCGGCATCACCTGGAGCAAGGAAAAGCTGTTCCAGTATCTGGAAAACCCGCAGCGGGTGGTCCCCGGCACCAAGATGGCCTTTGCCGGCATCAAGGACGATCAGAAGCGGGCCGACCTCATCGAGTGGCTGGCCACTCAATAAGCTTGATCGCTCGCGCGGCGGCCTCCCGGGGGCCGCCGCGCGAGATCGAGCAGGTGCGCCGGCAAGGCGAGCGCCAGCGGCAACGCCACCAGCGGCCATGCCGCGCCGGTCAGGGCCCCGCGCAGCCCGAGCACGATTAATGCCCCCGGGGCGACCACGGCGAAGGCCGTCAGGAGCGCCGAGCCGCGAACCCGCCACAGCCAGACGAGTTCGAGCGCCAGCAGCGCCAGCATCACGTCGGCGGCACGGCCTGAAGCGAAATACCAGGTCAGATCGGGCATGCCGCACCCTAGAGCCCGCGCCGTCGCGGCGAAAGCCTCCCGCACGCCAATCCCTGCCTGACCGACGGCCGCTTCAGCCAGACCCGTGTCTTCGCCTTCGGGCATCGATCGGCCGTTTGTCCGCGGGCCGGGCGATCCGGCGGCCATTCGGGCGAGATCGGCCGGCCCCGTCGACCAATTGCGAGACGCCGGGCGGCGGTCTAATCTGGGCGGGCCAAGGGAGACGGGACGATGATCCTGCGCCTGACCGTCGCTGCCCTCGCTGCGCTCGCCGCGGCTCCGGCGTCCGCCGCAGCCGATCCCTGGCAGGCCGCCTGCGCCGCACTCGATCGACTGGCACCGCCCGATCGTCCGCCCGCAACTGCAAGGCTGCGGCCGGCAGCGGCCGCCGAACTCGCGCGACGTGGCGCGGCGATCGGCTTCAGCGGATCGGTGCTGGTCGCAACACACGGACGCGTCCGGCTCGCCCGCGGCTATGGCGCGGCGGATGCGGGCGGCGCCCGGGCGATGACTCCCGATACGGTGATCGACATCGGCTCGGTCAGCAAGCAATTCACCGCCGCGGCTGTGATGCATCTGGCCGAGCGAGGACGACTGGCGCCGTCCGACCGCATCGGTCGCTTCCTGCCGGATGTGCCACCGGACAAAAATGGGATCACCATCCACCAGCTGCTGACGCACGGCGCCGGTCTGCCGGCCGATGCGGACAGCGTCCGCATCGCCACCACGCGGGCCGACGCGGTCGCCGCGGCGCTCGCCGTCCCGCTCGCGGCGGCGCCCGGCGCCCGCCATCTGTATTCAAACATCGGCTATGTGCTGCTGGCGGCGATCGTCGAAGCCGCCGCCGGACAGTCGTATGAGGAGGTGCTTGCGCCCCTCTGGCGTAAGGCCGGGCTCCGGTCGACCGGATGGGCGCTCGCGCGGCGGCCGGGCCTCGCCGCGGCGGACGGCCGCAATCTGGCTGGCAGCGTTGCCACGCCCGATCCGGCCACGTGGCGCGGCGACGGCCCGAATTGGGGCCGGCGCGGGCCGGGTGCGCTGCTCTCCACCAGCCGCGACCTTGCCCGCTGGATCGCCGCGCTGCGTGCCGGCCGGGTGCTCTCGGACGCATCGCTGCGCGCGATGCTTGCGCCGCACATCCGCGAACCGGGCGCTGCCCCGTCCTTCTACGGCTATGGCTGGACCGTCTCGCGCACGCCGGGCGGCCGCTGCCGGATCTGGCATGATGGCAGCAACAGCCGCCATTTCAACGCCTTGAGCGTCTACCCGGAGTCGGATGCAGTCACCCATGTCGCGAGCCTCGATGCCCGCAGTCCGGTGTCGGCGGCGACGCTGGGCGCGTTCGAAGCGGTGCTGTTCGGGACGACCGCGGTGGCGCTGCCCGACCGGCAGGAGACACGGCGCCGCGATGTCGCGCGGCTGGCCGGCCGGTTCGTCGATCCCGAAGGCGCCGTGCTCGACCTGCGTGCGGCCGGCAACCGCATCCTCGTCCGGGCGACGGCACCCGACGCGGCGCGCCTGCTGGGGGGGTTCGCGCCGCTCGGGACCGACGCAGAGACGCGGATCGCGACCCGCCGGAAAGCGCTGCCCGCGATCCTGGAGGGCATCGGCCGGACCGATCTTGCGCCATTGTTGCGGCAGCTGCCGGCGGGTGCGAGCGCCGCGGAGGAGACCGGCTATTGGCACGAGCAGGTCGCGCGGTGGCGCACGGCCTATGGCCCGTTCGCCGGGAGCGAAGTCATCGCGACCAGCGGATCGGGCGAGCGGGTGCGGAGCCTGGCGCTGCTCCATTTCGCGCGGCGGAGCATTCCGCTTCTCGTCGAATATCCGCCGGCGGGCGGGCTCGCGATCGGCACCAGCATCGCGGCCGGCCCGGACGTCGACCTGCTGCCGCTTGACTTCACCGTCAGCCGAGACCCGGCCGGCGGCTATCGGATCGACAATCCGGCGCTCGGCGGGTCCGTGCTGCTGGCGCTCAGCCGCGACGGGCAGTCGCTGACATTGGCGTGCCCGCGCGGCACGCACCGGTTGACGCGCCGCGACGCCACTCAGCCGAACGGCGCGTTCAGGCGGACGACTTCCCAGTTGAGCGCCGCGGCCACGGTCACCCAGGCGAGATAGGGCAGCAGCAGGCCCGCCGCCGGCCGCGAATGGCGCCCGCAATAGACGATCAGCGCCGCGATCGACGCCCAGAGCAGCAGCACTTCGATCGCCGCCCAGTCCGGCCGGCGGACGCGGAAGAAGAGCAGGCTCCACAGGATGTTCAGAAACCCGTTCAGCGCGAACAGGCCGATCAGCGTCTCCGCTTCCCGCCGCCCGGGCACCGCTTGCCAGGCAAGCACGGCCGAGACCGCGGCCAGCGCGAAAATCAGCGTCCAGGCGGCGCCATAGACCGGATCGGGCGGCGCCCATTCCGGCTGACGCAATGCCCGGTACCAGGGGCCGAGATCGGTGATGGTCATCCCCACCATCGCCACCGCCAGCGCGGCCAGGCCGGCGAGGAGAAAGGGAACGATCCAGCTCCGGGTCATCGCGTCACGGGTTGCAGCCCCAGCAGATGCGCGAGATCCTTAAAGAAAATCCGGGCATGGGCAAGCGGCTTCGCGCGCACCAGGCGCTTGTGCATATAGGCCTGCCAGGTCAGGTACTGTACATCGGGATCGGCACAGATCTTGACGAAGCGCTCGCGCCTTTTGTCGCTGTTGTACCAGAAATACTGCATGATGCCGAGGATCCAGAACACCCGGCCATGATCGCGCATGAAGCGGCGCCGCGCCTCCCGCAGCGCGGCTGCCCGACCGGTCGCCAGGAACCGGTCGACCGCTTCGGCGCCCAATCGGCCACACGCCATCGCGTAATAAATGCCCTCGCCGGACGCGGGCGCCACCACGCCGGCCGCGTCGCCCACGACCAGCACGTCGCGGCCATTGTCCCAGCGCTTGAGCGGCTTGAGCGGGATCGGCGCGCCTTCATGGCGGATCGTGCGGCAGCGATCGAGCCCGGTGCGGGCGCGCAAGGTGGCGACCGCCTCGCGCAGCGCGAAGCCCTTGTCGGCGCTGCCCACGCCCACCGATGCATGGGCGCCGTGCGGGAACACCCAGGAATAGAAGTCGGGCGACAGCGCGCCTTCATAGATGACGTCGGCGCGGCGGGCGGCATAGGCCTCGCTGTCTTCGGCCGGCGCCTCGATCACTTCGTGATAGGCGAACACGCACTTCATTCGATCGCCGCCGGGAATGGCTGCCTTGGCGACCCCCGAGCGGGCGCCATCGGCGCCGATCACCGCGCGGGCGCGGATCTTTTCAACCGGACCGTCGCGATCGCGGCGATAGCAGACCAGCGCGGTGCCGTCGGCGTCTCGTTCGAGGGCGACGAACGTGCCCTTGCGCCGCTCCGCTCCCGCCTCGGCAGCGCGGGCCCGCAGCCATTCATCGAAGACGTCGCGATCGACCATGCCGACAAAGCCGTCGCCGACGGGCATGTCGACCGTGCGGTGGCTGGGCGAGACCATCCGCGCCGCCTGCACCTTGGCGACAAGAAGCTTGTCCGGGATCTCGAAGTCCTTGATCAGCCGGGGCGGCACGGCGCCACCGCACGGCTTGATCCGTCCCGCGCGGTCGAGCAGCAGCACCTTGTGTCCACGCGCGGCGAGATCGGTGGCGGCAGTGGCGCCCGACGGTCCCCCGCCGATGACGACGGCATCGTAGGTCATGCTCCGGCTCCCTTTCAGATCGGTACGGCCCGCGGCAGCGCGACCCCGGTGCGGGAAACCCGCATCGCGAGCGCCGCCGCCGCAATGAACAGCGCGGCTTCGACCGCGAACACCATTTGGAAGGCGATGGCGGTGCCCCCGGTCGCGGCCCGGAGCAGGTCGACCCCGACCGCGCCGACCAGCCCGCCGAGCCCGAAGGCGATCGCCTGGGCCGCGCCCCAGACGCCCATGCGCAGCCCCGATTGGCGGCCGCCGCCTGCCCCTGCCAGCCCCATCATCGCGCCGATCGCAGCAACGGCGAACACGCCGTTGCAGAAGCCGAGCGCGACGACATTGGCGACGATCGGCCAGCCACGGGCATCCATCGGCGCCACGACCAAGCCGGCGAGCGCGAGACCCGAGCCGATGCAGCCGGCGACGATCCAGCGTTCGAGCTCGGCCGGGCGGCGGCCGGCAAAGGCGCTGCCACCGATGCCGGCCAGGATCATGCCGACCAGCACGCCCCCATGCTGCGCGCCGGACAGCTGCGTCGTCGTGCCCGGCGTCATGCCGAAGACGAGGCCCGCGAACGGCTCCAGGATCAAATCCTGCATATTGTAGGCAAGCATCGACATGAACACGAACAGCGTGAAGCGATAGGCCTGGGGATCGGCCAGGATCTCGCGGATCGCATCGCCGAACGCCGGAATCGGCCCGTCGCTGCGGCGCTTGGCGGCAGCGGGATTGGCGTAGCGATTCTCGAGGCCGGTGACGGCGGCAAGCATCAGCACGAAGGCGGTCAGCACCACCCCGGACGCCACGAGCGCGAGGCGCGGCATCGAAAAGGGCTTGAGCAGCGTCCCGGCAACCCCGGCCGAGACGGCAATGCCTGCGACCATCATGATCCAGGTGAGCGCCGCCGCCGCTGCGCGGCGCTCGGCCGGCACCAGATTGGCGAGCATGGCCAGCAGGGATGTGCCTGCTGCGCCGACGCCGGCGCCGATCAGCAGATAGGCGAAGATCGCCAGCGCATAGCCGGCGGCCCGGTCGCCGCTGGCCAGCATGTAGACGGCATCGATCGCGGCGAGCACACCGAACGCGAGGACCGCCATGCCGCCAATGATCCAGTTGGTGCGCCGCGCGCCCTTGTCGGAGCCGTGCCCCCAGAGCGGGCGGGAGAGCTGGACCGCATAATGCCAGGCGACGAGCCCGGCCGGGACGGCCGCGGCCAGGCCGATCTCGACCACCATCACACGATTGAGCAACGACGTGGACAGCATCACCATCGCGCCGATCGCCGCCTGCACAAGCCCCAACCGGGCAATCACGGGCCAGCCGACGATGGGCGTCATTGCGTCAATCCTCCATCATTGGGTGGAGCCGAGGCCGATCGCCGCGGCAAGCATGCCAAGCACGTACAGCGTGGTGCCGGTGGCGTTGTACCAGGGGGCGTAGCGCGCCGGATCGCTCAGCAGCCGGGTCATCAACGCCAGCTGGACGAGGAGCGACAGCGCAACCGCAGCGCCGGAGAGGCGGAGCCCCCAATCGAACAGCAGCCAGGCGACGACGGCCTGCGGAATTGCCATCACCACGCAGGCGAGACGCGCGGCGCGACCGGTTCCGAGGATGACCGGCAGCGAGCGCACGCCCATCAGGGTATCGCCCTTTTCCGCCTTGAAATCGTTGAGCGTCATGATGCCGTGCGCGCCGGCGCTGTAGAGCAGCAGCACGATCAGCACCGGCGTGGGCGGCAGCGCCGCGGCCATGATCGCGGCGCCGGTGAACCAGCTCAGCCCCTCATAGGTGAGCGCGCAGATGCCCGGCCCCCACCAGCCGCTCATCTTCAGCCGCAGCGGCGGCGCCGAATAGATCCAGGCGCAGACGAGGCCGACGATGGTTGCATAGACCACCCACTGTCCCATGGTGAGCGCCAGCGCCATCGAGAGCACCGTGCCGATGATCGCGATATAGAGACCCCAGCGGCCGGGGATCCGCCCCGACGGAATCGGACGGTCCGGCTCGTTGATCGCGTCGATGTCGCGGTCGAACCAGTCATTGACGGCTTGGGAGGTGCCGCAGACCATCGGCCCGGTCAGGATCACGCCGAGCAGCAGCACCTGCCAGCGGTCGGCGAGCGGCACGCCCGACGAGACGACGCCGCACATGAACGCCCACATGGGCGGAAACCACGTGATCGGCTTCAGCAGCCGGACCACGTCCGCCGGTGCCGGCAGCCCTGCGGACCGGGCCAGGGGAACGGACCGATTCATGCGGTGTAAGTTATGCAGGACAGTTCAGGGCGTCAACGCAAGTTGACAGTCGCCCGGCGGCTTTCGTTCACTCTTCGGCAGCGTCCGAGCTGACGAGGCCGTGGCGGTGCAGCTTGGAATAGAGGCTCTGCCGCGACAGGCCGAGAATCTCCGCGGCCGAGGCGCGGTTGTTGGAGGTGTAGGCCAGCGCCGCTTCGATGCACTGGCGTTCGATCAGGTCGGTCGATTCGCGCACAATGTCCTTGAGCGGCATGCGGCCGATCAGCTCGGTCAGCTGCTCGACCGAGCGCGGCAACCCGCCATCGCCCGGCGGCAGATCCCGCAGCCGCCGCGCAACGACCCGCAGGCTGAAGCCGTAATGATCCCCCTTCTCCCCGGCCCGCACGGCGGAGACCTCGACTTCCTCCCGCCCCCCATCCAACCCGCGCAGGATCGTCGCGACGTTCCGGGCGACGTCGTTTTCGGCCAGCTGGGCGACGATCAGATCGAGGTCGATGCCGGGCCGGCCGAGAAAATCGCCGAGCGGCCGGCCGCGAAGCTGATCGACCGAAGCGGCATGCACCATCTCGACCAGCGCCGCATTGGCCGTGCAGATGTTGAGCTTGCGGTCTGCCAGCACGAAGGCATCGGGCATCCGCTCGATGATCGCGGTCAGATCGGCGAAGTCGCGGTCGACGGGCGCGGTCGTGCCGGCGAAGCGCAGCAGCAGATAGGCCGTGCCGCTCTGCCGGAACGGCCGCGCCGTGACTTCCGTCTCGGTGCCCTGTTCGGTGCGCAGGACGACGGGCGCCACCGCGGCGCCGGCCGCTGCCGCGCCCAGAAAGGCAACCAGCCGTTCCCGCTCCGCTTCCGCGAACAGGGCGGCGATGCCGTTGCCCGCGCCAGTCCCCTCGCTGCCGAACAGCGCGGCCGCAGCGGGGTTGATCTCGCGCACGCGCCGCGTCTCGGCTTCGACGATCACCATCGGTTCGGCGGTCATCTCGAAGAGCAACCGGTAGCGCGCTTCGGCCTGGCGCAGGGAGAGATAATCGCGCTCCAGGCTCTGCTGCACCTGGAGGAGGCGCTGCTGCAGCACTGCACTCGCCCGCTCGTCCCGCCCGATCGCGATCACGTCGCCGCCACTGCCGGACGGGAAAGCGATGTAGCGAACGGGAAACTCCTCGCCCTCGCCACTCTGGGTGACCTGGCGCCAGCGGCCGACCCCGTCGCCCGCCAGCATTTCGGTCACTTTGTGGCGGCTCTCGCTCGTCACCGTATCCGCCCAGGCGCGTCCGATCTGGCGCTGCAGGCCGCGCAGGCTGCTCGGCGCGCCGCCGACATCGCGGATCCGGCCGGTCCGGTCGATCAGCAGCACGACATCCCCGATCGAGGCCAGCAGGACTCCCAATTGCGCCGTCGTCAGCTCCGCGAGCCCGCGCTCCGGGTCCCGGAATGGGAGTCTTGGCTCCGTCAGATCAGGTTTGTCGTTCACGGGCGGGCCGGCTCACGCCGTCGCCGCCATGCGCGCCGCGCCCACCAGCCGATCCGCGACATCGACCGCCGCCGATGCCGTGTCCGCGGTCCCGTCCGCGCCGACCAGCGCGGCGATCGCCGGCTGCTCGGCGGTCACGCGGCCACCGACCATGATGGAGATGTTCGGATTCATCGAAACGCTTCTGATCGCACGAATAAGTGAGGCCGCGCGCTCGATATGTCCATCATGTGACAGCGTCAATCCGAACAGGTCGAAATTGCGCGCGGCGACCATGTCGACAATCTCCTTGTGGCTCGGCGCCACCAGCAGATCGGCGCTCCATCCGGCCAGCGCGAAACACTCCTGAACCATCGCCGGCCCGAAGCTGTGCAGATCGCCCGGCAGCGGCGTGAAGAGCGCGCTGCGCGGCCCTTCCTGCGGCACCATCCGCATCGCGCGGCCGGAAATCTCCCGCAGCACTTCCTGCAGCCGCCACAGCGCCATCGTGACTTCGAGGAAGTCGAAGCGATCCTCCTCCCACATTTCGCCGAGCAGGCGGGCGGCCGGCGCGAGCAGCTCGACAAACAGCTGCTCGATGGTGACGCCGCGCGCGAGCACCGCATCGACTCGGTCGAGCAGTTCGTCGGCCTCGCAATGAACGGCGAGCGGCGCGAACATCGCCACGTCCTCGGCCGACACGCCGGCGGACCGGGCGCGTCGCGGCAGGCCGGACCGCCCGCTCGCCACCAGCAACCGGGGAATGACGTCGACGGTCAGCAGTTCGCCGAGATCGGCCGAGTCGTCACCGAGATCAAAGCCACGCTTACGCTGTCTGCGGCCCCTTCCGGACCGGTCACTCTCAAACCCGATAACAGTAGCCATCCCCTCCCCACTCCTCGTCTGAGCGGTCGGCGCTGTTCGGCGTCGGCCCCGTGGAGGCGTACGCACCCGCGGGCGGGGGCGCCTCCTTCTTTTCGGTGCCGGCAGGCTATGCGGATTCGGGAGACGTGACAACTGCGTTTCACCGGCAGTGTCCAGTTTTTTTGACGTCCATATCCGTTGACATATGCGAGCGGCCGGGCGTAGCTTTCCCGCCCTGAGGGAGGTGAAGAGCGTGGCATCAGATCACCGCGTCACGGGTCCGCGACCATTGTACACGCCGGAGGAGCGGCAGCGCCGAGACGCCTCGGTGTGGACGCTCGTGCAAGGCGTGCTGGCGCCGATCCAGTTCATCGTCTTCCTGGTGAGCCTGGTGCTCGTGCTCCGCTATCTGAACAGCGGCGAGGGCCGGCTGGCGGCCGATGTTTCGATCGTCGTCAAGACGTTCACGCTCTACACGATCATGGTCACCGGCGCGATCTGGGAGAAGGTCGTGTTCGGCAAGTATCTGTTCGCGCCTGCTTTTTTCTGGGAGGACGCGGTCAGCATGATCGTGATCGCGCTGCACACCGCCTATATGGCGATGCTGCTCGGCGGGTTCGGCACGGTCGAGGAGCGCATGCTGATCGCGCTCGCTGCCTATGCGACCTATGTGGTGAACGCCGCCCAGTTCATCTGGAAGCTTCGCATGGCGCGGCTGCAGGGCGAGGTGTCGTGTCCCGATCCGCAGGAACTGGCAGCGGCATGACCCTGCCCGCCCCGCACCGCGTCGACGCTCCGGACCTGCCGGCGCTTCGCCGGGAAAAGGGCCAGCGCGAGGTCTTTTGCGGGCTCACCGGCATCGTCTGGCTTCATCGCAAGATGCCGGACGCCTTTTTCCTCGTGATCGGCTCGCGAACCTGCGCGCATTTGCTGCAATCGGCGGCGGGGGTGATGATCTTTGCGGAGCCGCGCTTCGCCACCGCGATCATCGAGGAGCGGGATCTGGCCGGGCTCGCCGACCTGAACGCCGAACTCGACCGCGTGGTCGGCCGGCTGCTCGAGCGGCGGCCGGAAATCCGCACCCTGTTCCTCGTCGGCTCCTGCCCGTCGGAAGTGATCAAGCTCGATCTCGCCCGCGCCGCGATGCGGCTGCAGGCGGAGCGCCGGGGCGTCCGCATCCTCAATTATTCGGGTTCGGGGATCGAGACGACCTTCACCGAAGGCGAGGATGCGTGCCTTGCCGCGCTGGTGCCGGCCGCGCCGCCTCTCGCCGCCGCGGCGCCCGCGGAGCTGATGATCGTCGGCGCCTTGCCGGACATCGTCGAGGATCAGTTCGCGCGCCTGTTCGCGGAGCTGGGCATCGGTCCGGTGCGCTTCTTTCCGGGCCGCGAGTCGGCGGCACTGCCGCCGGTCGGGCCGGGCACCCGCTTTCTGCTCGCCCAGCCCTTCCTGGCCGAGACGGCGCGCACGCTCGAAGCCCGCGGCGCAGTGCGGATCGCCGCCCCCTTCCCGTTCGGTGCCGAGGGCACCACGGCCTGGGTGCGGGCGGCCGCCGACGCGTTCGGGATCGACGAGCTGAGCGTGCGCCGCGTGACCGCGCCGGGCCGCGAGCGGGCCAAGCGCGCCATCGCCCGCCATGCCGAGCGGCTGGCCGGCAAGCGCATCTTCTTCCTCCCCGATTCCCAGCTCGAAGTGCCGCTCGCCCGGTTCCTCGCAGCCGAATGCGGGATGATCCCGGTCGAGGTCTGCACGCCCTATCTCCACAGCCGCCACATGGCGGAGGAACTGGCGCTGCTCCCGGCGGGCACGCCGATCACCGAGGGCCAGGATGTCGACACCCAGCTCGACCGGGTGCGCGCTGCCCGGCCCGACCTGACCGTGTGCGGGCTCGGCCTAGCCAATCCGCTCGAGGCCGAGGGGCTCTCGACCAAATGGGCGATCGAGCTCGTCTTCACGCCGATCCATGGCTTCGAACAGGCCGGCGATCTTGCCGAACTCTTTGCGCGGCCGCTCCGGCGCCGCGACGTGCTGAGGGTCTGATGCAGCTGGCCGTCTGGACCTATGAAGGCCCGCCCCATGTCGGCGCGATGCGGGTCGCGACCGCGATGACGGACGTGCACTATGTGCTCCACGCGCCGCAGGGCGACACCTATGCCGATCTGCTGTTCACGATGATCGAGCGGCGGGATCACCGGCCGCCCGTCACGTACACGACGTTCCAGGCCCGCGATCTCGGCACCGACACGGCGGAAATCTTCAAGACCGCCGCGCGCGAAGCCTATCTGCGCTTCCAGCCGCAGGCGATGCTGGTCGGCGCCTCCTGCACGGCCGAACTTATCCAGGACGATCCGGGCGGGCTGGCCGAGGCATTGCGCCTGCCGGTGCCGGTCGTCGCGCTCGAGCTGCCGAGCTATCAGCGCAAGGAGCATTGGGGCGCCGCCGAGACTTTCTACCGGCTGGTTCGCGCACTGTGCCCGGCGACGCGGCCGGCGCGACCGGCAGGCGGCCCGCGCGCCAATCTGCTCGGCCCCTGTGCGCTCGGCTTCCGCCACCGCGACGATGTCGCTGAAGTGACGAAGCTGCTCGACGCGCTCGGCATTGCGGTGAACGTCGCGGCGCCGCTCGGCGCCTCGGCGGCAGATGTCGCCCGGCTCGGCGAGGCCGACTTCAACATCGTCCTCTATCCGGAGATCGGCGACGAAGCGGCGCGCTGGCTGGAGCGGCAATATCGGATGCCGGCCGTGCGCACGGTGCCGATCGGTGTCGGCGCGACCCGCGACTTCGTGACCGAGGTGGCGGCGCTCGCCGGTGTCGACCCGACGCCGGCCCTGGCGCTCGATGCGCGCCTCCCCTGGTGGAGCCGATCGGTCGATTCAACCTATCTGACCGGCAAGCGCGTCTTCATTTTCGGCGATGCGACCCATGCGGTCGCTGCGGCCCGGGTGGCGAGCGAGGAGCTCGGCTTCGACGTGGTGGGCCTGGGCTGCTACAATCGCGAGTTCGCGCGCGACGTCCGCGCCGCCGCGGCCCGGCTTGGCCTCGAGCCGCTGATCACCGACGATCACCTCGAGGTCGAGGCGCGGATCGCCGCGCTGCAGCCGGAACTGGTGCTCGGCACCCAGATGGAGCGGCACATCGCAAAGCGGCTGCGCATCCCGTGCGCCGTGATCTCGGCGCCGGTCCATGTGCAGGATTTTCCCGCCCGCTACAGCCCGCAAATGGGCTTCGAGGGCGCGAACGTCATCTTCGACGCCTGGATCCACCCGCTCGTGATGGGCCTCGAAGAGCATTTGCTCGCGATGTTCCGCGACGATCCGGAATTTCATGACGAGGCAGGTGCCAGCCATCTGGCGCATCTGCCGCTGCCGGCCACGGCGGGAGGGACTGCGGGCGGCGCGACGGAGGAGCTGCCGGCAGCGCCGGCGGCGGACTGCGCCGCGTCGCCCCAGCCGCGCGTCGCGGGCGCGGCGCCCGGCGAGGCGGCCGGGCTGTGGACTCCCGCGGCCGAGGCCGAACTCCGCAAGATCCCCTTTTTCGTCCGCGGCAAGGCGCGGCGGAACACCGAGGCCTTCGCCGCGGCGAGCGGCCTCGCCGAGATCGATGTTGCCACCCTCTATGACGCGAAGGCGCACTATGGACGTTGATCCGCCCATTCCCGTCCGTGTCGTGATCGTGACGCTGGACACCCATCTTGCCGGCGCGGTCGAGCGCGCCGGCCCGGCGCTTGCCGCCGCCGGCATTGAACTCGGCTTTCATGCGGCCTCGGAATGGGACCGCGACCCGGACGCGCTCGAACGCTGCCGCGCCGATATCGCCCGCGGCGACATCATCCTCGCGACGATGCTGTTCCTCGAAGACCATATCCAGGCGGTGCTGCCGGCGCTCGAGGCGCGGCGTGACACGTGCGATGCGATGATCGGCCTGATGTCGGGCAGCGAGATCGTGAAGCTGACCCGGATGGGCGCCTATGAGATGCGCAAGCCGCCCTCGGGCGTGATGGCCATGCTCAAGAAGCTGAAGCCGGCCGGCAAGCCGGGCGCCGATTCGGGCGACAAGCAGATGCGGACGCTGCGCCGGCTGCCGCAGATCCTGAAGTTCATCCCCGGCACCGCGCAGGACGTGCGGGCCTATTTCCTGACGCTGCAATATTGGCTGGCGGGGTCCGACGACAATGTCGTCGCCATGGTCCGCGCCCTTGTCGACCGCTATGCCGACGGTCCACGCCGGGGGCTGCGCGGCAAGGTGCCGGCCCCAGCACCGGTCTGCTATCCCGAAGTCGGCGTGTATCACCCGGCCATGCCGGACCGGCTGTCGGAGCGGGCGGAGGACCTGCCGGCGCGGGTTGCCGAGCCCATCGGCACTGTCGGCGTCCTCATGCTGCGCAGCTATCTGCTCGCCAAGGATACCCTCCATTATGATGGCGTGATCTCGGCGCTCGAGGCACGGGGCCTGGCCGTGATCCCGGCCTTTGCGAGCGGGCTGGACGGGCGGCCCGCCGTCGACCGCTTTTTCAAGCGGGACGGAAAGGCCGCCGTCGACGCCGTGATCAGCCTGACCGGCTTTTCGCTCGTCGGCGGCCCCGCGTACAACGACGCGGATGCCGCGGCGAAGGCGCTCACCGAGCTCGACGTGCCCTACATCACGGCCCATCCGGCCGAGTTCCAGACGCTCGAGCAATGGAAGGAGAACCGGATGGGTCTCCTGCCGCTCGAAGCGACGCTGATGGTGGCGATCCCGGAACTCGACGGCGGCATTGTGCCGGCGACGTTCGGCGGCCGTTCGTCGACCGCTGAAGGCGGGGCGCGGACGATGCGCAGCGACCCGGAGCGGGCGGCAGCGCTGGCCGACAAGGTGGCGAAGCTGGTCCGGCTGCGGCGGACGGCGCGGGCCGATCGGCGGCTCGCGATCGTGCTGTTCAACTTCCCGCCCAATGCCGGCGCCACCGGCACTGCCGCCTATTTGGCGGTCTGGGACTCCGTCTACCGGACGCTGCAGCGGCTGGCAGAGGAAGGCTATGATGTCGATCTGCCGGCGAGCGTCGATGCGCTGCGGGAGTCGATCATCGCGGGCAATGCGGCGATGTTCGGCAGCGATGCCAATGTGTTCGCACGCATTCCTGCAGACGATCATGTCCGCCGCGAGCCGCATCTGAAGCAGATCGAGGCACAATGGGGCCCGGCCCCCGGCAAGATCAATGCCGATGCCGGCGCGGTCCATGTGATGGGCCAGCAATTCGGCAAGGTGTTCGTCGGCCTGCAGCCTGCGATGGGCTGGGAAGGCGATCCGATGCGGCTGATGTTCGAGGGCGGCCTCGCCCCGACCCATGCCTTCTCGGCCTTCTACCGCTGGCTCCGCCAGGACTGGCAGGCCGATGCGGTGCTGCATTTCGGTACGCACGGCGCGCTCGAGTTCATGCCCGGCAAGCACAGCGGCATGGGACCCGAATGCTGGCCGGAGCGGCTGATCCGCGATCTGCCGAATTTCTATCTCTATGCGGCGAACAACCCCTCGGAGGGGCTGATCGCCAAGCGGCGTTCGGCCGCCACCCTGATTTCCTATCTGACGCCGCCGCTCAGTCAGGCCGGCCTCTACAAGGGTCTGACCGAGCTGAAGGAACTGGTCGATCGCTGGCGGGCGGGCGAACTGGGCGAGGACGAGCGCGCCGATCTCGAGCAGATGATCCGCGACCAGGCCGAGGTGATGGACCTGGACGCGACCAGCATCGAGAAGCTCGCCGCCAAGATCTACGAGATCGAAGAGACGCTGATTCCGGAAGGCCTGCACGTGCTCGGCACGACCGCTCAGGGCGAGGCGCGCGAACGCTTTCTCGACGCCTTCCCTGCCGACGAGCGCGCGAAGGTCGACCGGCTGCTCGCGACGAATGACGAACTGGGCGCGCTCATCCATGCGCTGGACGGCCGCTTCATGCCGCCGGCCCCGGGCGGCGACCTCGTCAAGAACCCCGACGTGCTGCCGACCGGCCGCAACCTCCACGGCTTCGATCCGTTCCGCATCCCCAATGCCTTCGCGGTCGAACAGGGCCGCAAGGCGGTCGACCGGCTGATCGAAGGGCATGTCGACCGCGGCGGCGCCTATCCCGAGAGCGTCGCGATGGTGTTGTGGGGCTCCGACAACATGAAGAGCGAGGGCGCCCAGATCGCCCAGGCGCTGGCATTGTACGGCGCCCGCCCGCGTTTTGACGGCTATGGCCGGCTGGTGGGCGCAGAGCTGATCCCGCTCGACGAACTCGGCCGGCCGCGCATCGATGTGGTGATCACGCTGTCCGGCATCTTCCGCGATCTGCTGCCGCTCCAGACCCGGATGCTGGCCGAAGCCGCCTGGCTTGCCGCCAATGCCGACGAGCCGGAGCATCTGAACTTCGTCCGCAAGCACAGCCTGGCGCGAGCGGCGGAGCTGGGCTGCGACATGGAGGAAGCGTCGCTCCGCGTCTTCTCCAACCAGGAAGGCGCATATGGCGCCAATGTGAACCAGCTGATCGACGGCGGCGTCTGGACCGACCCCGACGAGCTGGCCGACACGTTCGAGAAGCGCAAGGGCTATGCCTATGGCCGCAGCGGCGCGCCGGTGCGCAAGGCGGAGGCGTTCCGCAGCGCGCTCGCGAGTGTCGATCTCACCTATCAGAATCTCGACTCGGTCGAACTCGGGGTCACCGATCTCGACCAATATGTCGACATGCTGGGCGGGATGGCACGCTCGGTCACCCGCGCCCGCGGCGGCGAAGCGACGCCGGTCTACATCGTCGACGCAACGACCGGCGGCAGTGCCAAGGTGCGCACGCTCGACGAGCAGGTCGAGCTCGAGACGCGCACCCGCACGCTGAACCCGCGCTGGTACGAAGGCCAGCTGCGTCACGGCTTCGAAGGCGTGAAGAACATCGAGGCGCACGTGACGACGACGCTCGGCTGGTCGGCGACCACCGGCAAGGT
>ERZ1066122.1007-NODE-1007-length-25287-cov-9.447884_pt1 | contig 25287 bp, 42 predicted proteins | sample MGYA00382769_ERZ1066122 | MGnify/ENA primary metagenome ERZ1066122 (study PRJEB33369, sample SAMEA5778352) | biofilm metagenome | biome: Industrial cooling water; feature: Water cooling tower basin; material: Biofilm | place: United Arab Emirates | collected... | reverse complement strand
CCGCAGGGGCCGCCGGCGCGCTCGGTGCGGCAGGAGCGCCCGGTGCGGTCGGGGCAGGGGCACCACCGCCACCGGCGGCGATGATTTCCTTGGCCGACTGACCCGCTGCGTTGCGGTAGTCCTTGACCTCGTTCCCCGCGTCCCACGACTTGCCCGTCTGCGGATTCGAGCCTGCCGGCTTCTCGGCGAGCTTGATCTGGAGCGGGATGCCGTGCAGCATGGTCGAATCCTGGACGTCGAGAACGCCGCAGCAATAGGACAGGGCCGAGAGCTGCTCGTATGCGATCTTGACCGCGACCGGGTTCTTGTTTTCCAGGTTGTAGTTGGAAAAGATCTTGCGATTGGCATACTGCCCGTCGATGATCTCGAACGTGACGGCCAGGTAGGAACCGTCGCCCGCGTTGGTCGGCTTGATTTCCGATTCCGTAATGCGGGCGTTATACCAACCTGCCGGGAGCGGATCGAATCCTGCCGAAGGCTCGACCGTCCGCGCGTTGAAGTTAAGAATTGCCATTTACGTTACTCCGTAGATCTTGTTGAAGATATTGGTCAGGTCGGGATACTCAAAGAAGTCAAGCGATCCCGACCGATCCTTGGCTTCGTATTGCAAGTCCGAATGGAACTGCAAACTCGTGTGCTGGCCGCCTGCGCCCTGATAGGTGCCAAGGTGGCCGACAATATCGAAGTAGTAGGCGAGCCCCTGAGTGAGGCGGTTGCCCGGCATGGACGGCATCCAGCGCGTCACCCCCTTCTCGTCTTTCGAGAACTCGGCCTTGGCGATCATCACCACATGCTTGCCGCGGATGTCCCGGAACGCTCGGATGGTTTCCCACATTTGATCGGCCAGGATGCCATACGCCTGCCGCCCGTCCTTTGTGCCGGCCTTGGCGTTGGCGAGCACCTTCTCGGCGATGTCCGAGATGGAGTCGATGATGATTGTCCAGTAGTGCGCGCCCCCTGCGCCGACCAAGTAGTCGTGCGCCTTATTCAGGTCGTCCAGCGTCTTGATCTCGATGACCGGGATCGACACGCCGCGCAGCGACAGAAGCCCGCCCTCGGCCGAGATGATGATGGCATGCCCGCCGTCCTCGACCTTGGCGTTAGGCGCGGTCGCGGAAAGGCGTGTCTTGCCGACCCCCGACTTGCCATAGACAAGCATCTTGATGCCGTTGGCGACCGAAAACTGATCCGTGGTCGTCATGGTGAGCCCAGCAGGGGGCGGCGGGATGTAGGCGGGTGGTGGGGCGGTCATGTGTCCTCCTTGAGACGAGCGATGATGTTAGCCAGGTCGGGCATGCGAAGCAACCCGCCTTTTGCGGAATCCGTTGCCTTCGACCATAAGGCATCGAGCACCGTTTCCTCGCTTTCCTCGGCCTTGTCCTCGTCCGGTTTGGCGTCGGGATCGAGCGCGTCAAGAAAGCGGTCGCGGTGCGTCGGCGCGGCGTTGGTCGTCATGATCGCCACAAGCTCACCGTCAAAGTGCAGCTCGTCACCGATGACCTGGACCTTGTCGAGCGCGCTCATGGGGCGAACACCAGCTCCCTGCCCTTGATCTCGATGCCATCGCCCTCGATCTCAAGCACCTTGGCGTCGGGATGGCCTGTGGCGAAATAGTCGTCCCACCGCTGGGGCACGATCCGCACAAAGCCGCCGGACATCGGGACGAACAACTTGCCGCCGCGGTGATACACCTTGACCTGCTTGTGGACGCCGTTCTTGAGGCGGAGGATGGCAATCCCATCCTCCACCAGCGTAAATGGTTGCAATGCCATCAGCCGCGCCCCCTGCGCTTGGGGATGACGACTTCGAGCGAAGGCGTCGCCGGGGTTGCGATGATGGCGGGCGAGAACATCAGCTTCGCCTCGTCCGACAGGCTGTTCCATTCGCGCTTGGCGAGCTCGGGCTTGTAGCGCACCAGCACGTCGGTATTGGCGACCCCGTGCTCGCGCAGCGCCTGGAGCGTGACGGGCAAGGCCGCTTCGTCAATGTAGCGGTTGATCTTGTATTGCCCCTTGATCTCGCGCCCATCCGGCAGCTTGTGGGTGTTGGTGCCTTCCTTCGGTGCGGCGAACGCGCCGGCGAACAACCGCAGGCGCATATCCATCTCGCAATCCTTGGTCAGGGACAGCAGCTGCGACACCTGTTCCCATGCGTCGAGCATGCGGAGGTAGGGGTCTTGATTCCCGGGCTTGCCGAGGGCTTCCAGGACGTTGACCATCTCGCGCGCCCGGTCGATCAGCTGTTGGACGACCGGATCGGTGGGAGGGGCAACTGTTTCGTTTGCTTCGCTCATAATGACGTTGTCTCCTTGTGTTGACGGGACGACCCTAACCCGACTTTGGAGCGCCTTGCAACTGTTATTTTGCGTCCTCAATTTTAGGTTGCAATCTGCCAATGCGCGCGGCTATTGTTGGCCCTCACTCATCGGAGGATCAGATGGACGACCCAAAGGATACCGAGGGCAGGCTGCTTCGCAAGGTGCGCGATCTTCTCGCACACCCGGAATGCCCTGCCGCGCTGGAGATATATAAGGCCACGGGCATCGCCCCGAACCAGCAATGGGCGATCAAGTCCGGCAAGACGAAGGCGCCTAGCGTCAACGCAGTGGAGGCACTGTTTGTGTATCTGACTGGACGCGCGCTGGAGCTGTAATTATGGATATGCGTTTCTTCCCGGCCGAGCTTCGCGCCCTGCCGCAATGGATGGTTGCCGGGTCGGGCGATGCCTCATCCAAAGAATACAAGCGACCGATTGATCCCAAGACAGGCCGGTGGGGCTCGCCCACCGATCCAGCGACGTGGGGCACCTTCGAGCAGGCCATGGCATCGCCATATCCGCTCAAGGGCTTTGTCTTCCATGCGAGCGATCCCTACTCGGTGATCGACCTGGACACATACAAGGCGAAGAACGAGCAGGTCAAGAATCTCCATGCCGAGATCGCGCGCCATGCCGAGACGTATGCCGAGCTGAGCCAATCGGGGCTCGGGACGCATATCATCGGGTTTGGTAGCGTCGCCGAGGGCGCGAACAACGAAGCCAACAGCCTCGAAGTGTATTCCACCGGGCGCTTCATGATCTGCACGGGCAAGGCAGTCGGCGGCATCGCCCAACCCCTCGCCGACATACAGCCGCTTCTCGATTATCTTTATCCCCTGCTCAAGCACGGGGGCAGCAAGGGTGCGGTCAACTGGCGCGACCTTGGCGAAGGCGAGGACAGCGGGCTGACCGATGCCGAAGTCATCGAGCGCGCATCCAACGCCGAGAACGGCGACAAGTTTGACCGCCTATGCGCCGGCGACCTAAGCGACTACGGGGGCGACCATTCGGACGCAGATGCCGCGCTTATCCAATTCCTTTGCTTCTACTCGACCGACAACGTCCAGGTCGCTCGCCTCTTCATGATGTCCAGGCTCGCCGAGCGCGACAAGGCGCACCGGCCCGACTATGTGCCGCGGACGATTGCAGCCATGCGCGCGAAGTTGGACAACGATGCTGTCCCGATGGTCGATGCCACGGCGATTGCCGAGCGCGCCCGTGCCGTCGCAGCTGCGGCGATCCCGCCCCCTGCGCCCGTGGATTCCGCGCCATCGTCGCCCGCCCCCGTCATCGCCCCCGCTCGCCCCACGTCGTTCCCTCCCGGGCTCGTGGGCGAGGTCGCGCAATACGTCCTGGCCTCGGCAACGCGCCCCGTCCCCGAGATCGCGCTCGCCACCGCCATTGCGACGGTCGCCGGCATTGTGGGCAGGAACTTCAACATCAGCAACACCGGGCTGAACCAATACCTGCTGCTGCTCGCCAAGACAGGCACGGGCAAGGAATCGGTGCAATCGTCGGTGGATCGGTTGTTTGTCGAAGTGCAGAAGACGGTGCCCGCTGCGGATCGTTTCCTCGGCCCCGCGCACTTCTCGTCCGGCCCTGCGCTGGTCAAGCAGTTCCAGGAGCGGCCATGCTTCATGAGCGTCCTCGGCGAGTTTGGTCATCGGCTCAAGGCGATGACGCACCCGCGAGCCAACGGCGCTGAGAAGACGCTCATGGCCGCCATGCTCGACATATATTCTAAGTCAGGCTGGGGCCAGATGCTGCGGTCATCGGTTTACAGCGATAAGGAAAAGAACACCAGCATCGTCCATGCGCCGGCGCTCACCCTGCTTGGCGAAACCGAGCCGGACGGGTTCTTCGCGGGTCTGGACGAGGGCACGATTGCCTCGGGCTTCCTGCCACGCTTCACGGTCATTGAGTATAAGGGCGACCGCCCCGCGCGTAACAAGAACGCATGGACAGCCCCGCCCGCCGAGCTGGTGACGCGGGTTGCCGATCTGTGCGCCACCGTCCTGAGCATGGAGCAGAACGCGACTTGCACGGTCGTCCAGGTCGATGCCGCGGCAGCGAAGGCGTTGGACATCTTCGATGAGTTTGCCGATACGCAGATGCGCGGCAGCGCCGAGGTCAACCGGCAACTGTGGAATCGTGCTCACTTGAAGGCGCTGCGCTTGTCGGCGCTGATCGCGGTCGGCGTCAATCCCTATAACGCGACGGTCACCCATGCGGAGGCGCAATGGGCAATCGACCTGGTCAAGCGGGACATCGCGTGTCTGTTGGATCGGTTCGCAGTGGGCGACGTGGGCGAGGGCGACAGCAAACTCCTTGCGGACATCACCACAGTGATCCGCAAGTATTTGGTCGAGCCCGGCGACGCTTGGGAGGCCTATCACGCGCGCGGTTGCATCCCTATGCGGTTTCTACAGCAACGCTCGGGCAACCGTTCCGCGTTCAAGAATCACAAACTCGGTGCGAATAGGGCGCTCAAGGATACACTCGCTTCCATGGTCGAAGCAGGGTTGCTCGTCCAGGTCGCAAAGAAGCAAGCTGAGGAATGGTTCAAGACGTCGTCTTTGGTGTATGCCATCGGCGACCACTGGGAGGGTTGATCTTGTTTTATGGATGTTTTACGGTGTTTAAGGGCTAACCCCTTGATTTTACGTTGTTTTCTGTGTTTTACGAAACAACACCCTATAACACCCCCTCACAGACACATAGTCGAACCAACATCCCCTAGATCAATCAATACCCTGTATATACCTAAAACAAATAAAACATAAAACATGATGATAGATGATATTGAAATCCAAGGGAAATCTTCTAGATTCATGTTTTATAGACACATGAAACGCATAAAACAGGAGCAAGATCGTGGCAGTCAATTCCAGAAGCAAAGGGCAGCGGGGCGAGAGAATGGTGGCCGAGCAGCTGAATGTTATCTGTCAGCGCGTTTGTCTCGGTCTAGGATACCCGATCTACAAACTGACCCGCAATCTGGTTCAATCGCGCAACGGGGGGCACGATCTAGTAGGCCTCGACTGGATCGCCATCGAAGTCAAGTGGTATCGGGAATCGCAACACCTGGAAAAGTGGTGGGCGCAAACGGTTCGACAAGGGGAACAGGTCAATGCCGAGCCGGTGTTGATCTGGAAGAACAACGGAACGCGCTGGCGCGTCCGGATGTGGGGTCGCCTTGAGCTCGAACCGGGCAGGCGGCTTCGCGTCCCTGTGGATATCAGCTGGGAATCGTTCTGCGTATGGTTCGAGAAGCGTCTGGACGTCGAGCTCAAGAAAAAGAGCGAAGCAGCCACTTTACCGGTTGACGCCGGGCTGTTTGACTAGCATAAGGGGGTCATGGAACAGAACATCCTCTTTGCCGCAACCTTCGCTTTCGTCTTTGTGACGCTGGTGGTCGGTGGCCTTCGCGCCATGCGGATCATCGAGCAGCACAACGCCAAGGTGAATGCCGACCGCATCGCCCGCCTCCGGTCACGCGCAACGCGCACCACCTACACCGGCGGCTACTTCAACCAGCATGATCGCCCCGGCGAATAAGGAGCAAGTCAGATGAGCGAGTCCAACATCCAGAAGATCAAGCAACGCATCATGGCGCTCCTGGCCAAGGCGAACGGCACGGACAACGAGCACGAAGCGGAGGCGTTCCTCGCCAAGGCAATGGATCTGATGCAGCAATATCAGCTCGACGTTGCGGACATGGTGGACGCCGATGACCCGATTCTCAAGCACGTCGGCATGACGGCGGCCGAGAGCGGCCATGCGTGGCGATGGAAGCTCTACTCGGCCGTCGCTCAGCTGTATGGCTGCAAGAGCATCCATGTCGGCAAGGCGGTCCCGGGCAAGAACGGTCGCCTCGTCCCCGGATACGAGCAGGTGCTGGTGGGCCGGGAATCGGCGATCATCACCACCGATCTCATGTATCCGTGGATCGTCCAGCAGGTCAAGGACGCTGCCAAGCGCATCGCCTCGATCTCGGGCATGAGCGAGCAGGGCCAGGCCAAGCGCGTCGCTGCCGCCCTGATCTCGCGCATCCATCGCCTGATCCGTGAGCAGCAGGAAACCGAGCCCACGACCGCCGCCGGCAAGAACGCCCTTGTGGTGCTCAACCAGGTCGTCGCCAAGTATGACGAGCTCTACCCCTCGGCCGAAACCATGCGCTCGCGTGGCTCGACCACCGATGGCCTGAGCCGTGCGGCTGCGGAGAGCATCGGCCTCCATCGCCAGACGGGCGGGCGCTCGACCCTCAAGCTGGGGCACGGCTGATGCGCCACGTCCTCGACCTCATCTATCGGGATTGGATCAGGGCGCCCATCTCGGGCACCTTGATCTTGGCCTGCCATGCGGCGACGCTCTGGTGCTTTGCCGCCGGCAACCTCGACCGCGGCCTCCTGTTCCTCATTATGGCCCACCTGTGGACGATCCAGCGGGGGCCGTTCCATGGCTAACAACCGTCGCAAGGCAGAGCGCAAGCGCGAGATCGACAAGCTGGTGGTGGATGGGCGTCTGGCGCATCGCACCGGCAAGCCGCGATCCTCGGTGCCGTGGAAGCCCTTCCAGTCGACCAATGGGCAGCATTGGCTTAAGGGGTGGGACATGGAGGAGCAGCTGCGGCTCGATGCCGAGCAAGCGCAACGGGACAACGTCCATGACCACCTGCTCGCCGGCATCTCGCACTTCGAGACAACGGGCGATCAAGCGACCCTAGCGGGCGTGCTCCGCATGATCGCTGACCGGTTGCCGCCTGTCCCGGATGAGCTTACGTCTGAGGACTACGAAGCAATCTACGGCTGGGGCGGGCAGGGGTGAAGAGGCGAGCGCCCTTCGGCCGCAAGCCCCTGCGCCTGGCCATCGTGCGCCGGCGATCATGGCTCCCGCCTTGGCGCCTGTTCCGTGTCGGATGGAGAATCAAGCATGAACCCGATTGAGCAACTCATGGACGCCCTCTGGAACGAGAGTGAGGCAGGCCGCAGCGTCGAGCGCAAGCGGTGGTCGTTCTCGGACGAAGGCTTCACGGCCATCCGTGCCGCGGTAACGCCGGCGCTGGACCCGTTTGGTGCAAACGGCTTGCGCGACCAGCAGTGCATGGGCTTGCCCTACGTGATAAACTCGGATCAGGCGGAACCCTTCCGTCTGGAGGACATGCCATGAGCCACTACATCTCGACGGTGAGCGGTCGCCGCTTCTACTTCGGCGATCATGCCGCGATGGTCGAGGCTATTGACATTGTGGACATCGCCCATGCTCTCGGCAACCTGTGCCGCTTCACGGGGCAGTGTCGGCGGTTCTACAGCGTGGCCGAGCACAGCGTCCACGTCTCGATGATCGTGCCGGAGGATTTGGCCCTTGTCGGCCTGCTCCACGATGCGACGGAAGCATACTGCGCTGACCTGGCCAAGCCCCTCAAGCGGCTGGTGCCCGATTACCGCGCGGTCGAGGACGCCATCTGGCTCGCCGTCGCCGAGAAGTTCGAGCTGCCCACGATTATGCCCGAGTTCATCAAGCGAGCGGACATGGCGATGCTCAAGCTTGAGGTCGACCACCTCCTGCCGCCGCACTGCGCCACCGATCTGAACCTGCCGGGCGAGACGGCCGAGGTTGGCTTGCGCTACTGGAACCCGATGTATGCCAAGTATGCGTTCCTTGAGCGATATAACTGGTTGACAACCCGCTGATCCAGCGGCATACTCGGCGGCGAAGGAGAAGTCGTATGTTCAACCAGATGTTTGAGTTCGAGGCGTTCGAGGACAACTTCTCCCTTGCCGTGGACGAGGCCAGCGACTGGCCCGCCCTGAGCGTGGAGCTGACCCTCAAGTGGCATCCCGCCGAGCCGGACGTTGGCATCTTCTCGTCGCAGCCCGAGATCACCAGCATCACCTATTTCCTGGACGGCGACACGTTCACCGACGAGGCGACCTTTGTGTCCGCGGTCTATGAGCGCATCGGTGACGAGATCGAAGACACGATTGAAGCCGTCGCCAAGGTGATCCGCGACCAGATCAACGACTGGGAACAGGAAGCCGAGGACGATGGCTAATAACGGGGGCTACAGCCGCGGCAACCGCATGACGCGAGAGGAGGCGGAAGCCTCCCTCGCCGAGTGGCAGGCGAAGCACCCGGGCAAGCACGTCCGCAAGGCTTATGCCGCCCTCGGCGATGACACCACGCTGTCCCGCTTCGTCAAGATCAAGGGCAGTGGACACGCCGGCGCGCGGAAGTCCCGATCCGGGCAGCTGTGGCTGCTCAATATGCGCCACCGCGTCCTGGAGCTGGGGCGGTCGATCTTCTACGCCAAGCAGGTCAAGCCCCCGTCCGAGATGAAGCGACTGCTGGTGAGCGGCCATAGCAACGTCAAGATCGGCAGGGACGTCCGCAAGGGCAAGCTCTTCCGGGGCTACTGGATCTACACCCTGACCCTAGAGGAACGGGCGACGTGTCCGCGCACCTGCCACCACTGGGAAACGTGCTACGGGAACAACATGCCTTGGGCCACCCGGGTCGAGCATGGGCCTGCGCTCATGCGCGCTCTGGAGGTCGAGCTGCGCGACCTGCTGGCGAAGCGCGGGCGTGTGGGCATCCTGGTCCGCCTCCATGCGCTCGGGGACTTCTGGTCGCCCGAGTATGTCAGCTTTTGGGATGCGATGCTCAAGCTACACCCCCGCCTCGCCGTCTATGGCTACACGGCCCGGCGAGAGGGCGATCCGATTGGCGATGCCGTCGCCCGGGTCAAGGCGATCCATGGGCGACGCTTCGCAATCCGTTGGAGCGACGGCGAAGCGCCCGACGATGCCACCCGCTCGATAAGGGACGAGGCTGACTGCCCTCCGGGCGCTTTCGTCTGCCCTGAGCAGACGGGCCAGACCGCGGCATGCGCGACCTGCGGACTGTGCTGGAACTCAACCAAACCCGTCGCCTTCTTGGAGCATTGATATGGACGACCAGGTAAAGCAGATATTCCGCGATGCCGGCGCATCGGACGAAGAGATCGAAGTGATCGGCAAGGCATGCGTGGTCGTAGCGCAGGAGGTGCGCGACCTGGTCGTTGACTGTTCGAGCCTCGTTCGGCCCGAGCTCATTATGCCCTTGCGCGTCTTGTTCGCCCGGGTTATACATGCCGATATGGAGAAGGCATTCACGCAGTATAGGACAACGGATGGACGAGGACGACCAAACTAGCGGAGGCGCCATTCGCGGCTTCGTTATCGCGTTGCCATTCTCCCTTGCGTTATGGGGACTGATCTGGTGGGTGGTAACATAAGACGAATGACCGCCGACGACTATGCCGAGCTCGGTATTGAGCCGCCGGCGGACGTCGAACCGGAGTTTCCCTGCTCGATAGGATCATGCCAGCGGCACCGCGCTTGTATGTATCTCAACCACCCTCGCTGCGGCTTGCATGGCCTAGACGAGCCTGAGCGGTGCGAGGAATGCGGTGACGAAGAAGGGGAGTGCAGCTGTGCAGACGAGTAGACCCGCCAAACCCACGCCGACGATGACCGCGGTCCTCGTCCAGACGCAGATCAAGCAGAACAAGCGGCGTCGCCTGGCCAACCAGCCCGAGCCCGATCCCGAATGAGCGACCCACGGAAAGCGGAAACGCTCGGCGAGGCAGCGCAGAACCCGGATGGCAGCTACAACGCCATTCGCGCGTTATCCTGGCTCAGCGAAGTGCTGAACCCGGGCAAAGGGCTGCCGGAAGAGGAAGTGGCAAAGATCGCCGAAGAGGTAAAGGAACGGAAGGCGGCCGATGAGCGACAAGGTCGTTGACTTCGCAGCAGCGAAGGCCGAACGAGAACCGCACTGGGCCGGACGCTGCAAGTGTGTTGGCTGCAACCACGAGTGGGAGGGTGTCGGCCCTATGGGGCTCGTCTGGTTCGATTGCCCCTCCTGTGGCCTGCCGAAGGGCACATTTAAGCACCCGTTTGGCCCTGCCGAGGACGACCTAGCCTTCGCTTGCCTTAATTGCGCTAGCGAAGCTTTCTCGGTTTACAAGCGGGCTGGTGTCGTTAAGATCGTCTGCATGGGCTGCGGCACCAATCACATGGACAACATCTTTGCGTGAATTACTTTCCGTTTGATCCTGATCCCCGCCTGTCAGCTATCGCACTCGATGACAAGCGGCTGACCCGGGTGTTCCACGAAGCGACCATGACACTGAGCAAGGCGCAGTTCCTCTTGACGGGCGCGCCTGGCCCCTACTCGCCCCGGACGCCGATCCCCTCGGCCATTATGGACTGGGTGACGGGCGACGGGGAACGCTGGTTCGTGGCGTGGACGGCTCAGATGCTTGTGGCCATGATCGAACGCTACGGGCAGCTCCGGGTCGATGGGTATTCCTGCTACCAGCGGCATTGCCAGCTCATGCGACGCTTCCAGGTCGAGGCCGATCCGATGCCCACACCGGAGACGTTCCCGAACCTCGCCCGTGCCGCGGTCAAGGGGCTCGACTACACCGATTGGACGGACACGCATGCCGCCTACCGCGAGTATATGCGCGTCCAGTGGAACGGGATCGACAAGCGGCCTTGCACCTGGACGCATCATGGGCCGCCGGCATGGGCGGACGACGGGATCGAGGGCGAGCTCCGCCGCCTCGGCCTTGTCGCTTGACAGCTTCTCCATTCGCCTGATATGATGCTCCGGCATGTCCGCTCAAGGGCATGTGAAACGGAGTAAATGCTATGACGACCGAATCTCAAGCCCCCGGCCTGTCCACCACACAAGCAGCCGTCCAGATCGTGCAGAACATGGTTCAGTGCGGGATGGAAGGCGCCCGCTACGAGCAACAGATGAGCGACCTCCACGCGCTCATGGCAGAATGGGCGATCCGCGAGATCCAGAAGGATCACCCGGGCGTCACGCTCGAACAAGCGACCCATGAGGACAACGAGCTGCAACCCTATGCGGAAGCATACTGGGCTGCCACCAGCGCGTTCTTCCGCAAGGTGTTCCAGGCCTGCGCCGCCGGCGCATAACCGGGGTTGACAACGCCGGCGCGTGTCGGCATTGTTCGACCAGCGGATGCGATCTGTAGGGCTCTCTGCGGAAGATCGCACGGTGGTAACACCGGCCCAAGCAGCCCGGCAACGGGCGGCGCAGACTCGGACAGCGCCTTCGAGCGTATTGCACCGGTGCAAGACCGGTGATCCGAGGCCAACGCGGGAATGTGTTCCCGATGCCGAAGGGGCAGCCAAGAAATTGGTTGCCCCTTTTGCTTTTCCGTGGCATCGTCTCTTGGTCAACAAGGAGACGTCAATGAGCAAGAAAAGCGAACAAGCCCTGATCCTCGAAGCCGGATTGACGGCGGCGGGTTGGGTGCCCCATCCCCTCCCGCAAGACGGCAGCGTGCTGCGCTTCCTCGGTGCCGAGGGATCGCAGGCCCGCCGAGATGGGCTGCGGATGTTTGTCACCAGGTCGGGGCAGCTCAAGAAGGGCATGAGCCCGGGCGGTGCCATGAAGGCGTCACCAGCCGAGCGGGACGAGTGGCTCGACCGCGGACGCAAGGCGATGGAGGCCAACCATGACCGCTGATCGAAACGACGAGAACAACTGGATCGTCGCCGTTCTTGCTAATGGCTGGGTCAAGGTCGCAAAGACCTTCCAGGCGGAGAACGTAGCGCGTGCCTTTGCCGAGCGTCTCGCGCTCGCGCAGGTTCCTTGGTCGGAGACCGATCTCGACAGCGAGCCGACTGGCGGCATGGAGGCGGTCTTCGTTTATGAGCGCAAGGGAACGGTCAAGACCGAGCAGGTGGCAAAATGGCTGTAGCATCGTTCCGGCTCAACGGGCGGATGGAGGCCATGCGCGGTTTCCATCCGCCCAAGGCGGCGACCGTCACTCACTGGTATCGAGCAGCGACCGCTCAGATCGACAAGGCCCCGGACTGGCGGACTGTGGACATGGGCGCTGCCGTGGTCGATGCCGACACCATAATCTTCTCGGGTGGCGAGGGCGCAGGGCAGTGGGATCTGTTCATCGCACGGAAACGGAATCTTAAGTGATGGGCGATATTGTGATCCTTGCAACAAGGAGACGACAAATGGACATGACCCACCGCTTCACCCGCCCTGTCTGCCCGGTCGGGCAGAACTACGCCGAGGCGTCATACTTCGACGGATACCACTTTCAGCATATCGCGGCTTTCCAGGAGGAATGCCGTCTGCGGCGCATCCGCAAGCAGGGCGCGCGCATGATCGAGCGACGCCGCAACGGGCGCGGAATCCACCTTTAATCGGGCGGAATCACCATAGGTGATTGACAAGTCACGAGCGCCGCCGTTATGTGTCGAAACCATCAAAGCACACAGCAGGGCGCGGTTTGGTGGATTTCGATAACTTCTTTAACGGCGTCGCGCCTTGGGTCATTGTCACCGCCGTTGTGACGTGGATCGGGCAGGCGTTTCTATACCGCAAGGATTGGCGGAAAATGGAACTCGACCATGCCGCCAAGGTGGACATGAGCCGCGACGGGCTTGCCGTGGAGCTGTTGAGCAGCGCCCGGGCCGAGGTCGTGACCGCCCGCGCGGAGATGGAAACGCTCCGCGACGAGATGAAGGCACTCCGCGCGATGGAGCAGCACTTCTACCATTTCCAGCAGGCCTTGGATCACCTGGCCGCTGTCCTCTTCGCCAAAGACGAATCCGAGAAGTCCGCGGCCGAGCGCAACGCTCGGGCGTTTCTTGCTCGTATGCAGCGCCTCCAAGAGGCAAAGGGCACCATCGCTAACGAGATTCAGCGTATGGACGCCGGCCTTCGCAACACCGAGAAGGCGATCCGCGACGAAGGAGGTCAAGTGCCATGACGCCAGCACGCGCAGCCGCGCTATTCCAAGTCATTCGAGACATCAAGGGTTCCGGGCTCACGCAAGCCGAGGTCGACCAGGTCAACCGCGCGCTCATGGCCGACGTTGCCACCGCGGCGACGACTGGGCGACGCACCAGCAAGAAGGGGATCGAGCTCATCCACGGGTTCGAGTCCCTCCGCCTGTCCACATACCCCGATCCGGGTCCGACCGGGCTGCCTGTTACCGGCGGCTGGGGAACGACCCGCGATGAGCTCAACAAGCCGTTCCGCCTCGGTCGAACCGAGCCCAAGGAATACTGGGATCGCCTCTTCGAGCGCGATCTGGCCGCGTTTGAGCAGGGGGTCAACCTGCTGCTCGGCAACGCGCCGACTACGCAAGCACAGTTTGACGCGCTGGTGTCCTTCGCCTATAACGTCGGCCTGGACATTGATGACGATACCATTGCCGAGGGGCTCGGCGATAGCACCCTGCTCAAGAAGCACCTCCGCGGCGACTACGCGGGGGCCAAGGCCGAGTTCGCCAAGTGGAACAAGGCCAAGGGCAAGGTGCTCAACGGTCTGACGCGGAGGCGCGCAGCCGAGGCTGCGCTCTATGCGGGGTGAAGATGTGGACCGCCTTCTTCGCGCGCCTCTTGTCGCCACAGACGGCTAGGTTCGTCCTCGCCCTGCTCGCGCTGGGCTGCTCCGCATACGGGGCAAACAAGTTGCTCGCCGATGACGATGGCCAGGAGGCCGGGCAGGCCGCGATCTTCGCGGTCGGGCAGTTGTTCGCACTCGCCACCATGGCGTTCGGCTACTACTTCGGATCGACGGCGCGGAACGATGATCGCCCGCAAGAGACCCGGATCGTCAACCCGCCGACCGAGCCCGTGCCGGTCGAGCCAACGCATGAAGAAGGGAACATCCGATGATTCCGATCCGCCTGGTTGAACGCTTCGGCCCCACCGTCGCCAAGCTCATCTTTTGGGGCGTCATCGTCCTGGTCGTCATCGCCTGCGCCAGCGTCGCCAAGTGCACGCTCGACCGTGGCAAAAAGACCGAGGTCGAGCTGAGCAAGGGGCAGACCGGGGCCGCGCAAGCGAGCGGGCGCGATGCTGTGGACACAGTTGGCAACCAGGCGGCGAGCGAGACCGAGGCGGACCGCGTAACAAGGGAGAATGAAGATGCGATCCGTTCCGCAGATGGGGCGACTGCCCCTGTTGCTGGTGGCGTCCGCGATGCTGGGCTTGACAGCCTGTGCCGGCGCGCCGCTTATCGTAGCGACCCCAAGTGCTTGCAGCGAGCTGCTGCCAAGTGAGTGGCTCGAAGGCGTGCCAGGCGCGCCACTGCCGGAGGGCGACCAAGTCGGTGACTGGGTAGCCTTCGGCGACGCGCAAACGGCGCAGCTGGACAAAGCCAACGACCGTTACCGTTCGGGCATCGGTATCGTCTCGCGGTGCGAGGCGCGCGACCGGCAGGCCGTGGAACGGGCGCGACCCAAGTTTTTGGGTATCTTCTAATTTAGGGGCTTGCCGACAAGCGGCCCCTGTTCATATGATTAACCGGCACGGGAGGTTCCCGTGCGAGGGCGGTGCCCTTGTCCGGAGCTATACTTGTGTTTGCGAAACCATGGGAGAAATCCAACGGTAATACGGCAGTCGACCAGGCCAAGGTAAAGGCCGGAGCGAAGCCGTGGAACCCTGCGCCTCCCGAGGTCGACCAACAGGTGCTCCAAGCGCACAAGGTCAAGTCCACGATTGCCGGCGACTACGTCAAGCTCGATCCGATCAAGGCGCAGGCGTTCGCCAAGGAAATGCTGGTCGACTTCAACCCGGTGAAGTCAATGCTTCGCGCGGGCCTGATCTCGGCAGACGAGGCGACCGAGCGGGAAGCGTCATCGCTCTACAAGACCGCCAATCGCTACGAGCGGCACCCGCTCGTCCAACAGGCCTTGCGCGACTTCATCCACCGGGTCGAGTCCGACAAGATCGTCTCGCGGGAACGAATCCTTTACGGTCTGCTCGAAGAGGCATGCTACCACGGGCCGGGCGCAAGCGCCTCCGCGCGTGTCGCCGCATGGTCGAAGCTCGCCAAGCTGATGGGCATGGAGCTCCCGGCAGAAGGCGAGAAGAAGACCAATGACGCACCTGGTGGTGTCATGATGATCCCGTTCTCCCCCTCAATCGAGCAGTGGGAGCAATCGGCGATGGGACAACAGGCGAAGCTCAAAGCCGATGTCCGACTATAACACCATGCCCGATGGGTCCATCCAGGTCGGATGGAAGCCCCTGCCCGGGTCGCAGGAACTAGCAATCGCCTGCCCGGCGCACGTCATCCTCTACGAAGGGACGCGCGGCCCGGGCAAGACGGATTGTCAGCTCATGGCGTTCCGGAAGAACGTCGGCATGGGCTACGGGCGGTTCTGGCGCGGCGTGATCTTCGACCGCGAATATAAGAACCTGGACGACCTTGTCGCCAAATCGCTGCGCTGGTTCCCGAATCTCGCCGGGCCTAAGGCGCGCTGGTTGTCGAGCAACTCGGACTACAAGTGGGTATGGGAGACGGGCGAGGAACTCATGTTCCGGCAGGTCAAGCGCGATGCCGACTACTGGAATTATCACGGTCAGGAGTTCCCGTTCATCGGGTGGAACGAGCTCGCCAAGTATGCGATGCCGACGCTCTTTGACGCCATGTTCTCGTGCAACCGCTCGTCCTTTCGACCCGAGGACCATCCGATCATCGTGCCGGGCGATCCGAAGCCCCGCTACCTACCCGAGATTCCGCTCGTTTGCTTTGCGACGACCAACCCTTATGGTCCTGGCCACAACTGGGTTAAGGACCGGTTCATCGACGCGGCCGAGCCCGGGCAGCTGATCCGCAAGCACTACAACGTCTTCAATCCCCGGACGCAGATGCGGCAGGACTTGACTAAGTATCACGTCCGCATCTTCGGCAGCTACAAGGAAAACATCTACCTCTCGCCGGAATACATCGCCGAGCTCGAATCCATCCGCGACGAGAACAAGCGCAAGGCGTGGCTTTGGGGCGACTGGGATATCGTTGCCGGCGGTGCGTTCGATGACGTGTGGAACTCGGCCGTTCACAAGGCCCCGCGGTTTCGCATCCCACGGACTTGGCGTGTGGACAGGGCGTTTGACTGGGGCTCGACGCACCCGTTCTCGGTCGGCTGGTGGGCTGAGGCGAACGGCGAGGAAGCGACACTCAACGATGGGACGACTTGGTGCCCGCCGCCCGGCACGCTGATCCGCGTTCATGAGTGGTATGGTTCGACAGGCGAAGCCAACGAAGGCTTGAAGATGTCGGCCAAGAACATCGCCAAGGGCATCCGCGAGCGCGAGGACATGCTGCTCGCGGAGGGCTGGATCGCTGATCGCCCTGCGCCTGGCCCTGCCGACAATCAGATCCGCAACGTCAACGAGCGCGACACCGACACCATCGAGAAGATGATGGCGGACGAGGGTATCCACTGGGAGGTGTCGGACAAGGCACCCGGATCGCGGAAGGTCGGGCTCCAGGTCGCGCGTGACCGCTTTGAAGCTTCGGTTGACGGCGTAGGCCCGGGCATATATTGTATGGAACATTGCCGCGCTTTTCTCAAGTATATTCCGACGCTGCCGCGCGACGAGGACGACATGGACGATGTTGACACGTCAGCGGAGGATCACATTTGGGACGAGACGCGGTATAGGGTGCTAGCGGGGAACAATCGCCTCGCCACCGATATTCCAACGACCTTTGTCCGGTAGGGGTTTAGACAGATGGCAGTAGATACCACCCTCTCCGCGTTGAGCGACATAATCCCGGATTATGAGCTTATCCGAGATTGTGTCGCCGGGCAACGGCAAATCAAGAAGCGGGGGACAAAATATCTCCCCGACCCGGACGAGGGTGAGCCCGACCAGACCGAGCGCGAGGCGCGGTATAAGGGCTACAAGGATCGCGCGGTGTTCTACGGCGTCACCGGCCGCACCTTGCGCGGGCTTGTCGGGCTGGTGTTCGACAAAGACCCGGCAATCGAGATTCCCGAGCTGCTCGAACCCGTCAAGGAAGATGCCACGGGCAGCGGGACGACGCTCGACCAACAGGCGCAAAGCTCGCTCTCGGACGTCATGGCGCTTGGCCGCGCGGGCCTCCTGACCGATTACCCGCGCACCGCGGCACCGACGACCCGGGCCGATGCCCTCGCCGGCAACATTCGCCCGACCATCATCCGCTACAAGCCGGAGCAGATCATCAACTGGCGCACCCGCACGATTGGCGCGCGGGTGATGCTCTCGCTTGTCGTCCTCCGGGAAACCTACGTCGCCGACGATGACGGGTTTGCCGAGACGGTCAACGAGCAGTTCCGCGTGCTGCGCCTCGACCAGGAAAGCGGCAACTACGTTGTGGAAATCCACCGCAACGGGCAGACGGGCGGGCTCGCGGTGTTCGAGACATACCAGCCGACCGATGGCAAGGGACTTCCGCTCAAGGAGATTCCGTTCTCGTTCATCGGGGCCGAGGACAACGACCCGGACGTTGACAGGCCCCCGCTTCTCGACATTGCCGAGCTGAACGTGGCGCATTACCGCAATTCGGCCGACTATGAGGAATCCGCCTTCATTGTCGGGCAACCGACCCCTGTCCTCGCCGGGCTCACGAAGCAATGGGTGGACGAGGCACTCAAGGGGCGTGTCCGCCTTGGCGCGCGGGGCGCGATCCCGCTGCCAGTCGGCGGGTCTGCCGAGCTGCTGCAAGCCGAGCCGAATACCTTGGCATTCGAGGCCATGCAGCACAAAGAGAAGCAGATGATTGCGCTCGGTGCCAAGCTGATCGAGAACACCGGCACGCAGCAGACTGCGACCGAGGCGACGATTGACACCGTCCTGGACAATAGCGTGCTTGGCACAGCCGCGCGCAATGTGTCCATGGCGTATCGGAAGTGCCTCAACTGGGCCTGGCTCTACATGACCGGCGAAGTCGTGGACGATCCCGAGATGATCGACTACGAGCTTAACACCGACTTCGCGGCGCGCGGCTTGACGGCGCAGGATCGCCAGCAGATCGTCCAGGCATGGGTCCAGAACGCTATCACATGGGAAGAGATGCGTTGGAACCTCAAGCGGTCGGGTGTCGCCTATGAGGACGACGAGATCGCCAAGGATGCCATCGCCTCGGCGAAGGAAGAAAGCATCGAGATGGAGGCCGCCGCGGCAGGCGCATTGGCCGCAGCGACGGGCGAGCAGACGCCTCCGGGCGAGGATGAGTAATGCTCTCCGAGGAACTGGTTGACATTGCCACCAGGCATCAAGTCTATCTCGAACGCTACAAGGCGGGCGAGATCAAGAAGACCGATGCCCTGTTCCAACGCCTGAACCGCGAGCTCATGGAGGTGCTCAACAAGCTCGACGCGCCCGAGCTTGGCGTCTTGACGCTGATCGAACGCGCCAAGCTAATCGAGGACGTCCGCAAAGGCCAGGTCGAGGCATACAAGGAGCACCTTGACGCGCTGGTGTTGCAGTTGCGTCTCCTAGCCGACTTCGAGCGCGAGTTTGAGCTGGAATCGCTTGACGAAGTGAGCGAGGACACAGTTGAGCCGGACGATGGCGACGCGGCGGCGGGATTGTGGGCAGCAGTTCAAGCCCGCCCGATGTCCGCGACAGGCAAGCTCCTGGCGGCATGGCTCGGCGGGTGGATGGCGCACGAAGTCACGCGTGGCAGCGACCTGATCCATCGCGCCATCGCCGAGGGGTGGACGGTGACGCGCTTGGCCACAGCGTTCCGAGGAACGACAGCGCAGCAGGGGCGAGACGGGCTGTTCGCCAGCTCGCGGCGCAATACCGCAACGACCATCAATACCGCGGTGCAGCATGTGTCCTCGGCCGCACGGTCGCACACGATGGAGAATACCACGTTCCAGCCGAAGGGCAAGAGCGGACTAAAAACGGATGCGGAGGGTCGCGTTACCTCCATCCCAGCAAGCGCACGGGCCGCAGCCCGCGCTGCTGGGATCAAGGTCGGTGACAAGATTAAGTTGATGGGCTACCGCTGGGTGTCCATCCTGGACAACGTCACCTCTCAGATCTGCCGATCACTCGACGGCCAGGTGTTCCCGTTCGGCAAGGGGCCGTTGCCCCCTATTCATCCGAATTGCCGTTCCACGATTATCGCCGAGCTCCTCGGACGCTGGCTCAAGCGCGGGCCATCGGGACGTTTCGCAAAGCGCGACGAGCGCAGGGCGACAGGCGCTAAGGGGCCTGAGAGGGTGGACGGCGGCGTAAGCTACTACGAATGGCTCAAGACACAACCGGAGGCGTTTCGGAATGACGCTTTAGGGGTGACACGGGCGACCTTGTTTCGGAAAGGTGGGATGAGCGCCGCGACCTTCGCAAAGCTCAACCTCGGTCGAAACTTCCAGCCGCTAACGCTGGACGAGATGCGTAGGCTCAAACCCAACGCCTTCCGGCGTGCTGGCATATAAGGAGGAAGATCATGGCATTGCAAGCGATTCTCGACAACCTGGACAACATCCCGGACGTCCTCAAGGCCGAATACAAAGAAGTGGACGGCAAGTTCCATCTCGACGTGGTCGGCGGTGAAGATACCGGCGCGCTCAAGCGCGCCAAGGATCACGAAAAGAATCTCCGCGTCGCCGCCGAGGGTCGCGTGGCCGAGCTGCAAACGCAGATCGAAACGCTGACCGGGGAACGGGACACCGCCATCAGCGAGCGCGACGCTGCCAAGAACGACAAGGGCAAGGATGTCCAGGCACTCGAAGCGAGCTGGCAGGCCAAGGTGGACGCCGCCAATACGAAGCTCGAAGCGACGCAGAACGAGCTGACCAAGGAAATCGAGCGCCTGCTGGTCACCAACACGGCCACCAGCCTCGCCCACGAGATCAGCACGGTTCCCGAGCTGTTCGGGGACGTCATCGCTCGCCGGCTCAAGGTCGAGAAGGGCGCGGACGGCCAATACTTCACCCGTGTCCTGGACGAGGCGGGAACCCCGTCCGCCAAGACGCTCGATGAGCTCAAGCAGGAACTGCTTGCCAACAAAAAATATGCCGCTATTATCATCAGCGGTAAGGGATCTGGCGGCGGTGCCGGCGGTCCCGGCTCGGGTGGCGGTGCCGCCGAGAAGAAGTGGCTCGAATACTCGGATGCCGAGTTGGTCGAGCTTCGCAAAACCGATCCGGAAAAGTATGATCGCCTCAAGCAGGCGCACCAGGCTTCTCCGGCCGCGTAACCGCTACAACACTCAAGCCATAGGGGCCACCAATGTCTCGTCTCGCCAACATTATCGACGTAACCGTCTTCCAGGATCTCCCTGCCGAAGACCTGCCCGAGAAGACCGCACTCTTCCAGTCGGGCGTCATCGTTCGCAACCAGCTGCTCGACAACCTGGCCAACGCGCCGGGCAAGACGGCTGAGCTGCCCTTCTGGAAGGATCTGGATCCGACCATCGAGCAGAACTACTCGAACGACAACCCGGCCGATCTCGCCACCCCGCTCCAGATCGAGCAGGACGAGCAGATCGCCCGCAAGGCGTTCATGAACCAAGGTTGGACCGAATCCGACCTGGCCGCCGAGCTCGCCATGGGCGGAAACGCGATGCGCCGCATCCGTGCCCGGATCGACACCTACTGGATGCGTCGCTGGCAGCGCCGTGTGGTCAATACGGCCATCGGTGTCATGCTCGCCAACATCGCTCAGGACGGCGGGGACATGGTCCATGACGTGTCCACTCAGGACGGTGACAACGCGACCGATGCCAATCTGTTCTCGCGTTCGGCAATGGTCGCCGGCGCGTTCACGATGGGCGACGGGTTCGAGGGCATCGGCACGATGGTCGTCCACTCGGTCGTCGCGCAGCGCATGATCGAGAACGACGACATTGTCTATATCCCGGACAGTGCCGGCAAACTCACCATCCCGACCTACCTTGGTCGTCGGGTCGTCATTGACGACGGCGCGCCGGTCATCGCCGGCACGACCAGCGGGTTCCGCTACGTCTCGATGCTCTTCGGCCAGGCCGCTTTCGGCTATGGCGAAGGCAGCCCGGAGGTGCCCACGGAAGTGGAACGCTCGGCGGCTGGCGGCAACGGTGGCGGTGTCGAAACCCTCTGGTCGCGCAAGACGTGGCTGATCCACCCGTTGGGTCACAAATTCACGTCCAACACCGTGACCGGTCCGGCCGCGCCGAAGGATCCGAATAACATCAGCCCGACCGACGCCAACCTCCGGCTGGCGGCCAACTGGGATCGTGTCAACGAGCGGAAGAACATCCCGCTCGCGTTCCTGGTCACCAACGGCTAAGCCGACGCAGCGGCGGGGAGGTGCCCTCTAATGGACGCCTCCCCGTCTGATCCGTTCACCAAGGAGATTTCCGATGGCGAAGAAGCCAACCACGACCCCGACCCCTGCCCCCACGGGCAAGGCGTCTGCGCCCGCACAGCCTTGGGCCGCGCCCGGGCAGAACGCGGGGATTCCGAAGCCCGACGCGCCCGCCGCAGGCGATGCACCTGCCCCTGCCGCTGACACGCAGAATCCGCCCGCAACGGGCGACAGCCTGCCGAGCGAAGTGCACGACCAGATGACCCCCTCGGGTCAGCCGGACGCAGCGCATGAGCAGGCGCGCGAAGAGGCCGGTGGCAACGGTGGAGGCACGCCCAGCGATGTCCCCTCCGAGCTGATCGACCAACACACGCCGTCCGGCCCGTCGCCGGAAACGGTTGACAAGCAGGCCGAAGCCCTGACCCCGGAATCGTCGCCCAACCGGATCGACGCCGAGGCCAAGGATCAGGTGACGCCGGTCGGCGAGGATTTGTCCTCGGCGATCCACCAGCAGCTCAGCGATCTCGATGATGACGAGCGCGCCGAGTTCGAGGCCTTCATGACCGAGCAGGCCAAAGCGAAGCTCGCTCAGCTCACCCGTGGCCGCGAAGCCCGGGCGATGGAAGTCAACATCATCGACGGCAACGCGCATTACGGGAACAAGATTCCCAAGCGCCGCGCCAAGCAGGTGGAGGCGTAAATGGCCATCAAAGGTGTTATCCCCAAAACCAAAGGGGAGCAGCTCGCCCGTGCAACCAAGACCAGTAAGGTCGGCGTTCACGTTCCAAACGCGGCCGGCGCGAACCCGACCAAGGCCGAGTTTGACGCCTTGCTGAGCTCGCTTCGGACGGCAGGTGTGATCGCTTCGGCGTAAGGGGGTTACGATGGCACTGGTAATCGAGGACGGCACTTTGGTTGCCGGTGCCAATTCGTTCGTCACACGGGCGGAGATCATCGCATACGCCGCGGCCCGTGGTATCACCATTGCGGACGAAGATGCGACCGACATCCTGGCCATCAATGCCATGGATTACCTTTGGACACTCTGCTTCAAGGGCGACCCCGTCGAAGCGACGCAGACCACCCCCTTCCCGCGTATGGGCCTGGTTGACGGCGACACGGCCGACGACTACGTCCACACGATCCCCGCCGGCGTCAAGAACGCGCAGCTCCAGCTCGCGCTCGATTCTAATGCTGGCATCGACCTGCTCCGCAGCACGAACCCGACGCCGGCGCTCAAGCGGTCGAAGGTCGGTCCAATCGAGCGCGAGTTCTTCGCTCCGAATAGCTTGACGCTCGACGGCACGGCCCCGCTCACTGTGGCCACCGCTTGGCTCGCGCCATTCGTCTGCAACGGCGGCGCGTTCGGCCTCAAGACGATAAGGGTCTGAGCATGGCGGGGGTCTTTGACGATGACATCCAGACGGCCAAGGAGCTGATTGACCTTTACGGTATGGACTGCCTGTGGCAGAAGGCCGCGCCGGAGGTCGAAAGCGAACCCGGGTATCCCAGCACGGGTGCGACACCCGACCCTATTCCTGTTCGCATGGCGTTCTTTACTGCGCGCGATCTCAACCGCGGCAGCGAAGCATTCATGGCGATGATGGCCGGCATGGAAGTGTCCATGAGCAGCGAGATCGGCCTGCTCGCCGGTGGCCTCAGCTTCACCCCGGACGACAGCGACACCATTGTCCGCGATGGCGTAGGCTCGGCGATCAAGTCAATTGACCGCCTTGCGCCGAACGGCACGCCGATCCTCTACTACGTCACGGTGGCGTCATGAGCGCGACCCCGCAGCAGGCCCGGAAAGAGATCTTCGCGCTCATCGCTGCCGAGTGGGCTGCGAAAGCGCCTGCCATCGTCGCGCCCCTCGCTGTCCCTGAGTTGCGCTGGCAGGGCGTCGAAAAAGCCGCTTTGCCCGGTGCAACGAAGTTTTGGGCGCGTGCCGGCACGCAGCTGGCGACGACCAGGCAGAACGCGCATATTATGCCAGACGGTCCGGGCGGGTCACCGGTTCAATTCGGCACCGCGGGGGTCGTGACCATTCAGATCTTCGCGCCGATGAAAGAACCAGCGAGTTACGCAAAAGGTGAGTTGCTTGCGGAGCTCGGGCAATGTATGTTCATGGCGACCGAAACAGCTTCCGGGGTTTGGTTCCGTAACCCCCGCATTAACGAGCTGCCAAGTGACGGGACATGGTATCGCTGGAATGTCATCGCGGACTTTCAGTTCAATCAGGTGAAGGGAACCTAAAATGGTTGCGGAAAAGCAGGATGCCAACCTGGTTGGCTTTTACAAGAAGCGGGAGGTGGCCTTCGGTGTCATCCCCGCTACCGGCGCGTGGCAGACCCGCGAGCCAAACTCGTTCGATGACTTCGGCGCAGAATACACCAAGGTCGCTCGTCGGCCGTTCTCGCCGTCGCGCCAGCGCAAAAAAGGGTCGGTCACCGATCTCGATGCGGATGGCGGCTACAACGAAGATCTTACGCAGAACAATATGCAGTCGGAACTCGAAGAGTTCTTCTTCGCTGCGCTGCGGAAGACGCCCGAGCAGACCAACGTCGCCGCGGTCGCCGCGACCGACGACTACACGGTTGCGGATTCGACGGGCTTCCTTTCCGGGTCGATCATCCTGGCCACGGGGTTCACCATCGCGGCGAACAACGGCCTCCGCGTGCTCAACGGCATCACCGACGCAACCCGCGTCTCGGTCGCTGACGGGCTGGTGGACGAAGCAGCAGCCACGGAACAGAAGATCAAGGTCGTGGGCTTCCAATTCACGGCGGGCGATCTGGAAATGACGGCCGCGGTCGGGGGTTCGTTCCTGCTGACGACCACCACTCAGGATCTGACCCTGCTGGGCCTGATTCCCGGGCAATGGGTCTTCATCGGCGGCGGGGTCGAGGCCGACAGCTTCGAGCCGGTGGCGGACGAATACCTCACCGGGTATGCTCGGATCGCGCTCGACGGGATCACGGAGAATGCCATCGCGTTCGACAAGTCGACCTTTGTCCCGGCAACGACCGATGGCGCAGGCAAGACGGTTCGCATCTTCTTTGGCGACCTGGTGAAGAACGAGGACGACCCCGATCTCATCACCCGGTTCTCGTCTGTGGTCGAGCGCACGCTGGGCCGCGATGACGATGGCATCCAGTCGGAACATCTGACCGGGGCCGTCGCCAACGAGCTGACCTGGAACTCGCCGCTAGCGAACCTGGTCAACATCGACCTGTCCTATGTCGCCAACAAAGCCAAGACGCGGAACGGTGCCCTCGGCCCCCTTTCGCGGCGTGCGAGCAATACCATCACCCCCGCGCTCGGGGAGGATGCGTTCAACACCAGCTCGAACGTCTATCGGCTTCGGATGGCCATGGTCGATCCGACCACGCTCAATCCGACCCCGCTCTTCGCCCGTGTCACGGAATGGTCGCTGACCATCAATAACAACGTGTCCTCGGCCAAGGCGCAGGGCGTTCTCGGCGGCTTCGATACGACCGTGGGCAACTTCGACGTGGACGGTGAGTTCACCGCCTACTTCTCGACCGTGGAAGCAATCCATGCTGTGGAATGCAACTACGATATGACGTTCGATGCCATTTATGCCAAGCAGAACGCTGGCATCTACATGGACGTCCCGCTCATCGGTCTTGGCGGCGGTCGCCTGGACATCGAGATGGACGCGGCGATCATGCTGCCGCTCGAAACTGCGGCGGCGGAATCGCCGTTCGGGCACACTGCGCTCATCGGCTGGTTCGATTACCTGCCCGATGCCGCAATGCCCGACGTGGACTGCTAAACGGCGGTTGCACGCCGCCCGCGAAGGCGTTAGGTTGAGGCGGGC